>Ga0181531_10001167_pt1 | contig 16765 bp, 14 predicted proteins | sample PEATcosm2014_Bin_38_FD_119743 | JGI IMG/M metagenome (GOLD analysis project Ga0181531, IMG submission 119743) | Peatland microbial communities from MTU Mesocosm Facility, Houghton, MI, USA - PEATcosm2014_Bin11_10_metaG | ecosystem: Environmental > Terrestrial > Soil > Wetlands > Peat | place... | reverse complement strand
CGCGAGCGCGAGCAGGGTGAGCGGCACAGCGAGGATTGCCGCGAGCACAACGAGCCCAGCGCGGCGATAAGATCGTGGCATGGATATGCCCGGCAGCGAAGGGTCTCTAGTCTACGACGGCGACCGCTGTTGTGGGCGCTCCCGTGGGCGCCGTCGTGGGCGCCGCTGTGGGTGCTGCTGTGCGACCGCGAGGGTTACAGCGGGATCCTCCCCCGCAGAATGTCCCACCAGAGCCGCCAGTCGCCGCGCAAGCTCAGCCAGGGATGCTTGAAGGTGGCGGGGCGATTGTGCTCGAAGAAGAAGTGTCCCACCCAGGCGAGGGCATAGCCCTCGAGCAGCGCGGCGAGCACGAGCCAGCCGTTGCGCGTCACGAACGCGGCCCCCAGCAGGAGCACCGCGAGGCTCGTGCCGGTGAAATGCAGCCGCCGGGAGGTGCGGTTGGCATGCTCGCTCAGATAGAACGGATAGAACTCCGAGAAGGTGCGAAAAGCGGGCGAATTCGTCACGTCATTCTCCAACACGAGCTCGAAGGCGCTGCTCCCCTCGCAGGCGGGCCGCACCGCGGGGGCTGAGGCATCGGCCGGCGGTACCTCAGAGTCCACCGTTTTTGGCGATCGTTCGTCCGATGCCGGACCAGTCGATGTCTTCGCCCTCGGCGCCGATCGTTTGCAAGAGGTGATCGCGCAGCACGTTGAGCAGCGGCATGGGGACGCGCAGCGTCTCCGCCGCCTGGGCTGTCTGACGCATGTCCTTGAGGCCGAGGGGTGCTGCGAAGCCCGCGGGCCGAAAACGCTCCTCTGCGAGCGCCGCTCCATAGCCGCGATAAACGATGGAATCAAACAAAGTGCCGGTGAGCACCTCGAGGAGCTGATGTCGGGGCACACCGCCTTTTTGCGCGAGTGTCATGGCCTCCGCCATGGCCTCGATGGCTGCGAGGATCATGAAGTTGCCGCACAGCTTGACGAGATTGGCGGCGGCGGGCCGGTCACTCACGCGAAACACCCGCTGCCCGATCGCGGCGAAGAGCGGCTGCGCACGCTCGAGGTCCTGCGCTGCGCCGCCCGTCACGATGAAGAGCTTGGCCGCTGCCGCGGCCTCCGGACGTCCGAAGACCGGCGCACTCACGAATCGCTGCTGCCGTTCGCCGTGCCGGCGGGTCACGCTCTCGGCCGTGGCGACCGAGATCGTGCTCATCGAGATGTGCAGGGCGCCGACGGCAAGTCCCTCGAGGAGCCCGTCGCGACCCTCGAGCACGTGCTCGAGCGCCGCGTCGTCGGCGAGCATCGTGCAGACGATGTCGCATCCTGCCGCGGCGGCGCGCGGGCTCGAGGCGGCCTCGGCGCCCGCCTCGAGCAGCGGCCCCGCCTTCTCGGCCGATCGGTTCCAGACCGTGATCGCGGGATATGCGCGCAGCAGATTGTGCGCGATCGCCGCGCCCATATTTCCTAGGCCCAGAAATGCGATCTTCATGAGCCGTCCTCCTCGAGAGAGAGCCGCTCGCGTCGAAAGGGAACCGTCTCGCCGTCCTCGGGCAGGTCGAATTCGCGCGCATGGCGGTGGCCGGAGTATACGGCGGCTGCGATGGTGGAGGGTGCCCGGCAATCGCCGATCGAGCTCACCTGGACGATGCCGGCTGCCTGCAGCGCATCGGGGTCCTCCAGAGCGCGGGCGAGTGAATCGTTGGGCGCGCGCGAGGTGACGGTGACGATCGAGGCGGCGGGGAGGTATGAGCGGCGCGCGCTGAAGGTACAGGAGAGAGTGGCCTGTTCGCCGTCATAGCTGATGAGGTCGTGGTGCGTGATCACCCCGATGCCGAGCTCCAGCAGGCGGCGGTGGATGAGCGGCTGCTCGAGCGTGTTCACGGTCCAAGCCGAGGGGCGGTCCGCCGGCGTGACGAGGGTCACCTCGCGCCCAGCGGCACGCAGCAGCTCGGCGAGCACGGCGCCGAGATAATAGTGATCATCGTCGAAGACCACGACCGGCCCCGGCGGCGGCATGAGCCCCTGCATGAGATCGTCCGGGGTCAGCACGCCGGCCCGCTCGAGGCCCGGGATGGAATCGGTATGTGCGCGCCCGATGCCGTCGCGGCGCCAGGTGGCGCCGGTCGCGAGCACTACGCGGCTCGCACCGAACTCGAGCACGTCCTGCGGGCTCACGGGGCTTTCGCGCAGCAGCGTGACCTCACGCATCTTCTGGAGCTGATTCATCCGGTAGTCGCGTACGCGCGCCCAGGCGGCGAGGCCGGGCAGGCGCGACTCGCGCGTCACGCGTCCGCCGAGCTCAGGGCGCGCCTCGACGAGATGCACGGTATGTCCGCGCTGTCCGAGCACGCGTGCGCACTCGAGGCCCGCCGGGCCCGCCCCGACGATCAGGAAGCTGTCCTCACTGGTGCGCGGCGGCACGCGCTCCGGGTGCCAGCCGCGGCGCCACTCCTCGCCCATGGTGGGATTTTGCGTGCAGCGGATCGGCGTCATGGTGTAGTCACCGCTCACGCAGACGTTGCAACCGATGCACTCGCGGATGTCATCACTCTCGCCGCGCTCGATCTTGCGCGGCAGAAACGGATCGGCGATGGAGGGGCGCGCGGCGCCGATGAAGTCGAGTATGCCGCGCCGGATCTGCGCGACCATCGCGTCCGGGGAGGTGAAGCGGCCGACACCGACGACGGGCTTCGAGGTCACCGACTTCACGAAGCGCACGAACTCCTCCTGATAGCCCTCGGGTGCGAAGCGGGACGTGCGTGAGTCGTTCATCCAGTCGCTCACGTTCACATCCCACAGATCGGGGAGCTCGGCGATGAGCTCGATGATCTCGCGGCCTTCGTCGTGCGCGCGGATTCCGACCTCCCCGAGAAGCTCGTCGACCGCGAGCCGCACGGCGACGGCGCAGCGGTCGCCGACCGCGTCCTTGGTGTCCTCGATCAGCTCGCGCAGCAGCCGGGCGCGGTTCTCGAGGCTCCCGCCGTACTCGTCGGTGCGCCGATTGAAGCGGCGCTGCAAAAAATGCATGGGCAGCGCCAGGCCATGGGCCGCATAGACGTAGATCACGTCGAAACCCGCGCGCCGTGCGCGCAGCGCCGCCTGCCGGTGCCAGCGGCGCAGTGCGCGGATGTCGTGGCGGGTCATGGCACGCGCCTGGGCAGGCCAGTAGTTGGCCGGTGAGCACACATCGCTCGGCGCCAGCGAGGTCTCGCGGGAGTAGAGATTGCCCGCGTTCATCCCGCCATGGGCCAGCTCGATCGCCGCGAGCGCGCCGTGCCGGTGGACTGCCTCCGTCATCATTTGCAGATAAGGGATGTCGGAATCGTCCCACAGACGCCCCTCGATGTACGGTGATATGTCAGACGAATGGTGTATCTCTACCTCCTCCGTGCTGATGACGGCCCAGCCACCTTCGGCCTTAAGCTCCCTCATCGCTGCATGGCTGCGCGGTCGGGCGTGTCCCATGCCGTTGCAATGAGGCACCTGGAAGAATCGGTTCTTGGCGAGGAGGGGACCGATCCGCACGGGTTCGAAGAGCAACGCATGACGCGGATCGCAGTTCACGATGCGAAGCATCTTAACGCATCGCACGGGGGGGGATGTGGGGTGCGCCGGTGGTCGTCGCCCGCCGCTGACCTTGATCGTTCGAGGAGTGTTTGATGCTTGAATGTCGACCCTTGCAGCGCCGCGTGCCCTTCATTTGCGCCTCATGAAGATTCTTCTCTATAGCGTCAACTTTGCGCCGGAGCCGACCGGCATCGGCAAGTATTCGGGGGACATGGCGCTGTGGCTCGCGGCTCGCGGTCACGAGGTGCGCGTGGTTGCGGCGCCCCCTTATTATCCTGAGTGGAAGCTCGATCCGGCCTATGCCTGGCCGCCGTACCGGCGCGAACGTTGGCGCGGGATCGAGGTGTGGCGGGCCCCGCTCTGGGTGCCCGCAAACCCGGGCGGTTTCGCCCGGGTGCTGCATCTTTTGTCCTTCGCGCTCACCTCCTTTCCGGTCATGCTGCGCCAGATCGGGTGGCGCCCCGATCTGGTGGTGACGGTCGCGCCGGCGTTCTTCTGCACCCCCGCCGGGTTGCTGGTGGCGCGGCTTTCAGGTGCGCGCCGCTGGCTGCACCTTCAGGACTTCGAGGTCGATCTGGCCTTTCGGATGGACCTGTTGCGCGGCAAGCTCCTGCGTCGTCTGGTGCTGCGCATGGAGCGCTCGGTGCTGCGGCGTTTCGACATCGTCTCGACCATCTCGACCCGCATGCTCGAGCGGCTCCTGACGAAGGGCGTCGACAGCCGGCGGGTGCGCTACCTGCCGAACTGGGTCGACATCTCGCGCATCAAGCCTGCAAGCGGCGGTGCCTATCGCGCCGAGCTCAACATCGCGCCCGAGACCCTGGTGGTGTTGTTCTCCGGATCCCTCGGCGGCAAGCAAGGCCTCATGGTGATTCCCGATGTGGCGAGCCGTCTCATCGAGAAACGCAATGTCGCGTTCGTCGTGTGCGGCGAAGGGGTGATGAAGGCGCCCTTGCAGGCGGCCTGCGAGGGTATGCCGAATGTGCATTTCCTGCCGCTGCAGCCGGTCGAGCGGCTGGGGGAGCTGCTGTGCACGGCGGATGTGCACCTGCTCACCCAGAGCCCGGGCGCCGCGGATCTGGTGCTGCCCTCGAAGCTCTCCGGCATGCTGGCGAGCGGCCGGCCGGTGATTGCGACCTGTCTACCCGGCACCGAGATCGAGTCGGTGGTCTCGAAGTGCGGCATCACGGTCGCACCCCAGGACGCGGAGGCGCTCGCCGACGCGGTGTCACGCCTGGCCGAGCAGCCGAAACTGCGCCAGGAGCTCGGGCGCCGCGCCCGGACCCTGGCCGAATCCCATTTCGAGCGCGACGGGGTGCTGGGCCGGATCTTCGGCCCGCTCGAGAGTGACGCCGGCGAGGTTGCCGACGATGCCTGGGCCTAGGGTGGCCCCCGGCTGGGGCTTTCCGGGGCTTGGGCGCCCGGCGGTGGGCTGGCCTTGGCGCGTTTCGGCCAATTCCGATCGCCGGTCGGGATGAGCGCTGATTGAAGATTTGCCGCAGCGCATATAAGTTCGAGAACAACGAGACGTGCAGGGACGATCCACCCACAATTGCGGAGCCCACAACGTGGTGACACGCTTCGACTGGCTTGCTTTGCATCATCCGGTCTTCCTGGAGAGCGGCCCAGGTGCAGTGCAGCGCAGCGGAAATCCCGCCTGCGCGACGCTGCTCATGCTCGCGTGCGTCTTGGGCCTGCTCGTGCCGCGCGGTGCCCGGGCTGTGGAGGATTACCTCTTGGGTCCCGGGGACATCATCCGTGTCAGCGTGTTCAAGAACCCGGATCTCACGCTCGATGCGCGGGTCTCCGAGGCGGGCTCCATCAGTTTCCCGCTCATCGGCTCGGTGCCGGTGTCCGGCCTCACGCTCCCCCAGGCCGAGCAAAAGATCGCGGAGCTGCTCAAGAATGGCGGCTTCGTGCTGAGCCCCCAGGTCAGCATCCTGCTCACCACCGCCGTGGGCAATCAGGTCGCCGTGCTGGGGCAGGTGAACAAGCCGGGCCGCTACCCCATCGAGGGGGCCGGAGGACATCTGACCGGGATGTTGGCCGAAGCGGGGGGCATTTCCGCGACCGGCTCGGACAACGTGATCGTCACGGGCGTGCGCAACGGGCAGCCGTTCCGGCAGGTGATCAACATCGTCACGCTCTCGCAGGGCACCAGCGCGGCCGATGATATCGAGCTGCATGGCGGCGATACGGTCTTCGTCAATCGCGCCCCGATGTTCTACATCTACGGGCAGGTGCAGCATCCGGGGGGCTATCGCCTCGAGCCGGGCATGACGGTGATGGAGGCGCTCGCCGACGGCGGCGGCCTCACAGGCAAGGGCACGAGTCATGGCATCGTCCTGCGCCGGCGCGATGGCAGCGGCAAGGTAAGCGAAGCGCACGCCAAGCTCGACGAGCCGCTCAAGGACCAGGACGTCGTGTACGTCAAGGAAAGTCTGTTCTAACGGTGTGGAGGGTCTTTCGTGACAGGTGAAGCCCCATGAGCTTTCGACAATTTCTGCTGGTGCTGCGAGCGCGCTGGCCCGCGGTGCTGGCGATCTTCCTGCTGGCGGTATGCGGCGCACTCGCGGTCGGCCTGCTCTCGCCGAAGCTCTACACGGCGACCGCGACCGTCGTGATCGACAACAAGACCGACCCGGTGGAGGGCGTCGCCCAGGCCGCGCAGATCTCCTCGGGCTACATCGCTACCCAGGTCGACATCATCTCGAGCGAGCGCGTCGCGCAACGCGTGGTGAAGAACCTCAAGCTCGATGCGGATCCGGCCTCGATCGAGGAGTGGCGCTCGGCCACGGGCGGGCGCGGCGATGCGACCAGCTGGATTGCGGAGAAGCTGCAGAAGCGCCTCGCGGTGACGCCCTCGCGCGACTCGAGCGTGATCGAGATCTCCTTCAACTGGACCGATCCACGGAACGCCGCCCTGTTCGCCAACGCCTTCGCCCAGGCGTACATCGACACCAACATCGAGCTGAAGGTCGATCCGGCGAAACAATACGCGAAATGGTTTGCGGAACGTTCGCAGCAGCTGCGCGCCGATCTGCAGGCGAAGCAAAAGAAGCTGACCGATTTCGAGGCGAAGACCGGCATCGTCAATGCCGCGGACCGTCTCGGCATCGAGAACGCGCGTCTCGAGGAGCTCTCGACCCAGCTGGTGGCGATCCAGGCGCAGCGCCAGGACAGCCAGTCGCGCCAGAAGCCGGTCGGGAGCGATGTCGACTCGCTTCCCGAAGTGCTGCAAAGTCCGCTCATCGCGAACCTCAAGGCCGATCTGTCCCGGGCCCAGGCGAAGCTCCAGGATATCGCCACCACGCTCGGCAAGAATCACCCCGATTACCAGACGACGGCGGCGCAGATCGCAAGCCTCAAGCAGCGCATCCATGAGGAGAGCGCCACCATCGCCGCCTCGCTCGGCGAGACCACGCAGGTCAACGTGCGTCGCGAGGCGGAGGTGCGCGCGGCGCTCGAGGCGCAGAAGCAGCGGATTCTCGCGATGAACCAGAATCGCGACGACGCCGCCGTACTGCAGGGAGATGTCGTCGCGGCGCAGCGCGACCTCGATGCCATCACCCAGCAGCTCACCAAGACGAGTCTCGAGAGCCAGTCGGAGCACACCAATGTGGCGCTCTTGACGCCCGCGCTCGAGCCGCTCTATCGATCGAGTCCGCGCTACTCGATCAACCTGTTGATCGGGGCACTGCTCGGCGCGATTCTGGGCATCGGATTCGCGCTCCTGCGGGAGATCTCGGACCGCCGTATCCGCGATGACAGCGAGCTGCCCGCGCTCCTGGGTGTGCCGCAGCTCGGTACGATTCCCGAGGTGAGAGCCGAGCCTCGACCTCGACGCAACGCCCCGGTGGTCTTGAGCCGTGTGGAGCCCTCTACTTTATGAACACCGCAGCCAGCACGACCATGAACACGGTAGCCAGCACGACGACGGAGAGAACCATGCCCACCCGTGACCGGAGCCGCGCCTTCGGCGCGATCCTGGTGGAGCAGGGGCGCCTCAGCCCGACCGACGCCGAGGAGATTCAGCGCTTCGCCGGCGCCAACGGCATGCGTTTCGGCGATGCGGCGCTGCGCCTGAAGCTCCTGACGCAGGACGACATCGATTTCGCCATCGCCCAGCAGTTCAACTACCCCGTGCTCGCGCGCGGCGGCGACGGCGGGGTCTCCGATGACGTGGTCGCGGCCTACAACCCACAAAGTGAGTCGGTCGAGCCGCTGCGTGCGCTGCGCAGCGCACTCAGCTCGCGCTGGTTCAACGAGACTGGGCGCAAGTCGCTCGCCATCACGAGTCCCGGACGCCAGGAGGGCCGCAGCTGGATCGCCGCCAACCTCGCGGTCGTGTTCGCCCAGATCGGCGAGCGCACCCTCCTCATTGATGCGGACATGCGTCATCCGCGCCAGCACGAGCTGTTCAAGCTGCGTAATTCCGTGGGGCTGTCGGCCTTGCTCACCGGTCGCGCCGGCAAGGAGACGGCCTGCCGCATTCATCCGCAACTGCGGCTGTTCGTGCTGCCGGCCGGGATCTTGCCGCCGAATCCCCAGGAGCTGCTCGGGCGCCCGGTGTTCGAGCTCGTACTCGAGCGCTTCACCGAGCAGTTCGACGTGATTCTCATCGACACGCCGCCGATCGGCGAGTGCGCCGACGCGCAGATCGTCGCCAAGCGCGCCGGGGGGGCGCTGATGCTGGCGCGGCGCCACCGCAGCCGCCACACGCAGCTCAGCGCCGCCATGCAGCGAATGACTCAGGCGGGCGCGAACGTGATCGGCAGCGTGGTGAACGAAGGCTGAGCACGGAGCGTTTCCGACGGGAGCGTCCAAGGTCCCATGCGCTCGAGCAAGGCGATGCAATGGTGGGGAGAGGGTGCGATGCGATCCGCGGCCCCGAGCGAGCCCGCCACGGGGAACGCGTCGCTGTCGATTCTCTACCTCGGTGCGAACGAGGGCACCGCACTCGATCGGGCCAATGCGTTGCAGCGCCTCGGTCATCGGGTCACGCATGTGGATCTGCGCGAGCTGCTGCCGCGCACGCCCTGGGTGTACCGCGTGACCTGGCACGTGGGCGGCCATCTGCTCGCGCCCTGGATCTTGCGGGCCCTGCCGCGCGTGCTGGGAGAGCAACAATTTGATCTCTGTCACGTCGACTGCGGTGAATGGGTGACGCCGCGAGTCATCGAGCTGTTGCGGCGCCACGCACGGAGAGTCGTGAATTACAACATCGATGATCCCATGAGCACGCGCGACTACGCGCGCTTCAAGGCGTATCGGCGCAGTATTCCGCACTACGACCTGTGCGTCGTGGTGCGCAGTGAAAACGTTCCCGAAGCCGAGCGGCTCGGCGCGCGCGATGTGCTGCGGGTGTTTCGCTCCGCCGACGAGGTGAGCCACGCACCGCGTGCGGTGCTGCCCGCGGATCGCCAGCGCTGGCAGTCGGAAGTCCTGTTTCTCGGCACGTGGTTTCCCGAGCGCGGTCCCTTCCTGCTCGAGCTCGTGCGCCGGGGTGTGCCGCTCACGATCCGCGGGGCAAACTGGAGCAAGGCGCCGGAATGGCCGGCGCTGCGCGCTCATTGGAAGGGCGGTCCGTTGCACGGCGACGAATATGCGCTCGCCCTGCAGTGCGCGCGCGTGAGCCTTGGGCTTCTCTCGAAAGGCAATCGCGATCTGCATACGACGCGCTCGCTCGAGATCCCCGCTCTCGGCGGGCTGCTCTGCGCCGAGCGCACCCCCGAGCATCTTGCGCTCTACGCGGAGGACGAGGAAGCGCTCTTCTGGGGCGATGCGGCGGAGTGCGCGCACGTCTGCCTCGCGACGCTGGCCGATGAGACGCGACGGCTTGGCATTGCGGCGGCCGGCCACGCGCGCAGCGTCGCGAACGCGCATCGCAACGAGAATGTGATGCGGACGATCCTCGAAAGGCTCGCCACGAACGACCGGGCCGGCCCCGCATGAACGAGCTTCCCATCCTGCCGGCGATGACGGTGCGGCGCGCGATCGTGGGTTCGCTCATCGCTCTGGCGTTTCTCGCCGTCCCCCTGCAGGCCGTCATCGAGCCTTCAGCGGCAAATCTCGCGGCCGCGAGCATCGCGCTGCTCGCATCGGTCGCGGTGCTCTTCTACGTCGGTTGGACCCGCGCCATCTTCGAGAGGCCGTTGTCCACGTTCGCGATTTTTGGGTTCTGTACGACGACACAGCTCGGTGCGCTCCTCGGGATGACGGCGGTCTGGAGGCCGCTGGCGAGCTCGCTCTACGACCCGCTCTACACCTTCGGGACGCTCGCCTTCTATCTCGGCATCGCCTTGCTCGTGCACGTCGCGCTGCGCTTCTTCTCCGTGGACCGGCCGCATGAGGTACGGCTGCTGCGCGGGGTGCTGGGCTGGGCGGGGCTGTACCGCAGGCCCGCGGTCGGCGCCCTGTGGATCATGGGCTGCATCGGTCTCACGGCCGCGCTCTGCGCTCATCTGGAGGGGGTGGCCGGCAAGATCGCCGGCGCGTTTGCCTTCCTCGCCTGGGCGCCGTTCCTCATCCCGTTCTATGTGCGCGAGGCTGGAGCGTCTTACGCCCATCGGCGCACTCAGCGCATCCTGCTCGCCGGGTTCGCGTTCACCGCGATCGTCCTGGGACTCGCACTCAACGCGCGCGCCATCATGTTCATCGGTTTCGCGACGATCGGACTCATCTATCTCCTGGTCGGGCTGCGCAGCGATGCGCCGTTGACGGTGAGCGGGGTGAGCCGGCTCGCGCTGCTCGGGGTGCTCGCCGCGTGCCTCGCGGCGCCGATCTCGGATCTCGCCACCGCCATGGCCATCGCGCGGCAGTGGCGCGGCAAGGTACCGGCGGCCGAGATGATGCGCCAGACCTTCAAGATCTGGCGCAACCCCGCCCTCATCGAGGCCTACCGCGCCGAAGGCGAGCTTGCGGCGCGCTACAAGGCGTACGACGAGAATTACCTCGGCAACCCGCTGCTCGAGCGCTTCGTCGCGACCAAGTATCACGACAATTCGTTTCACTTCGCGCGTGCGATCTCGACCGCCGAGGCACACCAGAAGCTCGAGGAAGTGTCGATCAACCTCGCCTGGGCGGTGCTGCCGGATCCGATTCTGCACAAGCTCGGCATCGGCATCGACAAGGAGCAGTATGCGGCCTCGATGGGCGACTACCTCGCCTACCTCAGCCGCGGCATGAAGCTCGGGGGCCACAAGATCGGCTCGATGTTCGCGCAGGGCATCGCACTGTTCGGTCCGCTGTTCCCCTTCGTGTATATCCTGATCTGTCTCATCCTCTACGCCTTGATGGATCTGCTGTCCTTCAAGGGGGCGGCCGGCATTGCCGGCGTCTCGGCGCTCGGGATGATGGATCTCCTCAGCATCTTTCTGCAGGGGCTCGGCTACGAAGGGTTGCATGATGTCCTCTACCTCATCGTGCGCAACTTCGCCCAGATGCTGATCATTTACCTCCTGGTGTTCGCCGCGGCGCGGCTCTTCACGCGCGAGCGCGCGCCGGCCCAGGAGCTGCCGTGCCTGCCCGCGTTGCTGCCGGGCGCATGAGCGAGGGCGCCGCCGTCATGCGCCGTTCCGAGCCGCTGCGCCTGGTGCTTTTCTGTCACCCGCAGTTCATGCGCTCGCAGAGCCAGCCGCGCTTCGCGCAGATGCTGAAGCGGGCCTACGAATCGCGCGGTCACGCGGTCGAGCTGTGGGCCCCGCGGCCGCGCGCGCACCGGGTATGGCCGCGCGGTGCGCTCGCCAAGTGGCTGGGCTACATCGATCAGTACCTGATCTTCCCGCTCGAGGTGCGCCGCGCGCTCGCGCGCACGCCGCCGCAGACTCTGTTCGTTTTCTGCGATCAGGCGCTCGGCCCCTGGGTCCCGCTGGTGCGGGAGCGTCCTCATGTCGTGCACGTCCACGACCTGCTCGCGCTGCGCTCGGCCCTGGGACATCTGCCGGAGCATCCGACGGGATTCAGCGGGCGTCTTTACCAGCGTTATATCCGGCGCGGCTTCAGGCACGCCCGGCATTTTGTCTGCGTGTCGCGCAAGTCGCGCGAGGATCTGCATCGCTTCGGTCAGGTGCGGCCGCTCCTCTCCGAGGTGGTGCCTCACGGGCTCAACCATCCGTTCGCGCCGCTCGAGCAGAGCGTGGCCGAGGCGCGCCTGAGGGCGGCGGCCCTGTCGCCGCCCGAGCAGGGGTTTCTGCTGCACGTCGGCGGCGGGCAGTGGTACAAGAACTTGCCCGGCATCGTGCGGCTCTATGGCGCCTACGCGCGCGCGAATCCCGCGCCGCTGCCGCTCTGGTGCGTGAGCCCGCCGCCGAATGCGGAGGTGCGCGCGGCGCTCGCCCGGTTGCCGCCGTCCGCGGACGTGCAATTTCTCGGGCGCATCGATGATGCCACGCTCGAGGCTCTGTATTCGAGCGCGCGCGTGCTGCTCTTTCCGAGCCTCGAGGAGGGATTCGGCTGGCCCCTCATCGAGGCGCAGGCCTGCGGTTGCCCGGTGATCACCACCGATGCGGCGCCGATGAATGAGGTCGCGGGTCCGGCGGCTCTTTATCTGCCGAGGCCGACGCCCGACGGCGATCCGCAGAGATGGGCCGAGGACGGGGCGGCCACCCTCGCGGTGCTGCTCGCGGAGGGATCCGATGCCCGCCGGGCGCGCAGTGCTGCGGGGCGCCGCTGGGTGCAGCACTTCGATCACGACCGCGCCATCGACGGCTACCTCGCGATGTACCGGCGCGCACTCGAGAGCGGCGCGCCCGCCCTGCAGATCGAGCCCGGCCTGCATGACGGGAGTGCGCCGTGAGACTGCTGCACGTACTCTCGAGTGTCGAGCCGGGCGGGGGCGGACCGCTCGAAGGGGTGCGCGAGCGCGGTTTGAAGCTCTGCGAGCTCGGCCATTCGGTGGAGCTCGCGACGCTCGATGATCCGGCCGAGACCTTCGTGCGTGAGTTTCCGCTGCCGGTGCACGCGCTCGGGCCCCCGCGCACGCGCTATCGCTACAGCCCGAAGCTCGTGCCCTGGCTCGAAGCCGAGGCGCCACGCTTCGATGCCGTGGTGGTGAACGGGCTTTGGCAGTATCACAGCTTCGCCGCGTGGCGCGCGCTCAGCAAGATCGGCGTGCCGTACTACGTGTTCACGCACGGCATGCTCGATCCCTGGTTCAAGCGCACCTATCCCTTCAAGCATCTGAAGAAGTGGCTCTACTGGCCGTGGGGCGACTACCGGGTGCTGCGCGATGCGGCGGCGGTGCTGTTCACGAGTGAGGAGGAACGGCTGCAGGCGCGGCGCTCGTTCTGGCTGTACCGCGCGCAGGAACGCATCGTCGCCTACGGTACACGTGCGCCACCCGTGGGCGCCGCGCCGCTCAAGGCGCAATTCCTCGCCGAGCACCCCGAGCTGCGCGACCGGCGCATCGTGCTGTTTCTGGGCCGCATCCACGAGAAAAAAGGCTGCGACCTTCTGATCGAGGCGTTTGCGCGCGTTGCCCTGGCCGAGCCTGACCTGCACCTGCTCATGGCCGGTCCCGACCAGACCGGCTGGGCGGCCGAGCTGCGTGAGCTCGCGCGCCGGCTCGGGATCGAGACGCGGATCACCTGGACCGGCTTGCTGCGCGGGTGCGCGAAGTGGGCCGCGCTCTACAGCGCCGAGGTGTTCATGCTGCCCTCGCACCAGGAGAATTTCGGCATCGCGGTTGCCGAGGCCCTCGGCTGCGGCGTGCCGGTGTTGCTTTCGGACAAGGTCAACATCTGGCGCGAGGTGCTGACGCATCGGGCCGGCCTCGTGGCGCCCGATACGCTCGAGGGGACGCAAGCGCTGCTCGCGCAGTGGCTCGAGATGCCGCAGGCCGAGCGCGCGCGGATGGGTGAGCGCGCGCGTGAGCTCTTCGAGCGCCGCTTCACGGTCGATGCCATGGCGATGGGCCTCCTCGAGATCATCACGGCGCCTGCGGTAGCGCTCACCCGGCCCGTGGAGGCGCTCATTCCGTGACCCAGGTACAGCTCCAGCACACGCGCTCTGGGTGGCCGCTGCATGTCAAGCTGCGCCGCGCGCTGTTCGCGCCGTTCCGACTGCTGTTCCTCAGCGGTACGGGTCGATGGCTCTCGCCGCTGCGCATCCTGGTGTTGCGGCTCTTCGGCGCACGGATCGAGACGCCGGCGCTGGTGATGGATGGGGTCATCGTATGGCATCCATGGAGCCTCACACTGCATCGCTACTCGACTCTCGGTCGCGGCGTGGAGGTCTACAACTACGCCGACGTGGTCATCGGCGAGCAGGCCACCGTTTCGCAATACACCTACCTGTGCAGCGCCACGCACGACCACGAGGATCCCACCATGCCGCTTCAGTGCCACCCCATCAGTGTCGGCGCCCAAGCGTGGGTGGCCGCGGATTGCTTCATTGGACCGGGTGTGACGGTGGGCGAGGGCGCGGTCGTGGGCGCACGCTCCGTCGTCACACGCGACGTGCCGCCCTGGACCGTGGTGGCCGGCAATCCGGCACGCTTCCTCAAGGTTCGCCGCCTGAAAGGGAGCGGGGCCACGCCGACGGCGATACCGATGCCGACGCCGGCGCCCACGGCGCCGCCCACGTCCACGCCCACGTCGATGCCGGCGTCCACACCGACGTCGATGCCGGCGTCCACACCGGCGTCCACGCCCAGGTCGAATTCGATGCCGGCGTCCACGCCGGCGCTCACACCGGCACCGCGTGCGCGGCGCCCGCACTCACGCAGCCCCGTATGAGAGTTCTCGCGATCTCCCCGGCCTTCTATCCTCAGCTCGGCGGCGTTGAGCAGGTGGCGCTCGAGCTCGCGCTGCGGGTGCGCGAACACGGCGTCCTCATGGACATTGCGCACGTCGCCGCCGGACTCGAGCCGCGCACCGAAACGGTCCGGGGTCTCACCGTGCATCGGGTGCCGCTGTACGGTAACCGCTTCGTCGGATGGGCCCCCGGGCTCGGCGCGCTCGCACACCGCTACGAGTTGCTGCATGTCCACGATCCGCAATTGCTCGCGATCACCTCGAACGTGCGCCGCTCGTGCGGCGACATTCCCGCGGTGCTCTCGACGCACGGCGGCTTCTGGCACACGCAGCGCAAGTACGTCTTCAAGCGCATGTACGAAATGACGCTGCTCGAAAGCGCCGCGCAGCACTACCGCCGCGTGCTCGCGAGCAGCGGCGCCGACTATGATTATTACCGCCGCATCGTCGATCGCGTCGAGCTGTGCACCAATGGCGTCGACGTGAAACGCTTCAACGAGGTCGAGCACATCGCTCCGCCCGATCTGAACCAGTGGGTCTTCTGGGGCCGTCTCTCGGACAACAAGCGCGTCGATCTCGCCATCGAGTACGTCGCCCATGCGCGCCGGCTCGGTTTTCCGGTGGACCTGCTGATCTGCGGCGAGGACGTCGATCTGCATCTCGCGGACCTCAAGTCTCAGGTCCAGCGTCTCGGGCTCGGCGGCGCGGTGCAATTCGAGCCGTATCTCGACGATCGGGCGCTCCACCACGCGCTGCGCGATCGGCGCCTCTACATCACGGCCAGCGAGTACGAGGGGTTCGGGTTGTCCGCCGTCGAGGCGCTGGCGGCGGGGCTCATCGTGGTGGCGCGCGACCGTGCGCCGCTCAACGGGTTCTTCGTCGACGGACGCTCGGGGTGCACGCTGGCCTTCGATCATTCCGAAGCCGACCTGCGCAAGCTCAAAGCGCTGCTCGCACGGCCCTCTCACCAGGTGCTCGCGATGGAAGCGGCGGCGCGCGAGGGGGCGCGCGAGTACGACTGGGAGCGGGTCGCTCCGCACTTCGTGCGCCACTACCAGGAGGTCCTCGCGCAGCAGCTCGAGGACCGCCCGCGCCCCCCGAAGCGGCGCTTCGCGCGCTAGGCCGCTGCGCGCAGGGCGGAAAAGACGTGTCGATCTCGGTCCTGGTTCTGACGAAGAACGAGCAGCGCGATCTGCCGCGCTGTCTCGACACCGTCTCCTGGAGCGATGATGTGGTCGTCTTCGATTCCTTCAGCACGGATCAAACCATCGAGGAAGCGCGGCGGCTCGGCGCGCGCGTCGTCCAGCGCACCTTCGACAACTGGTCGGCGCACCAGAACTGGGGGCTGCGCAACCTCGAATTCAAGCACCCCTGGGTGTTCTACATCGATGCGGATGAGCGTGCCACCCCCGAGCTCGCGCGCTCGATGCGCGCCGCGGTCGAGCGGGCGGGCGAGTGCGTCGCCTATCGCCTGCGGCGGCGCGACTTCTATCTGGGCACGTGGCTGAAGCACGTGCAGACCTCGCCCTACTATCTGCGCCTGTTTCGGCCCGAGCGCATGCGCTACGAGCGCCTCGTGAATCCGGTCTCGATCGTCGATGGCCCGGTGGGGGAGGTGAGCGGCTATCTGGATCACTATCCCTTCAGCAAGGGTCTGGCTCAATGGCTCGAGCGCCATAACAGCTACAGCACGTTCGAAGCGCGTCAGATCGTCGAGAATCGCGCGCTCCAAGCACGTTTTTCCCTGCGCAAAGCGCTGTTCGCCGCGGATTTTCACGAGCGGCGCTTCCACCAGAAGGAGCTGTTCTACCGGACCCCTTGCCGACCGATGCTCAAGTTCCTGTTCCTCTACCTGGTGAAGGGCGGCTTTCTCGATGGCCGCGCCGGTCTCTCGTACGCGACGCTGCAGGCGCTCTACGAGTACATGATCGTGCTCAAGGTCCGCGAGCTCAGCGCTATGGAGGGCTCGTGAAGGCTCCGGCGCTGCGCGCGCCGTGGGAGAAATCCGACAGCCCGCTTCACGAAAGGCCGACGCCGTATGCTGCGGGTGCGGCAACGGGGGTTCAGCGATGCATCATGCATACTCGCTCGCGATGGATAGGCTACGGCTTCGCCGAGGACGCGCCGAGGACCCTGCTTGGGCCGCGCCCCTGTCATCACGCCGCTCATGAGCACCGTCCCGAATCACCCCCCCGCCGATCTCACCGAAGAGTTCCGCAGTCTCCTCGCGCACAAGATCACGTTACGCGAAAGTCTCGAGGAAATGCGCGTAACCTATCGAAATGGAAAGCCTTTTCCACACCTAGTGGTGGACGACCTATTCCAGGCGCGCGACCTCGATGCGTTGCTCGCCGAGATGACCCACATGAGCCGCGAGCAGTGGGCCAACGTGGAGCAGGACCCGCGCGAGCGCACGATGCGAATGCGTACGGCGGCGGAGATGGGCGCGGCGGGGGAGCGGTT
>Ga0181531_10001166_pt1 | contig 16782 bp, 11 predicted proteins | sample PEATcosm2014_Bin_38_FD_119743 | JGI IMG/M metagenome (GOLD analysis project Ga0181531, IMG submission 119743) | Peatland microbial communities from MTU Mesocosm Facility, Houghton, MI, USA - PEATcosm2014_Bin11_10_metaG | ecosystem: Environmental > Terrestrial > Soil > Wetlands > Peat | place... | reverse complement strand
GCTGCGTTTTGCGCGGGCTGAAGGCGGCCCGCGGTTGCGTGCGATGAGCTTCCACGAGCGTGCGGGCCTGTTGCGCGCGCTCGCCAAGGGGCTCCTCGAGCAGAAGGAGAGCCTGTATGAGCTCTCCTTCCGCACGGGTGCGACGCGCGAGGATGGCTGGATCGACATCGAGGGCGGCATCGGCACGCTCTTCGCCTATGCGAGCAAGGGCGTGCGCGAGCTCCCCAATGCGCGCGTACTTTCGGATGGAGCGGTCGAGCCGCTCTCCAAGGGCGGCACCTTCGTGGGCCAGCATCTGTACGTGTCGCGCGAGGGCGCGGCCGTGCACATCAACGCCTTCAATTTTCCCATCTGGGGGATGCTCGAGAAGCTCGCCCCCGCGCTCCTCGCCGGGGTGCCGGTGATCGTGAAGCCGGCGACGCCCACGGCCTATCTTGCGGAGCTCGCGGTGCGCCACCTCATCGCCCTGAAGATCCTGCCGCGCGGCGCGCTGCAGCTCGTGTGCGGCAGCCTCGGGGACCTGTTCGATCATCTCACGTGCCAGGATTTCGTCGCCTTCACCGGCTCATCGCACACGGCCGTGGCCTTGCGCACGCATCCGGCGGTGATCCGCGCGAGCGTGCCCTTCACGGCGGAGACCGACTCGCTCAATACCAGCATCCTCGCGCCGGACGTGCATCCGGACTCGGCGGAATTTGGACTCTTCGTGCGCGAGGTGGTGCGCGAGATGACCGTCAAGGCCGGGCAGAAGTGCACCGCCATCCGCAAGGCGCTGGTGCCCGAGGCGCTGGCACCCACCGTGACCGAAGCGCTGCGCCGGGCGCTCGGCGAGATCGTGGTCGGCGATCCGCGCGTCGCGGGGGTGCGCATGGGGCCGCTCGTCAGCCTCGCCCAGCGCCGCGACGTGCTCGCGCAGGTCGCGGCGCTCGAGCGCGAGAGCGACTTGCTCGTGGGCGATCCGGAGGAGTTCGACGTGCGGGGCGCCGAGCGGGCGCGCGGGGCGTTCGTTGCGCCGCTGCTGCTGCGATCCCGGGATCCGCTTGCGGCACGCGCGGTGCATGAGCTCGAGCCGTTCGGTCCGGTGGCGACGCTCATGACCTACGCTGACCTGGATCAGGCGGTGGAGCTCACCCGACGTGGCGCGGGCAGTCTCGTCGCCTCGGTGGTGAGCGCTGATCCGCGCGCGGCCGCCGAGCTCGTGCTGCGCCTCGCGCCCTATCACGGCCGCATCCTGGTGCTCGATGCGCGCTGCGCGCAGGAGTCGACCGGTCATGGCTCGCCGCTCGCTCCCCTGGTGCACGGTGGTCCGGGCCGTGCGGGCGGCGGTGAGGAGCTCGGCGGCATTCGCGGCATGCTGCATTACATGCAGCGCATCGCCGTGCAAGGCTCGCCGGACACCTTGACCGCGTTTGGTTTGCGCTGGGTGCGCGGCAGCCGCCGGCGCGATCCCGGCCGCCATCCCTTCCGAATTCCGCTGCATGAGCTCGAGCTCGGCGACACGTTCGAATCGGGCGAGCGCGAGGTCACGACCGAGGACATCGAGCGTTTCGCGGCGCTCACGGGCGATCGATTCTATGCCCACATGAGCGAGACCGAGGCCCGGCGCAATCCGCTGTTCGGCGGGCGCGTGGCGCACGGCTATTTTCTGATCTCTGCGGCGGCTGGCCTGTTCGTTGATCCAGACTATGGTCCCGTGCTCGGCAACTACGGTCTCGATCACCTGCGCTTCATCAAGCCCGTGAAGCCGGGCACCCGGATCAAGGTGCGCGTGACGTGCGCGGCCAAGAGTCTGCGCGCGGACAAGGGCTGGGGCGAGGTCGCGTGGGACACGGAGATCACCGATCAGGCCGGCGAGACCGTGGCGGCCTACGATGTGCTCACGATGGTGAGCGTGCATCAGGTGCCCGACCAGGCGGAGCCCGCGCGCGCGCCGGCCGCCGCTGCCGCGCCCGCGCCCGCCACCGCCACCGCCGCCTCAGCGCCCGCGCCGGCCGCGTCCGCCGCGTCGTGAGAGCCGCGGGCTCGCTCGAGGACCTTCAGCGGCTCGAGCCCATGCTCAGCGTCGATCGGGGCACGCTCGAGGCGCTGCAGCTCGAGCGGCTGCGCGCGAGCGTGGCGCACGCCTATGCCCACAACGCGCGCTACCGCGCGCTGTGCGAGGGCTGCCGCGTCGAGCCGCGGGATCTGCGCGCGCTTGCGGATCTCGCGCGCTTCCCGCTCATCTCGAAGAGCGAGCTGCGTGAGGCTTATCCGTTCGGCTTCTTCGCCGTGCCGCTCGAGCGCATCGCGCGCCTGCATGCCTCCTCGGGCACGACCGGCAAGCCGACGGTGGTCGGGTATACCCGCTGCGACCTCGAGACCTGGAGCGCGCTGGTGGCGCGCTCGATACGGGCCGCCGGCGGCCGCGCGGGAATGAAAGTGCACGTGGCCTACGGCTACGGACTCTTCACCGGGGGACTGGGCGCGCACTACGGCGCGGAGGCGGCGGGCTGCACGGTGATCCCCATGTCGGCGGGTCATACCGAGCGGCAGGTGCAGCTCATCGGCGATTTTCGTCCCGACATCATCATGCTCACGCCGAGCTACATGCTCTCGCTCCTCGATGAGTTCCGGCGACAGGGCATCGATCCGCGCTCGACCTCGCTCAAGATCGGTATCTTCGGCGCCGAGCCCTGGAGCGAGGGCATGCGCCGCGAGATCGAGGAGGCGTTCGACATCGAGGCCTGCGACATCTATGGGATCTCGGAAGTCATGGGACCGGGTGTCGCACAGGAGATTTGCGGCACGCACGAGGGGCCGACCGTGTGGGAGGATCACTTCCTGCCGGAGATCATCGATCCCGAAAGCGGCGAGGTGCTGCCGGACGGCGCGCCGGGTGAGCTCGTCTTCACCTCCCTCACCAAGGAGGGCATGCCCGTCATCCGCTATCGCACGCGCGACCTCACGCGCTTGCTGCCCGGTGAACACACGGCGATGCGGCGGCTCGCCAAGATCAACGGCCGATCGGATGACATGCTCATCATCCGCGGCGTCAACCTGTTTCCCTCGCAGATCGAGGAAGTGATTCTGGGTTGCCCGGGCCTCTCACCCCATTACGAGCTCGAGATCTCGCGGCCCACGAGGCTCGATGAGCTCACCGTGATCGTCGAGGCGCGCCTCGATCTCGCCGCCGGCCATCACCCGGAGCGCGCGCGACAACTCGAGGGACTGCTCAGGGCGCAGATTGCACTCAACGCGCAGGTGCGCGTTGTCGCGCACGGCACGCTCGGCCGCTCGAGCGGCAAGGCGGCGCGGGTGCGCGACCTGCGATAGCTGGCACGCCGCTCGAGGAACGCCCCTCGGGGCGCCTCAGAGCGCGGCCCTCAGGCCGCCTCAGAGCACGGCCCTCAGGGCGGGGCCACCGAGTGCAGCGCGGACTCGCGCGCCTGCGTGCGATCCACCTCGGCGGGCGCGGCGGGCAGCTCATCGACGTCGAGGGTGACGGGATTGATGACGGCCGGGTTGTCGCGCAGCCGGACATAGAGGCTGCCGGTCTTCGGATGCGGCACCGGCAGCGCCGCGCCCAGGAACCCTTCCGGGACCTGCACGGGCGCCGCAAACTGCGGATCGTCGGACACCGAGTCGATGAGATAGAGATCCTCGCCCGACAGCTTGCAGGCGAGCTCAGTGGTCGATGGGCACTCGAGCGAACGCAGCGTCGGCAGGCGCACGAGATTCGCGAGCGGCTGCCACTCGCCGGTCACGCCCTTCACGGTGACGCGAAACTTGAGCGGCCCGAACGCGGCGGCGCCGAACGCTTTGCCGGGCACGAGCGTCGCGACGCCCACGTGGGCATTCTCGAGGGTGAGCCCGCCATTGGCGATGCTGAGGCTCGCGCTGAATGACTCATCCGCGGTCGCGACCTCGACCGTCTCCTCGTGCGTGAAGCTGCCCGGTGTCTGGCTGCGCAGGGCGAACATGAGCGTGCCGCCATGCGGCAGCTCGCCGGGATCGGCCAGCGTGATGTGGCTCGAGCGCAGCGCATCGGGAAGCTGCAAGGTTTTGTTGATGAGCGCAACGCGCGGGCGCGGCGCGTCGATCATCGCGCTCACCGGCACCACACGCCCATCCTTGAGCGTGACGCGTGCCTCCACGCCGTGCTCGGGCTTCAGGGCCGCGACCGCGGATGCATCGGCCGCGAGCATCGGCAGCTCATCGGCGCCCTGATGACTCACGAGCTCGCCCGCCGCGAACACGATGCCCTTGATGGTGAGGCTTTGCACCTCATCGAGCCGGCTGCCCTTCAGAAGCCCCTGCGCATCGCCCGCGTGCAGTGCGAAGCTCTCGAAGCGGCCGGCCTCGGCAAAGGTCTGCACCGGGACCTGGGCCGGGTGATCCGCGCCGTATTGCTCGACGAGCAGCGTCATCGCGCCGGGCGTGGCGCCCTCGAGCGGCAGCTTGATCTCCACCTCGTCGGGCTTCAGGCGCTTCCACTCGGTCTTGAGCTCCTTGCCGCCCGGATCTTTCAGCATGATGCTGTCGATGCAGCTCACGCTCTCGGCATGCAGATGGATCGTGTCCTGCCGCCCGACGATCACCGCGGCCTCGCCGGGCGCGAGCTGCCAGCCCGCCGCGTGCGCGTTCATCAGCCTGAAGGTCGGTCCCTCGTAGGGCTCGAATCCCCACGCGCCGTGCAGCTGCGCGGTGACGCTGTCGCCGAGCTGCGCGGCGCCGAGCTTGCCGGTGTCGACGACGAAGCCGCCGCGCGCGGCGTCGGCGTGCGCGGGCAGATCGAGCGAGGCGCCCGCCGCGCCCGAGAAGCGCAGCGCCATGTCATGCGCGTAGCCCGTGGAAAACACCAGCGGTGCGCCCTCCACCGGCAGCACGAGCGTGCTTCTCTTCGAACAATAAATTTCCTTCGGATCGACCGCATGGAGCGGGGGCTGTTGTGCCGCCTCGATGGCGGGCAACGCGATCACCAGGACCGACTTCGGGTCGTGGAACGAGGGCGCGGTGTTGAGCGTTAGACGCAGCTGCGCGCCGTGGGGGGAGGCGAGCGCCGGAATGTACGCATACTGCGCCGTGTGGAACGAGTCCAAGATCCGTGCGATGTCGAGCACCGAGGCCAGGTAAGGGCTGTAATAGCCGTAGCTCAGCTGCGGCGTGAAGCTCGCCTGCATCGCGAGATCCGCGCCCGGGCCGGAGGTGAGCGCCTCGACGATCGAGGTGCTGTGGCCGTCGTTCAAAATGAGCGACTCCTGGCCGCTCATCAGGCACGGTGCCTGCAGCTCGGGCAGCCGATCGAGGCACTTATCGTCCACCTTGATCGCCAGGCTGCGCGCAAGGAGCGGTGCCGTGGCCGCGATTCGGGCCGGATCTGAATCGTTGAGTGCGCGCATGCTCGACAAATACACCTCGAGGCGCGATCGATCGAGGGCGGCCTGATTGAGATCCTGCGAGGTGCGCACGAAGGCGCCGGGTCGCCCGCGCACGGCGCCCTGAAGCGTGTGCAAATCACCGCCCGTCGCGGGGGCGAGGAAAAGAAGGGACTGCTGCGCGCCCACCGGCACGGTCACCGTCAGTCCGTCGTGCACGCAAGGCGGGCTCCAGGTCTTGCAGGAGCTGAACCAGTGCTCGCTCGGCGGGTTGGTGGAGCCGCTCAGGAAGGCCGCCACGAGGAGGTAGTGGGCGGACTGGCCGGCGGGCAGATCCGCCTTGACGGCGAGGCGATCCCCGGGCGCGAGATTCGGCACCTCCCCGATCGGCAGCGTCGCTGCGCCGCGAGTGACCGTGACCTCGAGCACCGGACCCGCAAGATCGAACGGCGCCGCGCCGGCGTGGGCCGGGCCGCACAGCATCAGGATGGGGGCCGCGAGCAACGAGCGCGCAAGGGCACGCGCGCGGGCACAGGCTGGGGCGTGGACGCGGCCACGGACGTGGGCTCGGGCACGGGTGAACAGGGGGCGCGTTGTGGTTCTCCTAAGGCCCGGATGATGCGTGTGTTCGACCCATCGGAGCGCGCCGGGTTCACTCACGGGAGGCGGGGACGGCCGCCTGCGCCAGCAGGCGCTCGGCGCGCTCGAAGAGCTCCGGCGGCACGAGGTGTCCGCTGGCGGCGACGTTCTCATCGATCTGCTCCGGGCGGGTCGCACCGATGATGGCCGCGGCCACGTTGGGCTCGCGCAGCACCCACGCGAGTGCGAATTGCGCGAGCGTCAGGCCCGCTTCCGCCGCCACCGCGCCCACCGACTGGACGGCGCGCAGCATCTCGGGTTGCAACCACTCGGGGCGCAGAAAATCCTTCATCGAGTCCTGCGCCGCGCGGCTGTCGGCGGGCACGGGCTGCCCGGGGCGATACTTGCCGGTGAGGACGCCCTGCGCGAGCGGGGACCACACGATCTGCGAGATGCCGGAGCGCGCGCACAGCGGGATCAGGGCGCGCTCGGGCCCGCGGTGCAGGAGCGAGTATTGCGGCTGGCTCGAGACGAAGCGCTCGACGCCCGGAATGGCGAGGGCAGCCTCGATGCGATCGATCGGCCACTCGGAAAAACCGATGTAGCGCGCCTTGCCGGCGCGCACGACCTCGGTGAGCGCCTGCAGGGTTTCCTCGAGCGGCGTCGCCGGATCGTGGCGGTGACACTGGTACAGATCGACGTAGCTCACGCGCAGCCGATCGAGGGAGGCGTCGAGCTGCTTGTGAACCTGGGCGCGCGACAGGCCGCGGTCGGTGTCGCTCATCGGGAAGAAGAGCTTGGTCGCGAGCACGTAGCTGTCGCGGGGGCGCCCGGCGAGTGCCTCGCCCAGCACGCGCTCGGCGGCGCCGCGGCCGTAGATGTTCGCGGTGTCGATGAGGGTCACGCCCAGGTCGAGCGCACGCTGCACGCAGGCGATCGCCGCTTGCTTGTGGGCGCCGCTCGAGAAGGTGAGCCAGGAGCCGAGCGCGATCTCCGACACCAACACATCGCTGTTGCCGAGCTTGCGGTATTTCATAGGGGATCCTCAGAGGTCGGGACGAGGGCGCCGAGCGGGCCACGCTCCTCGGGCGTGGCGCCCGCCGGTATGATGCACCCGGACAGCGGCACGCGCATGAAACATCTTCTCATCGTCTATCACTCGATGACCGGCGGCACGGAGCAAATGGCGCACGCCGCCGCCGCCGGTGCGCGGGCCGAGCCGGCGCTGCGCGTCACGCTCAAGCGCGCGGTCGAGGCGGGCGCCGAGGACGTGCTCGGCGCGGACGGCTACCTTTTCGCAACGCCGGAGAACCTCGCCGCGATGTCCGGACTCATGAAAGATTTTTTCGACCGCACCTATTATGCGGCGCTCGATCGATTGAATGGGCGTCCCTATGGCGTGCTCATCTGTGCGGGGAGCGATGGGCGCAGCGCGGCGCAACAGGTGGATCGCATTGCCACCGGTTGGCGGCTGCGGCCCATCGCCGAGCCGCTCATCGTCTACACCCATGCCACCGCGCCTGCGGACATCCTGCGGGCGAAACGCATCGGGGCGGGCGACCTCGAGCGCTGCACGGAGCTCGGCGCGACGCTCGCCGCGGGCCTGTCGCTCGGCGTGTTCTGAGCGCGCCGGGGGGACCGGCAGGAGCCGCGCTCGCCGGCTCAGCGCGCGGCGTTTTCGCGATCCTGCAGCTCGCGCCACAGGATCTTGCCGGCGGCCGATTTCGGCAGCGCCTCCTGGAACTCGACGATGCGCGGCGCCTTGTATGCGGCCATGGTGTCGCGGCACCAGTCGATGATCTCGCGCTCCGCGACGCGGCCGCGCCACTCGGGGCGCGGCACGACCAGTGCCTTGACCGTCTCACCCCGGTGCGCATCGCGTGCGGCGATCACGCAGGCCTCGAGGATCGCCGGGTGCCGATACATGTGCGTCTCGATCTCCGCGGGCCACACCTTGAAGCCCGATGCGTTGATCATGCGCTTCAAGCGATCGACCATGAAGAAGTAGCCTTCCTCATCGATGCGGCCCAGATCGCCCGTGCGCAGGAAACGCTTGCCGTCGATCTCGATGAAGGCGCGCGCCGTCTCCTCGGGCTTGTTCCAGTAGCCGAGCATCAGCTGCGGGCCGTGCGTGATGATCTCGCCGACCTCGCCCTGCGGCAGCTCGGCGAGGGTTTGCGGATCGATGATGCGCGAATCGACGTCGTAGATGGGGATGCCGAGACACTGGCGCTTCGGGCGCTCGGGCGGATTGATGTGGCTTGGCGACATGGTCTCGGAAAGACCGTAGCCCTCGATGTAGGAGAGGCCCATCTGCTCGATGCGCTCGGCAATCGCCGCCGGCATCGCGGCGCCGCCGCCGTTCAGGCGCGTGAGCGAGGATAGATCGTAGTCACCCAGACGCGGGTTGCTGAAGAAATCGAGCACCATGGTGGGGATGCCGCCGAAGGCGTTCACGTGGTAGCGCTCGATGCACTTCGCCGCGGCATCCCGGTTCCAGCGCGGCAGCAAGATGGAGGTGTTCCCCTCGAACAGCGGTCCATTCATGGATCCTTGCATGCCCATCACGTGAAAGAACGGCGCCACGGCGAGCAGGGTCATCTCCGGCTGCGCTTTGAACCAGCGCATGGCCGCGACGAGCGTGTGCATCACCGTTCGGTGGGTGTGCATGCAGCCGCGCGAGATGCCGGTGGTGCCGGAGGTATAGGGCATGACGCACAGGTCATCGGGGCCACTGGTGTGCGGAGCGGGCTTGCGCGCTTCGGCCCGCATGCGGCTCCAGAGGGAGACCCCGGGGCCCTTCAGCTCGCGGCGCGGCGCGGCGAACTCGGGCGGCACGGGCAGATCGGTGGCGGCTCCGAGATGGTCCGAGTAGGCGGCCACCAGGACGTGGCGCACCCCGGGCTCACGGCCGATCGCGGGCTCGATGCGCTCGAAGAGCTCCTGCGCGACGATCGCGACCTTCGCTCCGCAGTCCTCGATGTAGCGTGCCGCATCCTCGGCGGTCGACATGGGATTGACGGGCACCACCACGGCGTCGGCACGCAGGATCCCGTAGTAGGCGATCGCGAACTGGGGGCTGTTCTGCATGATGAGCAGCACCCGATCGCCCTTGGTCACGCCGCACTCCTGCTGCAGGAAGCCCGCGAGCTGCTCGACCTCGGTCAGGAACGCGGCGAAGGTGAGCGGGGTATCGTAGAAGACGAGGTAGGGCTTGTCCGGGTAGCGCCGCGCGGAGACCTCGGCGTTGTAGACGATCGAGGTTGCGGGAGTACGCAGCCGCGGTGCGGGTTGGGATCCAGCTCGCAAGCCCATCATTGTCCCCCAAGAACCAACTCTTTCGTTAGCGGCTATACTAGGAGCAATCGCACGCTGACGAAAGCCAGGGACCCAACACGGCTCACCCCCATGACTCAGACAGCCTACTGTCCTCCGCACCCATGAATCTCGAGTTCACCCCGGAAGAGCAGGCCTTTCGCGCCGAGGTGCGCGAGTTCCTGCGCACGCGACTGCCCGTCTCGATCCGGGAGAAGGTTCTGGAGGGGCGCGAGCTCTCCCGGGCGGATTATGTTTTGTGGCAGCGGCTTATGCATGAGCGCGGGTGGGGCGGCATGAGCTGGCCGACCTCGGTGGGCGGCGCCGCCTGGAACGCGGTACAGCAGTACATCTACGAGGAGGAGTCGTCGCGCGCGGGTGCGCCCCGCCTCATCCCCTTCGGCATCAAGATGGTCGCACCGGTGCTGATCGCGTTCGGCAGCCCCGCCCAGCAACAGCGCTTCCTGCCGGATATCAGCTCCGGGGCTGCCTGGTGGTGTCAGGGGTACTCGGAGCCCGGATCGGGATCGGATCTCGCCTCGCTCCGGACCCGTGCGGTGCTCGAGGGCAACGAGTACGTGGTCAACGGCCAGAAGACCTGGAACACGCTCGGGCAGTACGCCGACTGGATCTTCTGCCTGGTGCGCACCGATTCGAAGTCGAAACCGCAGGCGGGGATCTCGTTCCTGCTGATCGACATGAAGAGTCCCGGCATCACCGTGCGGCCGATCGCGCTGCTCGACGGCGGCCACGAGGTCAACGAGATCTGGTTCGAGAACGTGCGCGTGCCCGTCGAGAACCGCATCGGCGAGGAGAATCGCGGCTGGACCTACGCCAAGTTCCTGCTGGGGCATGAGCGCACGGGCATCGCCGGGGTGGGCATCTCCAAGCGCGAGCTCGCGCGCCTGAAGCTGATTGCGCGTGAGCAAAGAGGCGAGGGGGGACGGCCGCTCATCGAGGACCCCTTGTTTGCCGCGCGAATCGCACGCCTCGAGCTCGATCTCACCGCGCTCGAGATCACGAACCTGCGGGTGCTCTCCGCCGAGGGAGTGGAGCGTGCGCCGGGACCGGCCGCCTCGATCTTGAAGATCAAGGGCTCGGAGATTCTGCAGTCGATCTCCGAGCTTCTCATGCGAGCGGCGGGTCCCTGGGCGCTGCCCTTGAGGCGCGAGGCCATGGAGGCCGGCTGGCAGATCGATCCGACGCGCGATGGCGCGAGCCCGGCCTATGCGGCCACCGTGACGGCGAGCTATCTCAACTTGCGCAAGCTCTCGATCTTCGGTGGCACGAACGAGATCCAGAAGAACATCGTCGCGCAGATGCTGGGACTGTAGGAGCCGCGAGCACCATGGATTTCCAGCTGAGCGAGGAGCAGCGGCAACTGAAGGAGGCGGTCGGCAGCTTCCTGGCGCGCGAGTTTCCCTTCGATCGATTGAAGGCGCTGAAGCGCGAAGGTCACGGGCATGATGAGCGGCTGTGGCGCGGGCTCGTCGAGCTCGGCGTGCCGGCGCTGCTCGTGCCGAGCGAGGCGGGGGGCTTGGGATTCGGACCGGTCGAGACGCTTGCCCTCATGGAGGCCTCGGGTCCGTACCTGTTGCTCGAGCCCGTGTTCGCGAGCGCGGTGCTGGCGACGGGATTGCTCGCAGAGCTCGCGGGCGAGCCCGCGGTCGACCAGCTGCTCGAAGAGCTCGCGCGCGGGGCGCGTATCGCGACGCTCGCGCATTTCGAGCCCGACAGCCGCTACGACCTCGCCGCCGTCCAGGCGCGTGCCATCCGCGAGAGCGGCGGGTGGCGGATCAACGGGCGCAAGTCCTTCGTGCTGCAGGCCGGAATGGCCGATGTGCTGATCGTCTCGGCGCGCATGGCGGACGAGCATCTCGCCCTGTTCCTCGTGCCGCGCAGCGCGCCCGGCGTCACGCTCATCGAGTATCCGCTCATCGATGGCCAGCGCGCCGCAGACCTCGTGCTCGAGGGCGTGCGCGTCTCCGAGGAGGGCCGGGTGGGTGCGCCCGACCGCGCGGGCGCGGCGCTCGAGGCGGCGATCGCGCAGGCGATGGCAGCCCTCGCCGCGGAGGCGGTGGCGATCATGCAGGCGCTGCTCGATGCGACGGTGAGTTATCTGCAGACGCGGCAGCAGTTCGGCCAGCCAATCGGACGCTTCCAGGCCCTGCAGCACCGGGTCGCGGAGATGCTGATGCACCTCGAGCAGGCACGCTCCATGAGCCTGCTCGCGGCCCTGCGCTGCCGTAGTGCCGACCGCTCCGAGCGGCTGCGGGCGCTGTCGGGGGCCAAGGCCCTCATCGGCGAGGCGAGCCGCTTCGTGGGGCAGCAGGCCGTGCAGCTGCACGGTGGCATGGGGATGACCGAGGAGCTGCAGGTGAGCCACTGGTTCAAGCGGCTCACGGCCATCGATCTGTGGTTCGGCGACAGCGACACCCACCTCAGCCGCTACATCGCGCTCATGCAGGCCGAGGAGGCAGCGGCTGTTTAAGCGCGTGCTCCTTTGCTATGACGGCTCCAAGGCCGGGCGGCGCGCGCTGCGGCGAGGCGCGGAGCTCGCGATCCTGGTCAAGGCGCGTGTCTATGTGCTCTCCATCATCCCCGAGGGCGTGACCGATCCCGCGGTGATGGCGGGGGCGGGCGGCCATGCCTGCCTCGTCGATCCGAGCCAGGGCTTTTGCCAGATGCTCGAGGAATCGATCGGCTGGCTGAAAGAGCGCGGCGTCGACGCCCACGGGTTCCTCGCCACGGGCCACGTCACCGAGCAGATCCTCGCGCATGCGCAGCGCCTGGAGATCGATCTCATCGTGCTCGGCTACTATCCAAAGCCGACGGGCGGCTACTGGTGGGCGGGCCCGCAGCGCAAGCTGTCGCTCGCCGAGCGCGCGAAGTGCTGCATCCTGGTGGCGGTCGAGGGTGAGGACAGCCTCGCTCCGCTCGCCACGCCGCCGGGCGCTCACGCGTCGCGCAGCACGTAGCTCACGCGTCGCGCAGCACGTAGCTCACCACGAGGTCCGCCGCCTCCTCGGCGGACATGAGCTCGGTGTTCACGCGGATCTCCGGCGCCTCGGGCACCTCGTAGGGCGAGTCGATGCCGGTGAAGTGCTTGAGCTGCCCGGCACGCGCCTTGGCGTAGAGGCCTTTGGCGTCGCGCGACTCGGCGACGGCGAGCGATGTCTCGACGTAGATCTCGACGAACTCTCCCGGCGGCGCCATGCCACGCACCATGCGCCGCTCGGCGCGGAAGGGCGAGATGAAGGCCGTGAGCACGATGAGGCCGGCGTCGGTCATGAGCTTGGCGACCTCGCCGACGCGGCGAATGTTCTCGACGCGGTCGACGTCGGTGAAGCCGAGATCGCGATTCAGGCCGTGCCGTACGTTGTCGCCGTCGAGCAGAAAGGTGTGCTTGCCCAAGGCGTGCAGCTTCTTCTGCACGAGATTGGCGATCGTCGACTTGCCGGCGCCCGAGAGGCCCGTGAACCAGAGCAGGCGCGGGTGCTGAGCCTTGAGGTGCGCGAGCGCGCCGCGGTCGATGTCGAGCGCCTGCCAGTGCACGTTTTGCGAGCGGCGCAGCGCGAAATGCATGAGCCCCGCGGCGACCGTCGCATTGCTCAGCTTGTCGATGAGGATGAAGCCGCCGAGCTCCCTGCTCGCAGCATAGGGCTCGAACACCAGCGGTTTGTCGGTTGAAAACGTGACGACGCCGATGGCGTTCAAGCCGAGTGACTTCGCCGCCAGATGCTCCATGCTGTTGACGTTGATCTGGTACTTCGGACTGTGGACCGTCGCGCTCGCCTGCTGCGTCGCGAGCTTGAGAACGTACGGGCGCCCGGGGAGCAGCTCCTCCTCGGCCATCCAGATGAGCGTCGCCTCGAACTGATCGGCGCTCTCGGGCGCATCGGCGGCGGCGGCGAGCACATCGCCGCGACTGCAATCGATCTCATCGGCGAGCGTGAGCGTCACCGACTGCCCTGCGACGGCGCCCGGCAGGTCGCCCGCCGAGACGACGATGCGCTCGATGCGCGAGACCCGGCCGCTCGGCAGCACGCGCACCGCATCGCCCGGCTCGATGCGCCCGCTCGCGATCGTGCCCGCAAAGCCGCGGAATTCCGCGTGCGGGCGGTTCACCCATTGCACCGGCATGCGGAAGGGCCGCGCCTGCCGGGCGTCGAGATCGACCTCGACCTGCTCCAAGTGCGCGAGCAGGGTCGGCCCGGTGTACCAGTCGAGCGCGGCCGCGGGGCGCGTGACGTTCTCGCCCGTGAGGCCGGAGAGGGGCAGCGGCAGGAAGTGCTCGATGCCGCAGCGATCGGCGAAGGCGGCGTAGTCGGCGACGATGGCCTCGAAGCGGGCGCGATCGTAGGCGACGAGATCCATCTTGTTGACGGCGAGCACCAAATGGCGGATGCCGAGCAGGTGCGCGATATAGCTGTGCCGGCGCGTCTGGGTGAGGATGCCTTTGCGGGCATCGACGAGAATGACCGCAAGATCCGCGGTCGAGGCGCCGGTCGCCATGTTGCGGGTGTACTGCTCGTGGCCCGGCGTGTCGGCGACGATGAATTGACGGCGATCGGTGGTGAAGTAGCGGTAGGCCACATCGATCGTGATGCCCTGCTCGCGCTCCGCGGCGAGGCCGTCGACGAGCAATGCGAAGTCCACCGCCTCGCCCTGCGTGCCGAAGCGGCGGCTGTCGGCCGCGAGGGCGGCCAGCTGATCGTCGTGAATCAGCTGGCAGTCGTGCAGCATGCGCCCGATGAGCGTGGACTTGCCGTCGTCCACCGAACCGCAGGTGATGAAGCGCAACAGCGAGCGGGCCCGCGCCGGCATCAGAAATAGCCCTCCTGCTTCTTGTGCTCCATCGAGGTGCCGGCCTCGTGATCGATGGTGCGTCCCTGGCGCTCGGAGGTACGCGAGTGGCGCATCTCGTGCAGCACGTCGTTGAGGCTCGCCGCCGTGCTCTCGAGGGCGCCGGTCAGGGGATAGCAGCCGAGCGTGCGGAAGCGGATGGAGCGCATCACCGGCTCCTCGCCCGCGCGCAGCGGAAAGCGCTCATCGTCCACCATGAGCAGGACCCCGTCGCGCAGGACGGTGGGGCGCGGCGCGGCGAAGTAGAGCGGCACGACGGCGATGTTCTCCGCGCGGATGTATTCCCAGACGTCGAGCTCGGTCCAGTTGGAGAGCGGAAAGACGCGGATGCTCTCTCCAGGCGCCTTGCGCGCATTGTAGAGTTGCCAGAGCTCCGGTCGCTGGCGGCGCGGATCCCAACGGTGATGCGCGGAGCGAAAGGAGAAGACGCGCTCCTTGGCGCGTGAGCGTTCCTCATCGCGCCGCGCGCCGCCGAAGGCCGCATCGAAGCCGTGCGCATCGAGCGCCTGCTTCAGCCCCTCGGTCTTCCACAGATCGGTGTGCAGGGTGCCGTGCTCGAAAGGATTGATGCCGCGCGCAAGCGCCTCGGGGTTCTTGTGCACGATGAGCGTAAGACCGCTCTCGCGCGCCACGCGATCGCGCATCTCGTACATCGCGCGGAATTTCCAGGTCGTATCGACATGCAGCAGGGGAAACGGCGCCGGGCTCGGAAAGAAGGCCTTGCGCGCCAGATGCAGCAGCACCGAGCTGTCCTTGCCGATCGAGTAGAGCAGCACGGGACGCCGGCATTCGGCCACGACTTCGCGAAAGATGTGGATGCTCTCGGCCTCGAGGCGCTCGAGGTGCGTCAGCGAACGGGATCGCGTGCTCATCGCGCAAAGATACCGCATCCGGGCCGAGCGCCGGCCTCGGCGGCGCGCGTCTCGTCGGTTGCCGCCTTGTCGCAATACCCCCTAGAATGCCCGCCGGGGTTGCAAACCGCGGCCCAGTCCCCCCAAAATCCTCTGCCCGGACGTGGTGGCAGGGCGCCAGCCGGGCGGTGGGCCGATGCAAAAGGTCATCGCATTCACCGAGGTAGAGCCATGGCCGACGTTCAACGCGATCTCGCCTCACTGGGCCAGCATCTGGAGGGCCGGCGCGACGCCATTCTGAAGACCTGGCAGGCGAACGTTCAGCGTGATCCGGCGCTGAAGAGCGGCGACTCGCTGCCGCGGGTGCAGCTGTTCGATCACATCCCCGCCATCCTGGCGGCGTTCGAGCGGGTGCTCACCTCGCCCGAGGTGACGGAGCTCGAGGGTGCCGCGCTGAAACCGGCCGCCGCGCACGGTTTGCAGCGCTGGCGGCAGGGGTACGATCTGCGCGAAGTGACGCGCGAGCTCGGCAAGCTGAATGACTGCTTGGTGGCGGAGATCGACGCATTCGCAACCGCCCAGCCGCACATCTCCACCCTCGCCATGGCCGTGGCACGCCGGCTGTGGGCAACCATATCGAGCGCCGGGATCGAGGAGAGCGTCGGGCAGTACTTCGAGCTGCAGCAGCGCGAAGCCACGGGCCAGGTCCGCGACCTGGAGAAAGCGATGCAGGAGATTCGCGAGATCGAGACGCAGCGCGCCGACCTCTGGCGTCAGGCGGCGCACGACCTGCGTGGCAATCTGGGTGTCGTCGCCACCGCGACGGTGGGCTTGACGCACGCGGGGCTGCGCGAATCCTCGCGTGACGAGTTCGTGCGCATCCTCATGCGCAACGTCACCTCGCTCCATCACCTGCTCGATGATGTGACGAGTCTGGCGCGCCTGCAGGCCGGACGCGAGGCGCGCCGCATCGAGCCACTCGACGTGACGCCGATGATGGTGGGGCTGTGCGAGGGCATACGACCCCTGGCGCAGCAGCGGCGACTGTTCCTGCGGGCCGATGGCCCGGAGAGCCTCGAAACCGAGGGCGATGCAGTCAAGATCCGCCGCATCGCGCAAAACCTGATCTTGAATGCGGTCAAATTCACGCGCGAAGGCGGCATCACGGTGAGCTGGGGCGATAGCGACCCGAGCGATCGGAAGCGCTGGGTCCTGTGCATCCGGGATACGGGCCCCGGCTTGCATACCCCGTCGAACGCGCCACTCGCCCAGGCGCTCGAGGGCAAGGCGAGCGCGGCCGCTGAACCGCCCGAGAGCACAGGTGAGACTGAAACCGCCGCGCCGGCACCCGGGCGCGCCGAGGCCGCGGCGGCGGGGGCCGAGGAGGCCGGTGAGGGAATCGGGCTCTCCATCGTCAAGCGTCTGTGCGAGATGCTCGACGCCACTCTGGAGATGAAGTCGGTGGAGGGCGCCGGTACGAGCTTCCGCATCCTGTTTCCGCGGTCCTATTCCGCTTGATGGCATTGCGGGCCTGACCTGGTAGCATGCGGGCGGCGGTTATGACGGGGCATGGCGCAGTCTGGTAGCGCATCTGCTTTGGGAGCAGAGGGTCGGGGGTTCGAATCCCTCTGCCCCGATACGACCTGGCGGTTTTGGCCACCTGCCGGGGAACTCTATATAATCCGCCGCCCCGACTTCGGTTTGCGACGGATCCGGACATCGGCCTTAAATGTTACGTTAGGCGCTTTGCTGGCGCCCGTAGCTCAACCGGATAGAGCACCGGCCTTCTAAGCCGGCGGTTGCAGGTTCGATTCCTG
>Ga0181531_10001163_pt1 | contig 16789 bp, 14 predicted proteins | sample PEATcosm2014_Bin_38_FD_119743 | JGI IMG/M metagenome (GOLD analysis project Ga0181531, IMG submission 119743) | Peatland microbial communities from MTU Mesocosm Facility, Houghton, MI, USA - PEATcosm2014_Bin11_10_metaG | ecosystem: Environmental > Terrestrial > Soil > Wetlands > Peat | place... | reverse complement strand
GGCGACGACGTCTGCGGCAAACAAGGCAACGCCGAAGACATCAGAAGAACAAAACAAAACAGTCTATGCCGCACAGACCCTCCGTTGGAAAGCTGAGAAGTGTCCGAATCCGTAGGCTACACCCGCCGAGTTGGTTTACAAAAGTTGGGTAGTGGCGGAAATCCGGCCACTACCCATTTATCCGAAACGATCTACCAAAATCACTACGGAGCAATGCTGAAAACCGCGCCACAGCCTTTGACTCCAGACCCGCCGGAAACACAATGCTGGTCTCCTCCGTAACTAGCTACGCCGTAAAGGCGACCATTGTGAATGAATAAACCTTGTGGTGAGGAAAGGCCAAAATCGCCAAGAGTGGCGACTAAGCTAAATGTCCACGCACCGCCTGAATGTGGGACCAGTTCGAATATCGTGCCCCCTTGTACGTCGCCGCCGTTCTGCGCAGTTCCAAGGAGTTCGTCCCCGGGGCCGAGAATCACACCACTTGTCGGGTCGTTGCCCTCTTGGTCTGAAGTTGGCAGAGTGTAGATTGTTTCGAAATTAACCCCACCCGCTGAAGGCGAAACCTCGAACACCGTGCCAGCCCCGCCGGATATGCTGGATGTCGTTCCATATAGACTCTGGCCGATGCGGAGCAAGTTTCCCTGCGGTCGACCACCGTCGCTCTTACCTGTAAACCGGTGAAGTACACTCTCAGTCCAACTGCTTCCCCCGCTGGGTGGAACCAACTCGAAAAGTGTGCCGTAGCCAGGCTCGCCGCCCAATCCCGCGAGGTGAGTTGTCCCATAGAGGGCGCCCCGGTAATCGATGGCGAGGCCGCCGTACGGATAACTTCCATCGCTGCCGCCCTGGAAGCTGTAGAGCACGTTTTCGGTCCAGGCACCCGAGCCAGATGGCGGAGAGAGCTCAAATACGGCGCCATTATCCGTCGCGCCACCCAGTTGCGTCGTCCCATAGAGATTTCCAGCGCTATCGAAAATGAGGCCCGCGCCGGGTTCGGAAGCGTCGGAGGCGTTGTTCTGGCCAAAGTTATACAGGATCGTTTCCGTCCACCCACCGCCGGATTGAGGAGAGAGTTGAAAGACAATACCTTCGTGGAACACGCCTCCACCTGATGTTGTGCCGTAAAGGTTGCCAGCTTGATCGATGATCAGACCACCTAATGGAACTTGTCCGTCGCCCGCGCCGCCGAAGTCATGGATGATTGTCTCGGTGTACGTTCCGCCAGAACCAGGTTTCAATTCAAACACCGTGCCGCAATTCACGACCTTGTTGCGAGTGCAACCTCCCAAGGTGCCGCCAACAAAAGTCACACCGTACAGATTTCCAGCGGCATCGGCAACCAACGATCCAATGGGCGTATTGCCGTCGGGGATTCCAGTGAAAGAGTATAGATTCGTTACATCGGTGGCTAATAAGGTGCCTGCAAAAGTCGGTATCGCGATCAGCAGGGTGAGCATGAAGCGGTTTCTCATGGTGCGCGTCCTTTCGAGGGATGATATCTGGGTGACTTCGGACACAGCCATACTATTCAAAATGCTCGGTAATATCAATGGAGCCTTTCGGCTCTATTCGGCCTCGGGGCGAAGCGATTGTTACAATTGGAAGTCGCGAAGTTAGACGCGAACCACACGAGGCTGATTTCTCATGAAAATTCTCATCGCAGGTGGCGCAGGATATGTTGGATCGGTGCTTGTCCCCAAGCTGCTCGAACGGGGCTACGAGGTCGATGTACTCGATCTTTTCTGGTTCGGAAATCACCTGCCTTCGCAGGCCGGGGTCATTCACAAAGATATCTTCGACATCGCCACCGACGACCTCGCGCCGTACCAGCAAGTCGTCTTCCTGGCGGGATTGTCGAACGATCCTATGGCGGAGTATTCGCCCAGCGAGAACTTTATTTTCAACGCCGCAGCGCCCGCGTATCTGGCCTACGTGGCGAAGAAGGCTGGTGTGCGGCGCTACGTCTATGCCAGTTCGTGCTCGGTCTATGGTTATACCGACAACGCTCTTTTCGATGAGACTCAACCGGTGTCGTCGGTCTATCCTTACGGAATTTCGAAGTTGCAAGGCGAACAGGCGGTCATGAATTTGATGGACGACACGTTTTCCGTCATCTCGCTTCGCAAAGGAACCGTCTCAGGCTACAGTCCGCGGATGAGGCTCGATCTCATTATCAATACGATGTTCAAGAACGGCGTGCGTAATCGTGAGATCACGGTGAACAATCCAGCGATTTGGCGGCCGATTATCAGCATCGAGGATGCGGCCAACGCCTACATTCGCTCGATCGAAGCCAGCGAGCGACTATCGGGAATCTTTAACGTTGCGTCGGGCAACTATACCGTCGGAGAAGTCGGCGACCTGGTGAAGATGGCCATCGAAGAACATCTGGGGATTTCTGTGAAGCTGACCATTCATCACAAGAAGGACTTCCGCAACTACAAGGTCAGCACGCAAAAAGCCGAGAACGTGTTGAGCTTCCATCCCAACCACAATGTAAAGGCGATTGTGAAAAATCTCGTCGAGAACATGGAAAATTTCAAAGACTGGGACAATCCCGCTTACTACAACATCGAGACCCTGAAGAAACTTCATGCCAAGCACGCGCCAACGCTGGTTGGGGCAGGGAAGTAATGAACGTTCTCCTGATCGGCTCCAACGGGCAGTTAGGTACTGACCTCAACAAAGTATTCAAAGCGGCGGGCGATGATGTGGCCGCGCTGACTCACGCCGACATCGATATTTGCGCGACGGACCGCATTACTGAACTGCTGGCAAAGCACAAACCGGATGTCGTTCTGAACACCGCAGCCTTTCACAAAGTCGAAGAGTGCGAGAAGAAACCGGGCCTGGCGTTTGAAGTCAATGCGTCCGCGCCGATGAATCTGGCGTTAGCTTGTAAATCTGCGGGAGCCACGCTCGTCCATTTCAGCACCGACTACGTTTTCGGCGGATACGACAAAGCTGGCGCCTTTGAGGAGACTGACCGTCCCGCGCCGTTGAATGTGTATGGCGCGTCCAAGCTCGCGGGCGAGCATTTGATTGCCTACAACACAGATCGTTATTTCATTCTTCGCGTCTGTGGGCTTTACGGCGTAGCGGGCAGCAGCGGCAAGGGCGGCAACTTCGTCGAGAACATGCTCAAGAAAGCGCAGAACGGCGACGCGATCAAAGTTGTGGACGATCAGACTCTAACGCCGACCTACACTGTCGATCTGGCCCATGCAGTGCGAGAGTTGATCCAAACGAAGAAGTTCGGCTTGTATCACCTCAGTTCCGAAGGTCAATGTTCCTGGTACGACTTCACCAAATACATCTTCGAACGCGCGGGACTGAAAGCGAACCTTTCGGCGGTGAAGACCACAGATTTCTTCAGTCCGGTGAAGCGTCCAAGCAATTCCGTGCTGAGCAAGAAAAAGCTGCGCAGCATCGGCCTCTCAATTCCGACCTGGCAGGATGCTCTGCCTCGATACTTAGAGGAGCGCAAAACAAAGCGCTACTGAAACTATGACCGGAGAAGAAACGCCCGCCTCAGATGTCCTGGAGCGGGCTTTGTTTTTTGTGGCGAAGCGCAGCTATGGGATTACGCCGAAAACGACTCCGCGATGGTATTCCCCGCCGTCGCCGGTTGTTCCATAAAGACGTCCGAGGCGATCAATGATCAGGTTGGTGGTCGGGAAGCTGCCATCGTTGTCTCCACGAAATGAGTGGAGAATAGACTCTGTCCAAGTGCTTCCCGAATTCGTCAACTCGAAAACCGTCCCGCAGCCCTCGCCTTGTTCATTGATACACCCTCCGATGCCGCCGAATTCAGTCACTCCATAGAGATTCCCGGCGCTATCTAGCACAAGTCCAGCAACGGGCGTTGCTCCGTCGTTACCGCCGGTAAATTCGTAGAGCGTGGTATAAGTCCAGCCATTTGCCGAAGGGCTCAGTTCGAACACGGTTCCGCATCCGTTAGTCGCGAAGCAATTCGAATTCGATACTCCGCCCTCGCTGGTCGTACCATAAAGGTCCCCGGCGTCGTCTACGACGAGGTCTCCCGCTGGAGAATAGCCGCTACCGCTGCCGCCCCCTGTTCCGTCAAAGCTATAAACGACAGACTCCTGCCAGGCTTGACCATGTTCTGACGGAGAGGTTAATTGGAAAACTGCGCCGCCGTATGCGTCGCCAAAGACTCCGCCCTTTGCAGTTCCGTATAGGTGTCCGGACTGATCGGCAACAAGCCTGCCCCCGCCGTAATAATTAAAGAGAGGTTGATAGGCGTCAGGCGTTCCTTGGAACTCATACAGCACGGATTCCGTCAGGCCCGAGCCTGCCGCTTTGATCTCGATCGCATTGCCGTAGTCATTTCCGCCGAAGATAGTCGTGGCAAAGATTCCGTCCTTCGTCACCAAGAGGCTGGACGGCTGTTCGCCATCGGTGAACCCTCCGTGCACATATGTGAAGCTTAACAATCCTGATTCTGTCCATGAACTTCCGTTGTTGCTCAGCTCATAGATCGTGCCGAGGTTTGATGAGCCCCCGGAGCGAGAGCTGCCATAGAGGTTCCCTGAGGCATCAAACGCGACGCCGGAATAAGGGTTCTTTCCGTTGCCAGTACCGGCGAAGTGGTAAAGCACGCTCTCCGACCAACCCTCCGCCGAATAGCTTAATTCAAAAACCGTTCCTACATTATTCTTTCCGCCACGGCTCGTCGTTCCGTACAAGTTTCCGGCTGCGTCGAGGGTTAACGGCGCATAGGGCACACCGCCATCGGCTTTTCCGGTAAAGGCATACAAAACTTGCTCCTCCGGGCCGGAGGCAAACGCGGCTACAGCACTCGCAATTACACAGAATGCAATCGAGATAGTTGCGAACGAATTTCGGTTACTCATAATCTCTCTCCTAAGCGCACACAGTATTCCGGCGCTGGATGATGCGAAGATAGCAGAGACTTTGCTCTGTCAACAATAGAGTAGAAAGACCCCCCCTTCCGCGGGATCGATTCAGGATGGCTCACTTAGTTCTTGCTAAGGCCTCTTGATTCCCAGCACTCGCAGCCTCGCCCGATCCTTAAATCCTAGCCGTCGGTAGAGGGCAATCGCCCGTTCATTGCTCTCCAAAACATGAAGCATGGGAATCTCCCCGCGATCGAGCATGCGCCGCATGATTTCGCTCATCAGCGCTGCGGCGTACCCTTTTCCCAAATGATCGGGATGCGTACACACTGCGCTGACTTCGGTATAGCCTTCAATCTTGAGCCGCTCTCCCGCCATCGCGACAAGTTTGCCTTCACGACGGATTCCGAGATAGGTTCCGAGTTCATGCGTTCTCTTTCCGAACGGTCCGGGCTCTGTCAGCTTGGTCAACCCGAGCATTTCGACTGAGTCGGCGTTGCCCAGCTCTACGAAATCAAACTTCGGCAGTGGTATCGATGACCCGTCATGAACCATTTCAAGCAAGGCTAGGTCGCGAGTCACTCTTAAATAATCGGGTGGAACCGAAGGTTCAGGCAAGAACAACGTGACACCCTCGCCTGGATGAAGGAGACTGACCAAGTCTTTATAGCCTTGCGCTTCACTTCCGGAAAACGCTCCCAATGCTGTGACTTCGACCGGGAAACGTCGCGCCGATCCGTTCACCTCCGCGAAGTTAACCTGCTTTGTGGTGAGAGCCTTCCAGATGACATTGTCGAGTGGATGCATGGAGTGATGATAGTTTTTAGCAGGGGCACGCACATATCCGGAACTTGCGCTTGATTTCTCTGCTGGATTATTCAGCGAGTTCGACTAATTCAACATTCTCAATCGGCTGACCAAGGAAGCGCGCTCCCAGGCCACGAAACTTGTCAACGGAATCCGTCGCGAAAAACTTTAGGCGCGGCTGCTCGCGGCGTTCCGCAAGTTCTCCTCCGCCATAAAAGTTGTCGTGAACCCACCGCTGGGCCGCGCTCGCCGTCGACTCCGCCGAATCAACCATGCGCACATGCGCCGGAGCCACCTGCTGCAAAATCGGCTTGATCAAAGGATAGTGCGTGCAACCCAGCAGCAAAACATCGGCGGTAGAGAAGTCGCCTGAGAATGCATCGGAGAGGTAGATCTCCGCCACTTGACGGGTGACGTCACTCTCGGTCCAACCTTCTTCGACGAGTGGGACGAACAGAGGGCAGGCTTTTTCGCGGGCTGCGATTCCGCGCGATGTAAGGGCGGTGTGATAAGCATGGCTATTCACCGTTGCTTCCGTGCCAATCACGACGACTCTTTTCTTATGCGTCGCTTCGGACGCCTGCTCCGCGCCTGGGACGATCACCCCAATTACTGGGACGGTGCATGCACGAGTGATTTTATCCAGTGCCAGCGCCGTCGCTGTGTTGCAGGCAATGACCAGCAATTGCGCCCAGCGTTCTTCCAGAAAATGGGCCGCCTCAACTGCATATTTTGCGACGGTGTCGGCGGACTTCGACCCGTAGGGCAGGCGAGCGGTGTCGCCGAAATAGATGTAGTCCGCTTCTGGAATCTTTTCGAGTAGCGACTTGAGTACCGTTAGCCCGCCGAAGCCGGAGTCGAACACTCCAATACAAGGACGTCTGCGCTTCAATGCCGCCGCTCCGAGAGCGTGTGTATCAGGATTGGATCGGCTTCCGATTTCAGGCGGCGCGGTCCGCAACATGGTCCTGGAGGAATAGGCGAACCGTGTGGGCAGGTTTCAGGATGGCCAAGGAATGTGCAGATTTTGTCAGTTGCCTCGGCGGATAGGATGTGTTCGAACTTGCATGCTTGCTGCTCAATCTCCGTTTCGCTGTCCATGGCGAGGCTATCTGTGAAAAGTCTCTCGGCGAGGCGATGGCGGCGAATAATGCTGCTGGCCAGGCTTCGTCCGCGCTCGGTGAACTCGACGATCACGCTGCCATCTTCAATAGGCATTTCGTCGCCCGACTTCAGCGCGTCGTGGCAGGGATTGACGAATTGTTTGTGATGATGCGGCTCGGCGGGATGAGGCCGCGTCGTTATCAGGCCGAGCTCGGCCATTTTTTCGACGGCAATACTGACAGGCAAAGCTCCGTGCACGTCCATGTGCTCGATCTCGGCGACCTCGCCATGCTCTTCCATGGCCCAGAGTTCTTCGAGGATCTCGTCGAACTGCTCTTCGTCCGCCATGGAAAACACTTCGGTCGCGGTGATCTTGCCGTGATGCAATTCGATGCGGCGATCCGCGAGCCGCGCGACTACGGGGTCGTGGGTGACCATGACGATGGTTCGTCCCTGGCGGTGCAGATCGCGCAGCAGGCGCAGAACAATCTCTTCGTTGGCCGCATCGAGATTGCCTGTAGGCTCGTCGGCCAGCACAATTTTCGGATCATTGATCAGGGCTCGCGCGATGCAAACCCTCTGCTGCTCGCCCCCCGATAGCTGCGAGGGCAAATGATGAGCGCGGTCTTTGAGTCCGACATTTTTGAGCGCTTGGAGGGCTTCCTGTTCGTCCGTCATGCTGTGGAAATATTGAGCCAGCATTACATTTTCGAGCGCGTTCAAGTAAGGGATCAGATGAAATTGCTGGAACACAAATCCGATCTTCTCCGCTCGCACTCGGTTTAAATCGGCAGCAGAAAGATTGGCGAGGTTTTCGCCGTCGAGCCAAATTTCACCGGAGCTGGGTCGATCCAAGCAGCCAATCAGATTCACCAGGGTGGATTTTCCGGAGCCCGACGGTCCCATCACCGCGATCCACTCCCCGGGTGCGACGGCCAATGAAAAGTCGTCAAGCGCGCGCAAACCTGCGCCGCTGTCGCCCTTTGCTGGATAGTACCGGCTGACATGGTGGAGTTTGATCACGTCTATTCGCCCTTCAGAATCATAGCTGGCTCGACCTGCCGCAGCAAAATGATGGGAACAATCGCCGCCACCAGTGTCACCAGAATGCTGCCTGCCAGCACAGACGGAAACAGCGTTAGCCGCGGGGCGATCCCGGTATGAAAGTTCGCGTGACCGATCCAGTCGGCGATAGCTGTTCCTGCGGCAAAGCCGAAGAACCCGCCCACAACGCCCAGCGCTATGGATTCGGCGGCGAAAAATCCGGCGATAAGCTTCTCCGAAGCGCCGAGGGCTTTCATGATCGCGAAGTCGGCGCGCCGGTCAAACACCCATCCCAGCAGCGTCGACAGTACGCAGAGCGCAGCGGTCACAATAATCAGCAGGGAACAGGCGAAGATTGTCGAGCGCGTCTTGTTCAACACCCGCGCCTGGCCTTCCACAATCTGTCTCACCGGGTGCACATCGACATCGGGAAACCTAGCGGACAGCTCCCGAATGGCGTCATCCACTTCCTGGGAAGAACCTGGGACTGCTAACTCTAGCGTGGAGGCACCCAAGCCGGTCCAGTTTTGGAAATCCGCTAGCGAAATGAAAATGCGACTATCCTCGGCGGCGCCAGTCTTCACTGTTCCCACCGGTGTCACCTGAATCGTGTGCCCCTGAAAACTTAGGCTAAACGGTTGCGTACCTGAACTCACGATGTTCTTGGCTTTTACTCCGATCAGCGCTTGCCCTTGACCATTGGGCCAAGCCGAGACCGACCACCATGTGTCCATCCACCGAGTTCGGACAAAATCAGTCCCGCACACCACGACGGATTTTCGGTCGGAGCTGCGCGCGATCACGTATCCGAAGGGAGCAACTGTCGCTCGTCCAGCGAATGCCGATTCAACGTCCTCAAGACGTCGCTCGGAAAACGTATCACTATTCTTCTCGGTGACGATGACGTTTGCGCCATATCCTCGAAACTGATTTTGTAGCTTCTGTTGTACGCCGGAATATAGGGTCAACATGGCAGTGGCAACCGCTGCCGCAACCGTCATGGCAAGCAATGCGGAGAGGGCGCGTCCACGGCGCAAGATGGCTGCGCGCAACAACATCCGCCAAAACATGGAGGTGTGTGCGGAGGAAGTTCTGCGTTCTGCTACGGCTCGCGAAGCAAGCGTGCTCAAATTTCGCTCCGCAACGCGCTCACTGGATTGAAGCGAACCGCGCGCCGGATTGCTGCCGCGCTGCCTGCAAACGTGACCGCGAACGCCACGCCCAGCACAATTGGCAGCAATACAGGCTGCACTCCGATCTGCGCTCTGAAGATGCTAAGCCCGATTTCGTGGGCTAGCAAAACGCCTCCGGCGAATCCAGAGCCGCCGCCGGCTAAAGCCAGCAGAGCTGCTTCGGCGCAGAATAATGCCATGATCCTGCCGCCACCCGCGCCCAAGGCTCGCATCAATCCGACCTCGCCGCGCCGCTCAAAGATCGCGCTTGCCATCGCTGAGGAGACCGCCAAAGCCGCCGCGAATAGCGCCGCTACTGTGATGAACAGCATGAGGCCTTCAATGCTGGAGAGCACTTTGCCCTCGTTTTGCGCCACTTGTCGAATCGGTTCGGCGTGAGAATGGGGAATCACTTCCTGCAACTGATATGCGATCGACTGCGCGTACGGCGAGCAGTACCAGCGATCGTACACTGCGGGACTCATCGACTTGGGATCGCGCCGCGCCAGCGCATCCTCCGGTTTGGTCAGTGCGCTGATGTAAATGCGTCGCACCGCGCCAGGTCGTCCGATGATTTGCTGCGCTACTCCGAGTGGCGCAACGATCTCATCATCCTCTGCTCCGCCGGTTGAGAGAATCCCAGAGATGCGATGCGACTCCTGTTCCACTGTGATCGACTCACCGGTACTTTTACCCAGCCTCGCCGCCAACCTCTCACCTAATAACACATCGGATGAATCATCCGCCGGCCACGCCCCGCGCACCTTCCACCACGTGTGCGTCTTGGTGACACCGGTTATGAATTGATCTTTCCCAGAAGTGAACGTCTTCGCGAAATACGTCCCAAGCAACGTAACTTTCTGTCCTTCCACTGTGACTGGAACAGGTAACATGGGCGCAAATCCTAGAATGTTGTTGCGCCAAAACATGGTTTTGATCTTAGGAAGATCAGATTCTTCGAGATAGGCGCCGTCGCTGGGTGGTTTGAGATCGACGCCACCTACTTGCACATCCAACGTGTCTTCCTGCGGTGTGACGATCAGGTTAGCGCCGAAGCTGCGTAACTCGCGGCTGACTTTGTCGCCAATATCAGTCGCGACAGCAATCATCGCAGTCGCCACGGCGGCACCGACCGTGATCGCGACTCCGGCGAGAAGTTTGCGCCGCTTCTGTCGCCGGAACGATTCGTAGACCAGCCGAAGAAACATTGGTTAGGGTTGTTGCTGGAAAACTCGTACCTTGGCCGCGATGTCGGCTTCGTGCAGAATGATCGCGTCAGCAGTCTGCACGGACTGAATGGGAATGGGATTGCATCCGCCGGGGGTGCCTACCGTCTGCGCGTTCACCGGTGCGGCGCAGTTTTTGCAGACCAATCCGTTGGGGCCCTTGAAGAATCCCGAGGGTCCGCAAATCTCGCAGGCATCGAACACCGTCGCGATTTTTCCGTCAGGCTTCTCATACAGGAGAAAGCGAATTTCGGTGCCATGTTCATCCACTGCGTAACGGTGCAGGTCGCCATCTGCGATTTGTCGCAATGGGATGGTGACTTCGCCGTTCACGAAGGTCACCATGGTCGCTGGCGAAAGCGCGCTGACGCTCTTGGTATAAACAAACTCGCCAGTCACCAGGAAGATAAATACAAAAGCGCTGGCGTAAACCGACGCCATCCAGAGTTTTTCGCGGCGCGCCGTCCACAAAAGTTTGCGGCGTTGTGCGGGAGATTCGGGCAAGGGCGAAGGCTGTCGCCGCTTCACTTCAAACAGGATCATTAATCCGGCGAGCGCAAGAATCGTCACGAAGAAGAACACTTCGTTGCGCACGATCGGGCCGATCAGCGCCATCTCGCGCTTGGACGAGGGCAGCACTCCACTCTCTGACAGCTCATGCAATCCGGAGATGATTAACTGTCCAGCCACGAAGAACAAAATCACGGTCGTGATGCGGAAGAACTTCTGTAGATTGACCTTAATGCTGCCTTTCACAAACATCACGCCAAACAACACTGCGACGATCACACCGGCGAGCGTGCCCATGAAACTAAGAAGCTCGGTCGAATTCAGCGACACGGCCGAGAGGATCAGAACGGTTTCAACCCCCTCGCGCAGCACCATCAGGAAAACGAAAAGAAAGATTCCGAAGCGGGAACCTTCGCTCGTGAGCGTACCGAGTTTGCCTTCTATCTGAGCCTTGAGCTTTCGGCCAGTACGCATCATGAACACGATCATGCCAACGACGAAAAAGGATGCCGCCAGCATGATCCAGCCTTCGAAAACATCCTCGTTCCAATTCAAGCGCGCCAGCGCGACGGCAACGGCCACGCTGCCAGCAAACGCGGCGGCCAATGCGATGAATACGGACTTGCGCAGGTCGGCGCGGCCAATCTTCGCCAGATAAGCCAAAACGATGCCCACAATCAGGGCGGCTTCGACTCCTTCGCGCAGTGTAATGATGAATGCTTGTAGCATGTTGAAAGCTTAAGGAAGGCGAGCTAAATCTCCGCCTGTCATTACGATACGTGGCTGCGTTCAATGCAGTCAATCAAGCAAATGACGGCATCGGTACCTTATTACCAAACTATTACTTTAATGTGTCTGTAACCCTTATAGATGCCGGAGAAAGGCTTTCGCTTACTGCAATTTAGGAAACTGTCGCTCCTCCGCCTGGAATTCCGAAGAGTGAACGCAGCGCCGGCTTCCGCGTACCTTGACAGGATGTTTGAGGTGCAGCATTTCGTGATAAACGATGTACTCGACGGCGGCTTGAGGCACGCGAGGATTGTCGAAAATCTTACTAATAATGATGGCGTTATGAGCGGGATCGTAGTGGCCGAGGCGGTTGCGCGCCGCCGTCGCGCTCCATCCTAAGCGCGGACGACCCAGCAGTCCGAAGAAAAACTCGCGGTTCAATTTCTCGAAAATCTCTTCCAGATCGAAATGGCGTCCCGCGGGAGAGGAGACGCGCTTACGTCCGCGGATCTGCCGGAACAAGTGTGCTTTCGAAGAAATGTACTGACTGGAAACGTGTTTCCGGTAGCGTGTCGAATGCTCCCGAGCCACCGGCTTGCGATACATCTTCGCCAGTAGGATGTGCGCGATTGCGCGGAGCACGTTTTCCGGCGCTCCTTCCAGAACATCCGACAGACGCACCAATAACTTTCCGTCCCGTAAACGAATCGTGTTCTTGACGCTGGCGAAAGGAAAGAGCTGAACGGCCAACGGCGGAATCGGCTCTCGCGGACGCAGCTCGCGGTACATTTCTTCAAAGATGGCTGTCAGAGGCTGGTTCACGGCTGGCGCAAGGTTAGCACGAAGTTGAGCACTATTCGCCACGCGAAATGGATTACTCATGGCTGTCTGAGTTTACTTTCTTGGTTTCCTTTTTCCTATGTTTTGCCAGCTCTTCCTGTTCGACCATCAACACACGATGATCCTTCGCGCTTTCTTCCAAAGTCTCGATCGAGCTCTTCAGCAGAAAGTCATATTGCGCAAGTTGTTCCGGGTGCGTCTGTGCGTCTGCGTCGAGGGCCCGAAGCTTTGCAGTAAACTCCGCGTCCGTCGCAATAATCGCCTTCAATGGCTTTCGGATGTCGTTCTGACGCTGCGCGAAGGTATCGATGTTGTCGTCAAGCTCGTCATAGATGTCAAGAAAACTCTGAAGGCCATCGTGAATCGCGAGGGCATGATCGGCGACTTTAGGGTCGGTGCGTGACCGATCGAGCGCGGTCAATCGCGCTTTGGCAAATTGCACATAAAGCTGTAGCCGGATGTCGGGATCAAGCGCAGCATCGCGTACCTGCGCAATCTCCGCCTCGGTCAGGGGATCGACCTTATGCTGCGCTCTCAAATTCGCGGCGACGGTGAACGCGAGACTCACCGCGAATAGTGTTGTGCGCTTCATTTACTGAATACCTGGTTGATCAGTTCCGTGCGGAGATCTTCCAGATGGTCTGCAGCCTGGTTAATCGATGCCTGTTCGTCCGCGCCGGCAACTCGCTCAATGTCGCGCAGCTTCCCAGCAATCTTTCGCAGCGATATCTCTGTGTTCTTGATTTTTTTTCCGCTCGTAATGGCTGACGCTTTTGCTACGTCGGAATAGTGCACGATGTCCGCAACCGCGGCGCGAGCTTGCTCCGGTTTGCCATCCAAGTAGAGTTGATCGGCTGATTTCAATTGCTTCTCGACAATCTCCATACACAGCCCGGGACGATCTTTCACGGGGGCTAACTCTACGCGGTCTTTCAAATCCTGCACGCTATTACTTCCCGCAATCGCCAAGCTGACGGCGGAAATCAGCAAAACCATCGCGAGGGTAAGGCGCTTGCACATGTTGCATCCATCACTTCTTCGGCTCGATGGCGATCAGGCGATGGCGGGCCTGCCACTCCTGGTCGGGATACTTTCCGCCGTCAAGCTCCAAGAACTTATGGTAATTCAAGGCGGCGTCTTTATAGTCACGTAAATGATCGTAGGCGCTGGCCCGCAAGAAGTAGCCCGTCGGCAACGGCGGCAGAATGTGATCGCGAGCTTCTACGGCGCGAATCGCCAGCTCGTATTGCCCGCCTTCGCTGGCCGCAATCGCCAAATCGCCATAGGCTTCGCCGTAGTTCGGCTTGAGTTGAACCGCCTGGAGCAAAGACTGCTGGGCTTCGCCATATCTCTTTTCCTTTAACAGGCAAAAGCCCAACCGTGCGCGCAGCTCGGCGTCGTTGGGATGCAGTCGCACCTGTTGGCGATATATGGATTCGGCGAGGTCGAATTTCTTCAGATTCATGTACGCCTGAAGCAAATCGCTCTGGAGAGTAAGATCGGCGGGGTTTTTCTTTGCCGCTTGCTCCAGCAGGCTCAATGAGTCGGCGTCTTTCTTTTGCGCCGCCAGCACTCGCGCCAGTTGCAGTTGCGCGGTCGCGTCGTCCGGATGCTGAGCTAGAATCTGCCGCAGGTATTTCTCTGCATCGCCAAACTGTTGCGACCGCATGGATACATTGGCGAGTCCGCTCAAAGCCTTACTCGAGGAAGGGTCCAAATCCAGCGCTTTCTGATACTCGCTCATCGCGTCGGCGAAGTGGTTTCCTTTTTCCAGCAGCATCGCGGCAGACAGATGAGGTTCGGCATCTTTGGGTTGCAGCGCGGTCGCTTGTCGATACGCTTCCAACGCATCGTCCGGCTTTGTCGACTCGATCACGTGAGCGAGCGATAACCATGCGCGCTCTTGCCCCTCTTCCATGCGAGCTGTCGGTTTGAGAGTAGTCGCAGCGCGAAGGAATTTCTCGGATTCAGGATCATTCGCTTTCGCCAGCATCAGGCCAAGGTTCAAATTCGATTCGAAGACATCGGGCTTCGCAGCCACGGACTGTCGATAGGCCGCGATCGAATCCTTGCTGTCACCCTCTGCACTGTAGACAAAGCCCAGATCGAACCAGGCTTCGTAGTTGGTATTGTCGGCGGCGGTAAGTTTCAGCAGGATGGGTTGCGCGCCCTCGTAATCTTTTTTTTCGATCAGATCTTCGGCACGTTGCAACTCTTCTACTGAGGGATCGGTTTCCGCGATCTTGTAGTGGCGAATTGTCTGTGCCTTCGCTGCCCCGGGAATCGGAAAGGTCAGGGCGACTGCGGTCAGAATACGAAGCCAACCACGCGCGGTCATGACGATGGCCACCTAGGATACCGAAAGTCCAGCAGCCGCGAGTCCATGCAAGATCGGCGCCAGATATTGCCCAGTATAAGAGTTTTCCAGCAACGCAATCGCCTCCGGCGGGCCTTGCCCGACGATATAACCGCCGCGATCGCCGCCTTCGGGGCCGAGATCGATCACCCAGTCAGCCGTCTTTATAAGTTCAAGATTATGCTCGATCACAACGATGGATCCGCCTGCATCGATCAGTCGCCGGAATGCGGCCAGCAATTTGCTGATGTCGTCAAAGTGCAAGCCCGTAGTTGGCTCATCGAAGATGTAGAGAATTCGCCGACGCGCTGCGGGAGCCGCGGCTGCTCCGCGGCCCGGCTTTGGACCTGCCTGCAAGTGTGCTGCCAGCTTCATGCGCTGCGCCTCGCCGCCGGAAAGGGTCGTAGCCGATTGTCCCAATCGCAAGTATCCCAGACCCACCTCCTCAAGCACCCGCAGCTTGTCAGCAACTTTGGGCACTCCAGCGAAAAAATGCTGAGCTTCTTTCACCGTGAGGTCGAGCACTTCGTGAATATTCTTGCCGCGATAGCGGATGTCCAAGACTTGCGGCTTGTAGCGCGCACCGTGGCACTCATCGCAAATCAACTCAACATCGGCGAGAAACTGCATCTCGACGGTGACAGTGCCATCGCCCTGGCAATTCTCGCAGCGTCCGCCCGGAACGTTGAAAGAGAAATGTCCCGCCGTGAAGCCGCGCTTCTTGGATTCCGGTTGCGCCGCAAAGATCTCGCGGATACCGTCAAACGCCTTGATATAGGTGATCGGATTCGATCGCGGCGTACGGCCGATCGGCGATTGATCGACCAGCACTACTTCGTCAATGAAGCCTTCGCCCTCGATCGATTGCCAGACGCCGCTGCTATCGGGAGTAGTCTCGGGTTGCTGCTTTGCCTTAGCCAAAGCCTTATACAGAACCTCGTGGAGCAGCGTCGATTTGCCCGAGCCTGAAACTCCCGTCAGGGCCACCATCATTCCCAACGGAATCGACAGGTCGATGTTCTTCAAATTATGCGCTCGCGCCCCGCGAATGGTGATCTTCTGACGTCCCGGCTTGCGGCGCGTTGCCGGCATCGGAATCCGCAGCTGATGCGAGAGATATCGGCCAGTCAACGAGGATGGCATGGTCTGGATCTCGTCGTAAGTACCTACCGCGGTCACCGTCCCGCCATTTTCACCCGCGCCCGGTCCCAGATCAAGGATGCGATCCGACGCTCGCATTACGTCAGGATCGTGTTCGACCACGAGAATCGTATTTCCCAAGTCGCGCAAATTCTGGAGGATGTGAATCAAGCGATGCGTGTCGCGCGGATGCAGCCCGATCGACGGCTCGTCCAACACATAAAGAGTTCCTACCAGCCGCGACCCCAACGACGTCGCCAATTGAATGCGCTGAGCCTCTCCGCCGGATAGCGTCGAGGACAAACGATCCAGCGTCAGGTATTCCACTCCGACGTCATTCAAAAACCGCAGCCGCTCTTGAATTTCCTGCAATAACTTTTCCGCGATGCCCGTTTCTTGCGCCGTCAAGGTCAGGCCAGAAAAGAAGTCCTGAGCTTCTTCGATCGTCATGCTGGTCACTTCACAGATGTTCTTACCGTTGACTTTCACTTGCCGAGCATCTTGTCGCAGCCGCGTTCCGTGACACTCTGGGCAGCGCGAATAACCGCGATAGCGGCTCAGGAATACGCGGACGTGCAGCTTGTATTTCTTGCGCTCCAGATAATTGAAGAATCCGCGGACGCCGGGAAACTTTCCGCTGCCTTCCAAAATGAGTTCGCGCTGCTCTTCGGAAAGATGCGCCCAAGGCACATCCAGAGGGATTCCGTTTTGCTTGGCGAAGCGCTTCATCTCCGTGGCCAAGGGCTTGTACTTTGGCTTGGTCCATGGCTCAATCGGACTCTCGTTGATTGTTTTACTCGCATCCGGCACCACCAGATTCATGTCGAAGTCGATGGTGTTGCCGAAGCCCTGGCAGCGTGGGCAAGCGCCGTAAGGATTGTTAAAGGAGAATAGTCTCGGCTCCGGCTCCTCGTAGCGAGTGAAATCGTTCTTGCACTCAAAGCGCTGCGAGAATCGCAGCCGTCGTGGTGCGCCCTG
>Ga0181531_10001162_pt1 | contig 16816 bp, 11 predicted proteins | sample PEATcosm2014_Bin_38_FD_119743 | JGI IMG/M metagenome (GOLD analysis project Ga0181531, IMG submission 119743) | Peatland microbial communities from MTU Mesocosm Facility, Houghton, MI, USA - PEATcosm2014_Bin11_10_metaG | ecosystem: Environmental > Terrestrial > Soil > Wetlands > Peat | place... | reverse complement strand
GCTCGATGCGCCGGCGAATGATGTTCGAATCGTCGACGATCATGAGCTTCAAGGGCTTGTCGAGATTCGACCGGCTGTCCATCAAGCGGCCTCGGTCACATTGATTTTCTTGTTGGTGAGCGGCAGCAAGACGGCGAGGCGGGTGAACTTGCCGAGCTGCGTCGCCACGGCCACCCGGCCGCCCACCTCGCGCACCCGCTCGGCAATGAGATTCATGCCGACACCCCGGCCGGCATCCTTGCTCTCCCCGTCGGCCATCGAGAATCCCGCCTGGAAGAGCAGCGAGAATGTCTGTTTGGCATCGAGACTCGCGGCATATTCCGGCGTGAGCATCCCTTTCTGCACGGCCGCTTCCTTGATGCGCTCGATCGACAGGCCCTGCCCGTCGTCCTCGATGCTGAACTTGTAGCCGTCGGCCGCCTGCTGGAAATCGAGTTTGACCGCTCCGCTCGTGGGCTTGCCGAGCGTCGCGCGCTCGGCGCGCGGCTCGATGCCGTGCATGATGGCATTGCGCACGGCCTGCACGGCCACGTCCTTCACGAGGCGCCGGTAAGCCGCCGGAATCGCGTCGAATCCCGCGCATTCCAGCTGTACTGCCTTGTCGTGCTCACTCGCGACCCGCTGCGCGAGACGGTTGAGTTGCGGCACCATGTCGGGTCGCGCAGAGTCATCGGGAGAGGTTCGCTCCGCCAGGCTCGCGACGTCGAGCGGTGCCGGCACCTCGGGCGGCGCAGGCGGCGGCTCGGGCTCCTCGCGCGGCTGCAAGTGCGAGAGGCGCGAGACCAGGTCGTTGATCGACTGCAGATGGGTGAGCAGATCGTCGAGCTTGATGACGAGAGGAAGGAAGTCATTGCCCGACAATTCCGGCTTCTCGCGCAGCGCGCGGAGGTCGTCCTCGAAGGCATGTGCGCGACCCTCGATCGAGGAGAGGCCGAGCGAGGCTGCTTCGCCCTTGACCGAATGGGCCTGGCGGAAGAGGCTGTCGATCTTGCGGCGGAAGGCCGCCTCCTCGCGCGCCGGCTCGCGCAGCACCGCATTGATCATTTTCATCGACGCATCGGTGTCGCTCAGGAACGAGGCAAGCTGTGCCGGATCGACCTGCAGGATGCCGAGCAGCGTGTCGACCTGGGCCTGCGCCTGATGCTGCGAGGATGAGAGCTCGCGGGCGAGCTCCACCCGGGCGGTGATATCCGAGACCGACGCGAGCACGTGCGTGATGCGTCCGTCGACCCGCACGCGGTGGAAATCGAACTCGAGATAACGCGTATCGACGCCCCCCTGCGAGTTGGGCAGGCGTACCTCGACCTCCCCCAGCGGGTTGATCGACTTGACGAGATTCTCGTTGGTCCGCTCCGCCCACAGCACCGAAACGAACTTGCGCGCGGTCGAGAGGGTTTTCTCGCTGACGATGTCGCGCAGCAGATCGTCGAAGTGCAGCCCGGCGAAATCCTTGCGCTGGAACATTCCTTCGAGTGCGGTCGAGTAGGTCGGACCGATGGTCATGTCCCCATCGAGCAGAAACAGTCCATCCTTCACGGTGCGCAGAATGTCCTCGGTCTGCCGGCGCGCCTCGCGCAAGCTGTGCGCCTGTTGACGGCGCGCGCTCAGCAGGACCGTGACCACCACCAACAACGCCGCCGCGCCCGACAGACCGGCGAGCATCACGATGCGAAGCTGCAGTGCCGAGCTTGCATTCGCGACTTGCAGCTCCGCACTGATCATGCCGAGCTCGGTCTCGATGTTGGGCAGCAATCGGCGGGCGTTGCGCGCCGCGACGTTGGCGTCCCGCTGCAAGCCGCGGCCCGAGTCGTTGAGCGCCGTACCGGCGACCTCATCGTCCTTGTACGGAAGGCCCGCGAAGCCGAGCAGCGGCACCAGCGTCTCCCGCTCCTCGCGCCAGGACTCGGCGAGCGCCGCGACGTGCCGGGCGGTGCCCGGGCGCGCGAGTGCCGCCGTCTCGCTCGAGGTGTCGAGCCAGCTGCCCGGGTGCGCCTGTTGCATGAGCGACTGCGCCTCATCGAACTTCTTCACCGCCTCGCGCAGCTCACCCAGGGAGGACTCCACGTAGCCGCGCGAGCTCAGCCGATCGCGGATCGTCTCGATGGAGTTGCGAATGACCTCCGGATAGCGTTGCTGGTCACCGACGAACTTGAGCGCGGCGGTCGTGTTCGCGAGCTCCGTGGCGAGCTCGAAACCGGGAATGAGCACTGCGGCGGTGAAGGCCAGCCCGAGCACGGCCACCGAGGCGACGAGCGCCCTCGGGGTGAGGCTGGCGGACCAGTTTCCGAGGCGGCGAATCATGAATCGAGCGCCCCGCGCGGCGGCTCGCGCCGCGACAGCACCCCGGCCTCATCGAGCGCGAGCAGGAAATCGGCGGCGGATCCATAGCGCTCATCCGCCCGCTTCGCGAGCAGCCGGTTGATCATGCCCTGATAGCGGGCGAAGGGCGTCGCAAGCGTCGGCACCGCGCCGGTGCGATGACCCTCGAAAATCTCCGCGAGCGTGTTGCCGCGGAAGGGAAGCGCACCGGCGAGCATCTCGTAGAACACCACACCCAGGCTGTAAAGATCGGCGCGCTGATCCGTGAGGCGGCCCTCGATCTGCTCCGGGCACACATAATAGGGTGTGCCCGTCATCAGGTCCGAACGGGTGAGATCCTGCGCGATGAGCTGAGCACGCGCCGAGCCGAAGTCGATCAGGACGACACGATTGTCGGTCGTCAGCATGAGGTTCGAGGGCTTGAGGTCCCGATGCACGACCCCCGCCGCATGCACGATCTGCAGCGCCTCGGCGATCTGACGCACATAGTCGAGCGCCTCGCCCTCGCTCACGGGATTGCGCATGCGATCGCGCATGCTGCCGCAGGGGAAATACTCGAGGGCGAGGTACAGGTACTCGGGCGTGATGCCGAAATCGATGACGTCGGCGATCGAGCGATGATTGAGACTCGAGAGAATCTCGCACTCGCGCGCAAAGCGCTGGCGGTCCTCCTCGGAGACACTGTCCGGCCCCTTCACGGCCTGCACCTTGAGCGCCACGGGCTGCGCGAGATCATCGCTGCGCGCGAGATACACGGTCGCCAAGGAGGATTGGGCGATCTTCTTCATCAGCCGGTAGCCGGCCACCTCGCTGAGCGGCCCTTCGAGGCGGGCAGCCGGAGCGCCACCCCGCGCGCTCAGGAGCGGCTGCAGGGAGCTCGCAAACTCCTGCAGATCCACCGAGTGGATGGGCCAGTAGTCGCTCGCGCCCGCCTTGATCGCGCGTGCCGCCCAGCGCTCATCGCCGTGCCGCGCGAATACGAAGATCGGCAGGCGCGGCGCGCGCGAGCGCAGTCGCGTGATCACACCCAGCGGCTGCGTGTCCGCCTCACGCGGCATGAACTCGATGATGAGCAGCAACGCAGCGTACGCCTGGAGCTGATCGATCGAGAGTGCATCGAGACCGGCCGCGCTCATCGTGTGAGCATCCGCGTGTTGCGCCGCGCGGCGCACGAGCCCGGCGAGCTTGAGACGCAGGTCGAGCTCATCGTGGACGATCAAGCATTGCGGCGCGCCGCGCGGCGCGGTGCCCGGGGCAACAGGTTCCGGCACCTCGCGCTTCAGCGCGTTGTGAGCGAGGGAATTCACTCAGGTCGCCTTCACTTCTTGTCCAGTCGGAAGGTGACGTGGAGTGAGGCCTTGACGGCGAGCGGCTTGCCATCGAAGAGCACGGGTTGATAGCGCACGCGCGCGATCGCGGTCCTGGCCGCGGAATCGAAGACGCGGTGCGGCGCCGAGTCGGCGACCGCGATGTCCGTGACTTTACCCTCGGTCGTCACCGTGAAGGTGAGATCCACCCACCCCTCCGTGCCGGCGGCGAGCGCCTCCTGCGGATACTCGAGGCGCAGCGGCTTCAGGGCCACCAGCGAGGACGCCGGCACGAGGGTCGGGGTCGCGTGGGCATTCTGCTGGGCGATGGCGGCCTTCAGCGCGTCCAGATCGCTCGAGGCGCCGACCGAGGCGGCGGCGCCCGCGAGTGCGTCCGCCCGCGACGAATCCTTGGCATCGAGGGCCGCGCGGCCCTGCGCCACGAGCGCTGCGAGGAGCGTCGAGGTGAGCGCCGGCAGCTCGGCATGGGTGGGATCGGCGCTCTTCACCTGGTTGAAGTAGTAAAGGGCGCTGTCGCTCGGCGGTGTGAGCAGCGCTCCTTGCGCGATGCGCGAGCGAGCCGTCTCGATCCACTGCGCGTGTTGCGCACGCTCGCGCGTCTGACCGTCGAGCGCCGCCTTGAACTCGCGCTGCGCCGAGCTCAGCGCCTTGGCGGGGGCGCCTAAGTCGCGGGCCGCGGCGAGCAGCGCCTCGGCGTCGGGGATCCGATGCAGATCGAGCGCGGCGTGCATGTCCGCAAGGAGCCGTTTCGTCAACGCCGAGGTCGGCTCCTGTAGCGCCTCACTCGTCGCGCCCGCTTGACGCGCCTGCTGCAGGTAGTAGAGCGCGCTGTCCTCATGCGGCTCGAGAAGCCGGTCCTGCTGGATGCGGGTCGAGAGCAGCTTCAGCAACCGCGTGGCATCGGAACTCTCCTGCAGGCGCTGCACCTCATCGCGCATCTGCGCGAGCCGGGCGGGAGGTATGGACTTGGCGCGGCTCGCCTCATCGATGAGCTCGAGCGCCCGATCGAAGGCCTTCGCCGTGATCGCTGCCTGGATCTGCGCGGGTCCGAGCTCGGCGCGCAGCGCCGCGATGTGCGCATCCAGATCCTTGAGGTGCGGATCATCGGGCCGGATGCTGCGTGCCGTCTCGAGGGCCTGCAGCGCCAGATCGTAGCGTTTGTCGTCGAGATCGGACTGGACGCGGGCGAAGAGAATCTGCGCGAGACGCTCCAATCCCTGCTGCGCCTCGCCGTTGTTCGGATCGTAGAGCAGCGCGTTCTGATAGAACGCGAGCGCATTCTGATCGGGCGGATCGATGTAGTGCCGATCGCGCATCGCCTGACGCGCCTTCTCGAGCAGGCTGTCGACCTGCTCATCGGCCGCCCGCTCGGCATCGCTCACCGCCGGCGTGCTCGCCGGCGGGACGGGCGACGGAGTCGCCGGCGCGCCGGCCGCTGCGCGCGGCGGTTGCGCCGCCGGAGCGCGCGAAGGCGCCTCCTCGGGCGAGCTCAACCCGCGGTAGAGCAAGTAGCCGCCGGCGAGCAACGCGGCGCTCGCCACGGCCGCGAACACCCAGCCCCAGGGGGGCCGGCGCGGCGGCGGCGGCGTGAAGGCCATGGCGGAGGCCGCGGGCGAGGACTCGCGCGCCACGGCCGCCGCGCGCGCGCGCGTGAATGCTTCCTTCAGGATCTCGCGCTCGATCGGCACGCTCAGTACCGAGCTCACCTGCTGTGTGAGCAGAGCCTCTTTCCACAGCGCCGCGTTCGCCGCTGCATCGAGAACGATCAGGGCGTAGCCCGAGGAGAGCCGCGAGAGCCGGCCGAGCTCGGCGGGACGGTCGTTGGTTTCGCGGGCGTCCCAAACCACGATGCCGGTTTGCCCGGGCACGATCGTATGCTCGAGCTCGTCCGGCGTATCGACCTGGCGCAGCGTGCATTCGCCCTCGAGAGGCGGCCCCACCTGCGACCAAAGCGTGTCATCGAGGGTGAGGAGAAAGACCGGAAGCTTCGAGCTGCGGGAGGTCGTGGGTGGCGTTGCGGGGAGCTTCAGATCCGCAGCCGACGTCTTTCGTGCCGCTTGAGACAAGACTGCGCGTCCTCCCGTTATTGGGCTTATAAATCCGCTGATTGCGCTGGCCGCGCCCGGCCGGCGGTGCGTGCCTCACTGCAATAAGTCGTAGCGTCGAGCAATAGCCTCGGGCGTGGATGGCTCCCGATCACATTTCACGTAATCGGCGCCCCGGCCGCCTGCGGCGACCCGGCCGTCGGTGACGAATCTGTGAGCTGATTCGCAGGCCGGCCCGCTGCGCCCGCCGGTGCGCCGGGGGGGGCCTCGAGGTACCGTCAGGGGGCCGGGGACCCCAGATAACGGTCATACCAGTCGAGGTAGCGCTGCAGGCGGTCGCGGATATAGCTGGGGCGCGTAAAGACGTGGTATTGCCCGGGATAGACCACGAGCTGCGTCGGGATCTCGAGCGTGCGCAGCGCCTGGTACATCTGCTCGCCCCCGCCGATCGGCACGTTGAAGTCCTTGTCCCCTCCCATGAACAAGGTGGGGGTATGGATCCGCTCGGCGTGGAAGAACGGATAGGAGACATGCAGCCAAAGAGAAGTCGCACGCCAGGGCGGTCCGAGCTCGGCGTTGTATTGCATGACGTACTCATCGCTTCCGTACATGGCGATCTGATCGGCGCTTCCGGCGCCCGCGATCGCCGCCTTGAGGCGCGGATCGGATGCGATCATGTAATCGGTGAGGATGCCACCGTAGCTCCACCCTCCGATCCCGAGTCGAGCGGGGTCGGCGAGCTTGGCGTGGATTGCGTAGTCGATGCCGCCGCGCAGATCCGCGACCTCTTTGCCGCCCCAGTCGGCGAGGATGGCGCGCGCAAAGGCCATGCCGCGGCCACTGCTGCCGCGGTAGTTGACCGCAAGCACCAGATAGCCGTGAGCAGCAAACCATTGGCGCTCGAGCTCCGGAGAGTAGCCCTCGAAACTCAGCACGTGCGCGTCCTGCCCGTTCGGCCCGCCATGGATCCACAGAATCATCGGATAGGTGCGCCCCGCAGTGAATCCGGGCGGCTTCACCAGCATGCCGTGCACGGCGGTGCCATCGCCGCTCGGGAAGCTCACATCCTCGACGGCCCCCAGCTTGATCTCACTCATGAGGGCATCGTTGTGAGCCGACAGCGGGCGCAGCGAGCCCTCCTCGAGCGCGTAGAGCTCGGGCGGGCGCGTGTCGCTCGAGGCCACCACGGCCAGCCGGCCGGCGCCGGTGCACAGATCGCTCACCACGCGCTTACCCTCGAGCAAAGGCTCCGCAGGTCCACGCCCCGAAAGCGGCAGCTTCACGGGAAGCTGCGAGCCATCATCCTCGATGAGTGCGACGAGCGCGCTGGAGGACAGCAGCGCGGGCGACGTCAGTGCCCGATCGAGTGCCGGGGCGAGCGCGGTTGACTGCCCGGTGCCGATGTCGACCACGCTGAGACTGTCCTGGATGTAGGCGTTGAGCCGGGGCTCGAGACCCGCGTTGTAGACGATCCGACGGCCGTCCGGAGTGAAGTGCAGCGACAGATGATTGGGTGCGAAGAACTCCATCACGAGCCGCGGCTGCGCATCGGCGCGCGGCTCGATCAGATAGAGCTCCCGCTTGCCGGAGCGATAAAAATCCGAGCGGTGATTGCTGTAGTAGGCGATGGAGCGGCCGTCCGGAGCGAACACCGGCATCAGATCATCGACCCGCGCATCGCTCGTCAGCGGCTCGATTTTCTGATCTGCGACATCGAGCAGGTAGAGCTGCGCATGATCCGCCTGCGTCACGTATCCCTCACCATCCTCCTTGAAGTGCAGCTGATCGATCACGATGGGCCGCGCCGCCTTGTTGTGAGCGTTGTCGGCACCCTTTTCCGCAGGCTCGCCGCGGCTCATCGAGAGCACGAGGCGATGGCTGTCCGGCGACCAGTCGTAGTCGCGGATGGTACCGGTCACGTGGGTGAGGGTCTGCGGCTCACCGCCGCGGCGATCGAGCAAATAGAGTTGCGGCTTGTCCTCGCTCCCGTGCGTTGCGAGGAATGAGACGTAGCGACCGTCCGGGCTGAAGCGCGGCGAGGAGGCCGATTCCTCAGCGCCGGTGAGGCGCAGCCGCTGCGTGCCATCGAAGCTCGCCATCCACACGCTGCTGCGCTTCTCATCCGCCTCGAGATTGACACTCTCGACCGTGTAGGCGATCCATTGACCGTCCCGCGAGCACACTGGACTCGCGACGGCGTTCATACGATCGAAATCCCCGAGAGCGAGCAGGCGGGGCGCTTCGGCTGCATGCGCAAGCGCCGCCGTCAGAGTGAGACAAGCGCAGACGAGCAGTCGATTTCCCTTCATCTGATCACCCCGCCAAGGAATTTACCTACATGCGCGCCCGGTACTCATGCCTCCACCGGCGCGGCCGCGATGCTTTTTTGTTCGCGAATCACGATGGTAACATTCGGGCGAACGGAGACACTTCTTTGCGAGGATCAGGGCCGTCATGAACATCCGCTATCGACATCATTTATTCGCCATGGCTTTATTGCTGGGAACACAGGGACTGCTGGCAGCGCACGGCGCGGAGGAGCACTTCGGACATCCCGGCGGGCGACCCGCCGCGGGGCCCGGGCATCTGGACAATCGCTATAACCATGGCCGCTATTACCCGGCCCGGGGCGCCACGGTGCGCGTGCTGCCGGAGGGTTACCGCCCCTACTTCTATGGGGGTCATCCCTATTATTTCTACGGCGGGGTGTGGTACGCCCCGGGGCCCGGCGGATTCCTGGTGGTCGGTGCGCCGATCGGCGTCGTGATTTCCGTACTGCCACCCTACTACTCGACCGTATGGATCGGCGGCGCGCCCTACTACTATGCGAATGACGTGTACTACAGCTGGGATCCGGCGCAGAACGGCTACGTCGTGGTGAACCCGCCCGCAAACGCCGACGCGCCTTCGGCACCGCCCGCGGGCGCGCCGGACAATCTCATCATCTATCCGAAGAACGGGCAGAGCGCCGAGCAGCAGGCCGCCGACAAATACGATTGTCACAGCTGGGCGCGATCGCAGACCGGCTTTGATCCCACCGAACCCGGTGGCGGCGTACCCCCGGGCGGCGGCGGCGCGCAAGCCAACTACGACCGGGCGATGTCGGCCTGTCTGACCGCGCGCGGATACGAGGTGAAATAGGCGCGCAACGTCTCGAGGACCGGCACGAGCGCCGGCTCGTTGAGGGGTGCCATGATGTGCGCGCCGTGCACGCCGGGAATCTGCGCGTATTCGCGCACGAGATCGATGCACAGCGCACGCCCCTCGGCGATCGGATCGCGGGCCGACTCGAGACGCTCGATCAGTCGATCGGGAATGACGGAGCCCGGCAGATGGTCGCGGATCCAGCGCGCCGACTTGGCGGATGCGAGGGGCACGACGCCCACGATCAGCTTGAGGCGCTCGGTGAGGCCCAAGGCCGCGAGCCGCTCGACGTAGCGACGCAGCACGCCGGCATCCATGCAAAACTGGGTCTGCGCGAATTGCGCGCCCGCGGCGAGCTTGCGCTGCAGGCTCTCCGGCTGCCACCCGGGGGGCGGATCGAGCGGCGCGTCGGCGACGCCGACGAAGAAGTGGGCCGAGCCGCCCACCTTGCGTCCATGCGGCAGCTCGCCGCGGTCGCGGATCGCGACTGCCGTCGCGGCCAACCCGGCCGCATCGAGGTCAAACACCGCCTTCGCCTCGGGCTGATCACCGGCCTTCGGCGCATCGCCCTTGAGCAGCAGCAGATTGGTGATCCCGAGCGCCGCGGCGCCGAGCAGCAGACTCTGCAGAGCGATGCGGTTGCGATCGCGGCAATTGAGCTGCAGGATGGGCTCGATGCCCTGCTCGAGGAGCGTGCGCGCAGCAACGGTCGAATCGAGGTGGGCGTGCACGCCGGCGCCGTCCGTGACATTGACCGCATCGGCGAGTCCGCGCAGCGGCAGTGCTTTCCCGAGCAGGTCCGGCAGGTGACTCGAGGCGGGCGGCGTGACCTCCGCCGTCAGCACGAAGTGCCCGGACTCGAGCAGCGAACGTAAGCGGCTGCGGCCGGGTTCGGCTCCGGGTGGCGCGAATGAGGTGCGTACACTCAAGCGCGGCATTTTAGAGTACCGCGCTTGACTAAGTCGATGAGCCCCGTCACCGTTTTCCGTCTCCGACTCCGAGAGCCGTGTATGCGATTGAGGTTGATCTGGGCAACGATGGCCGCCGCGGCGGTGATGGTGGACGGCGCGGCGGCCGCCGCACTCACCGCGCAGATCCTTCCCACAGGACAGCAGCTCACGCCCACCGCGGCACCCGGCTCGCGCTTCAGCACACTCAATCCGGGCCTTGCCGATGCACCGGATTATGTCGTCGGTCAGACGATCAGCGAGGCGCTGAGTCCGGATCGCAGTACGCTTCTCGTGCTCACGAGCGGCTACAACCTGCGCAAAGATGCGCACGGCGCACTCATTCCGTCCGACTCGCAGGAGTATGTCTTCGTCTTCGACGCGAGCCACGGTCACGCGCAGCAGCGCCAGGTTCTCAAGGTCCCGAACACCTACGTGGGCATCGCCTTTGCACCGGATGGCGCGCACTTCGCCGTCTCGGGCGGCGGCGAGGACGCGCTGCGATTCTACGAGCGCGGCACGAGCGGCTGGTCGGAGAGCTCGATCTCCCCCATCAAACTCGGCCACCACGCAGGCATCGGCATCGGGCAGAAGCCGCTCGCACAGGGTGTGGCGATCTCCCCCGACGGCACGCTCGCGGTGGTGGCCAATCGTTACAACGCCTCGATCAGTGTGATCGATCTGCACAGCGGGCAGCTGCTGCGGGAGATCGACCTGCGGCCCGGCAAGCTCGACCCCCATCTCGCGGGCATCGCGGGCGGCGAGTATCCGAATTCGGTGCGCTTCGTCAGCGCCGAGTCGGTCTACGTCTCGAGCGAGCGCGATCGCGAGATCGATGCGGTCGATGTCAGGAGCGGCGAGGTGAGCGCACGACTGCGCGTGACCGGCAATCCCGGCAAGATGATCGTGAGCCGCGATGGCTCGCGTCTCTACGCCGCGCTCGATAACGCGGATGCGGTCGCCATCATCGACACGCAGCACTCGAAGGTGCTCGAGGAAGTGCCGACGGTCGCCCCTGCGGGTGTGCTCAATCTCGCCCGGCGCTATCGCGGCGCCTCGCCCAACGGCCTGGCACTCGATCCTGACGAGCGCACGCTCTATGTCACGAATCGCGGCACGAATTCCGTCGCCGTGATCGATCTGTCGGCGCCCTACCCGCGCGTGACGGGACTGATCCCGACCGGCTGGTACCCCTCCGATGTGGTCGTCGGGCCCGGGGATATGCTCTATATCGTCAATACCCAGAGCGTGCCAGGTCCGAATCCCGGCAACTGTCTCGGCTACGAGACCGTCCCCTGCCCCGTCAAGAACTCACCGGTCACGTTCGAGCCCAATGAGTACATCCTCAACCTGGCGAAGGGCGGCCTCCTCAGCATGCCCGTGCCGCGGGGAGCAGCGCTCGCGGCGCTGACGCACCGCGTGGCACTCAACAATCATTTCAGCGCCGCGGACGGCGATGCCGCCCTCCTCAAGGCCGTGCGCGCGACGGTCAAGCACGTCATCTACATCATCAAGGAAAACCGCACCTACGATCAGGTGCTGGGCGATGTCCGCCGCGGCAATGGCGATGCCCGACTCGCGGAATTCCCGCGCTCCACGACCCCAAACCAGCATGCACTCGCCGAGCAGTTCGTGCTGCTCGATGCTTTTTTCGACTCCGGCAATGTGAGCGGCAACGGCTGGCCGTGGAGCACTTCCGCCCGTGAGTCCGATGCCGGAGCGAAGATGCTGCCCGTCGACTATGCGCAGCGCGGCGGCTCATACGACTGGGAAGGCACCAACAGCAACGTCAATGTGGGTCTCTCCGGCGCGCAACGCGCGCAGGCCAATCCCCTGTCCGTCGATCCCGCGACGGGGCGGCTCGATCCGGACGTGTTCCCCGGTACCGCCGACATCGCCGCACCGGATGGCCCGGAGGATGAGGCGCAGCAGGGCTACCTGTGGGATGCGGCGCTGCGTGCCGGGCTCACGGTGCGCAACTACGGTTTCATGATCGATCTCACGCGCTACAGTCTCGCGCTGCGCAAGTCACCGGCGACGGCGGGCGCCTATCTGCCGCTCGAACGGGAGCCGGCGGCGAAGAATCTCATCGTCGCCTACGCGGCCAATCCCGCGCTCAACCCGCTCACCGACGGCTTCTTTCGCGGCTTCGACCCGGCCTTTCCGGATACCTGGCGCGAACGCGAGTGGGAACGTGAGTTTCGCGATTACATTGCGCGCGACAATCTGCCGGCGCTCTCGCTGGTCCGATTCATGAACGACCACACGGGCTCGTACGCCGCGGCGATCGATGGCGTGAACACGCCGGAGCGGCAAGTGGCCGACAACGATTACGCCGTCGGCCGGCTCATCGAGGCCGTGGCTCACAGTGCCTATGCCCGCGACACCCTCATTTTCATCGTCGAGGACGATGCACAGGATGGCCCCGATCACGTCGATGCGCATCGCAGCGCGGCCTTCATCGTCGGCCCCTGCGTGCGACAGGGCGTGCGGCTCAGCCGGCATTACACCACCGTCAATCTCCTGCGTACGATCACCGATGTGCTCGGGATCGATCACCTCGGTTTGTTCGATGCCACGCAGGCGCCCATGAGCGCGGTGTTCGAGCCGCATTGTCCGTCCTGGAACTACGAGGCAACGGTGTCCGGGCTGCTGCGGGCCGCCGACGTCACGCTCCCCATTCCCTCCACCACGCCGGTGGTCGGGGCGGTGCGCTCGCCGACGCATCCGATGGACTACTGGGCCAAGCGCACCGAGGGGCTGGATTTTCAGGCGGAAGATCGCATCGATGCCGGCGCCTACAATCGGCTGCTCTGGCAAGGCCTCATGGACGGACACCCGTACCCCCAGATCGCCGGGAGCGAGGCCGCGCCCGATGCCGATTGACCCAGCCCCGCGGAGCTCGATGCCCGCGGGCGGGCGGCCTGGAGGCGCCGCCCCGAGGCGCCAGGCCGCGAAGCGCCAGGCACCGAGGCGCCATAAGGTGCCCCGCGACGGATGACGAGGATTTAATCTTCGGTCGCCGCAAGGCTCGTTGCTCTCCGGGGCATAAAGATCGATGATTCTCGGGCCTCAGGCGACACGAAGGAACGCGAATCGTGACGCGAAGTACAAGTGAGATGCTGGAGAGCGGCGCCAAGCACGCCTTTTCGCCTTGGGCCCCCGCGACCTCGGCTCGATCGATCATGGAGACCACCTGTTTTGCCAGCGAGCGGCACCGCGTCATCGCCAAGGCGGCGGGCTACCTGGCCGAGCATCGGGGATTGCAGTCCGAGCCAAAGACGGAGGACTGGCTGAAGGCGGAGCATGAGGTTGATGGCGGGCTGACGCCGCACCGCTGAAGCGGCGCAGAGAAATCCATCCGGCTCACGTCCGCGCGGGCGTATGAGACGACATCCGCCTCGCCGCCCCATCAAGCCTCGCCGCCCCATCAAGCCTCGCAGCTCCATCAAGCCTCGCAGCTCCATCAAGCCTCGCAGCTCCATCAAAAAGGGGGGCCGTCGACCTCCGGCCGCCTGAGATCCCACCCCATGCCCGCCATAGAATTCAGTCTGCGCGGGCGCCGTGCCCTCGTCACCGGCGCCGCCGCCGGGATCGGCCTCGCGACCGCCGAGCGACTCGCCCGCAGCGGAGCGCGGGTTGCGATGAACGATCTGTCGCGAGAGACACTGCAACGACAAATCGAGCGGCTCAAATCCCAGGGTCTGGAGGTCGAGGCCGTGGCCGGTGACCTCGGTATCGCCGCACAGGCGCGTGAAGTCGCGACGCGCTCGGTGAGCTGGCTGGGCGGCATCGATTATCTCATCAACAACGCGGGCGCCCCTTTCACCCGCGCGCCGATTCCGCCGCAGGATCTCGATGCGCTCACCGAGGATTTCTGGGATCGCATCCTGCGCGTGAATCTCATGAGTGCGTTCTGGATGACGCAGGCACTGGCCGCGGGCCTGAAGAGCGCCCACGGCGCCGTCGTGAACACCGTGTCGGTCGCCGCCTTCGGCGGCGGTGGCAGCAGCAGCGCCTACGCGACCGCCAAGGCGGCGCTCGCGGGCCTCACGCGCGAGCTCGCCCGGGGGCTCGCCCCCGAGGTGCGGGTGAACGGCATTGCGCCCGGCATGGTCAACTCGAGCTGGGAGTGCTCCTTCGGCGATCTGGAGGCGAATGCGCGCGCCACGGTACCCCTCGCGCGTGTCGGCCAGCCCGAAGATTATGCCGAGGTCATCGTCTATCTCTGCGCCGGTGCCGCGTACATCACCGGCGAGGTCATTCCCGTCAGCGGCGGACTTCGCATCTAGCCTGAGTTGCGTTTAGGCTAGCGCCGTGAGCACCGACCCCTCGGAAAAGGATCGCGCGCAACGAGGCGCGCTGATCGATGCCTGCCGGCATCTGGTACGCAGCGGAATCACACACGGTACCTCGGGCAACGTCAGCGTGCGGCGTGATGCGGAGCACTTCTTCATCAGTCCCACGGGCATGCCCTACGAGTCGCTCGAGCCGCAGGATGTGCCGCTGATGGATTTCGCGGGCCGCTGGTACGGCCGCAGGCGCCCCTCGAGCGAGTGGCGATTTCACCGCGACTTGCTGCGCTCGAGACCGGACATCGGTGCGATCGTGCATACCCACTCGCCGCAGGCGACGAGTCTCGCGTGCACCGGGCGCGGCATCCCCGCCTTCCATTACATGGTCGCGGTCGCAGGCGGCAGCGATATCCGCTGCGCGCCGTACCACCCGTTCGGCTCTCAGGCACTCTCCGATGCGGCGGGAGCGGCGCTGGCGGACCGACGCGCGTGTCTGCTCTCGAATCACGGCGTGATCGCGCTTGGGGCGGATCTCGCGGGGGCGCTCGCACTGGCCGCCGAGGTCGAGAACCTCGCCGGGCAATACACACGTGCGCTCCTGCTCGGTGAGGTCCGCATCCTCGATGAGTCGCAGATGCGCCGCGTTCTCGAGCAGTTTCGCACCTACGGCCGCGCCGAGGCGGTAGATCCCGACCTGCATCCGGGCGGCGAGATCTTGCCGCACATCGGCGGGGAGAGCCGCTGAGCATGGCAGCGCCGCATCCGTGCGCGAGCAGGCAGCCGTTGCTCGAGAGGATTTTGGCCGCGCTCGCGATGGCGGCACTGGCGAGCGCTGCAGGCGCGGCTGAGGTTTCGCCACGACCCTCTGCCGATCTCGGCGAGGCGGCCGCGGGACGTTTCGTGGCGCTCGCCCTGAAATGTCTGCACCAGGAATATCCGAATCACGTTTCGCACATGCTGCTGAGCGATGCCGATGCGCGCCCGCCTCGCGAGCTCACGCCGGCTTTCTTCGGCTGCCTCGACTGGCACTCCGACGTGCATGGCCACTGGTTGCTCGTCCGCGCCATTCGACTGTATCCCGAGGCTCCCTTCGTGCCGGCGGCCCGCGCCGCCGTCGCCGCGAGCTTGAGCGATGCGCACGTGGCGGGCGAGCTCGCCTATCTCGCGCCCAAGGAGCGCGCCTCGTTCGAGCGGCCCTATGGGCTCGCCTGGTTATTGAAGCTCGCGGCGGAGCTGCGTACCTTTGACGATGAGCAGGGCCGACAGTGGTCGAGCGCTCTGCAGCCGCTCGAGACCGAGGTGGCGGCGCGCTTCGAGCGATGGATATCGAATCTGCATTATCCGATCCGGGTGGGCGAGCACGATCAGACGGCGTTCGCGTTCTCACTGGTGTGGGACTGGGCGCGGGTCGCGCAGGATGGCGAAATGCGCACGCTGCTGCTCGAGGCCGCACGGAGATTCTATGGGGAGGACCGGAACTGCCCACTCGGCTACGAACCCTCGGGCGAGGATTTCCTCTCGCCGTGCCTGGGCGAGGCCGATTTCATGCGCCGCGTCCTCAAGTCCGCGGCCTTTGCACACTGGCTGGGGACGTTCCTGCCGCAGATTCCCGCCGCCGGCCGCCGTGAATGGCTGCTGCCCGCCGTCGTCACCGATCGGTCCGATCCGAAGCTCGCGCACATCGACGGCCTGAATCTCAGCCGCGCCTGGATGCTCGAGGGTATCGCCGCGGCCCTGCCGCCGGGCGATCCGCGCGTGCCGGCGCTCTCCCGCGCCGCGCTACGCCACCGCGAGACGTCGCTGCCTGCGGTCACGGGCGAGCACTATGAGGGAGGTCACTGGCTCGGAACGTTCGCGCTCTATTTGACGAGTCGCGCCGACCTCGACGATGAGGGTCCCGCCTCACACCGATGAGGTTCCGCCGCAGACCTCAACGATGAGCGACCGCGCAGGCTGCCTCAGGGCGCACTCGCCCGCTTGCGTGTCTCGGGCAGCGCAAACGCGCTGACCACCGCCGCCATCAGGCAAATGCCGATCGGGTACCACAGACCCCGATAGATGTCGCCGCTGGCCGCGACCAGTGTGAACGCAATCGCCGGCAGGAACCCGCCGAACCAGCCGACCGCGGCGTGGTAGGGGACGGACAGCGAGGTATAACGGATCTGCGCAGGAAAGAGCTCCGTGAGCCAGGCTGCCGAGGGACCGTAGGTGAGGCTCGCCAGCACCAGGAGCAAGAACAGCAGGCCGAGGAGCGGCAAGATCCGCACCTGGGTCGCATCGGCCTCGGCGGGGTAACGAGCCGCCGTGAGCGCCGCATCGAGCATTTTCTCGAACTGCGCACGGCGCGCCTTGAGCTCGGGGGCGGGGAGCGATTCTCCATCGAATGCGGCGAGCGTCACCGCGCCCAAGCGCACCGCGGCCGGATCACCGCTTTTCGCTGCGGTCGTGTACGGGATTCCTCGGCGCGTCAGCGCCGCCTTGACGATGTCACACGAGGAACGGTAAGTCGCCTTGCCGATGGGGTCGAACTGCAGGGCGCAGTGCGCCGGATCGACGAGCACGGTGACGGGATTGCGCCGCATCGCATCCTCGAGCGCCGGGTTCGCAAAATGGGTGATGCCATGGAAGATGGGCAGCAGCGCGATCGCCGACACGAGGCACCCCGCCACGATCAGGGGCTTGCGACCGATCCGATCGGAGATCGCTCCCATGAAGGCATAGAGCGGCACCGCCAGAAT
>Ga0181531_10001161_pt1 | contig 16818 bp, 10 predicted proteins | sample PEATcosm2014_Bin_38_FD_119743 | JGI IMG/M metagenome (GOLD analysis project Ga0181531, IMG submission 119743) | Peatland microbial communities from MTU Mesocosm Facility, Houghton, MI, USA - PEATcosm2014_Bin11_10_metaG | ecosystem: Environmental > Terrestrial > Soil > Wetlands > Peat | place... | reverse complement strand
GATCGCGGCCAGCATGCCGTACTCTTCGGCATACGGCAAGAACTGGTCGGGCTGCAGCAGACCGCGCAGGGGATGCCGCCAGCGGATCAGTGCTTCGGCGCCGACCACCCGCCCGTCGACCAGATCGAGGTGCGGTTGGAAGTGCAGCACGAACTCGTCGCGCACCAACGCTTCGGCGAGTTCGTTCTGCATCCGCTGCGCGGTGATCAGGCTGTCCTCGGCGCCGCGGTCGTAGAAATGCCAACGGCCGCGGCCGGCGACCTTCGCGGCCGAGACGGCGGTGTCGGCGCGCGCCAGCAACGGTTCGAAGGTGGTGGCGTCGTCGGGCGCGATCGCGACCCCGATGCTGACGGTGACGTGGACGCGGTTGGTGTGCTCGCCGACGCGCAGCGGCACCAGGAACGGTTCGGCGCAGCGCGCGACCCGCGCTTCGACGTCGTCGCGATCACCGACGTCGAGGAGCAGCACGCCGAAGCTGTCGCTGCCGAGCCGGCCGACGATGGCGTTGCCGGCGTGCGTGCGCAGCAAGCCCGCCGTCTCGAGCAGCACCGCGTCGCCGAACGGGTGGCCGTAAGCGTCGTTGAGGGCGCGAAAGTGGTCCAGGTCGACGACCGCCAGCGCGACCCGACGCGCGTCGCGCAGCGCGGCCACGCCGTATGCGCGCAGTGCCTCGCGGTTGAGCGTCCCGGTCAGCGCATCGTGTTCGACGTGATAGTGCAGGCGGTCGACCTGCGCTCGCTGCAGCAAGCGCGCGGCGCACAGCGAGGCCAGCGTTTCGACGTAGGCGTGGTCGAAGGCGTCGAACGCCCGCATCGGCTCGACGCCTTGGAAGCTGATGAAGTACAGCGTCTCGCCGACCCGGAACGGCGTCCCGATGTAGCAGCGCAGCGGGCTCTCGAGCGTGCAGCGGCGGTCGGCGAAACGCGGGTCGGCGTGCATGTCGGGCGCCGAGGCGGTGCGGCCCTCACGGACCAGCACGCCCCCCAGACTGCCGTCGAGCGGATAGCGCGTCCCCGGTCGCTGCGCCGGATAGCCGGCGATGCCGCAATTGAGATCGATGACCAGATCCGGACCCTCGAGGTGGACGATCCGGCCGGCGAAGCGGACGCCCTCGCCGAACGCTTGCGCACCCTCGTCGAGCAACGCAGCCAGGTACATGTCGTCGTCGAGCGAGAGCGCGCCCAGACGCCAGATCGCATCGAGCCGGCGGCCGTGCCGCTGGGCGCGCCGCGACTCGTCGTCGAGGCGGCGTTCGAGGTCGCGCGCCCGCCCGCGCCAGTACAAGACGTCGCGCACGAAGACGATCGCGACCGCGCAGCCGCCGGCGAGCGCGAGCAGATCGGCGAGCGGCATCGCCCCGCCGCTCCGGGTGGCGACGTGCAGGCCGACGTGGAGCGCGACCGTCACCAGGGTGAGAGCCAGCGCGGCGTCGAGCACGTCCAGCCGCGGACGCGCGAGCACCACCACCGCCATCGCCAACGCTCCGAAAATCACCATCCACGCCAGCCCGACGTGGCCGAGCGAGCCGACGTCGATCCCGGGGCGGCCTTGCAGCGGCCAGGCGACGAACGAGGCCAGCGCCGAGAACACGATCGCTATCGCCAGCGCGCGGAGCACGTACCGGCGCGCCGCAGCGGGCGCGAGGACCTCATCGCCGGTCGCTCGCACGCGCGCATAGACCAGCGACGCGACGATGAGCGCTACGTGCCCGATGACGTCGAACCAGGTGCCGGTGCCGGGGTCCCCGCGCAGCCCGGCGACGATCCCGAGCGGCGCCAACCCAAGCGCCCCGCACGCCACCACGGCCAGCGCCCGGCGCGGCGCGCGCCGATAGAGGACGAGCACGATCCCGAGCAGGACGAGTTCCAGCCCGGCCGTGACGATCTGCGCGATCCCCTCGTGGCTCCCCGACGCCGGTCGGTATCCGATCAGCGGCATAGCAAGGCCGGCAGCCGCGAGTACAGCCGCCGCTCCGATGAGGAGCGGATCAGTACGATGCGCCGACGGCGCTGGAACGAGCGTCACCCTTCATGGGTGGTCGGCCGGAACGCGAAGCTCCTTAGCCACCGATGCGCCGAGCGGGCGGCACCGCAACTCCAGGAGTCCGCGCGACGGTCTGGAAGAGAGAGCCCCAACATCCGGCTCTTGCAGACGCGCGGCGTCTCGAACCGGACCTCTCGCCCCGTCGAGGAGCGACGGAGCGCTTCCCTCCATAAGGCGCAATGGAACTACCTGACGCGTCGTCGGCCGTCTCCACACGGCCGCGGCGCCGCACGGCGCAGGACAATGCCCAGCCGGTCATCGCACCGCGGGCACCGCATCTTCGTCCGTATCAAGTCGAGGCGCAGCAAGCGATTCTCGAGCATCGCGCGCGTGGCGTGCGCAGTCAACTCGTTTCCCTAGCCACGGGACTCGGGAAGTGTATCGACCCCCAGACGTGGGTGTGGTCGAACGGTCTGCACCGCTTCGAAGACGTCTGGGGTGCCGATCGCATCGCCGGCCCGCACGCGACCGATCGCGTTGCGGGGTGGTACGACGATGGCGTGAATCCCGGCAAGCGCATCGAGACGCAAGCCGGCCTGCGCATCGACGGTACGCTCGCGCATCGTCTTTGGATCCGTCGCGACGACGGCTTCGAAGGCTGGTGCCGCATGGAAGATCTGCGCGTCGGCGACTTCGTCGCAGTGGCGCGCGGGCGGGCGGACTTCGGCACGATCGACGTGCCGCTCGAAGAGGCGTATCTCCTCGGCCTCGCGATCGCCGATGGTTGCATGGTGAAAACCGGACCCAATGCGCACCGCCTGCAGATCGACGGACATCCGGCCATCGTCGAGCGCGTGACGCCAACGATGGACCGTTGGCGAGTTGCGGGCGGAGGTCGGAGCAACGGGACCGTGACCGTCGTCCCCAGGAGCCCCCACCACAGCTACGCGGTCGCGCAGGCCGGCCGTCTCCGCGAGCACGTCGAGACGACGTTCGGCGTTCGCTGGACGTACAGCCCCGAACGCGTCGTACCGGCAGCGATCCTGGGCGGTACGCGACGCGTCGTCCAAGCGTTCCTACGCGGTTACTTCGACGGCGACGGCGTCGCCAACCCGATCGTCGGCTGCAACACCTCCAGCCGCGTTCTCGCGGAGCAAATCCAGCAGCTCCTCCTCGGACTCGGGGTGTTCTGCGGACTGCGCACCCGCACGTCGACGCGGGGGCTTCCCTCGCACATGGTGTCCGTCTACGACATCGAAGCCTTCGACCGTGAGGTCGGATTTACGACAATCGGACGCGCGCGCGACCGCTTCTTCAACGCGGCGCTCGGCCACGCACGCAACCCGAATCACGACGTCGTCCCCGGTCTTGGCCCGATCCTTCGCTCACTGGGAGCCAAGGTCGACGCGAAATACCAGAGCGAGCACTTCCGCACGATCCGTGCCTACTATGACGGCGTCACCCGCCGGCCGTCATACGCGCAGATGCGCCGCTGGATCGCGGCGGCCCCCGACTGCGAGGAGCGCACCGCCCTCGAGCGCGTGGTTGCCGACCATCGCGCCTGGACGCGCGTCACGTCGATCGACGACTCGGCGATCCGGCGCATCGACTGTCAAGTCGACGACACGCATGCCTTCGTCGGCAACGGCCTGATCAATCACAATACGGTGATCATTGCGACGCTGCCGAGATTGCTCTCGCTGCGGCCCGGGGATGTGACCCTGGTCGTCGCGCACCGCGACGAGTTGATCGAGCAGATCGTCGACAAGGTGCGGGTCGAGAACCCCGATGCGGTGATCGGCGTCGAGAAGGCCGAGCGCCGCGCACCGGAAGACTGCGCGATCGTCGTCGCCACCGTGCAGACGCTGGCCGAGAAACGGCTCGACGAGTTCGTCAACCGCTTCCGCCGCCGCATCGCGCTGTTCGTCATCGACGAAGCGCACCACGCGGCGGCGCCGTCGTACCGGGCGATCGTCGATGCGGTCCTCGCGCAGCGGCCCGAGGCGATGGTCATGGGCTTCACGGCGACGCCCAACCGCGGCGACGGCGTGCGGCTGGTCGACGTCTTCGAGAAGATCGTCTACACGATGGATGCCCGCAAGGCGATCGACGCGGGTTATCTGGTCCCGGTCAAGTCGTACGCGGTCGCAACCACCACCAACCTCGACGACGTCGCCTCGCGCGGCGGTGACTTCGTGATCGGTCAGCTGGCGGCGGCGGTCAACACCGTCGACCGCAACAAGCGGATCGTCATGTCCTACAAGCAGCACACGCCGGGGCTCAAGGCCCTCGTCTTCACCGCCTCGGTCGAGCACGCGCGCGACGTCGCCGAAGAGTTCGTCGAGTACGGCGTGCGCGCCGAGTGGGCCTCGGGCGAGACCCCGCGCGACGAGCGCGAGCGGATCGTGCGCGAGTTCCGCGCCGACGGCATCGACGTCCTGGTCAACTGCGGGCTCTACCTGGAAGGCTTCGACGTCCCCTCGGTCCAGGTGATCCTCAACGCCCGGCCGACCAAGTCGACCACGCTCTACACGCAGATCACCGGCCGCGCGCTGCGCCCGGTCGACGAGATCGCGCACGGCCTCTCCAAGACCAGCTCCGCGCTCGAGCGCCGCGAGCTGATCGAGAAGTCGGTCAAGCCGGCCGCCATCGTCATCGACCTGGTCGACCAAGCGCAGCGGCATCAGCTCGTCACCGTCCCCTCCTTATATGGTCTGCCGCCGCACATCGACGCGCAGGGCCGGATGACGGCGCAAGTCGCCGACAAGTTCGAAGAGCTGCTGCGCCGCGATCCCAAGCGCGCCGCCAAGGTGCGCAGCGCGGAAGAGATCGAGACCGCGCTGGTCGAGATCGACGCCTTCGCCGCGCCGCGCGAGATCAAGCCGACCTGGCAGGCCATCGACCCGGTCGAGCACTGGCGGCTCGAGTTGCCGCCGACCCGCATCGCGCTCGATCGCCGCGGTCGGCCGATCCCGGACTTCGCGACCAAGTGGGACCAGTGGGTCACCGAAGCGCGCCGCATCGCGCCGCACGAAGACGCCGAACGTTTCGCGGCCCGCATGCTGACCGTCGATCAGAAAACCGTGCGCTGGGAGAAGCGGCGCATCGACGTCAAGCGCGACGGCGAGAAGTACGTCACCCTGTTCTCGACCGAAGATCTGCCCGAGCGGGTGATCGAAGTCAGCTCGTCGCTGCCCGGCGCGCTCGGCAGCGCATACCAACGGGTCGACGAGATGCTCTCGGGCTACACCGCGATCCCGATGAACGGGAACGCGACGGTTCCGCCCCGCAACGGTGCGCCGCCGGCCGAGAAGACGGTCGGCACCGGGAACGGTAATGCCGCCGGCCGCCGCCGCCGCGGTCGCCGCAGCCGCTCGCGCCAGTCCTGACGCCGTGCGGCGCTTGGCGGCTCTTGCCGCGATCCTGGCGGTCGCGACGAGTCCGTCGGCCGCCGCGACGCGTCATCCCTGGACCGATCCCGGCCACCTGCGCATCGGCGTCGTGCGCACGCTCGACAACCTCGATCCGCTGCTCTCCGGACAAGCCGGCGTCACGGACGTCGCGCAGTTCATCTTCAGCGGGCTGATCCGTTACGACGACCGCGGCGAGGCGATCCCCGACGCCGCCACCGTCGTTCCGACTCGCGCCAACGGCGGGATCAGCGCCGACGGCACGACGATCGTCTACCACTTGCGTCCGAACGTACGCTTCTCCGACGGCGTCCCGCTGACGGCCGACGACGTCGTCTTCACCTGGCAGCAAGACCTCGATCCGCGCAACAACGTCCCCTTCCACTTCCCCTACGATCAGGCGCTGCGCGTCATCGCGCGCGATCCGCACACGGTCGTGGTGACGCTGCGCGCGCCGTCGGCCCCCTTCGTCGCCGGGTTCTTCCGCTGCGGCGTGCAAGGGGCGATCCTGCCCGCCCATCTGTTGCGCGGCCACGACCTCAACCACGATCCCTTCAGCGTCCACCCGATCGGTAGCGGCCCGTACGCGGTCGCGAGCTACACCTCCAACGTCACGCTCGAACTCGTCCCCAACCCGTATTGGTACGGCGGGACGCCGGGCTTGCGCCGCATCACCTATCGCATCGTCCCGAGTGAGAACACGCTGCTGGTCGCGCTGCGCACCCACGACATCGATTTCTACTGGGGCGCGCCCGAGCAGCAGATGCGCGACCTGCGCGCCACGTCCGACGTCCAGGTGAGCGCGCGGCCGTTCGATCAGTACGAGATGCTCACCTTCGGTGCGCGCCGCGCGCCGTTCTCCGAGCTCGCCGTCCGGCGCGCGGTCGCGCGCGCGATCGATTGGACGGCGCTGGCCCGCACGATCTATCTCGACGTCGACTTGCCGGACTGGGGTGACATCTTCCCGCGCTCGTGGGCGTACACGCCGCAGCCCGATCCCAACGGGTACGACCCGGCGGCCGCGCGCGCGCTGCTCGACCGCGCCGGGTGGAAAGTCGGCTCCGACGGCATCCGGGTGCGCGATGGCCAGCGGCTGCAAGCGGAGATCACGACGGTCGCCGGCGTCATCCCGCGCGAGAACGCCGAGGTCTTGATCCAGCAGCAATTGCGGGCGGTCGGCCTGGACCTGGCGGTGCGCAACGCGCCGGCGAACCTGCTCTTCGCCCCGCTGGGTGCCGGCGGGCTGTTCGCGAGCGGAAAGTTCGACCTGGGCATCTACGCCTGGACCCCGTTTCCCGACCCGGACGACACCCCGCTCGCCTCCCCCGACTCGCTGCCGCCGCACGGCGCGAACTACTCGGGGGTCGTCGATCCCGAGCTTGGCCGTCTCGAGCGCGCGGCCGACGCGACCTACGACCGCGCGCGTCGCAAGGCGCTCTATGCGCTCGTCGAACGCCGGCTCGGCGAGGTCCTTCCCTATCACACCATCGTGTGGCGCGCCAACGTCGACGCATGGAACGACGACCTGCACGGCGTACGTCCGGCTTCGGCCGTGAGCGATTTCTGGAACGTCGGTAGCTGGACACTGTGAAACCTGCGTGGATCCTGCGCAGCGACGGGCTCGCCGAGCCCGTCGTGGACGTGTACGTGCGCGTCGCGCCCGAAGCGACCTCGGCGCTGGGGCTGACGCAAGCCGATGGCGCGACGGTCGACTACACACTCGGCTGGCGCGAGCGCGCCGCCGCCGACGTGGCCCGTGCACGGACCTCGCTCGAGGCCGCGCTGGTGACCGAGACCGAACCGCGCGTGCGCGAAGACATCGCAATCTTGCGGCGCGCCGTCGACATGCTCGCCGCGGGGATCGCGGTGCAAGACGAGCACGTGATCGACCTGATCGACGTTGCGCGCACGGTCTTCGGCGGGCTGCGCGTCCTCCTCGACGACCAGAATCCACCCCAGCGCAAAGCGCTCGCGCTGGTGCGGCTGCGCCGCTACGCCGGGGTCGAGCCCGGGGTCGTCCCCTTCGCGCAGGCGGCCGAAGCGGAGACGCGAGCACGGCTCGCGCTGCCCGGGCTGACCGGCCCGTACCTGGTCGAAGTGCGCACCGCGCTCGCGCTCGGGCCGGTGCTGCTCGCGGGGATCGCCGACCTCTTACGCGACGCCGGACTGACCGACTGGGAGACCCCCTACGCCGCCCTGCGGGCGCAGGTCGAGGCGTATCTGCAGTTCGTCGCCGAGGTGGTGCTGCCGCGCGCGCGCGCCGATCACCGCTTGCCGCCTGCCGTGTACGCGATGCTGCTGACCCAGGTCGGCGTCGACCTGACGCCGCAGGCGCTGGCGGCGCAAGCGCACGCCGCCTTCGACGCGATCCAAGCCGAGATGCAGGCGCTCGCACCGCGGGTGGCGGCGGAACTCGGGATCGAGGCAACCGACTACCGCGAGGTGATCCGCGCGCTCAAGCGCGACCAGATCCACGGCGACGCCGACGCGATCCTGACCTTCTATCGCCGGCGCCTCGCCGAGATCGAAGCGATCGTCGAACGCGAGCACCTGCTGACGTTGCCGGAGCGGCCGGCACGGATCCGCATCGCGACGCTGGCCGAGAGCGCCGAGTTACCGGTCGCGCACATGAACCCGGCTCCGCTGGTCGGCAACACCGGCCAAGTCGGCGAGTTCGTGCTCCCGCTCGACGTCCCGCCGCGAGCCGGTTCCGACGGCACCGAGCGCGCCGACGACTTCACCCACGACGCGGTGACCTGGACGCTGACGGCGCACGAAGCGCGTCCGGGCCACGAGGTGCAGTTCGACCGCATGCTCGGCGCCGGGCTCTCGCTGGCGCGCGCGGCGTTCGCGTTCAACTCGGTCAACGTCGAGGGCTGGGCGCTCTACGCCGAGCGGGTCATGCTGCCGTACATGCCGCTGGCGGCGCAACTCTGCTCGCTGCAGATGCGCCTCCATCGCGCGGCGCGCGCGTTCCTCGATCCCGAGCTGCAGAGCGGCGCGATCACCCCCGAGCAGGCGCAGGCGTTCCTCGAGCGCGAGATCGTCTATTCGCCGACGTTCGCGCGCACCGAAATCGAGCGTTACACGTTCCGCTCGCCGGGTCAAGCGACGTCGTACTTCGTCGGCTATACCGCGCTGGTTGCGCTGCGCGAGGAGACGGAACGACTGCTCGGCGCACGCTTCGAGGCGCACGCGTTCCACGATTTCATTCTCGACCAGGGTTTGCTGCCACCCGCCGCGCTGCGCGAGGCCGTGCTGGAACGGTTCGTCGGCGCGGCGTCAGGAAACGTACGCGCGCGAGCCGAATCGCGCTAACGCGATCCGGTCGCGCCCGTCGCGCTTGGCGGCGTAGAGCGCGCGGTCGGCAGCGGCCAGCAGCGACATCGGTCGCGTCTGGTGGCGCGGCACGAGGCTGGCGACACCGGCGCTGATCGTCACCAGGCCGCTGCTCGCGGTCGGGTGCGCGATCCCGAGCTTGCGCACCGCGGTGCGCAGGCCGTCGATCACGCGCGCCGCGTCGTCGCGGTTGGCGCCCGGCAAGAGCACGACGAACTCTTCGCCGCCGTAGCGCGCAACGAAGTCCTCCGGCCGGCGCAACGAGTTGGCCAGCACGTGTGCGACGCGAATCAGCACCCGGTCGCCCTGCGGGTGGCCGAGGGCGTCGTTGTAGTTCTTGAACTCGTCGACGTCGAGGATGGCCAGCGCCAGTGCGCTGCGTGAGCGCGCCGCTCGCCGCCACTCCTGCTCGAAGCGCTGCTCGAAGGCCCGCCGGTTGGGGATACCGGTCAGTGCGTCGTGCAGCGCGGCCGCGGCGAACGCATCGCGCTCGCCCTGCAGGCTGGCCGCGCGGTCGGCCAACCCACGGATCCGGTAGGCCAGCGCGACCGACAAGAAGATCGCTTCCCACGCAACGCCGAACCCGGCGGCGAGATCGGTCAGCGGTGTGCGCGGGATCGCGCCGGACGCGCCCGACAGCCCGATCGCAAAACCGGCCACCACCCCGGCGAACGCGATGCTCGACCAGCGCGCCACCGAGTTCCCACGCTGCCATGCGGTGACGCCCGCGGCGAAGACCGCCAGCAAGAACGCCGTCGTGACCAGCGTGTCGAGCGCGCCGAACGGGCCGGCTCGAGCGAGTGCGTGCGGAGCGGCCAGGTACGCGAGCTTCACCGCCGCCACCGCTGCATACAGCGCGAGGACGAGCCGCCAGCCACGCGGAGCGACCCGCGGCAAGTCGAGCAACGTGCGCGCGAACACCGTCACCAGTGCCAGGTACAGCAGGAACGCCAGCGCGCGGGCGAACTCGGGTGCCCGAAGGAGATCGTAGGTCGCGAAGGCCAGCATCGCCGCCGCGTACCACAGGGCGACCCGATCGCGTAGGACCGCCGCCAAGATCGCGTTGAGGATCCCCAGCGCGACGATCATGCCGACGGTGAAGACGAGCGGGAGGACCGTCGGCGCGAGCGGGTGGCCGATCACCAAAGTCCCCATCTGGAGTGGTTCGGCGATCGGTCACCGCGCCCCCGGAGGGCGTCGCTAGGCGTAGTGCGGCGCCGTCTCATCGTCGTCGAGCCGCGCTCCGAGCACGGCCAGCCCCCCAGCCGACGCGCAGCACGATCGTCCCCAGCGCGCGCCGCAACGAGAAGCGCCGCGCCCAGTCGCGTTCGCGCGCCAGGGTACGCTGTCGTTCCGCGACCAGCACGGACAACACGATCGAGGTGAACAACACGAAAAAACCTCCGTCGAGGACGGAGGTTGTCGAGAAACATCGGAACGCCGAGCGTTCAGATCATTCCGAGCCAACCTCCATCGGTGCAATGGGAAGACGCGAACCGCCGCGCTGCGTACGGTGCATCGTGAAAGCGATCGTCGAAACTCGATTCATTGCTTCTCCTCCCTCCTTGCGCCGGTGCGCACGATCGCGCGCCGGTGGAGTGGTACTGTAGCACGGGGGAAACGCGCGCGTCAATGCGCGGACCAACCACCGTCGATCGCAACCGGCGCACCGGTGATCGAGATCGCATACTCGCTGCACAGGAACGCGCACAGCGCACCGACCTCGGACGGTTCGATGAAGCGCCGTGACGGCATGGCCTCGAGAAACGCCCGCTCGAGCGCCTCGTCCTCGGTGATGTTACCGCCGTACGAGCGCACCAGGTCCACCGCTTGCCCGCGCACGAGGTCGGTCATCACCGCCCCGGGGCAGATCGCGTTGGCGGTGATGTTGACCGGCGCGCCCTCGACCGCGGTGGCCCGGGTGAAGCCGACGACGCCGTGCTTGGCCGCCACGTACGCGGCTTTGTAGGGCGAGGCGACGAGACCGTGCACGCTGGCGACGTTGACGATCCGGCCACCGCCACGGGCGAGGAAATGCGGCCAGGCCGCCTTCGTCGCGTAGAAGAGGCTGTCGAGATCGATCGCGCGCACGTTCTGCCACTTCTCGATGGGGAACTCGGCGATCGCCGAGATGAACTGGATGCCGGCGTTGTTCACCAGGTGATCGAGTCCGCCGAACTCGCTCGCGGCTCGATCGACCACGGAGCGGACCGCATCGGGGTCGCCGACGTTACACGCATAGCCGGCTGCGCGCACGCCGTGCGCGGTCGCGATCGCGGCAGCCGTCTCCTGCGCGGCGCCGGCGTCCAGATCGACGACGGCGACGTGTGCGCCCGCCTGCGCGAGGGCCTGCGCACATGCGCGCCCAATGCCGCGTGCTGCACCCGTAACAAAGCTGACCCGGTTGCGTAGATCGATCGATAACACGGTCTGCTCCTCCGAAGCAAGGAGAATCGCCCCGTGGGTAGCCTGGTCCTCTCCGAGGTCGCGCGCTCGTTCGGCTCGGTCGCCGCCGTCCGCGACATCTCCTTCAGCGTCCCGGCCGGGACCACGTTCGGTCTGCTCGGCCCCAACGGCGCCGGCAAGACGACGACGATGCGCATGATCTTGGGTATCCTCGTCCCCGACCGCGGCACCGTGCGCTGGGATGGCACGCCGGTCGATCTGCGCGTGCGGCGGCAGTTCGGGTACCTTCCCGAAGAGCGCGGCCTCTACGGCAAGCTCAAAGTGCGCGAGCAGATCGCCTACTTCGGGCGGCTGCACGGCGTGCGGCCACCGAACGACGTCCGCCGCGCCGACCTGTGGATCGACCGACTCGGCTTGACCGAGTACGCCGACCGGCCGTGCGGCGAGCTCTCGAAAGGCAATCAGCAGAAGGTGCAGATCGCGTGTGCCGCCCTGCACGAGCCGGCACTGCTCGTCCTCGACGAGCCGTTCTCCGGGCTCGACCCCGTCAACGCCGACGTGCTGTTGGCATGCCTGCGCGAGCTGCAGCGCGGCGGGACGTCGTTGATCCTCTCCTCGCACCAAATGTGGCAGATCGAGGATCTGTGCGAGCAGTTCTGCATCATCGCGCAGGGTGCCGTGTGCGCCGCGGGGACGCTCGACGAGCTGCGCGCGAGCTGGCCGACACGGGTGGTCGAGGTCGAGCCGGCGACGCCGGCCTTGCGTTCGATGCTCGACGCGGTCCCCGGCGCGCACGCATTACCCGCCGCTTCCGATGCGACGCTCGCCTACGAACTGCCGGCCAGCACCGACGCGGCCGCACTGCTCCGCGCGCTGGTCGCAGCCGGCCCGGTGACCCGCTTTGCGCGGCTCGAGCCGCGTCTGCACGACGTCTACCTGCGCGCGATCGGAGCTGCGGCGTGAACACCCTGGCCGTCGTCTTCAATGCCGAGTTCCTGCGCCGCGTGCGTTCGCGGGCGTACCTCTTCGGCACCGCGATCGGCGCGCTGCTCGTGCTGCTGGTCGCGTTCTTGCCGAGCCTGGTGAACCATGCTTCCAGCAACGCGACGAAACGCATCGTCCTGGTGGGACCGCCGGCGCTCACCGTGCCCGCACAGCGGCTCCTCGACCCCGATTTCGAGGTCGTCGCCACGCTGCCGCGCCTGAGCGCGAAACCGACGGTCGCCTTTCTGGACGCACACCACGCCGGAGCGGTGGCGGTGCTCGCGCGCTCCGGCGACGGCTTGCACGTCACCGTCGACACCCGCGACCCCTCCACGTTCCCGTCGTCGTTTGCGAGCGATCTCGGACCGCTCGAGGTGGCGCTCGCGACCGGTACCTCGCCGCAGGCCGTCGCCGCACACCTGAAGGTTCCGATCGACGTACGCGACGTCGCCGGCCGCTTCGAGAACGCCGGTGCTGCCGACGCCGCCAAGGGCGCCGCGTACCTGTTCATCATCCTGCTCTACTTGGCGGTGCTGCTCAACGCGCAGGCGATTCTGACCTCGGTCACCGAGGAGAAGACGAACCGGATCGCCGAGGTGCTCGTCTCGGCCGTGAGCGCCTCGCAGTTGCTCGCAGCGAAGATCCTGGCGGTGACCGCGACCGGCTTCGTGCAGCTCGGCGTGTGGATCGCCATCGGCTTCTACGCCGGGAGCACGCTCACGGCCGGCGTGACGCAAGGTGACGCCGGCGCGAGCGCCGGGCCGCTCGCGATCTCGACCGGCGAAATCCTGTTGTTCATCGCGTTCTTCCTGGTCGGCTTCGCGCAGTTCGGGGTCCTGTACGCCGCGGCCGGTTCGCTGATCAGCCGCACCGAGGACATCGGCAGCGTGGCCGGACCGCTCGTGCTCCCGGTCGTCATCGCCTTCGTGCTCGCGCAGCTCGGCGTGCAGTTGCCGAACAGTCCGGTGATCGTCGCCTCCTCGTTCGTTCCGCTCATCGCGCCGTTCGTGATGTTCACGCGCATCGCCGTGACGCCCATCCCGGCCTGGCAGATCGCCACCTCGCTGACGATCAACGTCGTGGTCGCGATCGGCTTGGCGCTGCTGGCGGGGCGCATTTACCGCGTCGGCCTCTTGCTGTACGGCCGGCCGCCTTCGCTGCGGCAGATCGTCGCGACCCTGCGCGCGTGAGCGGGCTGCCGCGCGCGCTGCTGCCGATCCTGGCGATTACGTTCGTCGACATCCTCGGCTTCACGCTCCTCATCCCGCTGCTCCCGTTCTACGCGACCAAGCTCGGCGCGTCGCCGGTGACGGTCGGCGCGATCTACGCGACGGTCGCCGTCTGCTCGCTGATCTCCTCACCGTTCTGGGGGCGGCTGAGCGATCGTATCGGCCGCAAGGGCGTGCTGCTGGCGGCACAGGTCGCCGCGCTGATCGGCTTCATCCTGCTCTCGGTCAGCGATACGCTGTGGATGATCTTCGTCGCGCGAGCGATCGAAGGGCTCGGCGGCGGCGGCCTGGGCATCACCCAGGCGTACGTCACCGACGTCACCGCGCCCGAGCAGCGTGCGCGCGCGTTCGGTTTGGTCGGTGCGACCTTCGGCCTGGGCTTCCTGATCGGTCCGGTCACCGCCGGGCTGCTGGTTCGCTTCGGCTACCATGTTCCGTTCACGGCCGCCGCCGCACTCGAAGTGCTCACGATCGTGCTGACGCTGACCCTCTTACCCGAGTCGCGCGGCGCGGTCCCGGTGCTGCCGCCACTGCGTGACATCCGGCGCTCGCTGACGACCCCGCCGCTGGGACGGCTCGTCCTCACCCAGTTCGCGTTCTCGATCGCGTTCACGTCGTGGATCGGCGGCTTCGCGCTGTACGCGAGCCGCGTGTTCGGGTTCGGCCCTGAGCGCACCTCGACGATCTACCTCGTCACCGCCGTCGTCGGCATCGTCGTGCAAGCGACGATGATCGGGCGCCTCGTCGCGCGGTTCGGTGAAGGACGGGTGGCGCTGATGGGCTTCGCCTGCGCGATCGTCGCGTACGGTGCGGTCGGCTTCGTCGGCAGCGTCGTGCTGCTCTATCCCTTCGTCGTCTTGTGGTCGCTCTCGAGCGCGCTGATCCGCCCGACGCTGGGCACGCTGATCGCCGATGCCGCGCCGGCCGACCAGCGTGGAACGATCCTGAGCGTCAACGACAGCCTGAGCAACGTCGCGTTCATCGTCGGTCCGCTGATCGCGACCCGCGTGCTGATGGCGGCGCCGCACCTGACCGGCATCGTGCCGACGTTCTTCTCGGCCGTCGCGCTCGTGCTCGCGCTGGGCCTGTTGGTCCGCACGCCGCCGCATCGCGCGGAGTCGCACCCGGGATGAGAATCATCGCGATCTCCGACACGCACGGACGGATGGACGCCGCCGACGTGCCCGACGGCGACGTTCTGCTCCACGCCGGCGACCTGACCATGCGCGGGCGGATCGAGGAAATCGAACGCGTCGGCGCGTGGCTGCGCACGCTGCCGCACCGGCACAAGGTGGTGATTGCCGGCAACCACGACTTCGCCTTCGAGGACACGCCGGGCGACGCGCGCGACGCGCTCGGCGATGGTCTGACGTATCTGCAAGACGACGGCGTGACGATCGACGGGCTGCGGTTCTGGGGCTCGCCTTGGCAGCCGCGCTTCTTCGACTGGGCCTTCAACCTCGATCGCGGCGCGCCGCTGGCCGCCAAGTGGGAGCTCATCCCGAGCGCCACCGACGTGCTGGTCACGCACGGGCCACCGGCCGGCATCCTCGACCTCGCCGTCTCGGGCGAGCACGTCGGCTGCGCCGACCTGTTGCAGCGCATCGAGACGGTGCGCCCGCGCGTCCACGTCTTCGGCCACATTCACGAAGCGGCCGGCGTGCTCGAACACCAGGGCACGACGTTCGTCAACGCGTCGATCTGCGATGTCGACTACCGCCCGACCGGGACGGCGCGCGTGATCGACCTCTAACCCACGCGGGCGGCGAGGATCTCCGCTTCGGCGGTGCGCAGCGCGAGGCTCAGCTCGCGCAAGAACGACGAGGCGTCCATCACGATGCCGAGCGTCTGGTGCGAGCCGCGATCGGTCAGCTTGGTCACCGACGAGGGGTTGATGTCGACGCTGACGGTCTTGCACGTCGCCGGCAAGAGATTGCCGACGGCGATCGAGTGGAGCAGGGTGCAGACCAGCAGCGCCATGCCGATCTCGGGGACGTAGCGGCGCATCGCGCGCTGGCACTCGACGACGTCGGTGATGACGTCGGGGATCGGCCCGTCGTCGCGGATCGAGCCGCACAGGACGACCGGAATCTTCTTCTGGTACGCTTCGTACATCACGCCGGCGCGCAGCAACCCGGCGTCGATGGCCGGCTGGATGCCCCCGGCGGCACGGATGCGGTTGACCGTGCGCAGGTGGTGGACGTGCCCTTCTTCGGCCGGGAACGCGTCCTCGAGGTTGACGCCGAGCGAGGTCCCGAAGAACTGCGACTCCATGTCGTGCACGGCCAGCGCGTTGCCGGCATACAGCGCGTTGACGTAACCGTCGCGAATCAGCTCGGCCAGATACGGTCCGGCGCCGGTGTGGATGATGGCGGGGCCGCCGACCAGCAGCACGCGTTTGCCCGCGCGCAGCACGGCGAGCAGCTCGCGCGCGACCTCACCGAGCAGCGCGTGGCGTGGCTTCTCGGAGGAGACGGCGCTGGCCATGAATTCGAACACGTCGCGCCGCCGCGCGCGCGGTGGGATCGCGATCTTCACCCCGGCGTGCCCGATGACGATGGCGTCGCCCTGCTTCACGTCGGATGGCGCGACCGTGAACGGACCGCCGTCGTCGAGCACGATTGCACAGTCCATCTCGGGGTTGGCGACGTCGACCCACACGCCGTGCATGCGCACCTGGGTCGCATAGTTCGTCGTCGCGTAGAAATCGTCGGGGAGGATACCGTCGCGCGGGGCCGGTTCGGTCGCGACGTCGCCTTCCTCGAGCACCTCGGCGCCGGCGTCGCGCTGCAGCTTCTCGAGGATCTCGTCCAGGTGCGCCGGGTCGACGGCTTCGATGCGCAGCCGGGCATACGACGGCTCGGTCTTGGTCTGGCCCGACTCGAACTCTTCGATGACGTATTGCGTCCGCTCGTCGTCGGTCAGGATGCCCAGGACGCGGTTGAAGATTCCGGAGTCGATGATGTGCCCGCGCAGCTCGATCCGGCGGACGACCGTCCCAGACGGCGAAGCGGAGCTCATGGGGCTCGTGTTCGTACCGACGCCGCTCGGCAACCTTCGCGACGTCACGCTGCGCGCACTCGACGTCCTGCGCGAGGCGCCGCTGATCGTCGCCGAGGACTCGCGCGTCACCCGCCGCTTGCTGAGCGCGCTGGACCTGGGCAGCAAGGACGTCTGGACCTACCAGGAGCACAACGCGCGTTCGGTCACACCCGGCATCCTCGAGCGGGCGCGGACCGAGACGGTCGCGGTCGTCACCGATGCGGGGACGCCCGGGATCAGCGACCCGGGCTCCGATCTGATCGCCGCCGCGCGCGCCGCCGGCATCGCCGTCGAGGTGCTGCCGGGGCCGGCCGCGTTCGTCGTGGCCGCCGTGCTCTCGGGGTTCGACCTGCGCTCGTTCCGCTTCGCCGGTTTCCCACCGCGTGCGAGCGGCGCACGCCGCGCCGCCTTTCGCGCCGCGCTCG
>Ga0181531_10001157_pt1 | contig 16834 bp, 13 predicted proteins | sample PEATcosm2014_Bin_38_FD_119743 | JGI IMG/M metagenome (GOLD analysis project Ga0181531, IMG submission 119743) | Peatland microbial communities from MTU Mesocosm Facility, Houghton, MI, USA - PEATcosm2014_Bin11_10_metaG | ecosystem: Environmental > Terrestrial > Soil > Wetlands > Peat | place... | reverse complement strand
CGCCCGGGCGAAGGCGGCCGGCTCTTCGACCATCGGGAGATGGCCGCTGCGCTCGAGGATGGTGATCGCGCCCTGCGGATAGACGCGCCGGACGGCGTCCAGCGCAGCGATCGGGAGGTAGCGGTCGGCGCGGCCCCAGACGCACAGCACCGGGCCCCGGTAACGGGCAAAGCGGGCCCGTTGGGTGCGCAGCCGAGCGGGGGAGATCAGCGCAGGCAGCCCGGCGGCGTAGACGCGCGCGAACGCGCGCCGCAGTCCGCGGTCGGCGGCCAGACGGTAGGCGTCCGCCACGGCCGCCTGATCGAGCGACGTCGGGTCGGCGACGCTGCCGCGGAGGGTGGCCGCGACCAGCGCCCGCCGCGGCGGCAGCAGGAAGAGCGGCTCGGCGATCCGGGCAGCCACGGCCAGCGCGAGGTGCCGGCGCGGGTGGGCAAATCCGGCCGGCGCCACCAGGACCAGGTGGCTGACCCGATCGGGAAACGCGCCGGCGAAGTCGGCGGCCAGCAGGCCGCCCAGCGAGTGGCCGACGAGAACGAGCGGCGTGCCGACCTGGCCGACGACGTCGGCCAGCGCGGCACGGAAGAAGGCGGTGTCGTAGCGCGCGTCCGGCTTCGCGCTGGCGCCGAAGCCGGGCAAGTCGAGGGCGATCCACCGCCGCTCGGGCGGCAGCAAGGGGACCAGGCGCCGCCAGGCAAGCTCCGACCAGAGCCCCAGGCCGTGCAGCAGCAGCACGGGCGGGCCGTCGGGCGGCCCGCCCTCGAAGGCCGCGAGCGCGAGGCCCGCCGCCTGCAGCGTGCGCGACCGCCAACCGGGCGGAGCGTCGGCGTTCAGCACGAAGGCTCCGCTGTGCCTCGGGTCCCGCTCGTCCTGGTCGTGCTTCTCCTCCTGTGTGGGTGTTACGACACGCCCGACACCGGCAGCGGTCCCGGCGGTGGCGGGCCGGGGATGCTGGCCGGGGCGCCGGCGCAGTCGTTCACCCTCACCCGCACCGACGGGCGCAGCGACGCGCTCGCCAACTACCGCGGCCACGTCGTGCTGATGAACCTGTGGGCGACGTGGTGTCCGCCCTGCCGTGAGGAGATGCCGACGCTGCAGCAGTTCGCGCGTGAAGAGGCGGGCAAGGTGGTCGTGCTGGGCGTCGATCAGGGCGAAGCGACGAGCGTCGCCGCGGCGTTCGCGCGCGACCGCGGCGTCACGTTCCCGATCCTGGTCGACGAGCAGCAGCAGTACGGCCGCACCTACGCCGCGCTCGGGCTGCCGACGTCGATCGTCGTCGGTCGCGACGGCAAGATCGTGCGCGGCGTGGACGGCGCGATGACGCTCGCGCAGATGCGCGCCGCGGTTGCCGGCGCGCTCGCGAGCACGCGTTGAACGCGCGCACGACGGCGCTGCTGGTCGGTGCGGTTGCCGTCGCGCTGGTGGTGGCGCAAGACGTGCAGCCGGGCTACGCGCTCTACCACAGTTGGCAGTATGCGCTGGCGCTGGCGCTGGCGTTCGCGCTGCTGGCCAGTTATGCGCTCGCGGCGCGCGGCGGCCGCGACGGCGTGGTCGGAAAGCGGCTGCTGCTCGCGCTCGCGGGTGCGGCCGTCATCGACGTCGCGGGGCTCGCGTCGGGGCTGCTCGGTCCCGACACGGCCACCATCGGCGGCGCGCCGGGGACCGTGGTGCCGGTACCGGCGCTGGCCGCGGCGGCGTTCTTTCCGCCGGCCGATCCAGCGACGATCGCGCACGGCGACGCCGCCATCGTCGTGCGGCGCCGCGGCAAGCCCGAACTGACGGTGAGCGGCGGCGGGCGCCGGTTGCTGGGCGAGTCGGTGCTCAGCCTGGATCCACGTCCGGCGGTCTACCTGCAAGCCTACGACGCGCACGGTGCGCACCTGACGATCACCCAGCCGACCGGGACCGCGTTCCTCTCGCCGGTGCTGCTGTTCGGCGCCGCGCAGCGCATCACCGACACCCTTTCGGTGCCGGTCGACACGTTCTCGACGCCGGGCGAGCATCGGCTCTTCCGCGCCCTCTACTTCACCCCCAAGCAACTTGCGCAGTTTCCGCACCACGTCGGTGACCTCACGCGCCCGGCGGTGATCCTGACCGCGTCGGACGACGCCGGCACCTCGCTGGGCATCGCGATCACCCAGGGCGATCCGGTGACGCTGGGCGGCGTCACCGTGCGCCCGACGCTGGGCACGTTCGCGGCGCTCTCGATCGCCTCGGCGCCGGATACCTGGGCCCTCGCCTTGGGGTTCGTTCTGATCGTCCTGGGCGTGGTGTGGGCAGCACTCGCGCGCCGCACCGACGTCGAGGCGTCAGGAGAGGAGCGCGAAGAGGTCGATCCCGAGTCCGCAGAGGGTCGCGATGCCGGCCGTCACCGGCAGCACGCGTGAGCCGACGAGCGCGGTGATCGAGACCAGCACGATCGCGATCTCGAAGAGCGTCGTACCGACCTCGAGCCACTGGTGCTCCTGCGTGAGCCGGTCGGCCCGCGCCGCGAAGCGCTGCGACTCGACGACGTCCTCGTCGGCGCGGCGCTTGAGTTCGGGTCCCTTGGCTTCCTCGCGAGCGGCATCGGCTTCGAGCGCGTGGGGATGTTGGACGTTGCCGGCGTCGAGCGCGGCGCGGAAGACGGAGACCTTGATCCGTGCCGATTCGTATTCGTTGTAGGTGTCGGCGGCGCGCGTGAACGCGACGAGCTGTTCGTTCTTGGTGAGCAGCGCTTCGCTTTGCCGCGCACCGGTCAGATACCCCGAGACGGCCGAGGCCAAGGCGAGGATCGCCGCGGCCACCGGGATCCAGCGTGGCCCGTCGTGGTGCTGCGTCCCTTCGGGCGCGATCGTGTGGGGGACGCTCATCGCGTCACCGCTGCGGTCAGGTCGCGCACGCGCTCGAGACCCTCGCGCACGTCGGTCGCCGGCGCGACGCGCCAGCCGTCGGTCCGTGAGCGGTCGAATGCGAACGCTGCCAGTGCAAAATCGCCGCGGGTCGCACACACGACGACACCGTCGGGATCGACCGCGAACGCGCGCGTCCCGAGCGTATCGAGCACGACCAGGTAACAGCGCAGCTCGGCGGCGCGCGTGCGCGCGAAGCGAACCGTCCACGCCTCGTCGACCGATGCGCGCCACACGAACAGCCGTACGCCCGCGAGCCGCGGCCCGACCAGCGCGCGCGGATCGACGACCGCTTCGTCGTCGGCGATCGCGACCTCGCTGCTGTTCGGCAGCGACTGCGGATCGATGACCAGATCGGCGTCGGCGGTGGCCGCCAGCGCGTGCAGCGCCGGATCGGTTTGCGGCGAGATCGCGATGCGCAGGACGGCCGGCAGCGCCGGACCGCTGCCGCGCGCGACGGGCGCGGGCGCGCCGGCGTGCGGCGCAATCGACGGCCCGATCGCGATCGTCGCGCGCAGGATCTCCTCGTCGTGTTGCGAGCCGAGCGCGACGACACCGCCGTCGGCAGCGACGATCTGGCTCTTGCCGCAATAGAGCACGCTGCGCGCTTCGACGCCGACCTTGTTGGCGGCGACCAGGGGCACGCCGTTCTCACGCGCACGCACCGGGATCATGAGGTCCGCTTGCACGTTCTCCAACGCATTCGGATCGCGACCGCTGGTCACCCACGCCGTCGGCACGACGAGGACCTCGGCACCGGCCGCCACGAGCGCCGGCGCGATGGTCGGGATGCGGCCGTCGGCGCAGATGAACACCCCCAGTCGCCCGAGGGGCGTGTCGACCGGGCGCAGCGCGTCGCCCGGGGTGAACCAGCGGCGATCGAAGTGCCACAGAAAGCACTTGTCTGCGTAGCCGACGACGCCGTCGCCGGTGACGACGTAGGCCGCGTTGGCGAGCCCGCCCGCATCGGAACGTGCGCCACCGTAGACGATCGTCGCTCCGCTGCGGGCTGCGACCGCGATCACGTCTTGCGATGCGGAAGCGAGCAACTGCGGGTCGACCGGGGCTGCTCCGATAACATAACCAGGGACAGTCCCTTCGGGAACGACGATCAACCGCGCGCCGCTTTCGGCCGCGACCGCGATTCGTGCCAGGATGGCGGGCCAGCGCTCGCTAAAATCGGCACGGTCGTGTGCGCGCAGCTGGACGGCGGCCACGGCAATCGGTCTGGCGTTCACTGCTTTGTCAACTCCGGGTGGCGAGGGGTACACGGACGGCCTCCTCGCTGAGGATCAACTCGTATGACACGTCTGATCGTTGCTCTTTCTCTCGTAGCCGCGACGACCACTGCGGTGGCTCTTCCCTCACCGGCGTCTGCTGTGCAACGGGCAAAACGCGTCGTCTGCAAGGTCGCGCCGGCCGACGAGTACTTCGGCCGCATGAAGATGAGCATCCTCGGTATCCGCAACACGATCAAGGACCAAGGCCTCAAGATCGACGCGGATCCGACCAAGGAGCCCGACACGCGCGGTGCGATCGCGCTGACGGAGGATGCCGTCCGCGACTGGCAGCGAAAATATCCGTGCGACAGTTGGCTGCCGACGACGCTCTACGCGCTCGAGCATTTCTACGCCAAGATCCACACCGAGGACGGCGTGCGCCACGTCCACGCGACCTACGCGTGGCTGCGGCACGCGTATCCGCACGCCAAAGTGGTCGCCGACGGCGAGCGCGAGGATGAGGGCGCAACGTCCGCACCCCTCACCGAAGCCGTCTCCACCTCAGCCGGCCCATAAAAAAGATGGCCTCCGGCGCACGCCGGAGGCCATGACAGCGTGAGCGCTCGTCAAGAGCGCTCACGCCTCTAGAACTTGAACCCGAGCCCGGCGTACCCGCCGGCATGGGCCGCGTTGCCGGGCATGAGCTGCTTGTTGGTGATTCGGTCGCCCAAGAAGCCCAGGTCGAGGAACAGTCCGCTGGTGCCGAGCGACCAGGTCGCACCGACCTCGTACTTGAGGAAGCGCGCCTGGAGATCGGCGGTCGAGCCGTCGGGGAAGGTGAACGGCCCCGAGACCGACGGGTAGTACCAGACGCTGCCATAGACCGAGAACGGTTGGTCGAGATCTGGCAGCTTCTCGGCGCCGAAGCCGACGCCGTTCTGGCGCGGATACCCGTAGTTCTCCGTGCGCGTCAAGTAACCGACGCCGATGTAGATGCGCGGCGAGGCGATCTTGAAGCCCAGGCGTGCGTCGTTGTCGGTGTCGACCGCGCGGAACGAGGGGACGAAGGTCGCCCCGTTGCCGCCGATCACGGTCACGTAACCGGCGTTGTGCGGATACGACCACGAGCGGTAGTCGTCTTCGAGCATCCACGGCAAGCCCAAGAGCGGGAACTCCGCCGCAGCGCGGCCGGTGAACGAGCCGCCGCCACCGTCAGCGTTGCCGCTGTTGCCGGGCGAGAACTCGTTGTAGACCTTGCTGTCGAAGATGTAGTCGCCGACGACGAAGTGTTCGTACGGATTCTTGGTCGGCACCGCGGTGGGAACCGGGGTCGGAACCGCGGTTGGCACCGGCGTGGGGACGGGGGTCGGAACGGGCGTCGGGACCGGGGTCGGCACCGGCGCGGGGATGTAGCGGACGACGACGATGCGGCGGTCCGGAACCCACTGGACGTAGGCCCCCATCCCCTCCGAGACGACGCGGACCGGGACGACGACGGCGCCCCGGTAGATCTCGGGTGGGACGTCGAGTGGCCGGCTCTCGCCGTTGATGATGACCTCCGGCTGCCCGACCGTCACTTTGACATCGGAGCCGGGCTTGGAGACGTCGACGGTCTTGGTGGCTGGATCGTACGAGACGGTGGCGCCCATTTGCTCGAACATCGAGCGCAGGGGGATGAGGATGACGTTGCCGCGCACCAGCGCGGCGAGGACGCGATTCGCCTTCAGACGATCGGGCTTGCTGTAGACGTGGCGATCGTTGAAGAGGATCGGGTACTCGCCGGAAGGCGGCGTGCCGAAGTCAGCGGGCGGCATCGACGTGTCCTGCGCGACTTGCACGGGGGCGAGCGTGGCCGTGTGTCCACTCGCCGATGGTGCCGCGAGGACCGACGTCGTTCCGATGCCAGCCGCGACCAGCGCGGCGAAGAGCCCGGTGCTCAGTCGTTTCACGTATTTCTCCCTACGATGACAGGGTGTCGAGAGAGGCGTCGGCTGCTACACGATATGCCGACCGGACCACGCGGCAAGCCGAGCGGACCCTCCATGGCGCGCTCGTTCGGGCTGGGCACCCTTCCTCCCCTGTGCGGGAGGCCAAGAGGACCCTGCCTGTGACGGCCAGACGAAAAAAAGCTCCGGACCGAGTTGCCTCGGTCCGGAGCCTCTGGGTTGGTCTGCGGGGTTCGCTCTAGAAGCGGATCCCGACTCCGCCGAACCAGCCGTCGTGGATGAAGCCGTCGGGCGCGAATTGCTTCGCGTAGCCGCGGTCGCCCATGAAGCCACCTTCGACGAAGACGCCGGTGTTGCCGAAGAACGGAACGCTCCAGGCGGCACCGATCTGGTACTTCGAGTCGCGATACTGGAGCGCGTACCCGAAGCCGGTCGTCGGATCCGTGTAGTTGCCCTGGATGCTCGGGTAGTACCAGTAGCTACCGAAGAGCGAGAGGGCGTGGTCGAGGTCGGGCAGCTTCTCGACGCCGAAGCCGACGCCGTTCTGCTGCGGGTACCCGTAGCTGTCGTTGCGCCACAGGTAGCCGACGCCGATGTAGATGCGGGGAGCGGCGATCTGGACGCCCAGGCGGACGTCGAGGTCGCGGTCTTCCGCGGTGAAGGACGGGACGTAGACGCTGCCGCCGCCACCGATGGTGGTCACGCAACCGCGGTTGCCGGTCTGCGGGGCGCCTGCGACGCAGGGGCTGTTCCGCGGAACGGTGGTGTCGAAGTCGCCGACGTGCTGGTAGGCGAACTGCTCGGCGTTGACTTCAATCATCCACGGGATGTTGAAGGCCGGGAATTCGATCGCAGCACGACCCGCGAACGACGGGCCCATGTTCTTGTTGCCGGGCGAGAACTCGTTGTAGACCGTCGGCTCGAAGATGTAATCTCCGGCCACGAACTTCTCGTAGTACTTCGGCTTCGGCGTGGGGACAGGGGTCGGAACCGGGGTCGGGACCGGAGTCGGGACCGCGGTCGGAACCGGCGTCGGGACGGGGGTCGGCGGCGGCGGCGGCGGAGCAGCCACATACCGGACGACCACGATGCGACGGTCGGGAACCCACTGGACGTACGCGCCCATGCCCTCGGAGATCACGCGGATCGGCACAACGACCGAGCCCTTGTAGATCTCAGGAGGAACGTCGAGCGGACGGGACTCGCCGTTGATGACGACTTCCGGCTGGCCAACCGTCACTTTGACGTCGGAGCCGGGCTTCGAGACATCGGCGGTCTTGGTCGCGGGGTCGTAGGAGACCGTCGCGCCCATTTGCTCGAACATCGAGCGGAGCGGGATGAGAATCGTGTTGCCACGCACGAGCGCAGCCAGAACACGGTTCTGCTTTAGCGTATCGGGCTTCGAATAGACGTGCCGATCGTTGAAGAGGATCGGAACTTCGCCCGAGGGCGGAGCGCCGAAGTCGGCGGGCGGCATCTGGTCGGTCATCTGAGCGACCTGCGTGGACTGCAAGTGTCGAGCATTTCCTTGCGTCGCAGGTTGCTGAGCGTACACCGACGTCGTACCGATCCCGGCCGCGACGATCGCTGCCAGAAGTCCGGTGCTCAGTCGTTTCACTGAATTGGTGTCTCCCATGCTACGTGGTGATTGGATGTTGGAAGAGTGCCGGGACAAGCCAAAGGCGGCGGAGCCCGCCGGTCTCGGGCACGGACACGAGACCGAGTACCCAGCAGTGCCGCCGCTCAATCCCTCGCATCCCCGCTAGGCGGCAATACGAGGCAGCGGGATCGGGTCTCCCCGTGACAGATTCTGCCCCGGATCGCCCGTTCAGACCTTCGAACGTGTCCAGGGGTCACCAGGGTTCCGTCCGGCCTCGGCCGGCCCAGCAGATCAGCCGAGCTTCTCGTCCAATCGCTCCCGGAATTTCTCCCGGGAGGTGATGTAGCGCTCGTGGGTCCCCTCGCCGATCTTCTCGCGCTCGTCGAAGGCGGCGAAGGCGAACTCGATCCGCCGGCCGTCGACCTTGAGGACCTCGACCTCGGTCCGGATGATCAGGCCGACCGGGGTGGCCGACAGGTGGGCGAGGTCGACGTGGGTCCCCAGGGTGATCTCGTCGGGGTCGAGCGCGGGGGCGATGCACTGCATCGCAGCCTCCTCCACCAGTTGGAGGAGCATCGGGGTGGAGAGGACGTCGACGCCCGCATTGCCGGCCTTCTCGGCCGTCATCCACTCCTCGACCCGCGTCTGTCGCTGGTAGGACCTCCCGACCTCGATCTTGCCCCGCATCCCGCGGGCACCATACGACCGGCAACCGGACGAATCATTTTCACGTTCGGAGCCGTAGTACCGGACGGGGCGACGACATCGACCGCCCGCTCGACGTCATTTCCAGGGCAGTCGGGCGACCAGGAGTTTTGAAGGAGCATCATGACAGGGAGTCGGCGCACAGCGCTCGCCACGGCGATCGCGATCGCGACGTTGACGGCGTGCGGGAAAGGTGGCGGATCCGCCAACCAGGGGCCGCCGCCGTTTGCCGTCGACGTCGCTCAGGCCCACCGCGGCGACATCGCGACCTACGTCGTCCTCGACGGGCAGATCACGCCGCTGCAGCAGTCGACGCTCAGCTCACCGCAGTCGGGCAACGTGGTCGCGGTCTACGTCAACGAGGGCCAGCACGTCCACCAGGGTGAGCTGCTCGCCAAGCTCGACGACTCCGCCCTGCGCGCCACGCTGGCCCAGGAAGAGGCGCTCGTGCAGCAGGGCTCGGCCGCGCTCAGCTCGTCGAACCTGCAGTACCCGGTGACGGCCGCCCAAGGCTCCTCGACGATCGTGAGCGCGCAGCAGCAGCTCGCCTCGGCACAAAACGCGGTCGCGACGGCGCAATCGGCCTACGAGAGCGCGCGTGAGACGTACGTCGCCGACAAGTCGCTGCTGGGCCAGGGTTACGTCGCGCAGACGGCCTACAGCCAGGCCGAGGCGGCGTACGTGCAGGCGCTCCAGACGCTCAACACCGCCAAGGAAACGCAGCGCCAAGCGGTGGTCGCCCTGCGCGCCGCCAAGCAGCAAGGCACCGCCGCGGCACCGATCCAGGCGCAGCAGATCGCGCAGAACCGCGGCGCGCTCGGCGCGGCGCAGGCGCAGGTCAAGCTGCTCCAGACCGAGATCGCGCAGACCAGCATCGTCGCCCCGTTCGACGGCGTCGTCACGCAGCGGTTGCTCGATCCCGGCTCGTTCGCCGGCCCCAACCAGCCGGTGGTCCAGGTCTCGCAGATCGACACCGTCTACGTCAACGTCAACGTCCCCGACGAGGACCTGGACTACGTCCACACCGGCACGCCGGTATCGTTCACCACCACCAGCCTGGGCTCGCGCACGTTCACCGGGACCGTCTTCGACGTCAACGCGACGCCGACGACCGGCACGCTCTCGTATCGCGCTCGGCTGCGCGTGAGCAATCCGTCCGACCTCCTGCGCGGCGGGATGCTGGTCGCCGTCAACGTGCTGACCGCGAGCCACAAGAACGCGGTCGTGGTGCCGCGCGGCGCGGTGTTCTCCGACGACACCGGCGCGAACGTCTACATTGCGGTCGAAATGCCAGCTTCACCGGGTATGAGCAAGGGGGCCGTCCCTGCCGGGAAGGGTGGGAAGGCCGCCGCACCGCAGGGAGCCGCGATGAATTTGAAGTTGGCCAAGAAAGTGCCGGTCCACGTCGGATTGCAGACCGACACGCTGGCCGAGGTTTCGAGTCCGGACGTCCAACCCGGGACGACCGTGATCGTCACCCGCCCGGATCGACTGGGCGACGGCAGCGTGGTCGCGATCGCTGGGCCGACGCCCGCAGGAGCCCACTAGATGCCGCTTCGCCCCCCGCGCCTGTGGGCGCTCGGGACGGTCGGCGTCTTGCTGCTGACCTCCGTTCTTCCGCAAACTGCCGGCGCGAGCACGCGCCAACCGGCCGCGCCGGCTGCCTCGCCGGTCCCGGTCGCAACCGGGACGCCGGGTGCAGTCCAGGTCACGACGACGCCGGCCCCGCTACCGCAGCCCTCGTACGTGCCGGTCTCGCCCAACGCGGTCCCCAACTTGCCCGCGGCCGACCAAGAGTCGCCGCTGCCCTTCCCCTATTACGGGACGCCGGCTCCGGCGTCGGCGCCGCACACGGCGCCCGGTGTGCCGCAGATCGTCACGCTGCAGCAGGCGATCCTGATCGCGTACGCCCGCTCACCCCTGCTCGCAGAAGCGCGCGCGCAAGTCGCCATCGAGACGGCTCCGGTCGCGCTCGCGCAGAGTGCGATCTTCCCCGAACTCTCGGCGGCCGCGTCGACCGCGCGCGACCATAGCCAGGCGGCGGGCGGCACCGCCGCCACCGGCGGCACCGGCACGACCGGCGGCACCGAGACGTTCTCGCCGTGGTCGACGAACAACGGGCTCACGTTCACGCTGAACCAGTTGATCTACGACGGCGGTCGCGTCGCCGATCAGATCCGCGCGGCGCGCGCGACCCAGAGTGCGACCATCGCGACCTATCAGCGCGAGCTGCAGACGATCTCGTACAATACTGCCAACGCGTACTACAACGTGCTGGCCGCCCAGCGGCAACTCCAGGTCGACATCGCGACGGTCGCGCTCGATCAGGTCCAGGAAAACCTCGTCGCCGCGCAGATTCGCGCCGGCACCGAGGCCGCGGCGGACCTCTCGACCGCGCAGCTTCCGACCGAACAGGCTCGGGTCGCAGTGATCAAAGAGCAGGCCGTGGTCCTCACCGCGATCGCGACGTTCGCGAACACGCTGGGTCTCGACGCTGCGATCAGCGTGCAGCCGAAGGACGACGTCCCGACGCTGAGCGCGACCTCGGGCGTGATCAAGCTGACGCCCGCGTTCCCAACGCCCTCGTACGACACGGCCTACACGCGCGCCGTGGCGCTGCGGCCCGATCTCGCCTCCTCCCAGCAGAACGTGCTCTCGTTCCAGTGGAACTTCCGGGCCGCCAAACTGGGCCTCTTCCCGACCCTCAACCTGGACGGCTCGTACGGGATCAACTCGTCCTCCCCGGGCGGTGGCCAGTTCCGCAACTCGAGCTCGATCGGGCTCGACCTGGCGGTTCCGATCTACGACCGCGGCGCGACGCGGGCCGAGACGGCGCAGGCGCAAGGGCAGCTCGACAACGCCGTCGCGCAGCTCGTCGCCGAACAGGAGTCGGTCCAGCTCAGCGTCCAGCAGGCGCTGGTGAACCTGGTCGCCTCGTACGCCGCGCTCTCGCAGACCAACGTCGAGCTGGCCAAGGCGCAGGACGTCCTGCGCTCGACCCAGGCGCAGTACAAGGCCGGCGTCACCACCCTGCCGCTGCTGCTCAACGCCCAGGTCGGGCTGACGCAGGCCCTGACCGACGAGGTCTCGGCGGTGTACACGGTGCGGCAGTCGGAGCAGGCTCTGCTCTACGCGGAGGGCGCCAACGCGGCTGGGTGAGAACCTAGCTCGATGCCCTCGACCTTCCCGATCTGGATCGACGATCCGATCAACGCGGCGATCCTCGCGGTCAGCGAGGATCGCCTCCAAGGCTTTCAACTCGACCCGTTCGGTGAAGTCGCCGAGCGAAGCGGGGTCGACGTCGCCACGGTCCTCGAACGGATCGTGGCGATGCTGCGTGCGGGGACGATCCGCCGCGTGCGCCAGACACTGATGGCGACGAACCTCGCCGAGGGGAGCCTGTGCGCCTGGCAAGTTCCGCCCGAGAAGCTGAACGACGCCTTCGACTGGCTCTCCCAGGTCGACCCGTTCTCCGGCCACGTCGTCATCCGCACGACCGACGCCGCGACACCCGGTTCGAACTACCGGCTGTGGACGACGCTCAAGGTTCCGCAGGGATACGACATCGCAGCGTACGCGGCGTTCTTGGCGGCCCGCGTCGGTGCCGAGGCGTACCGCTTGATGCCGGCCAAAGCGCTGTTCGCGCTGGGCGTCGGCCACGTGCGGCGGCGCGGGATGGAACCCGGCGCGCGTGCCGACGTGCTGGCCGAGGTCAAGGACACCGAGATCGTCAGCCTCGACGAGCGCGAATGGCACGTGTTGACCGCGATCAAGCGCGAGTTCGCGCCCGAAGAGATCGTGCGCGACGTGTGGCGCGAGCGCGCCGCGCAGGCCGGGCTCTCGCTCGAGGAGTTCGCTCGCATCGGCAACGAGCTCAACGCGAAGAAGGTCATCGGTCGCTTCTCGACGTTTCTGGAGCACGTCAAGCCCAGTGCCGCCGCCGGCGGCGCGAGCGTGACGCGCTACAACGCGCTGTTCCATTGGAAGGTCCCGGTCGGCCGGGAAATCGACGCCGGGCGCGAGGTGGGCCGGCACTACATCATGACCCACGCGTATTGGCGCGAGGGCGGCCCCGAATTCCGCGGCGTCAACATCATGGGCGTCGCGCACGGCACCGAGAAGGAGACGGTTCTGGCGCACAAGGCGGCGATCGATCAACACCTGCGCGAGGCGGGGATCGACTTCGACTATACCAACGTCTTCTGGGGCGGGCGCAGCGAGATCAAGCCCTCCGAGATCGCGCCGGACGCGTTCCGCGACTTCTGCCGCGCGCAGGGAATCGATCCGGAGACCATGCGATGACCGCCCGCGCCCTCGCGCTGGCCGCGCTGCTCGCACTGATCGCGAGCGGCTGCACCAAGGTCGGCCAAGATACCGGTACGACGACCAGCGTGAGCGATACGAACCATCCCAATGTGCTGACGATCTCGACCGCCGAGGATCCCAAGAACCTCAACCCGGCGCTGGCGACCTCGCAGGCGGTCGGCACGCTCTCGGCCTTTCTCTACCAGTACGCGGTCCTGTACGACGACCACGCGCAGCCCATCCCCGATGCGGTCAGTGAAGTGCCGACCGTCGCCAACGGCGACGTCTCCAAAGACGGCTTGACGATCAAGTACAAGATTCGCCCGAACGACAAGTGGAGCGACGGCGTCCCGCTCACATGCAAAGACTTCCGCTTCACCTGGCAAGTGATGATCAACCCGCACAACAACGTCAACACGACCGAGGGGTGGCGGGACATCAAGGACATCGACTGCACCAGCCCGGCCATCGCGGTCGTGCACATGAAGCGCGTCTACGCGCCGTTCCTGCAACAGCTGTGGGGCGTCAACGGCAACGGACCGATCATGCCCGAGCACGTGCTGGCGAAGTACAACGATAGCAAAGGCAGCCTCAACACCGCCGCGTACAACTCGGGGCCGCAGGTGACCAGCGGTCCGTACACGTTCCTCTCGTGGGAGCGCGGCAACGCGATCCGCATGCAGGCGAGCCCGACCTTCGTCTTCGGCAAGCCCAAGATCGACGAAGTCGTCTACAAGATCATCCCCGACCAGAACACGCTGGCGACCCAGGTGCAGACGCACGAGGTCGACCTGGCCTGGAACCTCCAGCCGTCCTCCGAGGGGTTGCTCGGGCAGGCCGCTGGGGTGAAGACCGTGACCCCGGTCGTCTACGTGTTCGACCACATCGATTTCAACGAGCGGCGTCCGCCGTTCGACGACGTGCTGGTCCGGCGTGCGCTCACGTACGCGATCGACCGCAAGGCACTGCTCGACAAAGTCCGGCACGGCTTGGGCGAGCTGAGCAACACCTTCCTGGATCCGACACTCTTTCCGAAGGCGCAGGATCCGCACATCATGACCTATCCGTACGATCCCGCCAAAGCCAAGGCGCTGCTCGAGCAGGACGGTTGGCACGTGGGACCGGGCGGCATCCGGGTCAAGAACGGCAAGCGGCTCGCGTTCCAGATCTCGACCCAAGTCGAGTCCGATCAGGGCAAGCTGATCCAGGAAGAAGTGCAGTCGTACTGGCATGCGATCGGTGCCGAGGCCGAGGTCAAGAACTACCCGACGCCGATGTTCTTCGACAATACTGCCAACGGCATCATCCAGGGCGGCAAGTCCGACGTGGTGTTCTTCGCCTGGACGGCGGCATCCGACCTCGACAACAGCGCAATCTACTCCGGCGACGACTTCGCGCCGCACGGTCAGAACGGTTTGTTCTGGAACAACCGCCGCGCGACCGACGCGATGAACGCGGCCAACCAAACTGTCAACGAAGCGCAGCGCATCAAGGACTATTATGTCGTCCAGGAAGAGTTCGCGAAGGACGATCCGTCGATCATCCTGTGGTTCCGCAAGGACGCCGAGGCGTACACGACCGCGCTGCAGGGCTTCACGCCGACCCCGGTGATCACGACGCCGTTCTGGGACGTGTGGAACCTGCACTTCTGACGTGCGCCGGATCGCGATAGCGCTGGCGGCGAGCGTGCTCGCCGCCGGCACGCTCGTGCCCGGGGCGTCGGCCGAGCCGCAGCGCCACCCGTGGACGATCCCACACGTGCTGCGCTACGCGACCGGCGAAGACATCGTCGGGCTCAACCCGCACCTCAACCAGCAGCTGACGCTCTCGTACATGAGCTCGCTCACGATGGCGTGGTTGCTGCGGTACGATCACGACAACCGGCCCGTGCCGGAGCTTGCGACGGCCGTACCGACCCGCGCGAACGGCGGCGTCTCGCCCGACGGGCGCACGTACACGTATCATTTGCGCCGCGACGCGCGCTGGTCCGACGGCGCGCCGTTCACCGCCGCCGACGTCGTCTTCTCCGCGCACGTCGTCCTCGATCCGGCCAACGACGAAGGGACCCACGTCGGGTTCGACCAGATCGCGTCGATCGCCGCGCCGGATCGGTTCACGGTCGTCGTGCACCTGCGCGGCCCGGACGCAGGCTTTTGGGTCAATTTCTTCAGCTCGGCCGGCGCGAACCCGTGCATCCTGCCGCAGCATCTGCTCGGCAAGCTCGGCTCGATCAACGACGCGCCGTACAACGCGTTGCCGGTCGGGATCGGGCCGTTCAAATACGCGTCGTGGCAGCGCGGCGACCGGGTCACCATGGTCCCCGATCCGCTCTACTTCGGGCGCAAGCCGGCACTGGCGCGCGTCGAGTTCGAGATCGTCACCAGCCGCGACACCGCCATGACGCGGCTGACGACGCACGAGCTGGATATGTGGCTGCCGGTCCCGGCGGCATACTATGACCGGGTGCGTGCGTTGCCCGGCACCGCCGTGCAGCGCCGGCCTTCGTACGGGTACGAGCACCTGGACTTCGAGGTCGAACACGGGCCGCTGCGCGACCTCGCGGTCCGCCGCGCGCTGCGCCTGGCGCTCGATCGCGCGACGATCATCGCCAAGGTGCGCCATGGCGTCGGCATTCTGCAAGAGACGCCGTTCGCGCCCGGCCACCCGTACGCTATCAGCTACCCGCGCGTCCCGTACGACCCCTCGGCCGCGCAGCGAATGCTCGACGCTGCCGGTTGGCGGCGCGGCGCCGACGGCGTGCGCGCGCGCGATGGCCAGCCGCTCGAGCTGACCCTGGCACTGACCTCCGGCAATCCCGACAACGACGCCGCGGTCGAACTGATCCGCGCCGATTGGGCCGCCATCGGCGTCGTGATCGACGTCAAGCGCTACCCCTCGCCGCTGTTCTTCGCACCGGCCCAGGGCGGCGGGATCCTCTACGGCGGTCACTTCGACGTCGGCTACTTCTCGTGGTTCACCGGTCCCAACGGCGACCTGAGCAACTTGTTCGCCTGCGAGCGCGTCCCGCCGGCCGGTCAGAACGTCATGCGCTGGTGCGACGCCCGCGCCGACGCCGCCATGAAGCGGTTCGCAGCCAGCGACGACGAAACGGTGCGACGGGCGGCGGCGCGGACGCTCCAGGAGCGGATCGCCTCGGACGTTCCGACGATCGTCACGATGGCCCGCGAGGACATCTTCGCCTACAACGACGACGTGCACGGCTTTCATCCCAACAACGTCTCCGCGTTCGACGACCTCGTCGACGCCGATATCTGAGGAGGTCGCCCTTGAAGCGCTCGTTCGCCGCCTTCGTGGCCGCTCTGCTGCTGGCCGGCTGCACGTCGGCCGGTGGTCCGCAGAGTTCGTCGAGCTCCGCCCCCACCAGCGGCGAGGGTGGCCGCCATCCGTGGACGATCCCGCACGTCCTGCGCTACGCGACGGCGGGCGACATCGCTGGGCTCAACCCGCACCTCGTGCAGCAGCTCGTGCTGCAATATATGTCGAACCTCACGATGGCGTGGCTCGTCCGCTACGACAGCCACAACCTGCCGATCCCCGAGTTGGCGACGATCGTTCCGACGCAGGAGAACGGCGGTATCAGCAAAGACGGCAAGACGATCACCTGGCACCTGCGGCACGGTGTGCGCTGGTCCGACGGCGTACCGTTCACTGCCGACGACGTCATCTTCTCGACCAACGTCGTCTTGAATCCGGCCAACAACGAAGTCGGGCGCGATGGGTGGGATCTCATCACGAAGATGGACGAGCCCGATAAGTACACCGTCGTCTACCACCTGAAGAAACCCTACGGGGCGTATCTGCCGACGTTCTTCGCGTCGGCCGGCGCGCAGCCGTGCGTGTTGCCCAAACACCTCCTCGCCAATCTCCCGAACATCAACAACGCCCCGTACAACGCGTTGCCCGTCGGCATCGGGCCGTTTCGCTACACGAAGTGGACGCGCGGCGACTCGGTCGAGATGGAGGCGAACCCCTACTACTGGCGTGGTCTGCCGAAACTCAAGCAGGTCGTTTTCAAAGTCATTCCGGACCGCAACACGCTGCTCACGGCACTCCAGACGCACGAGATCGATCTCGTGCTCCCGGTCGCGGCGGCCTATTACCCGCGCTACAAGGCGCTGCCGGACGTGACCGTGCTGCGTCAGCCGAGTT
>Ga0181531_10001156_pt1 | contig 16853 bp, 7 predicted proteins | sample PEATcosm2014_Bin_38_FD_119743 | JGI IMG/M metagenome (GOLD analysis project Ga0181531, IMG submission 119743) | Peatland microbial communities from MTU Mesocosm Facility, Houghton, MI, USA - PEATcosm2014_Bin11_10_metaG | ecosystem: Environmental > Terrestrial > Soil > Wetlands > Peat | place... | reverse complement strand
GTGCGCATCGCCATCGACGACTTCGGCACCGGCTACTCGTCGTTGAGCTATCTGTCGAAACTGCCGGTCGACTCGGTGAAGATCGACCGCTCCTTCATCGCCGACATGATTCTCGGGCCGGACGGCCTGTCGCTGGTCTCGATCATCATCAACCTGGCGCACTCGCTGAAGCTGCGGGTCGTGGCCGAGGGCGTGGAGACCGATGAGCAGTCGCGCCTGCTGCAACTACTGAGTTGCGATGAGATGCAGGGGTACTTTTTCTCGAAGCCGCTGCCCGCCGAGCTCTTCGAACAAAAGTACCTGGCGGATCGGGCGCGCTCGGCTCCGCGCCCGGCCTGAAGCCGCGCGGGGCCGCCCGCGGCGCGCATGGACGCTCGCGACGCCCGAGCGGCGCTACAGTGCGGCGGGAATGGCGGGCAGCTTCGACTGCGACCAACGCAGGGCGCCGCCGGAGCGCTCGAGCGCGACCCGGGCGCGCAACGGGCTTCGATCCGGACGAAACAAATGGCTCTGGTGCTCGATGGGGCGATCGGCATCATCGCGCACCAGGCGATGGATGCAGACCAGCGGCGAGGCCAGCTCGACGCCGAGATGGCGGGCGGTGAAGGCGTCGGCCGTCACCGCCGTCGTGGTCTCCTCGGCGCTGCTCGGCTTCAGGCCCGCGGCGTCCAGGGCGCTCAACACCACGTGCCGGCTGAGCTGGCGGCGCGTCAGGCGCCCCGCGAGCGGCTCGGGGACGTAGCTGGTGCTGAACATGAAGGGCTCGTCCTTGTAGCTGCGGCAGCGCTGCACGAGCAGGCTCTTCTCGCCGAACGCCGGGTCCTTGCGGCGGATGAAGGCGGGCGTCGTCGCCGACTGCACGCGCAGCAGCTTGCTCGAGGAATGCTCCTCCTCGAAATCGTGCAGGACCTCGGCAATCTCGAGGGGAGTTATATCCGTTTGGGGAAGGCTGCGCGCGTAGCTGCCGCTGCCCCGCCGGCATACGACGCGCTTTTCCTGCTCGAGCTGTCCGACCGCGCGGCGCACCGTGTTGCGCGACACGCCAAAGCGCTTCATGAGCTCCGACTCGCTCGGCAGCGCGCTGCCCGGAGCGATCAAGCCGTCGTTGAGGGCCGCACTCAGCAGGGTATACAGCTGGTGATAATAGGCAACGCCGCGACGCTTCCTGATCTCGCCCAGCTCGTCGATGGTCTTGTACTGCATAGGGAATAAATCCTACAGAGCTTTCAAGCCTTTCTCAATATCGGATATATCCTTTTGCTTAAAAGTGTGATTTAGCGTATTCCTGAGGAGACATAACTATATTGCGATAGTGTGAGAAGCCGCAAGCCCGCTCGAGCCCGGGGCGGCGCGCCGGTAGTAGACTGGACGCTGCGTGAGCATCCAGGCGGCCTTCAAGAGACTCATCCGGCTCGAGCGCACCGACACCCTGGAGCGCGCGGAGGAAGCGTACGCGAAGGGCCTGAAGGCCGATGCGGCGGCGATGCTGCGCGCGCTCGCCGGGAAGACGGGCTCGATCCCGGCGCAGCTCAAGCTCGCAGGCCTGTACGAGCGCGGCGACGGCGTGCTGCGCAACCTCGTCGAGGCGGTGCGCTGGTATCGCGGCGCCGCCGAAGGCGGTGCGGTGAGCGCCATGGCGCGCCTCGGGGAGATTTATCTGGTGGGCCTCGCCGCCCCCGACACCGCGACGCCGGCGGCGCTCGCGCGCATGAACGCGTCGTCGAGCCCGAGCGCGAGCCCCGGCCCGAGCCCGAGCCCGAGTCCCAGCCCGAGCGCGAGCCCCGGCCCGAGCCCGAGTCCCAGCCCGCGCTCGAGTCCGACCTCGCTCCTGGCGCGCCTCTATCCGCAGGGAGCAGCGATCCCTCAAGACCCCGCGCTGGCCGCGCACTGGAACGGCCGCGCTGCCGCCTTGGGCGACGCCGCCGCGCAGGCGCGGCTCGGCCATCAATATGCGAGCGGCTTCGGGCTCGAGCGCGATCTCGCCGAGGCGGAGCGCTGGTTCGCGGCCGCCGCCGCGCAAGGGCATGCGACGGGCGAGCTAGGCCTAGGCCTCCTGCACGCGGGCGCCTACGGTGGTCCCCCCGATCACGCTCGCGCGCAAGAGTGGCTCGAACGCTGCGCCGAGCGCGGCAACTCGACGGCGCAGCTGGGCGTGGCCCTGCTCCTGCTGTTCGGCGAGGGTGTCACGCACGATGCGCTGCGAGCAGCGGGTCTGCTCGAGCGGGCGGCGAACGCCGGGCAACCAGCCGCCATGTTTCATCTGGGCGAGCTCTACCGCCGCGGCTGCGGTGTGGCGGCGAACGTCTCCGAGGCCGAGACGTGGTTGCGGCGCGCGGCCACCCGCGGGTACGTGAAGGCCTGGGTGCCGCTCGCCCAGCTGTTCCGCGCGCCGCCGCACTCGGATCCGAACACCGCGGCCGTGCTCTGCCGCCAGGGGGCCGACACCGGCGACGGCGAGGCACAGTATCTCCTCGGGCAGTTGTACCTCGAAGGGGAGGGCGTGCCGCGCGATGCGACCGAGGCCGCGCGCTGGTTCGCGAAAGCGGCCGATCAAAACATCACCGCCGCCTGCGAGCGGCTCGGTGCACTGTCGGCGGCGGGCTTGGGATTGCCGCAGGATTTTCAGGCCGCGGCGGACTGGTTTCATCGCGCGGCCGCGCAGGGCGATTCGAATGCGCTCTATCACTTGGGCACGCTGCAGCTGAATGGCCTGGGGGCTCCGCGCGATGTCGGCGCCGCGCTCACGTGGTACGAGGCCGCGGCGGCGCGAGGCAGCGGGCCGGCCTGCCTGCAGCTCGGCGTCCTGTGCGCGATCGGCGCGGCGGTGCCGCAGGACTATTCCGCCGCGGCCCGCTGGTACGAGAAGGCCGCCGCGCACGGCGATACCGCCGGAACTTACAACCTCGCGTATCTACACTTTCGCGGCCTGGGTGTTGCGCAGGATGCGCCCCGCGCGCTTGAGCTCCTCGAGCAAGCGGCCGCGGCCGGCAGCATGCCGGCGGCCTGGGCGCTGCATCGCGAGTATGCCGAGGGTGAGTATGTGCCGGCGGACGCGGCTCGCGCCGTGCGCTGGCTCGAGCGCGCGGCCGAGCTCGGCAGTGGCGCCGCAGCCTGCCGGCTGGCGCGGCACCTCGAGACGAGAGCGCCGGCGACGGGGGAGTTCGCGGCACCGCCCCCGGAGCGCGTGCTCGCCCTTCTCGAGCGTTGCGCCGCAGGTGGCCATGCCGATGCGCAGGCGACGCTCGGACTCATGTATTTCGAGGGCAAGCACGTGGCGCAGGACCACGACCGGGCGATGCACTGGCTGAAGCGCGCGGCCGAGGGCGGCGATGCCTTCGCGCAGGCCTGGTTCGGCGACATCCTCGTGAAGGGCAGCGGCGTCCAAGCGGATCGCGGCGCCGCGATGCAGTGGTACGAGCGCGCGGCGCTCCAGGGGCATGCGGGCGCGATCGTGGCGTTGAGCGCGCTCAAGACAGCGTCCGGCGCCGCAGGCGAGGACATGGCGCCGGTCTTGGCGCTCTGGCTCAAGGCTGCCGAGCAGGGCGATGCGACGGCGCAGCGCATGGTCGGCGACTTCTATCTGCGCGGCATCGGCACCGCGGCCTCCATCGACGAGGCGCGCCGCTGGCTGGGCGCCGCGGCGCTGCAGGGAAACGCGCCCGCGATGGTGATGCTCGCCGGCCTGCTGCTCGAACATGCCACCGATGACGATCAGCGTGCGCAGGCGGTCGATTGGTTCCGGTGCGCCGCGGCCCAAGGTCACACCGACGCCCAGTACAACTGGGGCGTGTGCCTGCGGCGCGGTCTCGGCATCGCACGCGATGACGCCGAGGCAGAGCGGCAGTACGCCGCCGCCGCCGCGAAGGGTCACCGCTCGGCGCAGCTCGCGCTCGGCACTCTCAAGGCGCAGAGCGCCCGGTCCAACTCGGATTGGATCGAGGCGGCGCGCTGGTACCGGGACGCGGCGCTCGCCGGAGAGCCGATAGCCATGCTGGCGCTCGCCGAGCTCCATGAAAAAGGGTTGGGCGTCGCGCAAGACCGCGCCGCCGCGTTGATGCTCGGCCGACAAGCGCTGGCGGCGGGATGCACCGAGGCCGGGGCCGTCGTGCAGCGCCTCGAAGCGGGCGCGCCTGGTGACGCGCCGGAATAGACGCGCCAGTCGTTCCGCTAACCAGCCGTGGCCTGTGCTGCGTCGCGGCCGCTAATATCACTCAGACAGGCTTCTGCCCCGCGACGCACGCCGCCCCACCCGCCGCGCCGCGCCCCGCGCCGGCCGAGCGGTTTCGAGTGCCGCCCGCGCCGCGGCCGCAGCCGCCGTCGGCAGGCGCCCCCGGACCAGATCAGAGAACAGCGCCATCCAGCGGGGTAGCAGCACGCGATGCAAGTCAAACCGGTCAAGCGCAGTGTCGCGCGCCGCCTCGCGCAGACCCTGCATCTTGTTTGGCGACTCGAGCGCCGCTTCGATGCGTTCGGCGAGGCCCTTGTAGTCGAAGAAATCCACCGTCAGCCCATTCTCGCCATCGCGCAGCACCTCGAGCACCGGCGGGGTGGCGGAGCCCACGATCAAACAGCCGCATGCCATGGCCTCGATCATCGACCAGGACAGCACGAACGGATAGGTCAGATACACGTGCGCCGAGGAGACCTGCAACAAGTTGAGGTAGGCGCGATGCTCGAGCATCCCCAGGAAATGCACGCGCGACAGATCGATCTTGGTGCCGAGCTCCTTGAGCATCATCTCCCGGTACGTCGAGCGCGGCGGCGGCGGCGCGCCGTAGCTCACCCCGTCGCCGCCGACGATCACGACCTGCGCATTTTTGCGCCGGCGCAGCAGCTGCGGCAGCGAGCGCATGAAGATGTGAAAGCCGCGATAGGGCTCGAGGTTGCGCGCCACATAGGTGACCACCTCGTCGCGTCGCGTCAGCACCCTTCTCGAGAAGGGCAGCTCGAAGCGGGCATTGGGATCCGGGCAGGCGCTCGCGGTGTCGACGCCCTCGTGCAGCACGCTGATACGCGACTGCATCTCGATGGGATTGAGGCCCCGTTGCCACTCGGTGGCCGAATGGCCCCAGTCCGCGGCCTGGAACGCCATGAGGTTGATGGCATTGCGCGCCCGCAGGCGCGAGGGGTCGTTGAAGATGGTGACGAACTCCGGGTCGAATCCCACGTCCACCCCGTGTGCGTGATAGTAGAACTCGAAATTGGCGAGCAGCGGCACGTCGGGGAACACATCCTTGACGAACAGCGTCTCCCCCCAGCCGCTGTGCCCGACGATCAGGTCGGGCTTCATGCCTTGAGCAGCAAGTTCTCGGCATACCCCCGCGACCGCCGCTCCGGCGTGAACCGCGCGGTCGATGTCCGCGGCGTACGCATGGCAGTTGATGGGGCCGCGCTGATCCCGGGGGTAGGTCACCTTGCGCACGCCCGGCATCTCGTTCTCGTTCGGCTGCGTGATGAAGTGGACCCGATTCCCCTCATCATCGGCGAGGTGGCGCGCCACATGCCGATACTGCGCGGGAAAGTTCTGATGGATGAAGAGGTAGTTCACAGGCCGAGCGCGTTCATGAGCCCGACCCGCGCCGCATCGTCTGCGGCGGCGGAAGCACGCGCCAGCGCCACGAGCTCCATCTGCGCGCCGCGCCGCCGTAGCAGCACTTCCGCAAACGGCTGCTCGCGAAAGCAGCGCTGCAATGTGCCCGGTGTGAAGCCGCTGCGGTGGGCCATCGAGGTGCGGCCGCCGGCGATGGCCGCGCCGAAGCCGAAGATCATGTCGTGTGCGCTCACCGGCCCGGCGGGCGAGCGATACAGCGCCTCGTGCAACCGGTCCTCGGTGAGGTAGCTTCCCAGCGCCTGCAGATCCGGCACGATGATGCAGGCGAAGCCATCATCGCGCAGCACGCGCCGAAACTCCGCGAGCGCCTTGGGGATCTGATGCTCGTACAGATGCTCCACGCAGTGCGACGCCCACACCGCATCGGCACTCGCATCGGCGATCGGTGACAGATCGGTGAGATCGGCGAGAATGTCCGGGCTCACGCCCGCATCGCTGTCCACCCGCATCTGCCGCCAGCCGTCGAAATACGCCGGCAGCTTGCCGCCCTCGGCCGGCCCGCAGCCGGCATTCACCAGGACCCGCTCGCGCTCCTCGCTCACGACCCGCGGGCGGAGTGCCGCGGCGTCGAGCGGCGCGGTGCCGGCTCGCTGCGGGGCGCCGGTTCGGTCCGCGGCGGGGGCTCGCTGCGCGGCGCTGCGGCGCGCGCTGCTGCGGCGTCCTTATCCGCATCCGCCGGGGCCGGGCGCTCCTTGGAAGGCTTGGTATCGGCAGAGGCTTCGGTGCGCGCCCCCGGTTCGGTCCGGGCCGCCGCGCGCTTCACGAGCCGCACCTGGATCCCCTCGAGCGGATCGTTCGCCACGGTCGAGCGGCAGGGGGAGCCGTTGCGCAGCGGCCCCACCGTCACCCCGGAATGGAAGTAGCCGCTGTATTCGCAATCGTAACCAGCCGCCGCGGCGGCTCCCTTGAATCGCAGCGCGAAGCCGATGAGCGGCACGCCCATCCCCTGCGTGCCGCAGGCCGCACCGTCGGTGAGCCACGGCGTCTCGAAGCCACTGCCCGTGAGTGCCTTGTACTCCAGGTCCTTGGGCTCGAAGCGCTCGAGCGGCCGCACCGCGAAGGATTCGATCCAGAGCCCGGGCGCCACCCGGCCCGCCCACGGCACATTGGTGAAGCGCAGGTCACCGCGGCTGCGGATGTGCGCGCCGATCTGCACCGCGAGCGGCAGATCTGCATCTCCGCCTGCAAAAGTGGCCGCCGCCGGCGCGGCGGCCCCATCCAATGGGCCCGCCTGCGTGGGCAGCGCGGGAGCAATCGCCTCGCCGCGCCCGCTCAACCGCTCCACCTTGATCGAGAGAGTCGCCCCGTCGGGCGCCCGCACCGAGTTCAGGATCAGCGTCGCGCCGACGCCATGCACCTTCACGATCAGTACATCCGCCGCCGCGATCAGCCAGGCGCCGTGGGTCGAGGGGCCCGCCATGAACTCCACGTGCTCCGGCGGCACGCCGGGGGCCAGTCCCACGTGCATGGCCGGGAGCCGCAGGCGCCCGCCCATCACCGCGGCAGGCGGGTCCGAGGACTTCACGGAGAAGAGGTACAGGCCCGCCGGCAAAGGCAGCACCTGCACCGAGGCGGCCAATCCCTCGTCTTGTACCACCGCAGGTACTACTTCTGCCGGCTTGTCATCCGCTGGGTTCTTCATGGGCGCATGTTCGAAGTCCGCAGCCGTCATAATATCGTCGCCGCCCGGGGCGGCCAGCGCTCTTTGGTCAGAACGTGACGCCGTTAATGAAGCGCTGCGGGGCGCGCCGCCGAGCTTGAGGAGGCGATCGTTGATGAAGCGCGGGGTGAGGTCCAGCGGCAACAGATCGCCGTATCCCGCGCCGCGCAGGCGCTCGGCGGGGGCGCCCAGGTCGAAGGCCGCCACCGGCAAGCCGCTGCCCAAGGCGTAATCGAGCGCGTAGCACCAGGTCTCGGGCCACACCGAGGGCAGGAAGAGAACATCGGGTTTCTCACGCCGCAGGAGATGCGGCGGCTCGCCTTCCGCGTAGCGCCCCGTGATGAACACCCGCCCGGTCTCGAGCAGCGGCGCATCGTCCTCGGTGTAGCCGATCACCAGGAATTCCAGGGGCAGGCGCCTCGCACGCGCATCGCGGGCACACTCGAGCAGCACCCGATACCCCTTGTGTGTGCCGATGGCGCCGATCAGCGCCACGCGCACGAGCGGGCGCCCCGGATCACCCCGCACGGCAGGTGCGTGCGCCGGTGCGGGCGCTGGGGCGCTTTGCGGCGGCGTAGGGGCCTCGACGGCGACCGTGAGCCCCGCGAAGTGCCGCTCCATGCGCGCCGCGGTATCCGCCGAGGGCGCGATCACGCGCCGCGCCCCGCGCAGCCAGCCGCCGCTGCGCGCACGCAAGCGCGCAACCGAGATCGACTCGCCGAGCTCCGAGCCGTTCTTGCGCACACAGCGCTCGCACACCGCCACCGCGGGCTCACCGCAATAGCGGCCGCTGGCGTCGATGAGGGTCACTCGCGGACAGATCCAGGCGTAGTCGTGCACATACACCGAGTAGGGAACAGGTAGCTCCCGTACCATATCGATGAGGCGCGCATCGAGGTGCAGGAAGTGCTGGATCTCGATCCCTGCGAGGCCGAGCCCGCGGAGGAGCGCCCCAAGGGTCGGGAGCTCGCCCGGGATGTCGTAGGTCAGGTTCGGCAGCGCGAGCGCCTCGCTCGTGAGCTCGCAGCGCCGCGCATTGCCCGCGGCGGCAGGACGCAGGATGAGCGGCTGAAGGCCTTGCGCGCGCAGCGTGCCGCAGCGCTCCTCGACGAAGCGCTGGACGCCGCCCGTGAGCGCGAGCGTCACCAGGAGAACGAATGGCCCCTCGAACTCGGAGAGCCGCCGCTCGTCCAGCCGGCGCCGCAGTGAGTGCAGCGGATCTTGCGCGAGAAAGCTGGCGATGAAACCGTCATAGCCCGGATGGCGCAGATTGACGAGCCGCTGGCTGCGAGATAAGAGCGCCGCGCGCCGGGGGCCGAACGACACGCCGCCCGCATGGTAGACGAACACATCGGCCGCGAGCCGATGCGACCAGCCGAGCGAGCGCGCCCGCATGCAAAAGTCGGTCTCCTCGCCATAGCCATCGCCGAAGACTTCGGCATCGAACGTCCCGACCTCTTCGAGGCAGTCGCGGCGCAGATAGAGGCAAAATCCCACGCCGACCGGTATCTCCGCCCGGACGCCCGAGTGGGTCGAGGCGGCGAGTGTGTCGAGCGAGGCCGCGTGCGCGGGGTCGATCGCGACGTCCTGCCCTTCCGGATAGCTCGCGATCGAGCCTGCATTGCTGAACGGCGTGACGGTGCCGACGGAGCGGTCGCTGTACGCGGCGTCCCGCAACCGCGTGAGCCAGTCCGCAAACACGAGCGTATCGGAATTGAGCACCACCGCATCGTGGGTGGGATGCAGCGCGAGGCCTCGATTCACCGCGGCCGCGAAACCTTGATTCACGGCGTTGCGCAGCAGCGTGATCCGGCCGTCGGCGGCCCACCGATCGAGGGAGTCAACGAGTGCAGGATCCTCCGTGGCATCGTCCACCACCACGAGCGAGGTTTCCGCATCGAGGCTCGCGAGCACGCTCTCGATGCAGGCGAGCGTCGCCTCCCGCCCTCCGTACACGGGCACGATCACATCGGTCCGCCGCGCGCGCTCGAGCGCGGCACCGCTGCGGCGCGCGCGCGCGGATCGCTCGCGCCACACCTTTGCGCACCGCGCGCGCGGGCCCTTCAGCCGCGCAGCGGACTCGAGCAGGAGCGGTGAATCGGGGAGCGGCTGCCAGCGCCCGTCGGGAAGCTGCGCCGAGACCTCGATGCGGTGGCCGCGCAGCCCCGCCGCGTGCAGGTCAATCTCGAAAGTCCCGTGCGCAGGCGACGCGCTCACCGTTCGCGTCTCACGTCTCACGTGTGCATCCTCGATCCGCAGCTTCAATAGGCGCATCGCAGACCAGCCGAGGCGCGCCCAGCCGCTCAAGGAGCGCCGCGCATACTCGATCCGGCCGTCGAGCCCGAACGCTGCGGGCAGCCGCGCACCGCTGCCGAGCAGTGCAAGGCCCCGGCTTTCGACCTCGACGCTCGCGCTCGTGGCAAGGCGCGGAATGCTGAGGCTGAAGCCGCCACGTCCTGGCCGGGAGGTGCGGCGCACGATCTGCGCGAACGCCGGCTCGCCATTGAGCCGAACGTCGAGGGCGCTCGAAGAGTGGCCCGGTCCGAGCTCGCCCACGAATTCGAGCCTCGGTCCGCGTCCGATCCAGCCCGGCGCTTGGACGCCCGGATGCCGCATCACTTCACCCGCGGCGTGGCACAGCAAGGACCCGGGCGTGACGCAATAGTTTGCGAGCGCCGATTCCAGGTGTCCCCGCACATCGGCGGGGCGCTGGAGCCGCAGCAGCGTCAACGCGATCAGCGCCGCCGCTTCCGCATCCGGCGCGAATTCCATCGTGCGCATGAGGAGGTTGAGCGCCGCCGCATCATCGCTCCCCTCGAGCAGCAGCAGGCGCGCGTAGATCGGCGCGAGCAGCGCGGAGTTCTCGGGCTGGCACCGCCAGGCGCGGTCGAGGTTGCGCAGCGCGCTGTCGAGTGCGCCGCTCAAGATCGCGTCTCGAGCCGCGCCCAAGCGATGCTCCGGGTCGCGCAGCGTGGGCTGCCGCAGGCTCTCCTTCAGTAATCTCAGCAGGGAGGCGCGCAGCAGTCGGATTACCTAGGGAATGTCCTTGAAGCCGTGCGGATAGTGCGCGTGTTGCTGCGCCTCGCCGGGCTCGCTGAAGCCCTTGAGCTCGATGGTGGTCTTGCCGCCATCGATGCTGATGTAGGTATTGCCGTCGCGCGTGGTCACCTCGCCGTGCGCCAGCAGATAGCTCAACGTGTGGCCTTCGACGTTCAGTTGATCGCCGGCCACGAAGTTCGTGATGACGTGCTGACCGCCCTGCTCGGAAGCGATGAACTCGAAGAGGTTGCGGCCGGTGCCGCCGGTCATGGTGTCGCTCCCCGAACCACCGAGGAACGTGTCGCTCCCCGAACCGCCTTTCATGAGGGTCGAGCCGCTGCCGCCGACGAACTCCGTGGGCGCCGAGCCGCCGAGCAGGGTCGTTCGGCCGCTGACCGCGATCTCCTCCGCGACACTCCCCACCTGCCTGATCTCGAGCTCGCCGCCGGCAATGGTGGCGCCCGAACCCGCTCTATCGATGCCCTCGTCCCGTCCCATGGGCGTACGCGCGTACGAATATTTCTGAAACAGGTTCGAGGATTGGACGGTGGCGTAGCCCTGCTCGTAGATCGTATCGTTGCCCAGCCCTAAGTTGATGGTGTCGTGCCCGTGCACGCCGCTCTCGGCGATCTGGCCTGTTCCATAGAGCGTCAGCGTGTCGTTGCCGCCGCCCACCGAGATGCCGCCCGGGCCGCCCACCTGGATGTGGTCATTACCGGAGCCCCCGTTGACCGTGCCCCCGCCTCCAATCGCGATCGTGTCGCGACCGTTGCCGGCGGTGACCTTGCCCGCGCCCAAGATGGTGACAGCGTCGTTGCCGCCTCCCGCGACGACGGTCCCGCTGCCATAGATCATGACATTGTGGTTGCCGCCTCCCGGGATGCTCGTCGTCGACACGTAACGCTCCTCTATCCTGCAACCGGACGCTCCAACGGGGGCAGCGTCGCCGAATGCACCCGACTATAACAGCGCCGTTGGGACTATCCACCAGGTTGTACCAATGATGAGACAACACTCACGATAACCGAGGAGTACGACCGTAATCCGCGACGGCCGGCCGTCCAAATCTGACAAAGTCGATTGGCATAATGGGCCTATAGTCACAGTACGGCAGTCACAGTACGGCCGGATCTGGCCTCTGGTATGTGGCTGGAATCGTGTTATTCCTGAATAAGTATATGCTTTGACAATAACATGAGATCCATCACACCCGGCGCTTGGGATGCGGAGCGAAAATCCTCTGGAATTTCAGCCGTTCGAGCGTGCGGCAGCCGCATCTGGCCGCGCCGTATCCCTCCGGGAGATTCCAGTGAAACGCGCGAAGTACTGCCTTGCATGGGTTCTGGCGTCACTGGCCTTGGGCGCCTGCGGTGCCGGCGTCGTCGAGAAGACCGCGGGGCCGCCTCCTTCTCTGGGGGGCATCTGGAAGGGCGAATTGGTGGATCCTTCGGGAGTCACTCTGCCCGCTTTCATGCTGATCACCGAAGACGGCAGATTCTTCAGCGTGGCGGAGACCAGCGACAACTGCTCGGAGGTCGCCCAGGGCGCCCTTGCATTGAAGGGCAATGCGTATAAGGGGAGCGGGAGTTTCGGAGTCATCGGCGCCACAGGCGCGCTCGGCGTGCAGCTGGACTGCGCCTTTGCGGACGGATCGGTGTGGGGAACCGCGAGCCTCTCGGGCTCTGTCACGACAGGAATCGACTTGTCCTTCACGGCCGCCGACACCACCTCCCTCGGCACGGAATTGCAGTCGACGACGGGAACCCTGTTTTTCGATGCGGCGTACAACGAGGCCTCGTCTTTGAGCAAAGTGGCGGGCAACTGGCTCCTGACGACGGGTGCGGTTCTCAGCATCGATGCGAACGGCTCTCTCTTTTCGCAGGACATCGTGAACGGCTGCGTCGTGAACGGCAAGGTGTCGCTGATCAATGCGAGCTACAACGCGTATGCCGTCTCTGCCACCTATTCGAGCTGCCAGGCCGGTACCTCGGCGCTCAACGATCTGACCGCGACCGGTTTGATGACCCTGGACGACACGCAGATCCCGAACGTCCTGTACGTGGGTTATTCCATGACGCTGCCAGGCGGAGAGATGCTCACGATCGTGTCCAATTCCACGGGCGGGTGATGGGCTGAGGCGGAGTCTGCGTGGCGATCCTGTTCAAAGAGTATGACCTCCTGGCGCAGTCCGGGATTTTCGACGCCGAGTATTATCTCAGCACCTATCCGGAGATCGCCGCACTCAACGTCGATCCTCTTCTGCATTACGTCGAGCACGGCGCGCAAGAGGGCCGAGGTCCCCGCCCGGACTTCGATGTCGCGTATTACCTCGAGCAATGCGAGAGCATCGGCGAGCGGCCGCCGAATCCGCTGCTGCATTTCATCACCGTCGGTGCCCGCCAAGGTCTCAAAACCCATCCAAATGGGGAGTCGTCGACGCTGTCTGCTCTTCCCGAAGCTCAGGAGGCGGACGGTCTTCTGCTCGGGATCGATGCGGTAACGACGGACACCATGAGCGATGGCAGCGTGCAACTCACCATGCGCGGCTGGGCCCTCGTCGATGAGCCGATCACCGAAATCTCGTTGTGGCTGGGTGAGGGGGCATTGGCCTATGCCGCATTCGGACTGTCGCGGCCGGACGTTGCGGCCAGGCACCCCGACCGTCGGAAGGCCGATCACTGCGGTTACTTCCTGATGGTCGATGCGTTGCCCGACGGACTCTCCGGCCATCTGGACCTGTCGCTCGCCGTACAGCTCGCGGGCGGCACGCGGTGTCTGCGGCCGTTTTCATTCGACATGCGCACCTCGGCAGTGACTCGCAAGAGCGCTGACCGCGAAACCGCTCCCACTCCGTCCAGCCGTCTCCCTGTGACCGCGACGCCGCTGCGTCTGGAGGTCGATGAAATTGAAGTGAATCCGCGGGGAGTCCTCGAGATATCCGGGTGGGCGGTCTGTTTTCTCGACATCGTGGCCATCAAGATATTCGTCGGGGGCACCTGCTTGGGGCCCGCCGAATACGGGCATTTGCGTGACGATGTGGCAAGCGCCTGCCCGGAATACCCGCGCGCCCGACAATCCGGATTTCAGTTCAAGGCGCCCATCGGACACTTGGGTGCCGGACGCACCACGATCAAGGTGCAGGCGGTTGCGCAGAGCGGAGCGACACGCGAAGCGAGCTTTCCGATCGTCGTACCCGAAGTCCCGCGCGCACCCGTGGATCTCCAAGCCTTTCATTTTCACTGCGATACGGCATCGCTCACGACTCGAGGCAGGATTTCCATCGAAGGCTGGGCCGTCTGCGCCGAGCCCCTCGAAGCGATCGAGGTCCGCATCGACGATGCCGAGGCGGGCTCCGCGCAGCTCGATCTTCCCCGGCCGGATGTCGGCAATATCTTCAATCAATATCCTCATGCGCGCCAAGCCGGATTTTCCTTCCGCCAGCGCCTCGATCGGGAATTCACCTCCGGCGAGCATGTGCTGACTCTGATGCTCAAGGACAAAGTGGGCCGCGCCCGTGAAATGCCGCTGCTCATTCAGGCGCTTGAAGCGGAGGAGGCGAGCGAGGGGGCGCCTGGGTTCGCACCCGCGAGCTCTGATGGCGATCCCGAACGCGCCATGTGGATCGACTCGCCGAATATCGTCGACGGAGCGGCGGCAACCTCGATCACCAGCAGCCTCTCGATCGGAGGTTGGGCGTTGGCGAGAGCCGGCGTCAAGGCAATTGACATCGCCGTCGACGGAAAGCATCTGGCGAAGGCTCACTATGGAATGAGGCGGCAGGACGTCGGGGGGCGTTATCCAGGCCGGCCCGAGGCCATGATGAGCGGCTTTGCGGCGCTGATTCCGCATTGGACGCTGCCAAAGGGACAGCACACGGTGTCCATCTCCGTGGTCGATCACGCGGACCAATCCGATTCGGTCAATTTCAGCATCCAGGTGGATGAAGTTCCCGAAGGCGACGGTCCCTGGCGCATTCGGCAAAAAATTCCGCAGAGCGAGCTCAATCTGCAGACGCGGATTCTGCAAGGCCTGCAATGGCGGCCCCGATTTTGCATCCTCATCAAAATGGACTACACCCCGGAGGGAATCCGGGCGGCGAAATCCTCCTTGAGGAGCCTGCGCGAGCAGGGCTATACCGACTGGCATGCACTGATCGTCGTGGACAATCGCAGGACCACCCCCACCTCGCTGCACAAATCCCTCTTCGCAGATTTCGAGGACATCGTGGATAGGGTGAGCATCTTCTCGGGCCGCCGCTCGACCCGCCTGGCGGCGCTCGCGGCCCGCAGCGCGGCCGGCGGTGCTCAGGCCGGGCTCCTATCCGTGATCACCGCCGGTGACGTGCTCGGCTGCGATGCCCTGATGGAATTGGCCGTCGGGACGGGCCTCGATCGGGGAGCAGGCTTTCTGTACAGCGATGAGCGTCGCACGAGCCCCGTGACAAAATCGATCGATGCCTACTTCAAGCCCGGCTGGTCTCCCGACCTGCTGCTCTCGACCAATTACATCGGGCGCCTCTGGACTGCCAAAGCCGAACTTCTGGAACTCGCCGGCGGCAGCGTCAATGACTGGCTCGAACAGGGTGACTACGACTTGGTGCTGCGGCTGACCGAGCATGCTAGGTCGATCAAGCATGTGGCGAAAGTGTTGTGCGAGCGCGCCCCCGTTCACCTCGATTCCGCGACCCTGGAGCGCAAAGCAATCGAGCGCGCGTTGCATCGGCGTGGCACAAAGGCCAAGGTAAAAGTAGGCTGCGCTCCCGGCATCTATCAAGTCACCCGCAGGCGGGCCACCCAGGGACTGGTCTCGATCATCATTCCGACATGCGCAGGCGCAGGCCGGGTGAGAGCCTGCCTCAGATCGCTGAAGAAGCGGACGGCCTACCAGAACTTCGAAATCATCTGTATTGAGAACATCCCCGAGAAAAAGGCGCGATGGAAACGCTGGCTGAGGCAGAACGCCGACATCGTGATCGAGACCTTCGAGCCCTTCAATTGGTCGCGCTTCAATAATCTGTGCGTGGAGCGCGCCTCAGGCGAGTTCCTCCTGTTCTTGAACGACGACGTGGAGATCACGCAGAGCGGCTGGCTCGACGCCCTGCTGAGGCAAGCCGAACGGCCGGAGGTCGGCGCCGTGGGGCCGCAGCTCCTGTACGGCGATGGCAGCGTGCAGCATGCCGGACTCATCCTCACGGCGGTCGGTCAGGCGCGCCACGTCTTCCGCCACGCACGACCCGACGATCCCGGCTATTTCGGACTGGCGCTGACGGAGCGTAACGTGATCGGAGTGACCGGCGCGTGCCTCCTGACGCGCCGCGAGGTGTTCGACGTGGTGGGGCGCTTCGATGAGGCGCACAGGATCATCAACAATGATCTTGACTACTGCCTCAAGACGTGGCGCGCGGGGTACCTCAACGTCTATGCCCCGCAGGCCCAGTTGATCCACCACGAGCTCGCAAGCCGTAGCGAGCTGGGCGAAGAGTACGACAGCGGTGCCTTCGTGGACGAATGGCGCGACGTATTCCTGAAGGGAGATCCCTACCTCAATCTCAATCTCTCACTGGATTTCGACGATCTCTCGCCGGAGCGCGAGCCCACCAAGACGTTGTGCGCCGGACACCCGCTCATGGCCCGCGACGCGGTAAAGCGGATCCTGGTCTTGAAGCTGGACCATATTGGCGATTGCATGATCGCGCTGCCTGCGCTCAGACGCCTGAAGGCGCTGTTTCCTCAGGCCCGGCTGAGCGTATTGTCCGCCCCAGCCACCCGATCGATCTTCGCGATGGAAGCGGTCGTCGATGAAACGCTGAGTTTCGAGTTCTTTCACGCCCGCTCCGGACTTGGAAAAAAAGAAGTCGAAGAGGCCGATCTCTTGGCCCTGCACCGGCGTTTGGCGCCGATGCGCTTCGATCTCGCGGTGGATTTGCGCAAATCAACCGACACGCGCGGTGTGCTCAAGTACACCGGCGGGCGCTATCTCGCCGGGTTCGACCACCTTTCCGAATGCCCGTGGCTCGACATCTCCCTCGAGCTGGAGGGCGACAGGCGATATGCCGCGAAACGCCAACATATGGCCGATGATCTGCTCAACCTCGTCGAGGCGGTCGGCACCAGCTGCCTAGCGGAAAGAAGCATTCTCAGCGTCGATCCGCGCACCGCGCTGACGTTGCCGGCCGCAGATCAAGAGGAGATCTTCGCCAAGCCCGTGATCTGCATCCATCCCGCCTGCGGCAACGAGATGCGCACGTGGCCGGCCGAACAATTCGCCGAGCTGATCGACTTGCTCACTGAAAACCATGACGTCCATGCGGTCATCGTCGGAGCGCCCGATGAAATGGATGTCGCGGACAAGGTGCTCGGCAGACTCCGATATCGAGAGTCGGTCTACTGCCTGGTCGGGAAGCTGAAACTCGCCGAGGTGCCCGTTCTGATCCAAAAATGCGCGCTTTTCATCGGCAACAACAGCGGGCCTCACCACATCGCCGGAGCCCTGGGTGTCCCGACGATCGGCATTCATTCTGGAGTCGTCGATGCGAACGAATGG
>Ga0181531_10001155_pt1 | contig 16881 bp, 13 predicted proteins | sample PEATcosm2014_Bin_38_FD_119743 | JGI IMG/M metagenome (GOLD analysis project Ga0181531, IMG submission 119743) | Peatland microbial communities from MTU Mesocosm Facility, Houghton, MI, USA - PEATcosm2014_Bin11_10_metaG | ecosystem: Environmental > Terrestrial > Soil > Wetlands > Peat | place... | reverse complement strand
CGGCACGGTGATCGCGAGCGGCGCGTCCAGTTTCGTCGATATCGCCAGCACTGGCGTGGTCAGCGGCGGCGCCGTCAAGGTGGGCAATGGCATCGTTGACGTGCTGTCCGGCGGCAGCGCCAACATCGCTTTCGTAGCAACCGGCAGCGGCGGTCTGGAGATCGCGGATTCCGCGGGCGATACAGCAGCATTCACGGGCACTGTGTCCGGTTTCGGCGGCGCCAACCACGCCAACACCAAACAATATATCGACCTCACCAGCGTCAGCTCCGCCGGAACCATTACGGTCAGCTACACGTCCGCCGCCGGCAACAAGAGCGGAACGCTGGACGTCCTGAGCAACAGCACGCTGGTCGCAGCCATCGACTTGATCGGCAGTTACTCTGCCGGGAACTTTAAAATCACCGCCGGCCAAGGCGGCACAGTCGCGATCACCGATCCGTCGACGGTGCCGGGAGGCGGTTCCGTGGTCAGTGCCAACGCAAGTTTGCTCGGCAGCTACATCGCTGGAAGCTTCGTCACCGCCGCGGGCGGCGCGGGCAGTACAGTTGCCGCCCCGACGTCCGATAGCCAGCCGCCCCTGTTGACGCACCCACATGCGTAAGCCGCAGTGTTTAGGCTGGCTTCAGCGGGTTTGCCGTTAACCATGCGACCATCGGCGCCGCGGCCCGTCGCGCGGCGCGAGCAAAATACCGTTAACACCGCCGGACAAAGTGCGGTAATCTGCTGCTCTGTGCGGGCGCGCTGGTCACACAAGCGTCGCAAAGCGATCCGGCGGACGCTGTCGATGGCGGCATGGCGCGCACGACGAGTGCATGGCACCCGCGCTACTATGCAACGAACTGGTGAAGCAGCTATCCGGTCGTTCATCGCGCGTCGCGGCTTTCTGTAGGGGGTAGGGTGTCCGACGCCACTGAAAATCCGGCACCGGCCCAGTCGGGGCTCGCCGCATTGGTGTTGCTGCTCCGGTTCCTCGGCATCGGCGCCGACGGCGAGCAGATCCGCCACCGCTTTGGCAGCGACATCGGCGTGAGCGAGATGCTCCGCTGCGCCAAGGATTTCGGCCTCAAGGCGCGCGCATACCAATCGACCTGGAGCCGGCTTGCCCACACGCATCTGCCGGGCATCGCGGTGTTGCGCGACGGGCGTTTTCTTATTCTCGGCAAGGTCGGCGAGGATCAGATCCTGGTGCAGGATCCCCTGACGCCGCGGCCGGCGCTGATGACGCGCGCGGATTTCGAAGCGGTCTGGGACGGCCGGCTGGTGCTGATGACCGCGCGCGCCGGCCTGCTCGACCTGACCCGGCGATTCGACGTCACCTGGTTCCTCGGCGCCATTCACAAATACCGCTACCTGCTCGGCGAAGTGATGGTTGCGTCTTTCTTCCTACAGCTGTTCGCGCTGGTGACGCCGCTGTTTTTCCAGGTCGTCATCGACAAGGTTCTGGTCAACAGGACGCTGAGCACGCTCGATGTGCTGATCATCGGGTTGATCGCCATCTCGGTGTTCGAGACGATTCTCGGCATTCTGCGCACCTACTTGTTCTCGCACACGACCAACCGCATCGACGTCGAGCTCGGCGCGCGGCTGTTTCGGCACCTGCTGGCGCTACCGATCGCCTATTTCCAGGCGCGGCGGGTCGGCGATTCGGTTGCGCGCGTGCGCGAGCTTGAAAACATCCGCAACTTTCTGACTTCCTCGGCGCTGACGTTGGTGATCGACTTGTTGTTCACCTTCGTCTTCCTCGCGGTGATGTTCATCTATTCGCCGATGCTGACCTGGATCGTGCTCGGCGCCTTCCCGTTCTACATCGGCATTTCCGCCGGCGCGACGCCGCTGTTCCGCGAGCGGCTCAACGACAAATTCTCCCGCGGCGCCGAGAACCAGGCGTTTTTGGTCGAGAGCGTCACCGGGGTCGAAACGCTCAAGTCGATGGCGGTCGAGCCGCAGATGCAGCGCCGCTGGGAAGAGCAGCTCGCCGGCTACGTCGCCTCGAGCTTCCGCGTCATCAAGCTCGGCAATACGGCGAGCCAGGTCGTGCAGCTCATCAGTAAGGTGGTCACCGCGGCGGTTCTTTATTTCGGCGCCAAGCTGGTGATCTCCGGCGACCTGACGGTCGGTGAACTCGTCGCGTTCAATATACTCGCCGGCCGCGTCAGCGCTCCGGTGCTTCGTCTCGCGCAGATCTGGCAGGACTTCCACCAGGCGCGCATTTCGATCGCCCGCCTCGGCGATATCCTCAATACGCCCGCAGAGCCGACATATAGTCCGGGACGCGCGGCGCTCCCCGCCATTCGCGGCGATGTGAGCTTCGAACACGTGACGTTTCGCTACCGCATTGACGGTCCGGAAACCGTGCGCGATGTGAATTTTAGCGTGCCCGCCGGCCAGGTTGTCGGTATCGTCGGCGCCACCGGGTCCGGCAAAAGCACGATCGCCAAGCTCCTGCAGCGGCTTTATGTCCCGGAGAGCGGACGGGTGCTGGTCGACGGCGTCGATCTCGCTTTGGTCGATACGACCTGGCTGCGCCGCCAGCTTGGCGTCGTGCTGCAGGAAAATATCCTCTTCAATCGCACCGTCCGCGACAACATCGCGTTGGCCGAGCCAGGAATGCCGATCGAGCGCGTGATTGCCGCGTCCACGCTCGCCGGCGCGCACGAGTTCGTCCTCGAACTGCCGGAAGGCTACGACACGATCGTCGGCGAGCGCGGCGGCACATTGTCGGGCGGCCAACGCCAGCGTCTCGCCATTGCGCGCGCGTTGGTCAGCGAGCCGCGCGTGCTCATTTTCGACGAGGCGACCAGCGCGCTTGACTACGAAAGCGAGCGCATCATTCAGCAGAACATGGTGCAGATTTGCAAAGGGCGTACCGTGTTCATCATTGCCCATCGGCTTTCGACGGTGCGTTTTGCCGATCGCATTATCAGTATCGACCGTGGCCGGCTGGTCGAGGACGGCACCCACGAGGAGCTTCTGAGAAAGGGCGGACGCTACGCGACGCTCTACCGGCTGCAGAGCGGTGGTCTCCATGAAATCGGCTAAAGAAGCCATCGAAAACGTCAGGGAAAACGTGAAGAACGTCGTGGCGTTCCCGCGGCGCCCGGACAAGCGCCGCGAGAAGGACGACATCGCCTTCCTGCCGGCAGCGCTGGAAATCGTGGAGACGCCGCCGTCGCCCATCGGCCGGGCTATCGGTGGGACGCTGGTGGCGTTGTTCTGTCTGGCATTGCTTTGGGCGGCACTGGGGCACGTTGACGTTATTGCGTCGGCAACCGGCAAGATCGTGCCGAGCGGCCGCGTCAAACTGATCCAACCCTTCGAGACCGGCGTGGTGCGCGCCATTTACATCCGGGACGGACAGAGCGTCAAAGCCGGCGAAGTCCTCATCGAGCTCGATCCCACGATAACCGGCGCGGAAGAAGAGCACATCAAGAACGATCTCGTCGCCGCGCAGCTGGATATTGCTCGCTTGCGCGCCGCATTAAGCGGCAGCGCCGATCCGCAGAGCGAATTTCATCCGCCAGCGGGCGCCAGTCCCGCACTGGTCAACATGGAGCGGGAATTTCTCGCCAAGCAGGTCGAAGAGCATCGCGCCAAGATCGCCGCGCTCGGTCGGCAGCGCGCGCAGAAACAAGCCGAGCGGGAGACGACGGCCGCAACGATCGAGAAGCTGGAGGCTTCCGCTCCGCTCATCTCGGAGCGGGTCGATATCCGCAAATACCTCTCCGACAAGCAACTGGGCTCCCGGCTGACATATCTGGAAACCCAGCAGCAGTTGACCGAGAACGAAAAGGACCTGGTGGTGCAGAAGAGCCGGCTGCAGGAGGCCGACGCGGCGCTGGCCGCGATCGTCGAAACACGGACGCAGACCGATGCGGAATTTCAGCGCACGTTGTTCGGCGAGCTCGCCGAGGCGGAACGCAAGGCCGGCGGGTTGACCGAAGATCTGGCAAAAGCGGAGCGGCGCTCGAAGCTTCAGTTGCTCACGGCGCCGGTCGACGGCGTGGTGCAGCAACTCTCGATTCACACCGTGGGCGGCGTGGTGACGCCGGCACAGCAATTGGCTGTGGTGGTGCCGGCCGATACCACCCTCGAAGTCGAAGCCATGGTGTCCAACAAAGACATCGGTTTTGTGCATCCCGGCCAGGAAGCGCAGATCAAGATCGATACGTTCAATTTCACCCGCTACGGATTGCTCCACGGCCGCGTGCTGAGCGTATCCCCGGACGCCATCGTTCGCGAGGTTCCGCAGGACCGCAATAACAATGGCAACGCGAAAGGCGCCGATACCGAAAGCAGCGAGCCCAAAGGCCAGGAATACGCCTATTCCGCGCGTATCTCGCTCGACCACACGCAAATGCAGGTCGATGACGCGGTCGCCCATCTGTCACCCGGCATGGCGGTGACCGCCGAAATCAAGACCGGCTCGCGCGCCGTGCTTTCCTACTTGCTGTCGCCTTTGCTGCGCTACAAGCACGACAGCATGCGCGAGCGATAGGCGGCGAGCGAACAGGCTTCTGTATGTCGATTGCAATCAAACCCGTTGCCGAACCAGCCTCGCCGCGCGCCGAAAATCCGCCGGCAAGCGCCCTGGCTGCGCCGCCGCCACCGGCTACACTCGAGCCACCGGCTGTGGCGGAGGGCGTTGCGCCGGCGATCGCCGAATTGCCGACGCAGCAAGGTCCCAAGGGTATCCTGTTCGACTTCAACGACGGCTGCCGCGTGGTGTTGCCGGAAGCCGAGCATGCCTGGCGCGTGCGGCTATCCGATCTCGACACCGGCAATATTCTGTTCGAGACCGAACTCAAGGCCGGCCGTGTCAACAGCGTCAAGCGTTATTACGTCCGATTCCGGCTGGAGGTCTGGCAGAATGGCGAGAGCATATTCGCGCACGAATATTCTGCGGGCGGCCGCGACGTGCTGGTGCGCTTGCCGGTCGATACGCTCGGCGACCCGCTCGGCTGGTTTCCCTACGCGGTCAAATTCAAGGAACAGCACGGCTGCAAGCTGACCTGCTCGATGAGCAGCAAAATGATCGGCTTACTGCGCGACTCCTATCCCGACATCAACTTCGTGACCGAGCGTGAGGTTGTGCCCGAGCGCTTCTATGCGAGCTATACAATCGCGGTATATTACCAGGCCAATTTGATCTACGACCACAAGGATTGCGTGCCTTGCGATTTCCGCCGCGTCGGGCTGCACCGTGCCGCCGGCTACATCCTCGGCGTCGATCCGCGCGAACAACCGCCAACTATCGTGCTTCCGAACGATAGCCGCCCGATTGCCGAGCCTTACATCTGCATCGCGACGCAGAGCACCTTACAGGGCAAATACTGGAACAATCCGACTGGCTGGGGCGAGATCGTCAGCTTCCTCAAGGAGACCGGCTATCGCGTGATCTGTATCGACTTGAAGGCCACGCATGGGAAAGGCCTGGTCTGGAACCACATGCCTCCGGGCGCCGAGGATCAGACCGGCGACCAGCCGTTGCTCGAGCGCGCGCGCTGGCTGAAGCATGCCGAATTCTTTGTCGGCCTCTCCAGCGGGCTATCCTGGCTCGCATGGACCATGCGGGTCCCGGTGGTGATGATCAGCGGCCTGACGCACCCGATCAACGAATTCGCGACGCCTTATCGCGTGATCAACTATCACGCTTGCAACAGCTGCTGGAACGATCCGCTCGCCCCGTTCGACCGTAGCGATTATCTCAGCTGCCCTCGCCATAAGGACACGCCGCGGCAGTTCGAATGTACGCGGCTCATTACCGCGCAGCAGGTCAAGCAGACGATCCAGCGCATACCGGGCTTCGGATCGCATCGCCGGGCGGCTTGACGGGGCCAGCGCCATGGATGCGGCTGTGCGGCAGGGATTTCAGTGGGACGAGGCGCTTGCCATCGTGCAGCGCGCCGAGGACACCTTCAACCGCGGCGATATCGACGCCATCCTCGGCCGTTACGCCGACGACATCGTCATCCGCTTCGCCGGCCTTCCCGAGATAATAGGCAAGGCGGGCGCGGAAAAGTTCCTGCGCGCGCGCTTTGCGCGCCAGCAAAACTACCGGTTGAAAAAAACATTGTTCATGGTCGAAGGGTTCAAGATCGGTGCCACCTATACAGCGTCATGGGACGATGCCAAGACCGGCAAGCCGATGCTCGGTCGTGGCGTCGAGCTCTGGGAATATCGCGACGGCAAGCTTGCGCTCTGGGAAGCCTCCTTGAACGTCTGGCAAGCCGGCACCGATCTTTCGGCGACGTTCCTGTAAGTGCCGCCACCATTTATTGCTATTGCAGGCCGTCGAGCAGGGCCTTGTGGAACACTTCGGGCGCCTGGATCTGCGGCGCGTGGCCCAAATCCGGAAACTCGATGAGATGTGCGTTCGGCATGCGCGCCGCCGCTTCCTTTCCCAGCACCGGATAATTGCCCAAGGTCGGTCGGATGGCTGGCGGCGCCAGGTTTTTCCCCACTGCCGTATTGTCCTTGTCGCCGATCATCAGCAACACCGGTATGGAAAGCCGCTCGAATTCATAGAACACCGGCTGCGTGTAGGCCATGTCGTCGATCAGCGCGCCGTTCCAGGCCACGACGTCGTGGCCCGGACCGCGATAGAGTCCCGCCAGCATCTGCACCCAGCGCTCATATTTTTCGTCCCATGTGCCGGCGTAATAAGTGGTGCGCTGATAATCGCGGATACTGTCGGCCGTCGTCTTTAGCTCATGCTCATACCAGGCGTCGACGCCTTGCCACGGCACACCCTTGGCTTTCCAGTCCTCGAGCCCAATCGGATCGACCAGAACGAGGCGTTCCACGCTAGCGGGAAAGGTCAGTGCGTAACGCATGCCCAGCATGCCGCCGATCGAATGACCGACGATCGTTGCACGGTTGATGCCGAGCGACGCCAGCAAGGCATGGGTGTTGCCGGCGAGTTGCTGGAACGTGAACTGATAGTGCTTCGGCTTGGTCGATTTGCAGAAACCGATTTGATCGACGGCGATCACCCGGAACCCCGCCGCAGCGAGTAACCCGATGGTGTCTTGCCAGGTCGCGGCGCAGAAGTTCTTGCCGTGAAACAGCACGGCGGTCTTGCCGTTGGCTGCCGTCGCGGGCTTCACGTCCATATAGGCCATGTCCATGGACTCGCCTTGGGAGGTGAAGATGAAATGCGATACCGGCCAAGGATAATCGAAACCTTGCAGCTGTGGACCGTAGGCCGGCGCGTCGTCGTCGGCTGCGAGGCAATTTGAGGCTGTGCCGTCGGCTGCTGCGACGGCGACGCAGAGTAGTAAAAACATAACCAAGCGCATGATGCGACGTTCCTTTCGAAAGGCTCCGCCGGATACCGGCCGACAGATTATCGCGTCAACGCTATTTTGGCGTCGCCGCCTGTGCTTGTGCCGAAAAACTTCCCCGCGGATCGTGCGATTCCCCCAATTTCGGAGGCCTGTTATGCACGTAAGCATTGGAAGCAAAACGTGTTCCCGCTTTTCCTTGGATAAGGTCGCCAGTCGGCTTGGGTCATGCTAGGGGAGGGTGAGCGGGCGGCAAAGTCGAAGGAGCCCTTCGGGTCATGGGTCAGACGGGCGGGGTCGGTGGGGTTAGTGCGTTGAGACTGGGCTTAGTCGGCGTCGGCGTCATGGGCAGCAACCATGCGCGCGTGCTTTCGGAAATGGCCGGGGTCGACCTGGTCGGCGTGGTCGATCCCGACCGCAAGCAAAGGGAACACGTCGCGCGCACGCTCGGCTGCGCCGAATTCAGTGACCTCGATGCGCTCATGCGCAGCGGCGTCGATGCGGTGACGATCGCGGCGCCTACCCATCTGCACCACGACCTCGCGCTCCAATGCATCGCCCAGGGCATCCACGTTATGGTCGAAAAGCCGATCGCTCCGACGGTGGAGGAGGGCCGGGCCATCGTCGCGGCCGCCCGACGCGCCGGCGTGACGCTGATGGTCGGTCACGTCGAACGCTTCAATCCGGCGGTCGAGTCGATCAAGCGGGCGATCAAGGACCAGGACATTCTCTCCATCGCCATCACGCGTGTCGGTCCGTTCCCGCCGCGCATGTCCAATGTCGGCGTGGTGATCGACCTCGCGGTGCACGATATCGACCTGATCCGCTGGTTCACCGATTCGGAGATCGTCGAAATCCAGCCGCAATTGTCGAGCGCGGTCGCGGAACGCGAGGACATCGCGCTGTTGCAGTTCCGCACCGCCTCGGGCGTGCTGGCGCACATCAACACCAACTGGCTCACGCCGTTCAAGGCGCGCACCATTCACGTCGCCACGCGCGACAAATATCTGATCGGCGATCTGTTGACCCTGCAAGTCACGGAATGTTTCGGCTTCCAGCCCGACGGCAGCTACTCGATGCGCCATCTTTCGGTCGGCTATGCTGAGCCTTTGCGCGCCGAGCTCCTTGCCTTCGTCAACGCCATCCGCAGCGGCCGCCCGCCCGCGGTCACCGGCGAAGAGGGTGTGGCGAGCCTCGAAGTCGCCATCCGTTGCCTCGATGCCGGAGCAGCGACCCGCTCGGCCGCGCCGCAGCGCAAGGGACCGCGGCGCGTGGTCGGTTGATCAAGCGTCCACCAAGCCGCGATCGAACCGGGATAACCTCATGAATCGCCACGCCCGCCAGGACGAGCGGCCGATCCCGTTCATCGACGTCGCCGCGCAGCGCCGCCGGCTCGGCGGCGCCATCGATGAGGCGATCGCGCGCGTGCTTACGCATTGCCAGTTCATCCAGGGTCCCGAGGTGCGGGCGCTGGAAAGCGAGCTGGCGGCGTTCTGCGGCGCGCGCCATGTCATCGCCACGTCGAGCGGAACGGACGCGCTTTTTCTCGTACTCATGGCGTGGGGCGTCGGGCCCGGCGATGCCGTGATCTGTCCTGCCTTCACCTTCTGCGCGACGGCGGAAGTGGTAGCGCTTTGCGGCGCGACGCCGGTCATGGCTGACGTGTCGGCCGAGACGTTCAATCTCGAGCCAGCAAGCTGCGAGCGCGCGGTGGCCAGTGCAAAGCGGCTCGGATTAAAGCCGCGCGCCATCATCCCCGTCGATCTGTTTGGTTTGCCGGCAGATCACGACGCCATCGCCGCCATTGCCGACGCGCACGGCATGCAGATACTCGACGACGCCGCGCAGGCGTTCGGCGCGACCTATAGAGGCCGCAAGCTCGGCACGCTTTCGGCGGCGACGGCGACGAGCTTCTTCCCCGCCAAGCCGCTCGGTTGCTATGGCGACGGCGGTGCTATTTTCACCGACGATGATGCCCTTGCTGAACGCTTGCGCAGTCTGCGCGTGCATGGTGAAGGCGCGGACAAATACGACGCCGCGCGCATCGGTATCACCGGCCGGCTCGATACCATTCAGGCGGCGATCCTGCTGGAAAAGCTCAAAATCTTCCCCGAGGAGATTGTGGCGCGCGACGCCGCGGCGCAGCGTTACACGGCGGGCCTCGCCGACGTCGCGTCGGTGCCGCGCGTCGGCAATGAATCCACTTCGGTCTGGGCGCAATATACTATCCGCGTTGCGCCCGGGCGGCGCGACGCGCTCGCCACCGCGCTTAAGGGCCAGTGCATCCCGACCGCCATCTATTACGCCAAGCCGTTGCATCGCCAGGCCGCCTATCGCGGCTTCCCGGTGGCGGAAGGCGGCTTGAAGGTCAGCGACGAGCTTGCTGGCGAGGTGATCAGCCTCCCCATGCACGCCTATCTCGAACAACCGGTTCAGGATCGGATCATCGGGGCGGTGCGCGAAGCATTGGCGGGCTAACGTTCATCTCCGCTCATTCCCGCGAAAGCGGGATCCAGACTAAGCTTGCGTTGTGGCTGTGGACTGCTGGGTCCCCGCTTTCCCGGGGACGAACGGTCAATGCTAACAAGACGCCCATGATCAACCGGATTCTCACCGTCGGCGGCTTAACGCTGCTGTCGCGCCTCACCGGCTTTCTGCGCGACATTATGCTTGCGGCGGTCCTCGGCGCCGGGCCGGTCGCCGATGCGTTCTTTGTCGCTTTCCGCTTGCCGAACCATTTCCGCTCGATCTTCGCCGAAGGCGCGTTCAATGCCGCCTTCATTCCGGCTTACGCGCGCATCCGCACCCAAAACGGCGCGGGATCGGCCGCGCTGTTTGCCGACCGTATCTTTACGCTTCTGATCGCCACACAAGTGCTGCTGCTGGTGCTGGCGCTCACCTTCACGCCGCAGACGATCGAATTGCTCGCACCCGGTTTTTCTCGCGAGCCGCAGCAATTCGCCCTGGCAGTGTCGCTGACCCGCATCACCTTTCCTTATCTCCTGCTCATCACGCTGGTGACATTGTGGGGCGGCATCCTCAATGCGCTGCACCGCTTCGCCGCCGCAGCGGCCGCGCCGATCCTGCTCAACGTTTCGATGATGATCACGCTGGCGCTCGCCGCTTTCTTCGGCGGCGCTAGCTATGCCGCGGCCTGGGGCGTGCTCATTTCCGGCGTCCTGCAAGCAGCGCTCGTCGGCGGCGACACGCTGCGCGCGGGCGCGTTCACCGTCTTTCGTTCGCTTCGCCTCGATGCCGACGTGCGCCGGTTCTTCACGGCGCTGGTGCCGGCGACCATCGGCTCGGCCGGCACGCAACTCGCGTTGTTCGCCGACACCATTATCGCGAGCTTCCTCGCTACCGGCGCGATCTCGGCTCTTTACTACGCCGATCGCATCGACCAATTGCCGATCGGTGTCATCGGCATTGCCGTCGGTACGGTGTTGCTGCCGGAGATGACGCATAAAATCGCGGCCGGCGATCACGCCGGCGCGCGCTCGGCGCAAAACCGGGCGATCGAGTTTGCGCTACTGCTGGCGATCCCTTGCATCGTCGCTTTTCTCGTGGTGCCGGATGTCATTATGCGCGGCTTGTTCCTGCGCGGCCGCTTCACGGCGGATGATGCGCATGCCGCCGCGATGACGCTCATGGCCTACACGCTCGGCCTTATTCCCTTCGTGCTCATCCGCAGCGTTGTCGCGCCGTTTCTCGCCCGCGGCGACACGCTGACGCCGATGAAGGCGGCGCTGATCGGCACCGCGGTCAACATCGTGTTCAAGATCGCGCTGATGGGGTCGTTGGCGCAGGTGGGACTAGCACTTGCAACCTCGGTCGGCGCCTGGGTCAATTTCGTCATCGTGCTCTGGCTCGCCGCGCGCGCCGGCCATATCGGGGCCGACGCCACGCTGAAATCCTCGCTCGTCAAGCTCGCGGCAGCTGGGCTTGCCTTGGCGCTAATCCTTTTCTTTGCTGCGCCGCTGGTCGCTTCGTGGATATCCACGTGGCCGCGGTTCCGCAACGAATCGGAATTGCTCGTGCTGGCGCTGCTGGGCGGCGTGATTTACGGAGGACTGGCGCTGGCGCTGTTCGGGCGCCGCTTTCTTTTGCTGATGCGCCGGCGGGCGCAAACCGCGCCTGGAGCGCCGCCCGAGGCGTTCGAAGGTACCTCCGCGCCGCCCGCTGGGCCCGACGAGCTGTGAGCCGCGGGCTGCCATTGCATCGCCACGGCGAATTGGTAGGCTGCGCGCCGACAACCGAGGAGTCGTCATGTCACGAATCATAGCCATTATCGCGATGTTCGCGCTGGCGCTGCCGAGCCTGGCAGCGGCCGCGGAAGAGCATCACGGCGGGCCCCCACCCAGAGCCGCTGCTCCGCGCGGACCGGCGCCCGGTCCGCGTGCCGTCCCGGGCGGTCCACGGGCGGTTCCCGGCCCCCGTGTCGTTCCCGGCGGAGCGCGCGTCGTCCCCGGCGGCCCGCGCGTCGGACCGGGCGGCGGCCAACTCAGCTTTCGTGGACATTCATTCAATCGCGTGCACGCCGCGCCCTTTGTGTATCCCGGCGGCTATGGCTATCGGCGTTGGGGCGCCGGGATGATTCTCCCCGGCTTGTTCCTGGCGCCGCTTTATTACTATTCCGGTTGGGCGGATCTCGGATTGCCGCCGCCCGACCCGGGCTTCCAGTGGGTGCGCTATGGGCCCGACCTTCTCCTGGTGAATGTGGCGACCGGCCAGGTCGTGGACACGATCTACGACGCTTTCTACTGAGCCGAGGCTTGCCTCATCGCCCATCCGGACAAACGCACGGATGGCTAAAATCGTCACCCCCGCTGTTCAGCGGGGGTTGATAGGTCGGTTGGCGGTCCAGTCCCAGGTGCCGTTGTCGCGCTCGCGGACCGCTGCCTTCCAGCCGACGGTTTCCGCCCGGTTCTTGAAATTCAGGCCTTCCGGAGAGTGGCGGGTGATGCCGTCAAAGACCGTGGCGATGAGCTGCGTCGTATGCAGCCCCATCGCCTCGATGGCTTGGTTGATGACGAGCTTCTGCATCATCAGCTGATTGATCGGCACGGTCGCCATGCGTTGCGCGAGTGCTTCCACTTCGGCGTCGAGCTCTTCCGGCGGCACGGCCTTGAGCACCAGTCCGAGCTTTTCGGCTTCGCTGCCGGTGATCTTGTCGCCGGTAAACATCATGCGCTTGGCCCGCTCCGGCCCGAGGCGATAAACCCACATTGCCGTGGTCGGGCATCCCCACACCCGCACCGGCATATAGCCGATTCGCGCGTCGGTGCTCATGACGACGATGTCGGCGCAGAGCGCGATGTCGGAGCCGCCGGCGACCGCGTAGCCGTGCACCTTGCAGATCACCGGCCGGTGCGAGCGCCAGACGCTCATGAACAGCTCCGTGTTGCGCATCATGAAGGCGTAATCCTTCATCGGGTCCCACGGCATGTCCTGGGTGACGTTGTTTCCGGCGCCGCCGCTCGCTTGCGCGTAATAGGTCAGGTCATAACCGGCGCAGAACGCCTCGCCGGCTCCGGCAAGGATGATGACGTGGACGTCGGCATCGGCGTTGGCGCGCGCCACGCAGTCGGCAAGCTCGACCGGAACGTCGTCATCGATGGCGTTCATCACTTCAGGGCGGTTGAGCGTGATGCGGCCGATCCGTCCGTCCTTCTCGTAGATCACTTTGGGCATCGGGCCGTCTCCTTACTCAATGGGCGGGCGCATCATCGACGAATGCAATATTGCAATTCACCGCGTGCTGTTGACATGCTGAAAGCGCCCCGCTCTTCGCAGCTTCCTTCGTTCGCCTTGCGGTTTGCCAGCCGAAGGAGCCGTCAGGCGCGAACGCGAAGGCTTTGTGCGGCGGGCTCGTCAAATAGGTTTCGAAGGCGCGGCGGCCGTTTGCCGACAATGCGGCCGGTGCGGCCAGATCGGGACGCGGCGGCGGCGGCAGCAATGTCGTCCGCAGCACCAAGCCTTGCTGCTTCAGGAAATCGTCCACCATGCCAGTCCATAGCGGGATGCCCGCGGCGGAGAAAAGTTGGTGCCCGTCCTCCCCGAATGCCGGCGCCTTGATGAATTCGATTTTGCCGCCGCCGCCGGTAAATGCCTGGCGGAACTCCTGGCCTTATTTCGGCCCGAAGAAGTGATCATTTTCAGCATAGACCCATAACATCGGTATGCGGGAGCGTTCACCAAAATGGCCGAAGGCCTCGATCAACCGGTCGCCCTGGCAAACTTCATCCTCGTGGAGCGATCCGCGTCCGCCGGCGAAGTTGATGGCCGCGACAAGTCCCGGCGGTGGATCGGCGGTGAGCGCGACGGTGGCGAAACCTCCGGCCGAACGACCGACGGCGATCATGCGCGCGATGTCGATGTCCGGCCGCCTGCGGAGAAGCGCAATCGATTCCTTGAGTTCGGCGGATGCGCCATTGCCGGCGGCGATGTAATCGGCCCGGCCACAGCTGCCGTAATCGTCCGCCGGAATGCCGCCGGAATCGCCGTAGCCTTGTCGCATCACCATCACCGCGGCCCAACCGCGGCGGGCGAATTCGATGGCCTGCGGCAGCATCGACCACGGCGTCATGTTCGGGCGGTCGGCGGTGAAGCGCGGTGCGCCGTGGTTCAACAGCGCGAGCGGGTAGCGGCCCGGCTCGCTCGGGCGGACCAGCAGCGCTTCGAGCCCGCGCAAACCGGCCGTTGGAACCGGGACGCGCAATTCCTCCTCTGTGTACGGGCCAGCCGCCCGGCTTGGCATGGACAACCCAACGAGGAGCCCGACGGCGATAACAGCGCGGGTCCAGGGGATCCATGTCATCGGGGCTTAGCCTGCAGCAGGGCGAGCGCGGCCGGGGCAACCTTGTCGCCCCATTCCTGCACGAAATGCCCGGCCTCGGCGAATTCCAGCGGTGGCGGACAGCCGCGAATATCGCCGTGTAGTGCGCGCATCACCGGCGGTCCGAGCACCGGATCGGTCATGCCGATCGCCATGACACTGCGTCCACGCCACTGGTCGCGCCAAAATTCGCGCGCCGCGCGCTCGGTCGCGGCGCCATCGCTGTCGGCAAATTCTGGCACCAGCTTGGGAAATTGCCGGACGCCCGCTTTGTAGCGCACGTCGGGAAACGGCGCATCGTAAGCGGCGGTTTCCGCCGGCGTCAGATGCGGGCAAGTGCGCGCCATGAGCTTGCCGATGTCCATGTCGGGACGGCTGTTGGAAAATGCGCGCCAATCCAGAAATCCCTTGGTCAGCGGCGCTTCGCCGCTCGGCAACGCGGTGTTCATGACGATCAAACGGCTAAAGCGCTCCGGCATCTCCATGGGTAAAGTTAGGCCGAGGAGACCACCCCAATCCTGCACCACCAGGGTAATGTCTTTCAGGTCGAGTGCGCGCACGAATGCGAGCAGGCTGTTGCGGTGGAAATCGAAGGTGTAGACGCGATCGTCGGCGGGTTTGTCGGAACGTCCGAAGCCGAAAAAATCAGGCGCCACCACGCGGCTGTCCGTCGCCAGAAAGTGCGGGATCATGCGTCGATAGAGATAGCTCCAGGTCGGTTGGCCGTGCAGGCAGAGGAAAACCGGCGCTATTTTCGCTCCCTCGTCGAGATAGCCCATTTCCAGCGCGGAATAGCCCGCGAGATCAGCGCGGCTGTGCGCGGGCCAGGGAAAGCCGGGCAAGTTGGCGAAGCGTTGCGGTGGCGTTTTCAGGATGTCCGGCACTATGCAACTCGATGTCGGCGGTGCTGGGATCTATGCCTCCACTGTAGCATCAAATTCCAGCGAAAACGGCCGCCCGGTTTTCCCGGACGGCCGTCGGCATTCTGTGAACGATTGAACTGGACCGCCGCTTCAGCTCCAGCGGATGGCGATGGCGCCGCTGATCGACAGCGGACGGGTGCGCACGCGGTTGCCGTCATTACCCGATTCAATGATCCACGTGCCGCCTTCCTGGCCGACGATCTTGCCGACGTGATGCGGCCAGACGACGATGGCGCCGATGCCGGCGGGGCCGGGGTGTCCCCAACTCGCCCAGTTGCGCGCCAGATTGTATTGCGGGCCCGGATCGCCGCCGACGAGCTGCCGCATGTGCCAGCCGCACCAAGCGCGCGGTCGCCCGTTAGAAGCAGCATGGGACATGGTCGCGCCCGATGATTCGACCCAAGATGCGCCCCAAGAATCGCCCCGAGATTCGCCCCAAGAGCCGCGCAAAGAGTCACCTAAAGACCCACCCCAAGGCACATCGCCTTCAACGCCGCGCCGATAGTGATGCTCCCGCGCCTGCGCGGATTGAGCAAATATCACCGTGACCGCGAGCGCAGCCAAAAGTGTGGTCAATTTTGGCGTCGTCAGCTTGAGAATCGTCAACTTCATCGTGATTAGTCCCCGGTTGTTTACGATCGTGTTCTTGTGTTTCTTCCCCAGACAAAAACTCGCCCAAACCGCGAAGTTTGAGCGAGCATCGACAGACAAAAACACCTCGCTGAGCGGCGAGGCGTGAGGCAGTCATAGCATCTCGGAGATTATCCGAGCGTGCCTATTTTGCATGGCAAGTATTTGTTTGCTGCCAGCAACAGACAAAGTTTCGCCCCGATTGGCCGGCGAGAAGCCCGTCAACCAATTTGTTGAATCTGTGGCGTCGTGAATTTCAAGGACTTATTTGAAGCTGGTCGAAACGTCGTCGATCGGCTGTTTTCGCATCCATCGCGATGTTTCCCTCACATTGACATCCGGAGAGCCACGGGCGATCACCGCAGCATGCTGATCAAGCCGCAATTACCGCTCACTCCGCCCACAAGTCTTACGTTTCCTTATCCTGCGCCACCGCCATTCGGCGCCCCCATGGAGGTTGCGCCCGGCATTTTTTGGGTGCGGCTGGCGCTGCCGTTCCGGCTCAATCACGTGAACATCTATCTCATCGATGACGGCGCGGGATGGGCTCTGGTCGACACCGGTCTTGGCGACAACGCCACGCAGCTCGCCTGGCAGCCGTTGCTCGACGGGCTTTTGCGTGAGCGTCCGCTGACGCGGATCATCGCCACGCATTTCCATCCCGATCACGTCGGCGCGGCGGGCTTCCTGCTGCGGCGCTTCGACGTGCCGCTCTACATGGCGGCAACCGAATATCTCTTGAGCTTGAACCTCCATCTCGATCCCGGTGCGCTCGAAGCCGAGCATTACCGGCGCTTCTACCTCGAACATGGCCTCGACGCTGAAGCGACGCAGCGTGTTGTCACCAACGGCCACGCCTACCTGAAACTGACGTCGGGACTGCCTCCGACCTATCACCGTGTCATCGCCGGCGATGTGCTGCGGATTGGCGGTCGCGAATTCGATGTGCTGACCGGTGGCGGCCATTCGCCGGAGCAGATCATGCTGCTGTGCCGGGCCGAGAACCTGTTCCTCGCCGCCGACCAGGTTCTGGCGAACATTTCCCCTAATGTCAGCGTGGTCGCGGTGGACCCGGAAGGCGATCCACTGGGATATTATCTGCGCTCGCTCAGCACACTGAAGATCGGTGTCTCAAACGATGTTTTGGTGCTGCCGGGGCACAATCTGCCGTTCTTCGGGTTACACGCGCGCATCGACGGACTGATCG
>Ga0181531_10001154_pt1 | contig 16881 bp, 15 predicted proteins | sample PEATcosm2014_Bin_38_FD_119743 | JGI IMG/M metagenome (GOLD analysis project Ga0181531, IMG submission 119743) | Peatland microbial communities from MTU Mesocosm Facility, Houghton, MI, USA - PEATcosm2014_Bin11_10_metaG | ecosystem: Environmental > Terrestrial > Soil > Wetlands > Peat | place... | reverse complement strand
GCTGGTCAAGCCGGGCGACGAAGTCGAGACTGTGGTGCTGAGCGTGAATCCGGCCGACCGCCGCATTTCGCTGGGCATGAAGCAGTTGCTCGACAACCCGTGGGAGAACCTGACCGAGCGCTATCCTGCCGGGACCGTGGTCGAAGGCCGCGTGCGCAACCTGACCGATTTTGGCGCCTTCATTGAGATCGAAGACGGCATCGATGGGCTGGTTCACGTTTCAAACCTGAGCTGGACCAAGCGCGTGAAGCACCCGTCTGAGATCGTAAAGAAGGGTGAAAAGGTGAAGGCTGTCGTTCTCGGAGTCGAGCCGCAGAACCGCCGGCTGAGCCTGGGCATCAAGCAGCTTCAGCCCGATGTGTGGGAGAGCTTCTTTGCCGCTCACCGTGTAGGCGATGTGGTCCACGGCAAGGTGCTGCGGACGGCGCAGTTCGGCGCTTTTGTCGAGATCGCGGAGGGCGTGGAAGGTCTGTGCCACATCTCCGAGGCCGGCGACGAGGGCGGCGGACCGTCGAAGCTGGAAACGGGCCTCGAGCACGACTTCAAGATCATCAAGATCAATGTGGAAGAGAAGAAAGTGGGCTTGAGCCTGCGCGCAGTGGGTCACGAGGCCAGCCGCGCCCAGGTGGAGAACTACAAGAAGGACAGCCACAAGCAGCCTGTCTCCAGTTCGACCACGACCCTTGGCGACCTGATCAACTGGAAGAGCGAGCGGTAAGGCGCAGAGAAGCAGTGAAGCAGTGAAGCAGTGAAACAGTGAATAAGTGAAAGGCGACGGCCACCCTTCGGGGTGGCCGTCGCTGCGTATGAGGCGTATGAGGCGGGCTTGTTCAGCAGGGTCACACGAATCCGATAAAACGGCCTGCCGCAACGACTCCCGCCCACAACAGGATCGAAACCAGGCCCGCAACTTTGGCCCCCGCCGGCAAGACACCGCTCTCATCCCAGGCCGCAACACCCCGATAGACGGTCCAATGGAAAAGCAATGCGTGAACGCCGGCGAGAAGGATCAAGAACATCTTCAGTCGAAACGCGGGATTGGCGTATACGTGCACCGCTTCCGACGAAAACAGCAGCGCTCCCGTCACCACTTGCACAGAGAATCCAACCCAGGCCCAGGGAAACAGCCGTCCGGCAAGCTCGGTCACCCGCGTCCGCCGCATCGCCCACCCCAGCAGTCGCAAGTCAAAGGCGGCGACCGTGCCCACCAGCGCCGCCATCCCGAGCAGATGCACGGTCTCAATCGCGGGAAACAGCCACAGGGATTCCCTGACACTGGCGCCCACCGCAGTCTGTTCCAGCCAATTGCAAATTGCCGGCATGTCGAGCGCTTCTATGGCTTGCCCTCCAGCGACTGGCCGTTGGGAAGCCAGATTCTTCCCAGGGACATATAGGGCGAGCCGTCCTTGGCCCGAAAGCCCTGCACCGTGACCCGGTCGCCGCGCTTGACAGTCGTCGGGCTCCATCCACCATACCGGGTCAGCATCCCCAAGCTGCCCAACTCCAGCTTCCAGTTGGCAACCTTGCCCTTCTCGTCTTTCAAGTCCGCATAAATAAAGGCATGGGGATTGATCCACTCGAGACCCGTAACCGTCCCTTCCATCTTTACGGTATGCGTCGTATCGAATGCAGCCAGCCCGTGGTGCGCCCAAAGCGAGGACACGCTCAACAAAACTCCGGCCAACACCAGGACGGCTCCTGTTCTACTGTTGATCATCGATCTCATCGAGGCACGATGAGCGCATCGCATCCATTTCATCCTCTGAATCCTCTTCCGGGCCGGAGCCCTCAATCTCAAGATGGTGGTTTAACCCAGGCAGGAATTGGATCTTGTAAATCGAGCAATGCCCTCATTGAAGCAGGGGTGAGGGATGGAGCCGCCTTGCAACAGCGATTGTGGCCAATGAAAATTAGGAGCCGAAACCCTGGCTTCGCGGAGCGCTGTTCGACCGGCGGCAGCTTCCTGGCTCTCGTTTTTTAACGCTCCTCAGCGACCGGCCTTTCCATTATGAAGAGGGATGGTACTCTCTGTCGAATGGCGGGCGACGCGAAAGCTGACCGCTGAGTCGGCGCGAAGAGTCTGGGTTTAAGGTGCCCTGGTCGCGATAGGCACCCATTGACAAGGAGGTCCCATGAAGATTCTCACCAGCCACGAGCGCCCCAGCCGGAAAGGCCCCGCGGCATGGTTTACCGGCAACGTATGGATCGACGAGATCGCAGTTGGGGCCGAGCCGTCCCGCTTGCGCGCCTTCAGGGTAAGCTTTGAACCGGGCGCGCGCACCGCATGGCACACGCACCCTGTCGGGCAGGTCCTGCATGTCTTGACAGGCTCCGGGCTGGTACAGCTTGAAGGCCAGCCGGTCTGCGAGATTCATCCCGGAGATACGGTGACGATTGCGCCCAATGAACGGCACTGGCACGGCGCTGCTGCCGGCAACACCTTGGTGCACCTTGCCGTGCAGGAAGCCGATGCGCAAGGGGTAGATGTCGTCTGGCTGGAGCCGGTGACGGATCGGGAGTACAGCGCCAGGTAGCCCAGGCTCCGCTTCCATCCCTAGTCCCTAGCCAGTTCCCTGCATCTGTCGCAGGACGATGACGATGCCCAGCGCGGCGAGCACGCTTGCCAGCGCGAAGACAAAAACGCTGGCATACCCGTAGAGGCCGATGACCGCGCCGGCCAAAGGTCCGGTGAGGAAGAAGGAGACGTCGGCAAAGGCGGTGTAGACGCCGAGGGCGGTGCCGCGGTTGTTTTGCGTGACGCGCTTGACCGCTTCCACGCCCAGGGCGGGAAAGACCAGCGAAAAGCCGAATCCGGCCAGGGCCGAGCCGGCAAGTGCCACCCACGGCCAGGGCGCGCGCCACAGCAGAATCAACCCCAGGGACTCTACCGACAGGCAGGTCATGGCCACCCGGAATCCGCCAAACCGGTTGATGGCTTGGATAAAAAGCAGTCGCGCCGCGATAAAAGCCACGCCAAACGCGGTGAGGCAGAGAGCGGCTCCGCCCCAGTGGCGGCTGGCATAGAAGAGGGTGACAAAGGTGGCGAGCACGCTGTAACCGACTCCGCCCAGGGCCAGGCCCATGCCGTGCGGGGCCACGCGGCCCAGCACGTCGCGAAAGGGAAGATGCTCGCCGGGGGTTACCGCAACCGGGCTCTTGCGGCTGGCCAGGGCAAGACTGAAGGCGCCGATGAGGATGGTGACAAGGCCCAGCGAGCCCAGTCCCCACTGCTGATCCAGAATTACGCCCAGGGGGGCCCCAAGAGCCATGGCGCCGTAGGTGCTGATGCCGTTGAACGAAATGACCTTGGCGGTGCTTGCCGGGCCGGCGCTGGTGATGCCCCAAAGAGTCGATCCCGTGGAGCCGAGGCTTTCGCCCACGCCCAGAACCAGGCGGCTCATGATCAGGGCGGTAAAGCTGAGCCAGTGGATGGAGTGCAGAGCCGCCGCAGCCACCAGCAGCGCTCCGCTGCCGGTGCAGGCCCCCATGCCCCACAGCACCGAGACCTTGGCGCCGGCTCTGTCGGAGATGCGGCCGGCCCACGGCCGGCTGAGGAGAGTGGCGATGTATTGGATGCTGATGACCAGCCCGGCCAGCGCCGCGCTGTAACCCATGCGCAGGTGGACATAGGGCGGCAGGACAGCCAGCGGCAGTCCGATGGACAGGTAGCAGACGAACGTGAAGTAAACAAACCCGATGATGTGCCAGGTGCCTCCGTTCGCGGCAACGGATGTGGGGACAGAGTCGCCGACAAGGGCAGAGGTTTGCATGATATAGGGTAGGAACCTGCGGAAGAAGGAGGCCAGTCTTCAGTATATCGGAGGGGGTCTGCCCCTTGGCCCGCTTGCATCGAGACACCATGGAACGGACTGGCTCTACACTGAGATGATGCCGGGATTTCACGTGGAAAACTTCGGTTGCAGAGCCGCACGCGCGGATGGCGAGGCGGTGAGCGGCCGGTTGCGCGCCGCGGGACTGAGCGAGCGGAATCCGGCGGCGGCCGATGTGGTGGTGGTCAATACGTGCAGCGTGACGGCGGAGGCCGATCGTGCCGCCCGCGCCTTCATCCGCCGTGCTCACAGGATTAACCCAGCAGCCCGGATCGTTGTGACCGGTTGCTATGCGCAGCGGGCGCCCGAGGAATTGGCGGGGATTGCCGGTGTGGCCGCCGTGGTGGGCAACAGTCACAAGGCTTTAGCGCCGGAGATCGCCTTGAACCTGACTCGGAAATGGGATGCGGATCGGGCAGGCGTTGTTCCCGATGTGCCGCCGCCTCTGGTCAGCGTGCAGGCGCTTATTGCCGGCGGTGCGAGCGCTTCCGCTCCCATCTGGGCAGACGACCGGTTCGCGCACTCGTTTCTTGAAGAGGCGCAGGTGATGCCGGGGGCGCAGACGCGGCCCAACCTGAAGATTCAGGAGGGGTGTGGGAACCGCTGCACGTTTTGCGTCATTCCCCAAACTCGCGGCTCGTCCAGGAGTCTGCCCGCTGCCAGCGTCCTGAAACAGGTGGAGGGCTTTGTCGCCGCCGGGGGCAACGAGCTGGTGCTGTCTGGGATCAATCTGGGCCGCTGGGGACGGGATATTTCCGGTCCTGTATTTCAACGGGGTTGGAAGGATACTGCCGGTTTCCCACCCTTTCCGCAGAAGGAAGCGGAAAGGATGGGGCACGGGGCCTCACTGGAGGATCCGTCGAGGCCAACGCTGGCTTGGCTGGTACGCCAGATTTTCGAGCGGACCGCGCTGCCGCGGCTGCGGCTGAGCTCCATCGAGCCGATGGACTGGGACCCGGAGTTGATCGGGTTGATGGCGGAATTCGGAGGGACGCGGCTGGCGAGGCATGCGCATCTCCCGTTGCAGTCCGGCTCGGATGCGGTGCTGCGGCGGATGCACCGGCGGTACCGGCCGTGGCATTACGAGGAAAAGGTGGAGGCTCTGCTGCGCGCGGCCGGATCGGAATTGACGCTGGGCGCGGACGTCATGGCCGGATTCCCTGGGGAGACGGATCGGGAGTTCTCGGAGACTCAGGATTTCGTGAGGGCGCTGCCCTTCGGCTATCTGCACCTGTTTCCGTTCTCCGCCCGGCCGGGAACGCGAGGATGGGCGTTGCACGCCGAGAAGCCGGTTCCGGCTGGGGTGGTGGAGGAGCGCATGGCGGCCCTGCGCACATTGGCGGCAGAGAAAAGCCGGGCGCACCGGAGACGCTTTGTAGGGCGGGAGCTGGAGGCGATCACACTGCATGCACCGCCGGCGCTCGAAGCCAGTGGCCGGACTGCCGCGTTGACGGAGAATTTCCTGCCCCTCGAGATGGAGGGCTGGTTGCCGGCCAACCGTTTGGTCCGAGTGCGGGTGAGCGGGCTGAACGGAGAAGGGACGCTGGAAGCAGGTGACTCGAACCGGCCATACGCCGTTCGTTCAGCCGAACCAAGCCAATGCTATACTTAGCGTGCGTTCGTGCGCCCGCGGCGAGTCCGGAAAGCCCCGGAAGCGGGCGAGAACGACTTTTGGAGGAGCACCATCGCACTCGACAAACGTTCCATAAAATCCTTTATCCGCATCAACGAGAAAATCCGCGCGCGTGAAATCCGCGTAATTGACGAAAACGGCGAACAGATGGGCATTTTGCCGCCTTTTGAGGCGCTCAAGATCGCCCGCGAGCGAGGGCTGGATCTGGTGGAGGTTTCGCCCAGCGCAGTGCCCCCGGTCTGCCGCATCCAGGACTATGGCCGCTATCTTTACGAGAAGGACAAGAGCGACCGCGCCGCCCGCAAAAAACAGAAAGTCATCGTGGTCAAAGAGGTCAAGTTCTCGGTGACCGTGGACGAGCACGACTACCAGACCAAGAAGAACCAGGCAGTCCGCTTCCTGACCGGCGGGGACAAGGTGAAGGCCAGCCTGCGCTTCCGCGGGCGCCAGATGGCCCACCGCGATTTGGGCTACGCCATCATCAACCGGCTCATCCAGGACATCGGGGATGCGGGGATCGTGGAGTTCATGCCGCGCATGGAGGGAACCATCCTGCACGCGATTCTGGCCCCGTCGAAGAAGCAGGAGGCCCCCAAGCCCAAGCCGGCCGTTGCTCCGCAGACCCAGGCGCCTGCGCCGCAGCCCCCGGCAACTCCGCCGCAATAGGCCGCTCAAGAAGACCACAGTGTACGCAGGCCGCCCTCGCCGGGCGGCCTTTCTGCTGATTTGACTTCCGGATTTGGCAGCGACGGCGCGCAAATTCCTCCAGGCCTTCCGTTGGCCATTTTTTTGGGAAGATCATCTGTCTCGTTCCTCTTGACAATCAAGAGAAGATGGCTTACCTCTTGATTATCAAGAGGAGAGCGGCGATGACCCAGAAGACCGGCGACATGGTGCAGGGGACTTTGGAGATGCTGATTCTGAAGACGCTCGCCCTGGAGCCTATGCATGGCTACGGAGTCGCTTTGCGCATCGAGCAGGTGAGCCAGGGGGTGTTTCGCGTGAACCCGGGCTCGCTGCTGCCGGCGCTGGCGCGGATGGAGCGCGCAGGACATGTGAAGAGCGAGTGGCGCTCGACGGAGAACAACCGGCGGGCCAAGTACTACGGGCTGACTGCGGCCGGCCGCAGGGCGCTGAACGATGAGACGAAGGCGTGGGGCCGCCAGACAGCGGCCATTGCCAGGATCTTGGAAGCGCGAAGCTGACCGGCTCGAGCACGGAGGGGTGCGATGGGATTCTTTGGGAATATTGCCGCCGGCCTGCGAGCGCTCGTAAGCGGAGCGCGTGTGGAGCGCGAGATGGATGAGGAGTTGCGCGAGTTTATGGAGGCCTCCGTTGAGGCCAAGGGGCGCGCGGGAATGGCGCCTGCCGAAGCGGCGCGGATGGCGCGGATAGAAGTTGGAAGCACGAATGCCGTGAAGCATCACATCCGCTCAGCAGGGTGGGAGACCAAGGTTGAGGATCTTTGGCAGGATCTCCGGTACAGCGCTCGCATGCTGGCCAGGAGCCCGGGGTTCACGCTGGTGGCCGTTCTGTCGCTGGCTTTGGGGATTGGCGCCAACACCGCGATCTTCACCTTGCTCAACGCCTTACTGTTGCGATCCCTGCCCGTCGAGGACCCGGCGCAGCTTGTGCTTTTCGGAAACGGGAAATGGGTGGGGAGCGTTGACGATCTACCCCACAAGAGTTGGGATTTGTATTCCTATCCCATGTACCGCGAGTTGAGCCAAAAGAACGAAGTTTTTTCCGGCGTTACAGCGATCGACAGCATCGAGTTTGCCACGCACGGTTCTGTGTCCGGCGAAAGCATGGAGATGCTCCATGCGTCGCTTGTCTCTGGAACGTATTTCTCGGTGTTGGGCGTAAAGCCTGCGCTGGGGCGCGCGCTTGACGAGGGAGACGACCGGGTGGCCGGTGGCGGACCGGTGGCTGTGGCCAGCGACGCATGGTGGAAACGTCATGGCAACGATTCGTCGGTCATCGGCAAATCAATTCGCATCGAGTCGAAAGACTATACGATCGTCGGCGTGGCGCCTCCTGGATTCTTTGGCGTCACGGTGGGCGAGTACCCAGATTTCTGGATTCCGCTTTCCATGGAAAAGGAAATCTCGCCGGGCTGGCACGGCCTCGAAGAAAAGCGGTTTCAATCGCTGTATCTTATCGCGCGGATCAAACCCGGTGTGAGCCTTCAGCGTGCCACAGCCAATATCAACCTGGACTTCAAGCAGATGCTCCGCGGCGAGTACGTTGGCGCGAATCCTTCTCAAAAGGATCTTGCGAGCATCGATCACGCGCAGATCGAGTTGACCCCGGCAGCGCAGGGGCTCTCGCAACTGCGCCAGAGGATGTCGCTGCCGCTTGAGATTCTCATGACGATTGTCGGCCTCGTTCTGCTTATTGCCTGCGCCAACATTGCCAACCTGCTGCTGGCGCGCGGCGCCGCCCGGTCGCGGGAGATCGCCGTCCGCATGGCCATGGGGGCGAGGCGTTCCCGGCTGGTGAGGCAACTGCTCACGGAGAGTTTCCTGCTGGCGCTGATGGGCGCTGCGCTGGGCATTGGTGCGGCATGGAAGGGCGGCCAGTTGCTTTTAGCGATTGCATCGGGCCATTCCGAAGCTCCGCCGATCGATGTTTCGCCCGATGCGCGCGTGCTGCTGTTTTCCCTGCTTCTCACTCTATTCACTGCGGTGCTCTTCGGGACAGTTCCCGCGCTGCGCGCTACGCGGCTCGACCTTACGGGATCGCTCAAGCAGGGGCGAGGGAATGCCGCAGGCTCGTCGCGCAACTCGCTGGCCCGCGCGTTGATCGTTTCGCAGGTTGCGCTGTCTTTGGTGCTGCTGGCCGGCGCCGGCCTGTTCTTGCGCAGCCTGGTGAATCTCACAAAAGCGGACACAGGCTTCAATAAGCAGAATGTGCTCATCTTTCAGTTGGACGAATACTCGGCGGGGCTGCCGCTGGACGCGCGCCTGGTGAACCTGCAGCAACAGATCGAAGACCGCGTGAAGGCGCTGCCGGGTGTCGAAGCGGCCAGTTTTTCCATGTTCACATTCAATCAGGGCGAATGGTCCGCTCCGGCCCGGGTGCAAGGGGTTCTGCGCACACCTGAGACCGGCGGGGACGTGTTGTACAACGTCGTCGGCACCGGCTTCTTTTCGACCATGGGCCTGCCCATGGTCGCCGGGCGGAACTTCGACGCGCACGACGGGGCCAAATCGCCCGAGGTGGCCGTGATCAATGAGACGATGGCTCGCAAGTACTTTGGTGGCGCTTCTCCCATCGGCCACCGGTTCGGGATCGGCGAAGATGAAACGCAGAGCCGCGAATTCGAGATTGTTGGAGTGGTCAGGAATGCGAAGTATGTTGCGCTGCAAGAGCATCCCCAGGCAGCGGCCTATTTTCCTTATGCGCAGCGTGTCCAGTACTTTGGGAATTTCGAAGTCCGCTACTCGGGAGAAGCCCAGCAAATCATCCACGCGGTGCGTCACGCCATTGCCGAGGTTAATCCCAACGTGCCCATAGGGAGCATCTCCACGCTGAGTGAGCAAGTGGACGAATCGACTGCGAATCAACGGCTGATTGCCGAGCTATCCTCATTCTTTGGTCTGCTCGCTGTCTTTCTTGCCAGCATCGGCATTTATGGGCTCATGTCCTATTCGGTTGCGCGCCGCACCAGCGAGATCGGCATACGGATGGCTTTGGGAGCGGGACGCATGACGGTCTTGAGCCTTATTCTGCGCGAGATACTGATGATGGTTGCGATCGGCGTCGCAATCGGCATTCCGGTCGCGCTGTTGGGCAATCGCCTGGCCTCCAAACTGCTCTACGACCTCAGCCCCGCAGACCCAATCAGTCTCATCGCCGCCGTCGCGATCCTTGCCGGCGTTGCAGCTCTTGCGGGGTACCTTCCGGCGCGCCGGGCTTCAAGGGTCGATCCGATGGTGGCGCTGCGCTGCGAATGACATTGCCGTAGCCGAGCCAGGCCGTTCGATTGAATACGTGGTGCGGGCGGGACGAGGAAGCCCTCGCGCCAGGGTTCCTCTTCCCGTGCGGGAGAGAGCCTGTGGTAGACTCCCTGTCGTTATGCGAATCCCGCTCTCTGCGTTGCCAATCCTTCTGCTGTTCATGGGTCTTGAAACCGGCGTTGCCTGCGCGCAGGAGTCCAGCCCGCCGCATCTTGAAAAGAGGGGCGCGGCCACCCAACTCATTGTGGACGGCAAGCCTTTCCTGATGCTGGGCGGCGAACTGCACAACTCCTCCTCGTCGAGCCTTGAGTATATGAAGCCGATTTGGCCGCGGCTGGCTGCGTTGGGGCTGAATACGGTGGTGACTCCGTTGTCGTGGGAGTTGATTGAACCCAGGGAAGGGAGCTTCGACTTCGCGCTTGTCGACGGACTTCTCGCCCAGGCACGGCAGGATCACGAGCGCATCGTCTTTCTGTGGCTGGCTTCCTGGAAGAATGGCATGTCGAGCTACGCGCCGGTGTGGGTCAAACAGGATACGCGCCGATTTCCGCGGGTTGTGGAGCACGGCAGCGAGGTGGAGATTCTCAGTCCGATGGGCGCGGCGACCCAGGAGGCGGATGGGCGCGCCTTTGCCGCATTGATGCAGCACATTAAGGAAGTGGACGGGCACGATCGTACCGTGCTGATGATGCAGATTGAGAATGAGGTCGGCGTTCTGGGCGACTCCCGCGACCACTCCGAAGCCGCCAACCGGGCCTTTGCCTCGGCGGTGCCGGGAGAACTCACACGATATTTGAAGGCGCATCGAGACACGCTTTATCCGGAGTTGCGGGCGCTTTGGGATGCGAATGGAGACAAGACCGCCGGAACCTGGGCGGAGGTCTTTGGCGACACCGCCAGAGCGGACGAGCTTTTCATGGCCTGGCACTACGCGCGGTTTGTTCATGCTGTCACCGCGCGGGGCAAGGCCGCCTATAACATTCCTATGTATGTGAACACCTGGCTCTCGGGAGACGATACCCCGCCGGGCGACTATCCGAGCGGGGGGCCGGAGCCCCGGGTAGCGGATGTGTGGAAGGCTGCCGGAGAGGCGCTGGATTTCTATGCGCCGGACCTGTATTCTTCGAACTTTGCCGAGTGGTGCAAGCGCTACCACCGCGACGGCAATCCACTGTTCATGCCCGAGACCAGGGGCGGCGCCGCGGGTGCCGCGAATGTGTTTTATGCGTTGGGCGAGGAGGCTGGATTTGGGTTTTCGCCGTTTGGGATTGAAGACGAAGAGAATGCCAAGGGCGAGCTGGCCGCAAGCTACAACGCACTTTCGAAGCTGGCGCCCCTGGTGGCCTCGCACCAGAGCGACGGCACTGTGCATGGGTTTGTGCTGGGTAAGTCGAACTCAACGGTCGAGTTCGTCGTGGGCGGGTATACGGTGCACGTGACCCTGGACGAGATCTTCGGCGCACATGCCGAGAACGGCTTTGGCCTGATCATGGCCACCGGGCCGGACGAGTTCCTGGGCGCCGGGAAGGGCTTCAGGGTCACGTTCACCCCTCGGTCAGGCGCCGGGACCCATGTGGGAATCGCGGCCGTGGATGAGGGCAGCTTTGAAGACGGAAAGTGGATTGCCGGCCGTCGGCTCAACGGCGACGAAAACGACCAGGGCAAGGGCTGGCGCTTCGATCCGCGGCAGGTAAGGATCGAAAAAGTGACACTTTACCGGTTTGAATAGACGGTTCGTCTGGGTCACCCCGGCATGGCGGAGAAACGAGCCTTGCGGTATACTGGTTGAAGCCTCAAGAGGGCAGGGAAGTCCCTGTCTCAAGGGCCATGTGGAGCGGTTGACCCAACCGTCCAAAACGAGAAGAAAATGCCCAAATTGAAGACCCATACGGGCGCGGCCAAGCGCTTCAGCAAGACTGGCACCGGCAAGATCAAGCGGCACCAGACGAAGACGCGGCACATCCTTACTTCGAAGTCGCCGAAAGTGAAACGCAAGCTGGGCCGGACCCTGATGGTTTCCGATGGCGACTACAAGAAGGTAGCGCGCATGATTCCCTACGCCTGATCGCTGAGCCGGCTCCGTAATAGCGGAGGCGGCGCTTCAGGGCCCCCGCAAAGCGTTGCACGGGCCCCCGGCAGACCGGACAGTTCCGCTGTCCTGGCGCTCCGAGAGATCAAGGCTTGATACGAGCGAGTGAAGAGGTTTACCGGCCAGACATCGATGGCCCTCCTGCCTCCAGCCGCATAACCGAACGCAAAATGGAGAACCTACTATGCCCCGCGTAAAACGCAGCACCAAGCGGAGTGACCGCCGCAAGAAGATTCTTGAGCGAGCAAGCGGTTATTTCCTTACCAAATCCAAGCTCTACCAGGCAGCGCAGGAAGCCGTCGAGCGCGGCTTGAAGTTTGCCTACACCGGCCGCAAGCAGAAAAAGCGGCAGTTCCGCTCGCTGTGGATTGTGCGCATCGCGGCCGCCTGCAAGCTGAACGGCACCAGTTACTCGCAGTTCATCAACGGGCTGAAGAAGGCCGGCATCGAGCTGGATCGCAAGATCCTGGCCGACATCGCTGTGAAGGACGCGGCGGGCTTCACCAAGCTGGTGGAGCAGGCCAAGGCGGCGCTGGCGGCGGAGACGAAGGCGGCGTAGCCGTTGGTTGAAGGAAGAATCGAGCGGCCCGGATTCCATCGAATTCCGGGCCGCTTTGCTTTTGGCTCCTCGCCTCGGCAACGCGATCCGCAAAACGCTCCAACAGTCGAGATCTCGATTTTCAGGCCGTCTTCTGTTCCCGCGGGCTGAGGCCCTTGATCAGCAGCCAAAGGCAGAGAACAACCCCAAATAGCAACAGCGGAATCTCGTACCAGTTGACCGAAACCACGGTTCCGAAAGCGGGGAAGAGCAGATAACAAAACCCGCAGATCCCCTCAAATGCCGAAGCCAGAATTCCCCCAAGCGCCAACCAGCGAGGCACGTAGCGCGAGCGGAAGAAAAGCCAGGCAAACAGAGCCGTTCCCAGTCCCAGAAACGGAAGGCCGATGTAATACGCATCCCATCCGGAGTCGAGAAACAGGCCGGCCAGAGCTTGCGGCGATGACATTCCAATGGCTCCCAAGTGCTGCCCGCTTCCCATCGTCCTCAGAGCGAGCAGTTGCAGCAGGATCCCGGCAAACCAAGTCCCCGCATAGATCAGTTGCGAGAACGCCGCAAACAGAGCCATCCCTCGATTGATTGGACTGAGGATCACGTAAAGCGCCACCAGCAGCACAACCAACCCCACGCCATTCAAGTAGGCCGCGGTCTGGTACAGGCGAAAGCCGGCCTCGTGCGCGAAGATGTTGCCGGCCGTTGCCTCGCCGTTGGCCCATACCAGATAGGGGGCAAAAAATCGCGTGAACGCGACCATTAAGATGGCCAGCGTAAGCAGGTAGGTGACCGCATAGACCCGCGCCGCAACCCGTTGTGATTGGTCGATCATCCTGGCATTCCTTTCCTGTATCTCGGAAGGGCTAGTCCGCGACCACAGGATAAGTTTTGCGAGGCGTGCAAACTGCCGCGGTTCAACAGATCCGGAACCGACCGTTGCCGCCGGCTAAGGTTGTTCTCCCCGCTCGCTCTGCAATGCGCAGAGCCGCACTCCCGCTCACGCGGCCAACCATCCGCACATCGTAACCAACGCATTCCCACCTCCAGATGTTCCCGAAACCGGTGGGAAATCCTTTTGGACCCCGAATCAACCTCAATATGTCTACCTTACCCCCGCCAAAAATCCCGTTACCGCCTTCTGCCACAACTCGGGCTGGTCGACGAAGTTCATGTGGCCGCTGTTGGGCAGGATGACGAGCTGCGAGCCGGCGATCTTCTCGTGCATTTCTTTGCTCAGCGACGGGTCGCACTCGTCGTGGTCGCCCACCACAACCAGCGTGGGCACATGGATGGTCGACAGGCGGTCGACGTACTCGACGGAAGTGAGGTTGCCGTCGATGACAAACTCCCCATGCTCGCCCCACATGGCGCGGTAGAGTTCCCAGTTGGTGGGGGCATTGCCGGCCGCGGGGTCGTAGGTGGAGTCGGGACGCGCGCCGTAAAGGAACGGGAAGTAGCCGGGACCCCAGGCCAGCGTTTCGTACTCGGCAGGGTAGCGGCCGTGCTCCCAGGTTTCACCCTTGCCGAAGAGCCCGGCCTGCTCCAGTTCGTTCAACCGGGCCAGCTTTGCGGGCGGCATGGCGGCCTTTTCCCGCGCCAGCACCTCGTTCATCTGGCGCGTGGAGGGGAAGGTGCTGTTGAGGATCAGGTGACTCAAGTTCTGCTGGTACTTGAGCGCATAGGCTTCGGCCAGAACGCCGCCGCAACTGTGCCCGAGCAGCGAGATCTTGCCCAGGTTGAGGGCCAGGCGCACGTCCTCAATGTCCTCGACCATGGCCTCGACGGTATAGCGGCTTGCGTCTTCCAGGCGCTGGGAGCGGCCGGAGCCGCGCTCGTCGATGAAGATGAGCCGGTGAGTACGTGCGAGGGGCAGCAGATAGGGCAGGAAGTAGTCGTGGGTGGCGCCGGGGCCTCCATGCAGGACAACCAGCGGTGGGCCTGTGCCGAAGGCCACGTAATAGATGAGCACGCCATGGGCGTCGACAAAGCCCTCCTGCTGCGCGTAAACGGCGGTTTGGGCGGCGGCCGGATTGGACATGGCCGCGAATAGAACGGCAAGGGGTAGAGCGGAAACCAGGCGCAAGAGCTTCATGCAGACGAGAATACCGCAAGTCGCAGAGGGCAGTGGTTTATCCTGCTCATAACACATGATGAACGAAGCGATTCCCAACCTGACGGCATTTGACGAGGCCGCGCTGGACCAGGCGTTTGCCGCGCTGGAGCGGCAGGCGCGCAATGCGGCCGCCGCGCTCAACAGCGAAGCGGCGGTGGAGGCTTTTCGCCTCGAATGGCTGGGCCGCAAGCAAGGTCGACTCAAAGAGGTATCGGACCAGTGGCTGAAGGCCGCGCCGCCAGAGGCCAAAAGGATGCTGGGCCAGCGGTTCAACGCACTCAAGGCGGTGGTGGAAGGCCTGCTGGACGCGGCCTTGGGAGCCGGCCCGAGCGATGCGGCTCTGGCGGCTGAGGCGATCGATATTACGCTGCCGGGGACGCGGCGGCTGACCGGCGCCGAGCATCCGATTACGCGGACGACCAACGAGATCGTCAATGTTTTTGCGGCCCTGGGTTACTCAGTTGGCGTGGGGCCGGAGGTCGAGACCGACTACTACAACTTCGAGTGCATGAATTTTCCGCCGGGGCATCCGGCGCGGGACACGCAGGACACCCTTGTCGTTGACAATCAGGAACGGCGTCCGCAGCGCGACCGGCTGCTGCTGCGCACGCATACGTCGCCGGTGCAGATGCGGACCATGGAGATGCAGCCGCCGCCGGTGCGCATCGTCATTCCGGGTAAGGTGCACAGGAACGAAGCGGACGACGCGACGCACTCGTCGACCTTTCATCAGGTTGAGGGCCTCTGCGTGGACGCGAACATTACTTTCAGCGACCTGAAGGGCACGCTGGACCATGCCATGAAGGCGCTGTTCGGTTCGGCGGTGAAGACGCGCCTCTTCCCATCCTTCTTCCCTTTCACCGAGCCGAGCGCCGACTTGCAGATCAGTTGCATCTTTTGCGGCGGGAAGGGCTGCCGCAAGTGCAAGCAGTCGGGTTGGATTGAGCTGCTGGGCTGCGGCATGGTGGACCCCGCTGTGTTTGCCTTCGCTGCGGAAAAGCAGCCTGCCTACGACCCGAAGAAGATTTCCGGCTTTGCTTTCGGAATGGGTGTCGAGCGCATTGCCATGATGAAGTACGGCATCAGCGAGATCGGGCAGTTTTATGCGGGGGATATGAGGTTTCTGGGACAATTCGTATAGCGGGTTCGCGCGCTGCGCGCGTTGGCAAGTTGGCGGGTTGGCGAAATGAGCAGGACGAGGCACTATCGCGATCTGATTGCATGGCAGAAAGCTATGGAGTTGGCGCGCCTCGTTTACACGACTACTGAAGAGTTCCCAAAGTCGGAGACCTTCGGATTGCGCATGCAGCTTCGCCGCTCGTCGGTCAATGTCGCCAGCCGTATCGCCGAAGCGCATGGACGGCTGAACGATGTGGAGATGCGTAAGGGACTTGGCGCTGCGCGTGCGGCAATCAACGAGTTGCAAACGCAGACGGAATTGGCGGCGAGCCTGGGATTCTTTAACGATGCGGCAAGTGGGGAATTGCTCGATCTGGGCACACGCGTAGCGAAGCTAATCAATGCTTTGCTCGGAGTGTTGGAACCGGAAAGCGAACCTGCGAACTTGCGACGCGAATAGCGCCAACTTGCGAGGAGAGAATATCGATCGATGCAAATACTGACCAAGTGGCTCCGTAGTTACTTGCCCAGCCTGCCGGTGGACGATGCGCAGCTCGCCGAGGATCTTACTCTGCGCGGCATTGCCGTCGAGGGCATCTTCGATCTCGGACCCGGCAACGGCTCGCTCTACGAGATGGACATCACCACCAACCGCGTGGACGCCATGAACCACTACGGCGTTGCGCGCGAGGCGGCGGCGATCTACGGTTTAGAGCTGCGCCCGCTCGATTCCACTCTTCCTGAAGCCCGGCCGGCCGCCAAGGCCTTTCCGGTGCAAATCGACGCACAGGATGCTTGCGGGCGATTCACAGCGCGGGTGTTGCGCGGCATTACGATCGGCGCCTCGCGGGACTGGTTTGCAGGGGCCGAGGTGGCCACCTACTTTGGACTGCTGGAGCAGAAGCAGATTTCAAACGCAGTGGACGCCACCAACTTCGCCTGGCTGGCGATGGGCCAGCCCACACACGGCTTCGACCTGGACAAGATAGAAGGCGGAATCGTTGTGCGGCGCGCGCGGAAGAGCGAACGCCTCAAGACGCTGGACGGCGTGGAAAGGACTCTCGATCCCGAAGACCTGATCGTGGCCGATCATGCCAAGCCTTTGGGACTAGCCGGGGTGATGGGCGGCTGGGACACGATGATCACGCCGTCGACGACCAATGTGCTGGTGGAGGCGGCCTGGTTCGATCCGATGACCGTGCGCAGAACGGCACGGCGGCATGGACTGCACACCGACGCCAGCCATCGCTTCGAGCGCGGGGCGGACTTCAATGCCGGGCCGGTAGCTTCCGCGCTGGTGAGCCGGATCCTGCTGGCCAACGGAGGGTGGATCGAGGGCGAGCTGGTAGACGCGCGCGTTCCAGCCATCGAGGAGCGCACCGCCCGCCGCAAGCCCGTTGCATTAGCCCTTGGAGAAGTGCGCCGCATCCTGGGCACTACCGTAGATGAAGAAGGTATTACTGCGGCGACGGTGGAGGGCGTGCTGACGGCGCTGGGCTGTGGGCTGGAAGCTGGCGATTCGTCGGGTCAGGGAGTTAGCAAGTCAGCAAATCAGCGAGTTAGCGAGTTGGCGAAAGGCGAT
>Ga0181531_10001153_pt1 | contig 16888 bp, 15 predicted proteins | sample PEATcosm2014_Bin_38_FD_119743 | JGI IMG/M metagenome (GOLD analysis project Ga0181531, IMG submission 119743) | Peatland microbial communities from MTU Mesocosm Facility, Houghton, MI, USA - PEATcosm2014_Bin11_10_metaG | ecosystem: Environmental > Terrestrial > Soil > Wetlands > Peat | place... | reverse complement strand
GACCGGGGCTTGGGAAGACGCCATCGAGACCTGGGGTCAACTGCTGGTGGCGCGCGGGTACGCGGTTTTTTATCCGAATATTCGCGGGTCCATCGGGTATGGGCAGAAATTTGCGGAGATGAATCGTGGGGACTGGGGCGGGAAGGATTTCAAGGATGTGATGGCTGGGGTAGACGATTTAGTGGCCAAGGGCATCGCGGACGCGAACCGGCTGGGGATTGGAGGATGGTCGTACGGCGGGTATATGTCGGAATGGGCGATTACGCAGACGACACGGTTTAAGGCGGCAGTGAGCGGGGCGGGACTGTCCAACTTAATTTCGGAATATGGGACGGAGCGCGGGCCTTCTTACGATGAGTGGTTTTATGGGTTGCCGTACGAGAAGCCGGACGGATTTTTGAACAGTTCGCCATTCCTTTATTTCAAGAATGTGAAGACGCCAACGCTGATTTTACAGGGGGATGCGGATCCGGTGGATCCGCTGGGGCAGAGCCAGGAGTTGTATCGCGGGTTGAAGCGGTATGGGGTGGAGGTGGAGATGGTGGTGTATCCGCGGGAGCCGCATGGATTTCATGAGGAGAAGCATTTAATCGATCGGCTGAAGCGGATTTTGGCGTGGTATGACAAATATTTGGGAAGCGGTGCGAAGGCGGCGGACAAGAAGTGAAGGAGGGCGTGGTCCGTGACAGAGCAAGGCGGGAGCGTTTTAAATTTCAAAGAAGTGGCGAGTGATGAGTGGCCCTTCGCGTGGAACGCTCAGGGTAAACGAGTGGCGAGTCAAAGCGCGTGCAGTCACAGAGTTGGTGACCGTGTGATTGTGGTGTGTCCTCAGAAGGCGGCCACTACAAAGGCAAGATAACGCTACACGTTGACGCCGCTTAGGAAGCCGCCTAGGTGGCCGGTTAGGCCGATTACGGCTACGGCCAGGAGTTCTAGTGGGATGCGGATTTGCGGGAGAGCGACCGCTGGATTGCGCAGTGTGCGCAGGTGGATGTAGCCGACGATCCAAAGCAACAAGCTGGAGATCAAGCCGAAAACCAGGTGTAGCAGGAGGATGCCTTTGAGGCGCTCCCCTTCTAGCGCCCACTGCCAGGCTAACAGGCCAGTGACGATGACGGGGAAGGTGGAGAGCGCCGCCGCGACGAGGTTCCACGAGGCCACGGCGCGCAAGGTGGGCTGCTTGAGGCAGCGCGAGGCGAGATCGAAAGCGACCCCGGTGAGGAAGAGCGCGATGGGGAAATGGATGAGCACGACGTGTTGCGCGTGGTGGGCGAAGAAGATGGTGCGCGGATCGAAGGGGTTGGTCATGCTCCCCAGTAACGCCGGGGTTCCCAGCAATAACGCGGCGAGTATGGTCATCGCCAGGCTCATTGGACGATGACCTTGCCGGTCATTTTGGGGTGGACGGAGCAGAAGTAGTCGTAGGTGCCGGCTTTGGTGAAGGTGAAGGAAAATTTTTCGTCGGTGTCGAGGACTTTGGATTTGAAGACGCCGTCGGTGCTAACGACGGTGTGGGGGATGTCGTCGCGGTTGGTCCAGGTGACGATGGCGCCGACCGGAACGGTGAGGGATTCGGGGCCGAATTTGAAGTTATCGATTTTGACTTCGATCGCGGCGGGCATGACGGCGACTGGCGATAACTTTTCGCCGGTGGCTGCTTTGCCGTAACTCAGTGTTGCTAACAGAACTGCACCGCAAATGAATACACTTCTACGCATGATTGTTCTCCCTTTTTTTGAAGTTTCCTGAGGGGCTAAAGCTCCTCGCTACAGGAAACGTGCGCGGCTTCAGCCGGTGCGTGAGAAAAGCCGTGCCGAACCCTCCGGGGCTCCCGCGCGAGCCCCGGGGATTGGCATCTAGGCCGTACTACATGGCCTAACTCGTGTGCGCCTGCGGCGCTGAATTGCGCCAATCAAAGGTCCGTCCAGCAGGCCGGTCCAGCGCGGTTACTAGTAGGCGCTTGGACGTTCGGCGGATTTGGGTTGATCGCTGAGCGATTCGTCGGTGACGGACAGGCCGTGATGTTTCTTGACGGAGTGCACTTCGGTGATGCCGAGGAGGCCGCGCAACTGGTCGGCTGGAACTTTCATGGGGCCGGGGGCGTCGGCTTTGCCTGGCGCGGGTTGCGGGAAGGCCGTGGAGCATGCGGTGTGGAAGGTGACGTTGCCTTCGACCTTTTGCATGGTCTGGTGAATGTGACCGTTGAGGACGGTGACGGAGCCGAATTTTTTGAGTTGCGCCAAGGCTTGCGCGCTGTCGTCCGTGCCCCAGCCCCATTCGGGGTAGACGGTCCAGAGCGGGATGTGGGCGAACACGACGATGGGCGTGCTGGGGGTAAGGGATTGCACGTCTTGCGTCATCCAGGCGATTTGTTCGGCGCCGAGCGAGCCGAGGCCGCCGGCCTTGAGATTTTGGACATTGACTAATCCAATGAAATGCACGCCTTTTTTATCGAAGCTGTACCAGCCTTTGCCGTTGCTTTGCTTGGCGTAGCGCTCGAAGTATTGCTTGCCGTCGTCGTTAAGTAAATCGTGTTCGCCGGGGACGAAGAAGACGTCTTTGGCGGGGGCGCCTTTGAGGATTTGGTCGACGGCATCGAACTCTTCGGGCTTGGAGAGGTGGCTGATGTCGCCGGTGTGGAGAAGGAACTCGGGCGCGACGGGGAGCGCGTTGATTTTGCCGACGGCGGCTTGCAGGGTGGCGGCGACATCGGGATTGGCGGCTTTGCTGAAGCCCATGTGGCTGTCGCTGATTTGCACGAAGCTTAGTTCGCCGGCGGAGACTTTGGCGGCGTGGCTGCCGGCGGTACCGAGGGCATAGGAATTGAGCACGCCGCCTTTAATGACGCACAGCGCGCCTGTGCCGGCCCAGGCCATGCATTTCAGAAAGCCGCGACGGTCGATGCCGTCGTGATTGTGGTCATGCAGGATTTCGTCTGGCGGGGCGATGCGAATTTTGTTTGGCATTTGGTCTCTCTCCTCAGTGAACGAGGTCTGCGTTGCGTTTCAGCGAGTAAGACTGCGCCTGTGCGGTTTCTATTCCGGACTTGGCGAAAAAAAATTAATTCGACTGGCGGGTCATCTTCGGGAATAAAGTGGGAGGTGCGGCGGTCCTTAGTTGTGACATCGCGTGGTGCCGCCGGGCGCTTGGCGGCGACCTGTGGACGCTGCCGGGAAGGTTTACCTTTTTGCTGGAACCGGACGATCGGGCACGATTCGAACAGGTCGTGCTGCCGCATCTGGACGCTGCGTTCAACCTGGCGCGCTGGCTGCTGCGCAATCGCAGCGACGCGGAGGACGTGGCGCAGGAGGCGCTCCTGCGCGCGTACCGCTTTTTCGGCGGGTTTCACGGCGGCGTTGGGAACGAGGCGCGGGGGTGGCTGCTGCAGATTGTGCGGAATACGTGTTACACGTGGCTGGAGAAGAATCGGCCAATGGAATTTATGCCGGAATTCGATGAAACACATCATTCGCCGATCAGCGGGGCGCAGACGGGTGGCTCGCCAGAGGCTTTGGCGATTGCGAATGCGGACCGTGAACGATTGACACAGGCGCTGGAGAAATTGCCGCCGCGATTTCGCGAGGTGCTGGTGCTGCGCGAGTTGGAAGGGTGTTCGTATAAGGAGATTGCGGCGATTACGGCGGTGCCGATGGGAACGGTGATGTCGGCGCTATCGCGGGCGCGGAGGCAACTACAGCTGGCGCTAGGGGCGCCGGACTTGGCGGCGGGGGATGCGACGAGACCGGCGCGCGCACCACAGGGAGGTACACCGTGAACTGCGAACTGCGCGGTAAATCGCTGCACGGGTACCTGGATGGCGAGCTGGATGCGGTGCGTGCGGCGGAGTTCGAGCGGCACCTTGAGGGCTGTTCGGAATGCCTGGCGGAACTGGAAGCACAGGAGGCGCTGCGGGCATCGCTGAAGCAGGCGCAGTTGCGCGAGCGGGCGCCGGCAGATTTGCGCAAGAAGGTGGTGAAGAGTTTGCCGAAGGCGGCGCGGGCTGGCGACTTCGCGTTGCGTTTGTCGTGGCAATGGCTGGCGGTGGCTGCGGCGGTGGTGCTGGTAGCGAGTTTTGTTGGCTGGCGTGAGGTGTCTGGTCGGTTGGATCTAGCCGGGGAACAGTTGATGGCGGCGGAAATCGTGGATGCGCACGTGCGGTCGCTGCAGCCGGGGCATTTATCGGATGTGATTTCGACGGATCAGCATACGGTGAAGCCGTGGTTCAACGGGAAGGTGGATTTTGCGGTGCCGGTGCGGGATTTCACGGATGAGGGGTTTCCGCTGCAGGGCGGGCGGCTGGAAGTGATCGATGGGCGCACGGTGGCGGCGCTGATTTATGGGCGGCGGAAGCATGAGGTGAATCTATTTGTGTGGCCGGTGAGTGCGGCGGGCGATGAAGCGGCGCGGGCCAGTGGGTTGCGCGGGTATCAGTTGATCCGGTGGCGGAAGGGCGGGATGGAGTATTGGCTGGTGTCGGATTTGGCGTTGCCAGATTTGGAGAATCTGCAGAAATTGGTGGCGCAGTAATGCGATAGAACGACGATGGAACTGTGGCCCGCTAAAACCCGCCGGCAAGATGCCGGCGGTGCAACGGCGCTACAGTATGGGGTCTAAAGCAGACGGTATTGTGGTTTGTGCAAAAGGGCCACTATTCCTAGGGTAGGGCTTTACACCGGGAATCGTGGCATGCTAGTGTTCTCTCCGTACCGCCATCCTTTGCGCCAGGCGGCTAGGGCCTCTGATCGAGAACCTGCCAAACGTTCGCTTCCACGTGTGTATTGTCGCGTGCGGAGTCGACAATCGCTTCAAAGGCGATTGCCATGTTGCGATACCAAGTCCCTCTCCGGGAATACTAAGCCGTCTCTCTTGTTGTGCTTGCGGGGCCTTTTGTGGGGCTGGCGGGCATGTGGGGAGAGGCAAATGAGGTCACCTTGCTGAAGCTGCGAAAAGTGGAAATTACCGGGTTTAAGTCGTTCTTCGAGCGGACCACCGTGACGTTTAGTGGCGCGGGGACGACCTGCATCGTGGGGCCGAACGGGTGCGGAAAGTCCAACGTGGTGGACGCAATTTCGTGGGTGCTGGGCGAGCAGAGCCACAAGTCGCTGCGCGCGGGGCGGATGTCTGACTGCATCTTTAATGGGACGCTGAAGCGGCCGCCGCTGGGATTGGCGGAAGTGACGATCACGATGGAAGACCCCGAGTTGGCGGAGGCGGCGCGGTTTGTGCTGGAGGGAGCGGAAGCTACGGGATCGAATGGCCATGCAGATGTGATTGATTTGACGGCAGCTCCGGCGGAGCAGCCCGGCGATCCAACAATGGGTGACGGCGAGACGGAGCAAAACCCTTGCACAGAGAAAAACCTTGAGGGCCCAGAGAACACAGAGACGGTGCCGGAAAGTTCTGCGGCGGAGGCGGAGACTGCGGGAGCGCCGGAGTTTCTGAAGGGCAGACGGCGGAAAAAGGCTGAGAAACTGACGCTGGCGACCAAGCCCGGAGAAGTTGTCGTGAGCCGGCGGTTGTATCGCTCGGGGCAGAGCGAATACTTGATTAATGGGCGGCCGGCGCGGTTGCGCGATATTCAGGACATGTTTATGGGCGTGGGGCTGGGGCCGGACTCCTACGCGATTATCGAGCAGGGGCGCATCGGGCAGATATTGTCAACCAAGCCCATGGAGCGGCGGGCGATTATTGAAGAAGCAGCGGGCGTGACGAAGTTTAAGACGAAGAAGCGGCTGGCGGAGGCCAAGCTGGAGTCCTCGAAGGTGAACCTGTCGCGCGTGAACGATATTGTGGTGGAGGTGGAGAAGCAGCTGGGGTCGCTGAAGCGGCAGGCGGCGAAGGCGCGGCGCTACGCGGAAGTGCGCGAGCAGATGCGCGCGATTGTGCGGCAGATGCTGGCGGGCAAGGCGCGGGAGCTGGATGCGGAGGCGGAGCGCGTGGGGGCTTCACTGGCGGAGCTTACGTCGGCGGAAGCGCAGCAGGCCGCGGCGATTGCTACGCAGGAAGCAGAACATGACCGGGTGAACCAGCGGATCTATGAGCTGGATGCGGAGCTGAAGCAGAACCAGAACGTACTGAATTTGACGGCGCTGGAGGCGGACCGCTGCGAGAATCGCGTGGCGTTTAATCGGCAACGCGCGACGGAATTGGGCGGCCGGCGCGAACAGGTGTCCGCGGAGATGGCGCAAGCGGTGGCGCAGGCGGCGGAATGCGCCGGGCGGCATGCGGCGCAGCGCGAGGCGGTGGCGGCGGTGCGCAGCGAGACTACCAAGTTGCAAGCGCGCGCGGATGAGTTGACGGCGCGGGCGCAATCGCGCAACGCGGAGATTGCGGATTCCGAGTCGCACATCGCGGCGCTGCGGCGTTCGGCGGCGCAGGCGGGGGAAAGTTTGTTACGGCTGCATGGGGAACAGAAGCAAGCCGAGGAAGCGCTAGTGCACCAGGCGGAGTCGCTGCGGCGGCTGGAGAATACGGAGCATGAACTGCTCGAGTCTTCCATTCGAGTACGGGATGATGCGGACCAGGCGGCGTTTGACTACGAAGCGGCTAGCTCGAACCTAACGGCGTTGAAAGAAGATGCGGCGGCGCTGCAGACCAGCCTCGCGGAATACAAGGCGGAGCGCGAAGCCACCGGCAAGCTGGCGGATGCGGTGCGGGACGCGCTTTCCAGCGTACGGGCGCGGCATGGCTCGCTGACCAACATTTTGAACGACCGCTCGTATACCACAGACGCGGTGCAGAAGCTTTTTGCGGCCAACGAGCGCGGCGGCGGCGAAGATTTCCGCGCGGTGGGCGTACTGGCGGATTATGCCGAAGTGGAAGAAAAACATGAGGCGGCGCTGGAGCAGTACTTGCGCGAGGAGCTGGAGTTCGTGGTGGTGGAGACGTATGACCACGCGCGGGCCGGCGTCTCCATGTTGCGAGACGAGGTCGGCGGGCGTGCGACGTTCTTCGTCGACTCACTGCGCAACCTGCGGCTGGGCGAGTACGAGCCCATCGCGCACTTCCGGCCCGAAGACGGCGTGATTTCGCGGCTGGACAAGATCGTGGAGTTTCGCGAACCACTGGGCGCGGCGGCGAAGCAGTTTCTGCCGCGGCTGCGTTCGGCGTACCTGACGGAAAACGCGGCGGCGGCGGAAAGGCTGGCGCGCGAGAATACGCAGTATGCGTTCGTGACGCCGGATGGCACGTGCTACCAGGGACGCATGGTGACCGGCGGGCGGCCCGATGAATCCGGTCCGCTGGGCATGAAGCGCGAGCTGCGCGCGCTGGATGCCGAGCTGATGCAACTCGAACACGACATGGGCGAGAAGCAGGCGGCGCTGCAAGAAATGGCCGCGCAAATCGCACACACCGAGCAAGCGCTGGAAAAGGTTCACGAGGAGCAGCGCGACGTGGAACGGCGCGTGATTTCGAGCAAGATGCGCCATGACCAGATGCAGAGTGAGCTGGCGCGTTTGGGGTTGGACTTGACAGTGTGCCAGAGCGACCTTTCGCGCATTCGCCAAGATGTGGATAACGCGCGGCAGCGGGCGCAGCGCGCGGAGCATGAACACGTAGCGGCAGCCGCGACGCGGGCCGAAGCGGAAGCGGAAACGGTGCGGCTCTCCGAAGGGCTGGTGCAACTGCGCAACTCGATCCACAGCGAACAGGATGAATTAACGGCGTCGCGCGCGGAGCTGGCGGCGATGAGTGAGCGACTGGCGTCGGCCGAAGCGCTGGCGCAGCGGCTGGAGCAGGAGTCACGGGAACTGGAACGGCGCGAAGCCGCGCTGCGCCAGCAGGAACTCTCCATCGGCGACGAAACGGTGGCGCTGGCCAAGCAGAACGACGAACTGCAACGGCAGCTCGAAGGACTGCGCGGCGAGAAGCTGCGGCTGGAAGTGCGGCAGCGGGAACTGGAACAAGAGTGGGACACGGGACGCACCAGCGTGGCGCGGCTGGACGATCAACTGCGCATGGCGCGGCAGACGATCCAGGAGGTGCGCGAGTTGCGTGGCCAAGCGGAAATTGCGCGCGCCAAGAACGACTCCGAGCGGGCGCACCTGCGCGAGACGTGCATGGCCGAAGTGAATGCGCAGCCCGAAGATTTGATCGCCACCGAGCAAGCCTTCATGTCCGGCGATGAGCTGGCGGTGGCGGAAGCCAACTACCGTGAGATGAAGCAGCGCGTGGAAGCCATGGGCGCGGTGAATATGATGGCGCTCGAAGAGTTCAACGAGTGCGAGCAGCGCTTCACGTTCCTGACGCGCGAGCGCGACGATTTACTGCAGTCCATTCGCGACACGCAGCAGGCCATCACGGAGCTGGACCAGATCTCCAAGGAAAAATTCGAGCATGCTTTTCATGCCATCAACGCCAATTTCTCCACGGCCTTCCACACGATTTTCGGCGGCGGCATGGCGGAAATGCGGCTTACGGAAGTAGACAGCTCCGGCGACGCCGGCATCGACGTGGTGGCTTCGCCGCCGGGCAAGCGGCTGCAAAACGTGCTGCTGCTGAGCGGCGGAGAAAAAGCCATGGCCGCGCTAGCGCTGCTGATCGCCATTTTCCGCTACCAGCCAAGCCCTTTCTGCATCCTGGACGAAGTGGATGCGCCGCTAGACGAGGCCAACGTGGGACGCTTCACAAAGCTGATTGCCGAGATGAGCGCGCAGACGCAGTTCATTGTGGTGACGCACAACCGCCGGACCATGGAGATTGGCGACGTGCTGTACGGCGTGACCATGCAGGAGCCGGGCGTCTCGAAACTGGTGAGCGTGCGCTGGGAAGGCGCGGAGAGCGCTACGCCTAAGCCACGCCAGGCGGCGGCCACGGCGGCGTAAACGCGGAAGCGAAAGCGATCATCCGTCGAAAGCACCCGCAACATTTTCCCGCGCGACATGAGCACTCTGCTCGTACAGAATGCAAGCGAAAAAAATTCTTCCACTAATTTCCACCGACTCGCGGTTGGACTTCACGTTGGCGTGCGCTAGAATGCGTCTCGGTTCAGGGGAACGCATTTCGTGGCTGCCATTCCATCCACCAGTACGCTTCGCGAGACGTATTTCGCGGGTCTGACGCCCGTGGCGCGCGGCAAAGTGCGCGACATCTACGATCTCGGCGACGAACTGCTGATCGTGGCCACGGACCGCTTGTCGGCCTTCGACGTCATCCTGCCAACGCCCATCCCGGATAAAGGCCGCGTTCTCACGCAACTCTCATTGTTCTGGTTCGCGCAACTGTGCGACGTCATTCCCAATCACGTGCTGCGCTCCACGAATTTCCCCGAGCCTTTCGCGGCCCACACGGTGGAACTCGCCGGACGCTCCATGATCGTGCGCAAGACGCAGCCGCTGCCCATCGAGTGCGTGGTGCGCGGCTACTTATCCGGCTCCGGCTGGAAGGATTATTGCGCCACCGGGAAAGTTTGCGGCATAGCATTGCCCACAGGACTGCGCGAGTCGGACCGTTTGCCGGAGCCAATATTTACCCCGGCCTCGAAGGCGGTAACCGGGCACGACGAAAATATTTCGTTCGCGCAGGCCGCCGAACGCGTCGGCCAGGAGGTTGCGGAGCGCGTGCGTGCGGTGAGCATTGAGATTTACAAACGCGCCGCGGCCTACGCCGAACCGCGCGGTGTGATCCTGGCGGATACTAAGTTTGAGTTTGGCCTGCTGCCCAGCGCATCGGGGAACGGCAAGACCGACGGCGGCGGCGAATTGATCTGGATTGACGAAGCGCTGACGCCGGACTCTTCGCGCTTCTGGCCCGCAGCACAGTACAAACCCGGCGGACCGCAGCCTTCTTTCGACAAGCAGTACGTTCGCGATTATCTCGAAAGCATTCGCTGGCCGAAGACTCCGCCCGGGCCGGACTTGCCGGGGGAAGTGGTCGCCGCCACCCGCAACAAATACCGCGAGGCGTATCGCATCCTCGTGGGGTACGAACTCGAGTAAGTCCCCTTTATCCCTTTTTAGAAAATTGCAGGAGAGTTTGCGGAGCGTGGCAACGTGAAGGATCAACTCGAAGGATTAGTGGTGCAGATGGTGGAAGACGGGATTCTCTTCGACGAAGCGGTCGGAGAGTTTGAGAAGCGGTTTATCCGCAAGGTGCTGGAAGGCGCCAGCGGCAACCAGTCGCGCGCCGCGGAAGTGCTGGGTATGCACCGCAACACGCTCAGCCGGAAGATTGAAGAGTACAAGCTGGACCACAACGGACACCGGCGGAAGCGCGCGCGGTAATCGGGAAAAGCGCGGCGAAAGAACCAAGCCTCGGCGCCCGAGAGGGGCCAGCCTAACCACACAAAATAAAAAAAGGCCCCGCGGGTGCACCGCGAGGCCGGGGAAAACTGCGCGCAATGCCTCAACTGGGCTTGCGATGGACGGGCGGCTTCTTGGCGCCCTTTTCCTTGGGAATATCCTCCACGTTCACTTTGCCTTTTTCCCAGTGGAGCATGAAGTTGGGATCGGGATCGTACGAGGTCAGTGTGGCAGTGAAGCGCACAGCGTTGTCTTTCTCCACGCGCGCGGCGTCCGGCTGGCCGACGATTTTCACATCCATGTTGGGCACCGTGGCGGCATCGAACTCCGCATCGCTCGTCACGAACGCGACTTTGAGTTCCGTCAGGTCCGCGCCCGGGGTGACCTCAATGATCTTCCCAGGCACGTCCGGGAACTCCAGGCCGCAAGCCGCCAGCCAGGTCACTTTGCCCTTGTCGCCTCCAGCTTTCAGATCGGTAATCACGGAGGCAATGGTCATATCCTTTTGCGCCGCGCTGAGATCCGTGGCGGAAGGCAATTTGTAGCTGTCCGGGCGCGTCGGCGAAGCGGCTGCGAGTTGCAGCATTTCGTTGAACTCCGCGTCGGTCAAGCTGTCGCAAGCGGCCTGCTGATAATTGGCGATCAGCTTACGCAGATAGGCCTTCAATTCCGTGGCCTGTTTTGCGTTTGCGGAAGGTGAGCTGGCTCCGCGCGCGATATCCCAGAAGCCGTCGAGGGTCGCAGGGGGAGTTAAGTTCAATTCGGCCTGGCCGAGCTTGAATTCCATAACGGCGTCGTCCGGCTTTAGCCCGAGGTCCGACTTGTAATAGGTGATGGCGTCAGGATAATCCTTCTGGATCAACGCGGCTTGCGCCGCCACGCCGTAGAGGAAAATCTCCAGCTGTTTTTTCTGGGCGTCAAACGCGTCCTGCGCTACGTTGTCCGGCTTCTTGAAATTGTCCAGGGCCTTCAGCGCCGCAACGGCGGCAGCCTGTCCAGACTTTGCCAGGACCGCGTCGGTGGCCACGGTGTGGCCGTTCGCCGGATCCGAGATGAGCGCGTTGTAGCCCGCGGTGTGCGCATACAGGGCCGCGTACTTGGCATTGGCATCGACGCAAGGCAGCGCGGCGGTCTTGTCCGCATATTCAATCATGCGCTGGTAATTCTTTTGCGCGCCATAGTTCTGGTAATACAGCGGGTACACGTAAATGAGCAGCGCGGAGTTGGGATATTTGGAAACGAAATCGTCGAGCAGTTTGATCTGGCTGGCGGGATTTTTCTCCGACGCCGCGGCCGTATAGGCGTTGTACTCCGCCATGGTATACGGCTGCTTGTTGGCGGCTGCGGCCGCGCAGGGATCCTGTGCCGCCGCCGGTGCCGCGGCTGGTGCAGCCGTCTGCGCGGCCGCCGGGCCTGCTACGAACAGCATGGCCATAGCGCTCAAGCTGAGCGCCGCGACCATCGCGAGGCTCACAGATTTTGCGATTGCTCTCATTCCCACTCTCCTCGAACGTTCACCGTGTATGTACGCTTAATATTTCTCCGGGTGCGGCGCCCGGGTCCACCCGTGCTCAGGAACTTTGGAAGTATAGGGAAAGCTTCGGGGACTTCGCAAGCCGTAAGGATACCGGAACGTCTGTATTTTGCTATGAATATTCCCGCAGTGTTGCAGCGCTTGCCTGTCCGGGTGCCCCGTTCGCTCTCCAACCCTCGGCAAAACTCCCCGATGATACGATGAGTGTCGCACAAAAACAGTGGTCTGCACGAGGAAGAATTCTCATGGCGCCGATAAGCGAAACGAATGAACCTGCGATTGCAAGGCGCTCACATACAGCGCCGCTCAAGGGCGCGGTAGCGCTCGTCACCGGAGGCAATCGTGGCATCGGCCGGGCCATCGCTCTGCGGCTGGCGGAGCTCGGAGCGGCGGTCGGCATCTGCGGCCGCGATCAAGCCACGCTGGACGAGACGCTCTCCGCGCTACAAAAGATTCAGACACCAGCGCACGCGGAAAGTGCCGATGTTTCGCAAGCCGCCGAGGTCTTGCGCCTCGTCGCCAACACCGAGGCTGCGCTCGGCGGTATCTCCATCCTGGTGAACAACGCTGGCGTGGGCTTATTTGGCCCGATGCAGGAGAAGTCCGAAGCGGACTGGGACCGCGTGCTGGACACCAACCTGAAGAGCGTGTTTCTGGTGTCGCGCGCGGTGGCTCCCGGGATGATCAAGCGCGGCGCCGGCGACATCATCAACATCAGTTCGCTCGCCGGGCATAACGCGTTTGCCGGCGGCGCGATTTATTGCGCGTCCAAGTGGGGATTGCAAGGACTCACCGCGTGCCTGGCGGAAGACCTGCGCGGGCATGGCATCCGCGTCAGTTCGGTCTGCCCGGGCAGCGTAGCCACGGAGTTCGGCGGCAACTTGCAGAAGAAAGCGCACGCGCTTCAGGCGGACGATATCGCGCACGCGGTGGAAATGCTGGTAACGCAAGCGCCCAACAGCTTCATCAGCGAGATACAGATGCGGCCGCTGCGGAAGGCGTAAGCGGGGCGACCGTGGCCCTCCGGTCCCGGCGTTGTGGCGGACGGCCGAGACGCATTTTTCCTCTTGACAACAGTTGTTGTAACGACTATATTCTGGGCATGGCGTCGCGCTCCCGCAGCACCGCGAAACGGCCCGCCCATTCGCTCCCACAAGAGGTTTTTATCTCCTTGCTCAAGCTGGCCGACGCCCTCACCCGCCAGGCCGACCGGCTCATCCGCTCCGCTGGCCTTTCCGGCGCGCAATACAACGTCCTGCGCATTCTGCGCGGCGCCGAACCGCAGGGCCTGGCCTGCCGCGAAATCGGCGAGCGCATGATTTCGCATGACCCGGACATCACGCGACTGCTGGACCGCATGGAAAAACGCCAGCTGATCACCCGCGAGCGCCAAACCGACGACCGCCGCGTCATCAAAACGCGCATCACGGCCACGGGCCTGGCCGCGCTGGCGGAGCTCGATGAACCGGTGAGCGCCCTGCACAAGCGCCAGTTTCAGCACATGAGCGCCGCGCGGTTGAAAATGCTTTCGGAGTTGTTGCAGGAATCCGCGCCCCAAGGTTCGCATTCCGCAGATGAAGTTCCCGATTCTCGATCGCACACAGGTTAAGGAGGCACGACCATGGGCCATTTCATTTCTCGCATAGCATCGTTCGTAACGCTTGCCGCCGTTCTTTCTCTGCCGGCCACCGCCGCGACCACGACGTGGCAAATCGACCCCGCGCACACCTCAGCAAACTTCTCCGTGAAGCACTTGATGATCTCCACGGTGCGCGGCGAATTCAAAGGCGTCACCGGAACCATCGTGTGGGACGACCAGGACATCACCAAGTCAACCGTAAACGTAACCATCGACACCACCACGGTCACTACCGGCGAGCCGAAGCGCGATAACGACCTGCGCACCAACCCAGACTTTTTCGACACCGCAAAGTATCCCACCATCACGTTCAAGTCATCCAAGGTTGAGCAAGTAGCGCCTGGTAAACTGAAGGTCACCGGCGCGCTTACGATTCGTGACGTCACCAAGAACGACGTCGTGCTGGATGTCGAAGGGCCGTCCGCTTCGGTGAAGGATCCCTGGGGCAACACGCGCAGCGCGGTATCCGCGACCACGAAGATCAATCGCCGGGAATACGGCGTGGTTTGGGATAAAAAGATGGACAACGGCGGCGTGGTCGTCTCCGACGACGTAAACATCAGCATCGACCTGGAAATGACCAAGCAGAAGTAAGCGCCCGCACTCAGCGCTTGCCGGATCAACCCGAAAGGACTGCCCTATATGCAACGACCTGCACCGACCGACCATCCGATCGTCGACCTCATCAGCCACCGCTGGAGCCCCCGCGCGTTCGACAAAAAGCCTGTGCCGCACGCCGTGTTGCGCAGCCTTTTTGAGGCCGCGCGCTGGGCGCCCTCCAGCAGCAACGAGCAGCCATGGGCGTTTCTTGTCACCACTGCCGAACAGCCCGAGGAATTCGCCAAAATGGTCAGCGTGCTGGTGGAGTTCAACCAGGGATGGGCGAAGAACGCTCCCATCCTCGTGCTCGCGGTATCGCAATTAGCCTTCGCCAAAACCGGCGCGCCCAACCGCAACGCGCAGTACGACACCGGCGCCGCCAGTGCGCTGCTCTCCGTGGAAGCCACCTCGCGCGGCCTCTTTGTCCACCAGATGGCGGGTTTCGATCCGGAGAAGGCGCGCCAGGTGTTCGGCATTCCCGCAGGTTGGGACTCCCTCGCTGTGCTCGCGATCGGTTATCCCGGCGATCTTGCGTCGCTCCCGCAACCCTTGCAAGAGCGGGAACAGGCGCCGCGCACGCGCAAACCGCTCACGGAATTTGTCATGACCGGCCACTGGGGCCATACTGCTTCTTTCCTCTCGTAGCCAGCATCCAAGGCAATCGGTAGATAGTTGGCGATTGCGAGAGACAGAGGAGTTGTTCCCGGTCTATGCACGGCACCATCGAATTTCTTCTGCATCACGGCTACGCGGTAATACTTGTTTGGGTTTTTGCCGAACAGATCGGCTTGCCGGTTCCCTCGCTGCCGTTGCTGTTGGCGGCGGGCGCCCTGGCGGGAAGCCATAGCCTGAATTTTTTCGCCTGCCTCATCACTGCCGTGTTCGCCTCGGTGTGCGCGGACTCCGTGTGGTACGAAATGGGTCGCCTCAAGGGCATCAAGGTCCTCCAGATGCTTTGCAAAATCTCTCTCGAGCCGGATTCCTGCGTGCGCAAGACGGAAGGCCTCTTTTCCACGCAAGGCGCCAATTCCCTGCTGTTGGCCAAGTTTTTCCCCGGCTTCAGCACCGTGGCGCCGCCGCTCGCCGGCGTGTTTCACATGCGCCTCGGGCGCTTTCTGCTGTACGATACCGGCGGCTCGGCCATCTGGGCCGGCAGCTTCCTCACGCTTGGCTACATCTTCAGCGGTCAGATTGAGCACATCGCGGAGCGTGCCGCCTCTCTCGGCAGCGGCTTGCTCGTCCTCATCATCGCCCTTATGGGCGGCTATATTCTCTACAAATACATCGGCCGCCGCCGCTTCCTGCACGAACTGCGCATCTCGCGCATCACTGCGGACGAGTTAAAAGAAAAAATGGATCAGGGCGAGCCTGTAATGGTCGTGGACCTGCGCCACCCGCTGGACTTCGACGCCGACCCCGAAACCATTCCCGGCGCGTTTCGCATCGATGCCAAGGAACTGGAGCAGCACAACGATCGCCTGCCACACGATCGCGAAGTCATTTTGTATTGCACGTGCCCCAACGAAGCCACCAGCGCGCGCCTGGCGCTGCTGCTGCGCCGCCAAGGCATCCAGCACATTCGCCCCCTCGAGGGTGGCCTGGACGCGTGGCGCCAGCAAGGCTACCCAGTGACCTCCGTGGCGCACGGCTAAAAAGAGCCGCACGTTGACTTGCGGGGCGCGGCAGATCGCGACCCAGCTTACCCAGGTGGATAATTTTTCAGGAGGACGCGATGAGCATCAAAGTGAATGTAATTTTCTACAGTATGTACGGCCACGTCTACAAAATGGCGGAAGCTATCGCCGAGGGTGCCAGGTCCGTTTCTGGTGCGGAAGTTTCCTTGTTCCAGGTGCAGGAAGTATTGCCGGACGCCGTTCTCGAACAATACGGCGCGAAGGCCGCGCGCGCCGCCTTCGCGAAAGTTCCCGTTGCCACGCTGGATAACCTCACCGAAGCGCACGCCATCATCTTCGGTACGCCCACGCGCTTCGGCAACATGGCCGGCCAGATGCGCAATTTTCTCGATTCCACCGGCTCCATCTGGTTTAAGGGCGGGCTGATCGGTAAAGTCGGTAGCGTCTTCGCCTCCACCGGCACGCAGCATGGCGGCCAGGAGACCACCATCACCAGCTTCCACAGCACGCTGCTCCACCACGGCATGATCATCGTCGGCGTGCCTTACAGCGAACCGGCCCTTCTGGACATGAGTGCGATCAGCGGCGGCACGCCCTACGGCGCCACCACCATGGCCGGCGCAGACGGTTCGCGCCAGCCCACGGAAAACGAACTGAAGATCGCGCGCTACCAGGGCAAGCACGTCGCCGAAATCACCAGCAAGCTGTTCCGCTAAAAGCGGAGCCTGTGTAGGGGCCTAGCTTTTTACCCATAGCGCTTCGCGCGAAGGGCTGCTACGCCCCAGCTCGCCCGAACGTAATCCGTTACCGGGTCGTTCCGTTTTTTGAATTCTGTGGAAAACTATAGCCGCGGCGGCACAATCCCCACCTGCGACTGGTACTTTCCTTTCTTATCTTTGTAACTCACTTCGCAATCGTCGTCCGACTCGAAGAAAATCACCTGGCACAATCCCTCGTTGGCATAAATCTTCGCCGGCAACGGCGTGGTATTGCTGATCTCCAGCGTCACAAATCCTTCCCACTCCGGCTCAAACGGCGTCACGTTCACGATAATCCCGCACCGCGCATACGTCGATTTCCCAACGCAAATAGTCAGCACGTTCCGCGGTATCCGGAAATATTCCACCGAGCGCGCCAGTGCGAATGAGTTCGGCGGAATAATGCACACCTCGCCCTGAAACGCCACCAGCGACCGCGCGTCGAATTTCTTCGGATCCACGATCGTCGAGTTCACGTTGGT
>Ga0181531_10001151_pt1 | contig 16907 bp, 12 predicted proteins | sample PEATcosm2014_Bin_38_FD_119743 | JGI IMG/M metagenome (GOLD analysis project Ga0181531, IMG submission 119743) | Peatland microbial communities from MTU Mesocosm Facility, Houghton, MI, USA - PEATcosm2014_Bin11_10_metaG | ecosystem: Environmental > Terrestrial > Soil > Wetlands > Peat | place... | reverse complement strand
GCGGGCAACACGCTCTCGCTCGCCGATTTCGCGGCGGCCGGACAGATCTCGACCTTGGATTTCGCCGGGGAAATCGATTGGTCGCTGAGCCCCGCGGCAAAGGAATGGTACGCCCGCATGAAGAGCCGGCCGTGCTTCCGTTCCGTGCTGGCCGACCGGGTGGCCGGCGTGGACCCGCCGGCGCACTATGCCGACCTGGATTTTTGACGAGGCTATTTGTGCAGCTGGCCGGCCTCCCCGGTCAGGCGTTGCGCCAGCACCACCGGCACCACGGTCAGCAGCACGACCGCGAAGACAACGACGTTCACTTCGGGCAGGCGCTGGCCCAGGCGGATCGCGCCGAGCACCCAGAGCGGCAACGTTGTCTGCACGCCGGCGGTGAAGGTCGTTACAATCACCTCGTCAAAGCTGAGCGCGAACGCGAGCAGCGCGCCGGCGCCGATGGCACTGGCCGTCATCGGCAACGTGATCAGGCGAAAGGTGCGCCAGGCACCGGCGCCAAGATCGGCGGAGGCCTCGCTCAGCGAACGCGGCAGGCGTCGCAGCCGCGCCAGCACATTGTTGTAAACGATTACGATGCAGAAAATGGTGTGGCCAACTACGATCGTGGTGAAATCCAACATCATGTGCGCGGCCGAAAAATAGGCGTTCAGGGCCATGCCGGTCAGAATGCCCGGTAGCGCGATCGGCAGCACCAGCGCGAAGGAAACCGCGTCACGCGGCCCGGGCGCCATGCGGTTCACCGCCATGGCCGCGAGTGTGCCAAGCAGCACGGCAAGGAAGGTGGCGGCCGACGCTACCTGCAACGAAAGCGTGAACGCGGCCCGCACTTCCTCGTCCGCCCAGGCCTCGCCGAACCAGCGCAGGCTGAAGGCAGCGATCGGCCAGCTCTGCACATTGCTGGCGGAGAACGCGTAAACCACGATCACCGCGATCGGCACGAACAGGAACAGCAGCACCGCGGCGACGGTTGCCTGCAGCAGAACGGGCCGGCGGTTTTTCACAGTGCCTCGAACGCGCCGAGGCGGCGTGCCAGTAACAGATAAGCTGCCATGACCAGCAGCGGCAGCACCGCGAACGCGGCCGCGAATGGTACGTTGTTGGCGACGCCCACGCTGGCATAGACAACGTTGCCGATAAAATCCGATCCGGCGCCACCCACCAGCATGGGCGTGATGAAGTCTCCGAGCGTGAGGGAGAATGTGAATATCGAGCCGGCGACCAGGCCGGGAACCGCCAGCGGCAGAAGCACGCGGCGCAATGTTGTGAACTCGCTGGCGCCCAGGTCCGCCGATGCTTCCAGCAGGGTTGGCGATATACGCTCCAATGCCGCGGCCACGGGCAGGATCATGAAGGGCAGCCATAGGTAGGAGAAGACCAGCCAGATGGCCCAATTCGTATAGGCGATTTTTTGATCGGGCAGATGCAGCACGTGCAGCGCCCAATTCAGCGCGCCGTCGTGCGACAGGATCAGGCGCCACGCATAAACGCGCGCCAGATAGCTGCACCAGAGTGGCACCGTTACGGCCGCCATCAGCGCCGTGCGGGTGCGCGTGCCGGCGTGGCGCACCATGAACAGCGCGAATGGCCAGGCGAGCACGGCATCCGTCAGCGTTACCGAGGCGGCCAGAAATACCGTGCGCAACGCCACGTGGCGATAGGTCGGCTCGGAGAGCAGCAGGCGGAAATTGTCCAGTGTCCAGACATGGACAATGTCGCCGGTCAGCGAATCGACTTGCCAGAAGGCAGACACGAATAGCGACACCAGCGCCGCCAGGTAGAATACCACGAACCAGGTGGCCGGCAGCGCGAGCAGGACGGTGGTTGCAACCCAGGGCCGGCGCCCCGCGAAGCCGCGCAGGGAAGAGATCGATGCGCTCATCCTTTAACCAGTTGCCAGGCCTGCTGCCAGGCGCTGTAATCCAGGCAGGTGCTTTCGCCATTACCACACTGCCGCACCGGCGTTTTCCAAAAGCTGATGCGCTTGAAATAATCGGCCGGCGCGTCGGCATGGTATTTCGCGCAGGATCCGGCGGCGAGCTTGTCCATGTCGGCACAGGCTTTTGTGTTGGCCGGGGTTTCGCCGAAGGAGAGCGCCTGCTGCGCCTGCACGTGCGGGGTGGTGACGAAATTGATCCACATATAGGCACAGTTAGGGTGTTGCGCGTGGGCGGACAGCATCCAGCTATCGGCCCACCCGGTGGCGCCCTCGCGCGGGATCGTTTCCGCGACATGCGCGCCGGCATCGCGCAACGTGTTGGTCATGTAGGGCCAGGCGGCTCCGATCGCGGCATCGCCGTTGCGGAAGAGGTCCACGGCATCGGACGCGAGCGACCAGTATTTCTTCAGCAGGGCTTTTTGCTGCTGTAGCAGGGCGACGACCGCGTCCATTTGCGATTGTGTCAACTCGAATGGGTCGGTGATGCCAAGGTCCGGTTTTGCCTTGGAAAGATAGAGGGCGGCGTCGGCGATCTGGATGGCGTTGTCGGGCACCGTGATCTGACCGGCATTGGCCTGATTGTAGATCGCGGCCCAGCTATCGGGCGGCGGTTTGATTTTGTCTGTGTTCCACAGCAGTACGTTGGGGCCCCATTCGTAGGAGACGCCGAAATGCACGCCCTTTACGGTGTTGAAGGATGGCGATTGCAGGTCAGGGACGAAGTCTTTCCAGGCGGGGATGAGCGATATATTGATCGGCGCGACGTTGCGGCCGAAAATCAGCCGCAGCGAGGCGTCGCCGGAAGCGGAGACGAGATCATACAGGCCGCCGCCCCCCTGGCGCATCAGGGCGACCATTTCGTCCGAGCTGCCGGCGTATTTGTGATGCAGCTTGCAGCCGGTTTGCTGTTCGAATGGTTTCGCCCAGTCATCCTGCATATAGCCTTCCCAGGCGACGACGTTCAGCGCGCCTTCGCCGGGCCCGATCGCGGTCATTTCCTGTGCACCCGCCGCCGTAGATGCCAGTAATATCACGATGGCGGCGGTACGTATCTGTGTGCAGGCGAATGAAAGACGGGGGTCTGGGGGGGCGGCGCGCCCCACCAGCCTTACTTCTTCCTTTTTGTGCATCTTAAGTTTCCCCCGGCAGTGCATAAGCATCCTGCGCCCGCCAAACCGCCAGCACGCTTGTACCGGGATGTGGGGCCACGGCCGCTTCGTCGGCGTGCGCGTTCTGCCAGGTGGTCAATAATTGAGTGCCGTCGGCGAGTGTCACGGTCACCCGCGTCGCCATGCCAAGATACTGCGTTTCGCTGACGGTTCCCGGCTCGATCTGCTCATCGTCGGCGGTTGGGGAGCCCGGCGCGCACAGGCGCACTTTTTCCGGCCGTAGCATCAGGGTTTGGCCGCCCCGCCGCAGCAGGGTGGAGCTGCCTACGAAATCGGCGACGAAGGCGGTGGCTGGGTGTTCGTATATTTCCGCCGGTGTGCCGACTTGTTCGATGCGGCCTTGGCGGAACACCGCGACGCGATCGCTCATGGTCAGCGCTTCCTCCTGATCGTGCGTCACGTAAATGAAGGTGATGCCGGTTTCGGTCTGCAATGATTTCAGCTCTACCTGCATTTGGTGGCGCAGCTTCAGATCGAGCGCGCCGAGCGGCTCATCCAGCAGCAGCACGGCGGGGCGGTTGACGATGGCGCGGGCCAGTGCCACGCGCTGACGCTGGCCGCCGGAAAGCTGACCCGGCCGGCGCGCGGCATAATCCGCCAGGCGCACCTGGGCCAATGCGGTTTCGGCACGCTTGGCCGCCTCGGGTTTGGGTACGTTTCGCGCCAGCAATCCGTAGGCGACGTTCTGCAGCACGCTCATGTGCGGAAACAGCGCGTAATCCTGGAACACCGTATTGACGTCGCGGCGGTTCGGCGGCAGGCCAGCCACGTTTTCGCCGTTCAGCTCGATCTCGCCGCAATCGGGAAACTCGAAGCCGGCGATCAGCCGCAGCGTGGTCGTTTTGCCGGAACCTGAAGGGCCGAGCATGGTGAAAAACGTTCCTCGCGCGACTTCAAGGTCCAGCCGCTCCAGCGCCACCGCGGCGCCGTACGTCTTTCGCACGCCACGCAGCGAAACAATCGGCGAAGCGCTCATCCCAATTTTACCATCACGTGCCGCGCGACGGTATAATCTTCCAGCGATAGCATGGAGAGATCCTTGCCGTAGCCCGAGCTTCGCAGGCCGCCATGCGGCATTTCGGCTACGGTGAGGAAGTGGCAATTGATCCAGGTGCACCCATAGCGCAGGCGCGCCGCGGTCGCCATGGCGCGCCCGACATCTTTTGACCATACGGAGGAGGCAAGGCCGTAGGGCGAGTCGTTCGCCCAGCTCACCGCCTGCTCGACGTCGGAAAACCGGGTCACGGAAACGACCGGGCCAAAAACCTCGCGTTGCACGATTTCATCGGTTTGCGTGGCGCCCGCCAACACCGTGGGGTGGTAGTAGAATCCCTGTGCGCCGCTACGTCCGCCGGCGGCGACCTGCACGTGCGGCAATGCCGCCGCGCGGTCCACAAAGCCGGCCACGCGGGCCTGCTGCCGCGCAGAAATCAACGGTGGAATTTCGTTCTGCGTGTCGTCCTCTTGGCCAAACCGTAAGCTATTGGCGGCGGCAGCCAGATCGGCCACCAGCTTTTCGTATATGCGCGCGCCGGCGTAGATGCGGCAGGCCGCCGTGCAATCCTGGCCTGCATTATAGAAGCTGAAGGCTCGCAAGCCTGCCACCACTTCGTCCAGGTCCGCATCGTCGAATAGGACGACCGGTGCCTTGCCGCCCAACTCCAGATGCGTGCGCTTGAGCGATGCGGCGGCGGCTGCCACCACTTTCCGCCCGGTGCCGACATCGCCGGTCAACGATACCATATCGATGCCGGGATGCTCGATCATGTGCTGCCCGACCACCGCACCGCGGCCCAGCACCACATTGACCACACCGGGTGGAAAAATCGCCGCGATGTGTTGCGATAGTGCGAGCAGGCTCAGCGGCGTGTTTTCTGACGGCTTGATCACGATCGTATTGCCGCCCGCCAGCGCCGGGGCCAGCTTCCAGGCCGCCATCATCAGCGGATAGTTCCACGGCGCGATGCTGCCGACCACACCGACCGGGTCCCGCCGCAACATGCTGGTGTGGCCGGCCAAATACTCTCCGGCAACCAGCCCGGGCAAGGTGCGCGCGGCGCCCGCGAAGAAACGAAATACGTCGACTATGGCGGGGATTTCGTCACCGAGCATCGCATGAAACGGCTTGCCGGTATTGCGTGCTTCCAGCGCCGCCAACGCGGCGGCATCGCGCTCCACGGCGTCCGCGAGCCGCAATAGCATAACGCTTCGTTCGCCGGGCGTCGTACGGCCCCAGCTTTCGAATGCACCCCTGGCCGCCGCGACCGCCTCATCCACCTGCGCTGTCGAGGCCGAGGCGATGCTTTCCATCGCGGCTCCCGTTCTCGGGTTGACCAGCGTTTCCGCTTCGCCATCACCGGCCACGAATCGGTCACCAATCAATAAACTATCCATTGCACCCTCACTTTAATTAACAAAAGTTTTTGCTTCTTTTTTCAAAAAGAAGAACTGTTCTTTTTTGAAAAAAAGAACCAAAAAACTTTTGTTCATTTTGCTTACGCTTCAAGCACCCAGCAGATCAACCACTGCGCGGTGAGCCTGGTCTATCGCTACGTCGGTGTAGGCGCCGGCACCGGAATCCGAATTGGCAATGGCAATGCGCCCGAACCGTGCGCGGCCGATTTCGTTTGGCGCCTGGCCGGGCGGCCAGTCCGGATCGAACAGGGAGTTGAACTCGTAGGCGTAGCCGTGCGGCCAGCGGTTCACGGTAATCGCCGTGATGTCGCGCGCGGGATCGAAGCCGCCCGGGCCAAGCATGCGCCCCATCTGGTCGCGGATATTACGCTCGAACGTTTCAAATGACGTGGCCAGCAATTCGGCCCGCCCGGCGCGGTTTTGCGCGCGCTCGTCCAATCCCGGCTGGCACGGCGTGCGGACCAAAAATACCACGGTCGGGTCATCTTCACTGCCGACGCTATGATAGCTTCCGATATTGGTCACCGGGTTCAGCCGCATGGTGACAAAATAACCGAACGGTGCATAAAGCTGCGAAATGCCGAGCGCCTTGAACGCGCGCCAGTTCCGGATTGCGACACTGGTATAAACCAGCGGCGTCTTCACCAGGTAATGCAGACCTTCCTTCTGCTTGTCCGGCAGCTCCGGGCAAAGATAGGGAATCATCATATTGTAGCAGGCCAGCACGCAATTCTTCGCGCGCACCTGGTGCAATTGGCCGAACCGCGTATAGACAATGTCGGCGCCAGCCGATGTCTCCGCCGGGCCGATGTTGCGCACACCCACAACGATGCTGGAAAGCCTTATCCGCACCTCGTTGCCCGGCTTGTCCAGCTGCGCATAGTCCGCGCGCGCGGTGACGACATCGGCCGCGGAATGGCCAGGCACCGCAGACGGGATCAGCGAACGCACCAGCAGCCGCGCGATGCTTGCATTGCCATCCGGAAAATGGAACTTGTACGAGCCGCCGTCGGCGTAGCCCTTGCCGGTAAAACTCATGTGCGGCGCCGAGCCGGGTGCCAGTTTCAGGGCCTCGAAACCCGGATAGCCAAATCCCCAGGCATCCAGCGCCGGCACCGCGTCTACGCCCACGCCCCATTCGTCGTGCGTCAGGCGTTGAAACACCTTGAGCACACCGGGATCGGCGCCCATGACGTGCACGATAAAATCGCCGTAACTGATATGCGCGAGTTTTTCCTTCTTCTGCGCGGAATTCAGCCCAGGCATCGGGTCCGTACCGTCGCGGCTCGCTCCGGTGAAAATGCGCGCCGTGTCCGCCTTCACCCGCTCCGACAGCGGCGCGTCGTGCAACAGCGCGGGGAACGGCTTGGTGCCGATGCCGACCACGAGCTTGTCGGCGCCAAAATCCTCGCGGCCGAAGAAAATTCCCGAACCAAGGCCGTGCTTCTCGTAAAAGCCCATGTCGGCGCACTGCTTTTCCAGCGCCGGCGGATCGATACCGAGCGCCCGGAGCAAACCATCGGCAACCGGGCTGTAAGGATACGGACTGTCGATTTCCAGGGTGCCGCCATTCATCAGCCGCATGCCGCCGCCCAGCATGAATTCGTTGCGCTTGGCGTGACCACCGAAATCGTCGTGGTTGTCCAGGATCAAAATGCGCGCGCCGGGTTTCGCCTGACGATAGAAAAAGGCCGCGGAAAGGCCGCTGATGCCGCCACCGACCACGACCAGATCGTAGCTTTCGCGTGCCGCGGGCGTCTTGCCCGCGGTGGCCCAGAAATCGCCGTCGCGCAGGCTGTGCGCGGCCTCGAACGATCCCTTGTGGCTGCCGCGCAAGCCGTTCAAACGCGGCGGATAGTAGCCCGGTTGGTCCTGCGGCGCCCCGCCGCTCGCCGTGGCGGGGCGCAGCCCAGCCGCCAGCGCGGCACCGCCGATCAGCGAACCTTGCAGAAAATCGCGCCGCTCAATCGGGCGATCCATGCCCAGGCGCTGATCGTTTTTGTCGCGGCTGCTGTTGCCTGCCATGCTGGCGTCCCCTCGCGGCATAAGGTGAGGGTAGCAAGCGGCGTTTCGTGGGGGCAAGTAAGGTAGGAAGGCCAGGGGCTCTGCCCCTGGACCCCGCTGGGGCCGGGGGCCCCAGACCCCCATTCATTAGGTCAGGGGACAGGGAGGGGGCATCGAGGAGGTTGCCACGCACGAGCAGCCCCCCTCCCTGTCCCCTGACTTATGAATAGGTTCTAAGGACTTGTCCTTAGCGGGGGTCCAGGGGGCAGAGCCCCTGGCCTTACTTCCCTAACCGCCCACACGGAACCGCCCGCTTTGCCCCCTTGCCCCGGCCTGCGCATCAACGGCCTTGGCCTCACCTATGCGGCGCAGACCGTGTTCAGGGATCTGAACCTGCACCTGCCCGGCGGCAGCTTTACCGCGCTGCTCGGCCCCAGCGGCGTTGGCAAAACCAGCCTGTTGCGCGTGCTCGCAGGCTTGGATCCGCCGGAAGCGGGGTCCGTTGCCGCGGATGATGGCCGCCCCCTGCATCACCGTGTTGCTTATATGGGCCAGCAGGATTTGCTGCTGCCCTGGCTTTGTGTGCTCGGCAACGTCACGCTCGGCGCGCGGCTGCGTGGCGATGCTCCTGATATCGCGCGTGCCAGTGCGCTGCTCGCGCAGGTGGGTCTGGCGGACCGTGCGGCGGACTTGCCGCAGACGCTCTCCGGCGGCATGCGCCAGCGCGCGGCGCTCGCCCGCACTTTGTATGAAGACCGCCCGGTTGTGCTGATGGACGAGCCGTTCTCGGCGCTGGACACTTTGACGCGCGCGCAGATGCAGGCGCTTGCCGCCTGCCTGCTGCGGGGCCGCACGGTGCTTCTCGTTACGCATGACCCGGCGGAAGCCTGTCGGCTGGCGCATGTGCTGCTGGTGCTGGCCGGCAGCCCGGCGACGCTCGCGCCGCCGATCCCGGTGCCCGGGCTGCCGCCGCGCGCCGTGGACGATCCGGCCGTGCTGGCCACCGAGGGGCGGCTGCTGCGCACGCTGTTGGCCGGTGTGCCGGTAGCCGGCGGGAACGCGGCATGAGCGTGCTGCGTCCGCTGATTACCTGTGCCGGGCTGATCGGATTGTGGTGGCTGGTGCAAGCCGGGCTGCAGCTGCCGCCTTATATTCTGCCTTCGCCCGCCAGCGTCGCTGTCGCGGTTTGGGAAAATCGTGCCCTGCTTGCGGGTGCGACGCTTACGACCCTTACGGAAACCCTGCTGGGGCTGCTGATCGGCACCGTTCTCGGCGCCGCGGCGGCGCTGGTGATGGCGTTTTCGGCGGCGCTGCGGCGCTGGCTGCTGCCGGTGCTGCTGCTGAGCCAGGCGGTGCCGGTGTTTGCCCTGGCACCGCTGCTGGTGCTGTGGCTTGGCTTCGGCATTGCCAGCAAGGTGGCCGTGGCGGTGTTGGTGATTTTCTTCCCGGTGATGTCAGCAACATTCGATGGGTTGCGGCAGGTGCCGGCGGATTGGCTGGATCTCGCGCACACCATGAACGCGACGCGGTGGCGCATTTTGCTGCGTATCCGGCTGCCGGCGGCGCTGCCTTCCGCGGCTTCCGGACTGCGGGTGGCCGCGGCGCTGGCCCCGATCGGCGCAGTGATTGGCGAATGGGTGGGCGCTTCCTCCGGGCTCGGTTACGTGATGCTGAACGCGAACGCGCGGGTGCGCACGGACCTGATGTTCGCGGCGCTGCTGGTACTGAGCGTCATGACGGTGGGGGTGTGGTGGGCGGTGGATACGACGCTGCGGAGATGGGTGGTGTGGGCGCCGAAATAGCGGCTGGGGTTCACGGCCTTGGCCTCGAACGCGTGGCGGCGGACTGGCCGCGGCTGACGGTTGCCGAGCTTTCACCGATCCTCGCGGCGCATGAGGGCGTTGGCGCGGTTCAGGCTATCGCCTGGCACAGCCCCCGCCCGTTTGCCGCGAGTGCGCTTGTCACGTGTGCGTCGGCAACAGTGTTCGTAAAGCGCCACCATCCGCGCGTGCGCGGGCCGTTGGACCTGGCGGAAGAACACGCGTTCCTGGCGTATTTGCGGGGTGCCGGCGCGGCGGTGCCGACGGTGCTCAGCGCGCTCACTGGCCAGACGGCGGTTGCCACCAAGGCCGGCGTCTACGAGGTGCACGCTTTGGCGCCGGGGGAGGATTGGTACCGCGATGCGGTGAGTTGGTCGCCGTTCACCGACCGGGCCCACGCGCGCGCCGCCGGGCGTGCGTTGGCCTCCCTGCATGAAGCCGCCGCAGGGTACATGGCGCCGCCGCGGGCCACCGGTCTGCTGGTGGCCGATTTCCGCATTTTTGGCGCGCCCGATCCGATCGCGGCGGTGGCCCGTCGGGTGGCGGGCGAGCCGCTTTTGGCGCGGGCGCTGGAGGGTCTGAAGTGGAAAGCGGATTTCGCCCGGCTGCTGCTGCCATGGCACGCGCTTCTGGCGCCGCATTTGTGCGCGCTGACGCCATTGTGGGCGCACAATGATTTGCACGCGTCCAATCTGTTATGGCGGGACGACGGCGGTGTTGCCTGCATCCTCGATTTCGGGTTGGCGAATGTTACCAGCGCCGTATTCGATCTTGCGACCACGATCGAGCGCAACGCGGTGGAGTGGCTGCGCCTTGGCGATGGCACGACGAATATCGCCCACGCGGACCTGGCTGGCGCGCTGATCGCGGGCTATTGCGAGACGCGCAAGCTGCCGCCTGGCCAGGCGGCAGCCCTGCCGTTTGTGCTGCCGCTGGTACATGCCGAATTCGCGTTGTCAGAGCTGGCGTATTTCCATGGCGTGCTGGGGTGCGCGGATCGGGCTGATCTCGCCTACCACGATTTTCTGCTGGGCCACGCGAGGTGGTTCACCACGCTCTGCGGGCAGGAATTTCTGCTTCGGGTTGGCGAAATTGCTCGGGCGCACAATCGCTAAATGAACAAAAGTTTTTGCTTCTTTTTTCAAAAAGAAGTGCTTTTTCTTGTTCTTTTTTGAAAAAAAGAACAAGAAAACTTTTGTTCATGAGGATGCGCGTGCCTGCGGCATTGACAGACGTGCGGGCGAAATAGAGTGTGGCCTGGCCAAGGGGGGCCCTGACAAGGGGCTGAGACACCGGTGGCGCCGTTCCCTAAGGTTCTGCGCAGCACGGAGACCCTGCCGAAAGCGGACGTGGTGACACGGCCGCCTCGGGGAACCTGATCCGGGTCATACCGGCGGAGGGACTGGTGCGGGGGACCATTTCCTTTCGTCTTCCGTGCCGTCTCCTCGTCCGGTGGGGAGATGTCGCTTGGGCGTGTGTGCGAGATCGGTGGCGTTCAGCATCGGCGGTTGCGCGCTGATGGCGACATGCGCGTCGTGGCCCGCACTGGTGATGGCCCAGGCCCTGGCGCCCTCCGCGGAGAACCAGGCTATCGAGCGTGTGGTGGTGCACGCGCGGTTGCGGTCCGCGACCGGCGTTACCGGAACCGACGCGGGCGGCGGCCTGATCGGCGAGCAAACCGTTGCTAAATCGCAAAGTACTGTCGCGGTCGATTTTATTGCCAAACAGGCACCCTCGGCGAGCAGTTTCGATCTGCTGCGCCTGTTGCCCGGCGCCAACACGGCCTCGACCGACCCCTACGGCCTTTCCCCCAGCGTCAACATCACGTTGCGCGGGCTCAATGGCGACGAGGTCGCCTACCTGCTGGAAGGCGCGCCGCTGAACGATATCGGCTACTATGCCGGCTACCCGAGCCAATGGACGGACAGCGAAAATATCAAAACGATTGCCCTGGCGCAGGGGACAGCCGATCTCGACAGTCCCACCATCAACGCGACCGGCGGCCTGGTGAATGTTCTGCTGCGCGATCCCGCGGCCACGCCGGGGGGCCTGCTATCCGCCAGCTATGGTTCGTATCACGAGGCGCGTGGTTTCCTGCGGCTGGACACCGGCGATATCGGCGGCACCGGAATACGCGGCTTTGTTTCGATCAGCCAAACGCAGGCGGACAATTGGCGTGGCCCGGGGCAGGATCACCGCCAGCATATCGATTTCAAGTTCACCAAGGATTTCGATGAAGACAACCGCGTCGCCGTGGTCGGTTCATACCACGACGCGATGCTGAGTTCATACCCCAACGTCACGCTGCGGGACTGGAGCCGGTATGGCCGCTCCGGCCCCAACAATTACGATGCGGTGTTCAGCCCCGGCGACGCTTATTACTGGAAGCTGTATGAGCAAACCTGGCGCGACGTGCAGGTCAGTATGCCGGCCCATTTCAGCCTGACGAATGCGCTGAGTTTCGACGCCACGCCGTATTTCGAGCATGGTTTCGGCAACACGCCTTATGGCGACATTCTGCCGACCACGGGCCTTTACCTTGGCACGCAGCCCATCACCCAGCCGCTCAACCTGCCGAACGCGCAGGGCGGCAACGCGCTGGTGCTCGGCGATTATATCGGCAATCAGTATCGCGCCGGCTTCGTCGCAAAACTAACCGCGGAGATCGGTCCGCACACCCTGGTCGGCGGCTGGTGGTACGATTATGCCGACGACTACGATCCGCAGCCCTTTACGCCGGTCAGCCTGACCGGGGATCCCGCCTCCGTCTGGGGGTTTCCGTTCACCATCAAACTTCCCGATGGACGTAATTTTTCGTTGCAGGAGGCCCATACACGCGAACAGGCAAACGCCCTGTTCGTGGGCGACACAATCGCCCTGATGGGTGGCCGCCTGCAAATCGACCTTGGCCTGAAATATGCGATGGTAAACCGGAATGGCACCAACGGCCTGCCTGGGCCGCAATACAAGGTCGGCCTCAACAGCAGCCAGCCGCTGCCGCGCGCCGCCATCCGCTACCGGCTTACCCCAAACCAGCAGATTTTTGCCAGCGTCTCGACCAATTTCCGCTCACCGGTGGAGTATGTGCTTTACGATACCTATGACGGCTTCGGAAACCTCTACAATAAAGGCACCAGCCAGGCCGACGAATACTCGATTTCCGAAGAGTTTGGCTACCGCTTTCAGGGGCAGTTGCTGGACGCCGCCGCGACCTTCTTCAACTACAATTTTACCAATCGGCAAGTTCCTACGGTGCTCGATCAGAACGGCGCGATGGTCGGCAGCAACATCAACGCGGGCGGCCAGACTTCCCGCGGGCTGGATGCGGAGCTGGGGTTGCGCCCTGTGCGCCACTGGCGGCCCTATGTTTCCGCCGAATTCCTGCATGCGACGATCGATAACGATTTTCCAGTCGCCGGTGCGGCGCCGGACGGCACGGCTGTCGCGGATTATCTGCCGACGCGCGGCAAGACCGCGGTGCGCAGCCCGGCGTTTCAGGGCGCCGTGGGGCTCGATTACGATTGCGGCGACTTCTTCGGCAACCTGGCGGTCAAATATGTCGGGTCGCAATACAGCACGTTCCTGAACGATGAAAAAATTCCGGGGCACACCCAGGCCGATGCGACACTGGGCGTGCGGCTGCCCGATATCGGCGCCGTGCAGCGGCCCGAGGCACGCTTGAACTTTATCAATTTGACCGACGCGAAGTTCCTCTCCGGTGTGGCCACCGTCACGCCGAATGCACGGGCCGCCACGGGGGTGCGCGGCAGTAGCATCGCGGGCAGCGCACCCAGCTACTATATCGGGCCCGGATTCGCGGCCGTGCTGACACTGGTGGCGGGCTTCTGAGGATGGGCCCTGTAGGAGGCGAGAAACAGGAAGGCCGGGGCTCTGCCCCTGGACCCCGCTGGGGCCGTAGGCCCCAGACCCCGTTTCAGGCTTCGCCGTTTTCCCCGACTACGCTTAATGAATGGGGTCTGGGGCCGTCGTGCGCAGCACGCCAAGGCGTGACGGCCCCAGCGGGTCCAGGGCAGAGCCCTGGCCTTCTCACCCGTCGCCAATTCGGCCTGCTCGCCGCCGCCATCGTGCCATCCACGCCCGATCGCCTCACGGTTCTGCTGGACTGGTTCATCAACCCCGATCACGCCCCCCTGCTGGTTGCGCAACAAACCGGCGAGTTCGCCCGCGCCGGCCTCATCGTGGAGCTGATCGAGCCTGCCGATACCGCAATGGCCCCCAAGCTGGTGGCCGCCGGACATGGCGACATTGCGCTTACGGATCAGCCGCATTTCCACGAACAGATCGCCGGCGGCCTGCCTTTGATGCGTGTCGGCGCCCTGATCGACCGCCCGCTCTCCACCCTGGCCGCCTTGCGCCGCTCCGGCATCACCAAGCTCGGCGATTTGCGCGGCCGCCGTATCGGCCACGGCAGCGGCGACGCCGAGCGCGCCATGGTCGGCGCCATGCTGGTCACCGCCGGCCTAACGCTGAACGATGTGCGGCTGGTGGATATCGGCGAACAGTTGACGGTGGCCTTGCTGACCGGCCAGGTGGATGCCGCCACGGTCTACCGCAATTTCGAGATCCTGGCGTTGCGCGAGCAGGGCGCCGAACCGATTTCGTTCGACTACGAGGCCTATGGTGTGCCGTGGTTCGACGAACTGATTCTGGTTACGCGCGCGGCGGCAGGCACGGACCCAAGGTTGCCGCGCTTCATGACGGCATTGCGCCGTGCGACCGCGACGCTGCGCGCCGACCCGCTGGTGGCCTGGAAATCCTGTGCCGGCGCACAGACGGGGCTCGACACACCGCTCAATGAAGCGGCCTGGATGGCAAGTGTTCCGTTTTTCGCTGCCGATCCTGCCGCCGTGAACCTCGGCCGTTACGACGCATTCGCGGCATTTTTGGCCAAGGCGGGCATCATTCCACCGGCTCGAGCTGCGCCAACCTATGTGCGCGAGGTCAGGGGTGACTAATGCCAAGGGCGGATACGCATAAGCACGACGTTAAGCCGCGAAGGAAGCGCAAGGAAGGCCAGGGGCTCTGCCCCTGGACCAAGCTGGGGCCGGAGGCCCCAGACCCCATTAGCGCTGCGCGGCCTTTCCTTACTTCTTGGCGAAGCCAGCGAACCGACCTGGGTTTTTCGGGCTTCGCCGTTTCCTCAAGGGACTCTTAAAGGAATGGGGTCTGGGGCCTCCGGCCCCAGCGGGTCCAGGGCAGAGCCCTGGCCTTGCCGCGGAGCAACTCGCTTTATTGTGTAACAACAAACACGGTGCCCTTGGCGGAAGGCCCGCCAGTGAGCGTTGTGCCAAATAGCTTTCCGCCCTTGTACAGGATCAAGCCGGCAATCGGCTGCGATGAAATCGCGCCGTTAAAGGGAAACGAATACAAGATCGTCTCGTTTCCCTCCGGCGTCACCTCGAACACGGTGCCGCCATTCATCGTTCCGCCCGCCGACGTCGTGCCAAAAAAATTGCCGGCTTCGTCGATCACCAAATTATCCTCGGGGAACGCGCCGTCCTTGGGCCCGGCGAAGCGGTGCAATGTCGATAGCGTTCCATCCGGCGTGGCCTTGAAGACGGTTCCCGGATCGAAGCTCGTACCGTACAGATTGCCCGACTTATCGATCACCAACCCGCCGAGCGGGGTGGCGCGTTGGGTGCCCTGCAAGCCCGCCAGAATCGAGACCCGGCCATCGCGGCTCAGTTTGAACAGGGTGCCATCGTTGGCGACCCCACCCGCGGCGGTGGTGCCATAGAGATTTCCGTCACCGTCCAAGGTCAATCCACCGTAATTAGGGTAAGCACCGTCGTGGCCGCCGCGAAACGAATGGACCACGCTCTCGCGCCATGCCGGATCGCCCTTTGTTCCGCTTGGCGAGAGCTTGAATATCGTGCCTGCCGCGTAAGCCCCGCCGCCCGCGGTCAATCCATACAAATCCCCGCCCCGGAAAATCAGCGGGCCTTCAGGGTCAACGCCATCGGCGCTGCCCCCTTGAAACGAATAAAGTACCTCCTCCTCGCCGGCCAGGCTGACTTGAAAAACCGTGCCGAAACCCGCGCTGCCGCCGCGTTGGGTGGTACCGTACAATCTCCCATTCTGGCCGACGAGCAAGGCGGAGGATGAATTGCCGCCGTCAGCGCCACCGGCAAAACCATGCAGTACCGCGAAGCTGCCGCTGACCGGATTGACCCTGAACACCGTGCCGCACCCAAGAGACTCGCAGTTGGATGCGGTAAGGCCGCCGCCCCAGGCGGTGCCATAGAGATCGCCGCCCTTATCGGCAACCAGACCGGCGAACGGCAGCCCACCGTCGGCGCCGCCGGTAAAGCTATAGAGTGTTGTTGCGGTAGCAGCCATCGTCACGCTGGTCAGGCAAAGCCAGCCGAGGCCGAGCCCAGCGGCAAAACGCGCTAGCGGCAAATCGAGCAAGCGCATGAATTCGAAGCTTTCAATATAGATGGTCGCAAGCCCGCCATAGTCACCAAACATCCAATGATGTCGGTGGGTTACGCCCTGCGCCCGGGCGCCGTCCATGGTCCGTGATGGCGTAGAGCGCGCTTTTGGTCAAGCCAGCGGGCGGTTGTGCCGGGGTCTAGCAGTACAAATGCGCGCGCCGTACAGCCAGTTCCGCTTGCCCACATACCCCGCTGCGCGTTATGTCTTGTGGCAGGCTTCGTTAGCGTTGGCGGCCGGATCGCGGCCACAAATTATGTGGCGGATCGCGCTCGCTGAACTGCCCACGCTCAGGCTCGGGCGCCCACGGACTGTGCGCCGCCCGTCACTCATGCGCGCGGCGGGCCGCGGCCGCGCCGGCGCAACGGCCAAGTTGTTGCACCATGACCCGGCGTATTCAGCGCCTTTCGGCCTAACATATTGAAATTGGACCATGGTTGCGCCCGCTCTGTCGCGACGCTGGACGACAACGCGTCATCTTCGACCAGGCGGTTGCCCCGATCGAAGCGGTCGGATGCCGGATAGTTCCGGGCACGCGGTTTGGCGCCGAGGTCCCGCGCAGACCGATCGGGCGCGTCTTCCGATATGTCGTTACGGGGTGTCGCGTCGCGGAATGGCGGCGGACGATCGGTCATCGGCTGTTTTGATAGACACAGCTACCTATAAATTTGGAGTGATTTCTTACGGCATATGCAACACGAAAATTTAACGCCGACATGCCAATTAGCGCAAAGAATAACGCGAGGCGGGACAGAAGCGCCTAGTTATAACTAAAAAAGATGCCTGTCAGTTAAATTTGATTTGGCTATGTTGAAATGATCATTTTAAATACCATCAGTTCAAAAAAAATGCTCACAGCAAGCGAATGTGGAGAGTCACAAAAATGTTGAACATCCAATCTCGATCACCTAGAACCCAATGGAAGAAGCCAATGCAACCGGAGGTTTCAAACGTGGCCGCTCTACCCGATAGCAAGGCGTCCGTAGCATCGCGCTGCTCCGGCGTTGCGCCGACAAACATTCATCAGCACGCGCCCTCGGCGGCACCCCGCTCACGCGGCCGACGCGACGATACACGCCTGGCGGGCGGGTTACCTCGCCGGCG
>Ga0181531_10001149_pt1 | contig 16938 bp, 16 predicted proteins | sample PEATcosm2014_Bin_38_FD_119743 | JGI IMG/M metagenome (GOLD analysis project Ga0181531, IMG submission 119743) | Peatland microbial communities from MTU Mesocosm Facility, Houghton, MI, USA - PEATcosm2014_Bin11_10_metaG | ecosystem: Environmental > Terrestrial > Soil > Wetlands > Peat | place... | reverse complement strand
GAAGAAACGGCGCTCCAACCGAACCAAGAAACTGCTGGCAGAACAGTGCCGCCATGCCTAGCATGGACGCAACGTTACGATCTCCAGCGCAATAGCCCCACCGGATCTGGGACAGCCCCAAAAGTTTTTGCTTCTTTTTTCAAAAAGAAGCGCTTTCTTGCTTTCGCCCTGATCTGCGTCAAGGCCGGTTGCCGCCGAACCTGTAGGGGACGTTCCGCAAGACCACCCGGCGTGAGAGGGACCTGACAGTGTGAGCGTGCCGAGGTGGCTGGCAGTGGCACTGCTGCTCGCGGCCGGCAGCGGCATTTGGTGGTGGTGGGTCGGCCGCCGGCCACCCGAAACCGTCTGGCAGGGCTATGTGGACGCGGACTTCGTCAAGATCGGCCCCACGCAACAGGGTTTGCTGACCGCCGTGTACGTGCGGCGCGGCGACGAGGTCGCGGCCGGCGCCAGGCTGTTCGACCAGGACGCGACGCCCGACCGTGCGGCGCGCGACCAGGCGGCGCAGATGCTGAGCCAGGCGGAGGGCCAGCTGGCCAATCTTCAGGCCAGCGCGAAGCCGACCGAGATCGCGCAGGCCGAGGCCAATCTGGCGGACGCGCAGGCCACGCTGACGCGCACCATCGCCGATCTGAAGCGCGGCAAGGCATTGCTGCCCTCCGGCGCCATGACGAAGCAGAACGTCGATCAGTTCGTCGCCGACCACCTCTCCGCGCAGGCCAAAGTCGATGCCATGCAGGCGGCGCTGGTGCAGGCACGCGGGCCGCTGGGCCGCGTGCGCGAGATCGCGGCGCAGCAGGCGGCGATGGCGGCGGCACGCGCGGCACTCGCGGTGACCGAGTGGCGGCTCGGGCAGCGCAGCGTGACGGCGCCGGCCGCTGGGCGCATCGCGGACGTGCTTCAACGTCCCGGCGAAACCGTGGCGGCCGGCGCGCCGGTGGTTTCGCTGCTGCCGCCGGAAAACATCTTCGTACGGTTTTTTGTTCCGGAAGCCGCGATCGCAACCATTCACCGGGGCGACCGCATGGCCTTGGCCTGCGATGGCTGCCCGCCTGGACAGCAGGCGGCGGTGTCGTTCATTTCGCCGCAGGCGGAATATACTCCGCCGGTGATCTACAGCGAGTCCAGCAGGTCAAAACTGGTGTTCCTGGTTGAGGCGCGGCCGCCGCCGGATCGCGCGGCGCGGTTCAACCCGGGTCAGCCGGTCGAAGTGCGGCCGCTCGGTGCGGCCCGCTTGGGGGCGCCGTGACCGACGCGCCGGTGATCGATGTGCGCGGCCTGCAAAAGCATTATGGCGCGCGCACGGTCGTGGACGGCCTTACGCTGGCCGTTTCGGCCGGCGAGATTTGTGGATTTCTGGGCGCCAACGGCAGCGGCAAGACGACGACGATCCGCATGTTGTGCGGGCTGGTGCGCCCGGATGGCGGCGGCGGCACGTGTTTCGGCCTCGATATCGTGCGCGATGCGCTCACCATCCGCCGGCAGGTCGGCTACATGACGCAGCGTTTCAGTTTCTATGAGGATCTGACGGTCAACGAGAATCTAAATTTTGTCGCGGAGGTCTATGAACTCGCCAACCGTGGTGCTGCGGTGCGGGCAATCCTGGATCGCATGGGCCTGGCCGACCGAGCGAACCAGTTGGCCGGCGAGCTATCCGGCGGCTGGAAGCAGCGCCTGGCGCTGGCCGCCTGCATTCTGCACCAGCCGAAATTGCTGCTGCTCGATGAACCCACCGCCGGTGTCGATGCCAAGGCGCGCCGCGAGTTCTGGGATATCCTGCACGACATGGCGGCCGAGGGGCTCACCGTTCTGGTATCGACCCATTACATGGACGAGGCCGCGCGCTGTGCGCGCATCGTCTATCTCTCCGACGGCAAGCTCGTGGTGCAGGGCACGCCGGATGCGGTAGCGCACGGCAGCGGATTGATCACGCTGGAGGCGACCGGGCCGGCGCTTGATGTCGCGGCGCGAAAATTGCGCGCCATGGCCGGCGTGGAAGCCGCGGCGGTATTTGGGTCGTCGCTGCGCATCGCCGGCTTGGACCGCGCGGCGCTGGAACGGGCGACCAAATCGCCCGGGGCCGGCGGCACGCTGACCTGGCGCGAAGTGCCGCCGCAGCTGGAGGATGTGTTTATCCATTTGCTGAGCGCACCGGAAAAGCACGCCGCATGAACGGGTTTTCGTTCCGTCGCTTCATGGCGGTGCTGCGCAAGGAATTCATCCAGGTGCGGCGCGATCCGATCACGCTGCGCATGATCATCGTATTGCCGGTGATGCAGCTGTTCCTGTTCGGCTACGCTATCAACACGGACCCTAAACATCTGCCCACCGGCCTGCTGTCGGCGGAACATTCGCAATATGAGCGCACCCTGATCGCGGCGCTGCGCAATTCCGGGTATTATGACATCAGGCCACTCGCGACCGAGGCAGAAGCCGAGCGCGATCTGGCCGATGGCGAGCTGCTGTTCGTGGTCAACATTCCGCCCAACTTCGATCGCTCCGTGGATCGCGGCGAAAAGCCCGCGGTGCTGATCGACGCGGATGCGACCGATCCCGCGACGATCGGCAATGCCACGGCAGCGCTGGCCTCGCTCACCAGCGTGCTGGATCGCGATTTGCCGGCCGATATTCGATCCAAGCCGGCAAACCTGCCGTTCACGTTCGAGCTGCATGCCCGCTACAATCCGGAACAGCTCACCGTGCTGAATATCGTGCCTGGACTGATCTGCATCGTGCTGAGCTTTTCGACGCTGTTCGTCACCACGCTGTCGATAACGCGCGAAACCGAACGCGGGACGATGGAAAATCTGCTCGCCATGCCGGTGCGGCCGATCGAGGTCATGCTGGCCAAGGTGGTGCCGTATATTGGTATCGGCTATGTGCAGGTGCTGCTCATCGTGGCGATCGCGGTCGCGGTGTTCGGGCTGCCGGTGCGCGGGTCGCTGTTGCTACTGGGGTTCGCGCTCGGGCTCTTCATTGCGAGCAACCTGGCGCTCGGCATTACGTTTTCCACCATTGCGCGTAACCAGATGCAGGCGATCCAGATGGCGCAATTCACGCTGCTGCCGTCGTTTATCCTCTCCGGGTTCATGTTTCCGTTCAAGGGCATGCCGGTCTGGGCGCAATGGGCGGGGGAGGTGTTTCCCGTGACCCACGCGCTGCGCATCGCGCGCGGGGTGCTGCTGAAGGGCAACGGGTTTGGCGAGATCGTTCCAGAATTGTGGCCTATGGCGGCATTTACGCTGGTGGTGACGGTGATTGCGACCTGGTCTTATCGGGAGACGCTGGATTAGAAGGAAAAAGGAAGGCCAGGGCTCTGCCCTGGACCCGTCACGCCGGAGGCGTGCTGCGCACGACGGGGCCGTAGGCCCCAGACCCCGATTCATTAGGGCAGAACGGCGAAGCCAAGAAGTGAGGAAAAGCCGCGCAGCGCTAATGGGGGTCTGGGGCCGCCGGCCCAGCGGGTCCAGGGCAGAGCCCTGGCCTTCCTTTCTACAAAGGCATACGATACACAATGAACGAAGTACGCTGCGCCAAGCTGTCGTACAACGACCGTGCCGGCGCATTAAATTCTTGCGTATGCCAGTACAATCGATCAGCGCCGCGGGATTTGGCGAGCGCGGCGACGGCCTCGATCAGGGCGCGGGCGGCGCGGCTGCCGCGGGCGGGGCGCGCGACGAACAGGTCTTCGAGATAGCAGCTTGGGTAGTGGCTCCAGCTCGAGGGGTGGAACAGGGTGTGGGCCAGGCCGACCAACTCGCCGTCGCGCTCGGCCACCAGGCCCACGATGTCGGCACCTGGCGAAAGCAGCTTTTGCCACAGCGATGCGGTAACGTCGTCGGCGACCTCGGCGCGGTAGAAATGATTGTAGCCGGCCCATAGGGCACGCCAGCCGGCTTGGTCGTCTGCAACGGGGGCGCGGATTGCCAGGTTCATGGAGACCTCGTTGTTCTCAGGGATCGACGATCGCGCACCAGCGGTAGTCGTGTTTTATGAAGGTGTGGCTGAGCGTGTACTGAATGCGCCGCACACCGGGAATGCGGTCCACCGTGGTGTGCAGGAAACTGGTGAGGTCCTCGCTGCCCTGCACCAGCATCATGGCCAGGATATCGCTGCGGCCGAGCAATGTCGCCACAAAACTGATTTCCTTGAGGCCGGCCAAGGATTTGGCAACGAAAGTAATTTCGTCGGTGGAATCGACCTCGATCCACAGATACGCCAGCAGGGGGTTGCGCAGATATTTCGCGTTGGTGACCGCGGTGACGCGGATCGCCTTCGCTTCGAGCAGGCGTTTCAGGCGGGCACGGATGGAACCCTCGGTGAGCCCGAATTCGCGGGCGATTTCGCGGTTGCTCGAGCGCGCATCGACGAACAGGCGGTCGATGATCTTCTGGTCCAGTTCGTCGAACGGCGTTTGCATGGTCAGAACGGCACCCAGGTGGATTCGTATTTCAATATCTGCAGCGCCAGCCCAGGCGTGATGCGGCCGACGCCGTTGGTGCGCGCGATCACCTCGGTCAATGTCTCCGCCAGTTCGCGCAAGTCGCGCGCCACCACCTGGATTTCGAGGTCCTGCGGGCCGATCACGATGGCGACCGTCAGCACCTGGGGAATTTTGGCCAGGTCGGCGCCGACCGCGGCCACCGGGCGGCCGCGCACCTGGATGCCGACCGGGGCGACGAAATTGAAGCCGGCGGCCAGCAGATCGACCATGGCGACGACGCGGATCGCCTCGGTGGTTTCCAGGCGGCGGATGCGGGCGCGGATGGTCGCCTCGTTGACGCCGGCGGCGCGCGCCAGGTCGCGGTTCGAAATGCGTCCGTCGCGGCGCATATGCGCAATGATGCAATCATCGATGCGGTCGAGCGCGGCCGCGCCATTGCTGGGCGCGGGCGGCGGCTCGACCGGGGCAGGGGGGCGCGGCAACGGCTGGGTTCCTCTGCGCCCCAGTCTAGGAAGTAAGGCCACGGACGCCACCCCAGAACGAAGGCCAAATGAACAAAAGTTTTTTGGTTCTTTTTTTCAAAAAAGAACAAGAAAAAGCACTTCTTTTTGAAAAAAGAAGCAAAAACTTTTGTTCATGATCGTTCGTCCCGCGCCGCCGGCTAGGCGCCCAGGTTGACGATCTTTACGCGGCGGTTGCGCGGCTCCGCGGTTTGGTCCGGGGTGGGAACCAGCAGATCATCCTCCCCGACGCCGACGGCTTCCAGTTTGGCGGCCTGGATGGCGAATTTCTTCTCCAGGTAGGCAGCGACCGCCTCGGCGCGTTGTTGCGACAGGGCCTGGTTGGCGTCTCGCGTGCCGACCGTGTCGGTGTGGCCCTCGATGCGAAAACGGTAGGCGCTCAGCGCGTTGCTGGTCAGTGCGTTGCCAAGCGCATCCAGCGTGTGCTTGGCGGAAGGCGTGAGTGCCGCCGAGCCGCTGGCGAAATTTACAGTCAGGTTCACCGAGGGCGCTGCCGCATTCGCGGTGCCCGCGCGTGCCGGCACGGCCGGGCGAATGCCGCGGGTGGGGCTGCTCAACTGGCCAGAGCTTGGCTTGAGGCTGTTGACGATGTCGGCCGCCGACGGGGCGGTCTGCGCCAACGCGGCCTGGCCGGCGATCAGCAGGAAGCCGGTTGCCGCTGAAAGGATGGGGCGCATGCGGGTCGATCTCCGATTTGTTTGGGCCGGGCTGGCCGATAGCACGCCGCTTGCGTGTGCCCCAAATCCATTCGCGAGACCACAATGGGGCAGCGGCGGCGCGCCTTCGCCGGTCCGGGGGGCGGAGCCGCATAGGTGCTAGAATAGGTTAGAAGGGCCAGGGCTCTGCCCTGGACCCGCTGGGGCCGTCACGCCTGGGCGTGCTGCGCACGACGGCCCCAGACCCCGATTCATTAAGAATCAATGCAAGGACGGCGAAGCCTCGAAATTAAGTTACTTGTTGGCTTCGCCAAGAAGCTTGGGAAAAGCGGCGCAGCGGGAAATGGGGTCTGGGGCCGTCGTGCGCAGCACGCCCAGGCGTGACGGCCCCAGCTTGTCCAGGGCAGAGCCCTGGCCTTTTCGCGCCTTCCCATCAGCGGCCCAGGTTGATGATCCGGACATCGCGGTTCGCGGGTTCCGGTGTCTGATCCGGCGTCGGAACCAGCAGATAGTCCGAGCCGGCGCCGACCAGTTTGAGCTTGCTGGCATCGACGCCAAACTTGTTCTCCAGGTAAGCCGCCACCACCTCGGCGCGTCGCCGCGACAGGGCGCGGTTCGCCTCGGGCGTGCCCACCGTGTCCGCGTGGCCCTCCATCTGGAAACGAAAACCGCTCAGGTCGCTGCTGGTCATTGCCTCGCCCAGCGCATCCAGCGCCAGCCGGGCGGTAGGGGTCAGCGCGGCGGAGCCGATCGGGAAATTCGCGGCCAGGTTCATCCACGGCCTGGCGGAAGGTGCCTCGGTGACGGGACGGATTCCGCGCGTCGGGCCGGAGAGTGCGATCGGGTTCGGTTTGAGGCTATTGAGGATGTCCTCGGCCGAAGGCGGCTGGGCGCCACGATGGACAGACGCCACTTTGGTCTCGTGCAGCTTGGGCTGCTGGGGAAAAGCCGCCGCCGACCAAAGCAGCAGGGTGGAACCCAGGGCCGGAAAAACCAGCCGGATGGATGTGCCGGTGAAATAGCGTTCGGGGAGCTGGCCCCGGTGGGCTTGCGGCCGACGCGCCACGGGTGCGCGCGAAAGGAGCAAGGGGCAGAGCCCCCCGCCCTCCTTACGCGCCCAGATTGACGATCTTGACGGCGCGGTTCTTCGGCTCCGGCGTCTGATCGCCTGTCGGCACGATCAGGCTGTCCGAGCCGACGCCGACCGGCTGCAGCTTGGCGGCGTCAATCCCGAACCTGCTTTCCAGGAACGACACCACCGCATCGGCACGGTCCTTTGACAGCGCGCGATTGGTATCGGGATCGCCGACGGTGTCGGTATGGCCCTCGATGCGGAAACGAGAGCCGCTGAGCTGCGCGCTGGTCAGTGCGCGCCCGAGCGCGCTCAGCGTGCGTTCGGCGCCCGGCGTCAGGATCGCCGAGCCGGACTTGAACTCGACCGTCAGGTTAATGGCGCGCTCGCCGGTGTCGGCGGTGGCGGGCGCGGTTTCCGCCCGGGCGCTGGCAGGCGTCACGTAACGCTCGCCGGCGATCGGCCTGACGATGGCGGGGCGAATGCCGCGGGTAGGGCCGGTGAGCGCGCTCTGGTTCGGCTTGAGGCTGGCGATGATGTCGTCGGCGGAAGGCGGTTCCGCGCGCGCGGCCAGTGCGCCGGCCACCAGAAGGGAAGCTGCCACCAATGGAATGATACGCATGACTGCACCTTTCAAGCTGGTATACCTATAGCATACGTCGCGCGCGCGCGCCTAGATGCATGAACTGAAATAAATAGGGAAATGTCATTAAGAATTTTGCTGATCAGGACTCCAAGGCGGATGCTTCAAGTCCATTAACACGCTCGCGAACGGCAAGAATTATTGTGTAAAAAATGACCGGAGCGGGCGCTCTTTTTGGAAAGCGATGCATAGCGAATTTGTTAATTGTACGATCGCTAACGGCATCAGTTCGCGCCGGCGTGGGCGATGCCCAGATCACGCTGCCCCGCGCGGACACGGCCAGTGCCCGCGGCCCCCCGGGCAACCGGCTTCCGCTCCCGGCGCGCAGGCTTTACAGGGGGTGCGCAGCGGCGCAGGGGAGGTTGGGGATGCCATTCCGGGTGTGGGCGAGCACTCACAACGGCACCGTTCGCAAACATAACGAGGACGCGTTCGTCAGCCGGCCGGATATCGGCTTGTGGGCGGTGGCGGACGGCGCCGGCGGGCACGATGCGGGGGAGGTGGCGTCCGGCATGTTGGCCGCGGCGCTCAGCGAAATTCCGACGTCGCTGTCCGGCGCGGAGTTGCTCAACGTGGTGCGCGAACGCGTTGCCGCGGTGCATGGGGCGCTGCTGGCGGAGGCGGCGCGGCGCGGCGCCGGCAGCATGATCGCCTCGACGCTCGTGGTGCTGATGGTGCGCGACGGCCATTTCGCCTGCCTGTGGGCCGGCGATTCACGGGTTTACCTGCTGCGCGGCGGGGTGATGCAGCAGGTGACGCGCGACCACAGCCTGACGCAGGAACTGGTGGAAGCCGGCGCGATTACGGCAGCGCAGGCCGAGCATCACCCGCAGGCAAATGTGATCACGCGCGCCGTGGGCGGCGGCGACGAAGTGCTTGAATTGGAGAAGCTTAGCGGAATTTTAGAACCCGGCGATCGTTTTTTGCTCTGCAGCGACGGGCTTTCCAAGGAGCTGGACGCAGTGACGCTGGCGTCCCTGCTGGCCGCGGATGACGGCGAGGGGCCCGGCGAGGCGTTGGTCGGCGCCGCGGTGGCGCACGGCGCGCGCGACAACGTGACCGCGGTCGTGGTCGATGTGCGCGACCTGAGCGCGGCCGAGCTGGCATGAACGCGCCGGAAAAACTCGGGAAATACGAACTGCGCGGCATGCTGGGCCGTGGCGCGATGGGCATCGTCTATGACGGCTGGGACCCGCTGATCGACCGGCGGGTGGCGATCAAGACGGTGCGCCTGGTGGATGCCGATGACGAGGAGACCGCCGAGGCCCTGGCGCGGTTTCGGCGCGGGGCGCAGGCCGCGGGGCGGCTGCAGCATCCCAACATCGTGGCGGTCTACGATTACGGGGAAGTCGACGATATCGCCTTTATCGTCATGGAATTCGCGGCCGGCACGCCGCTGAAGACGGTGCTGGACGAGCAGAAACGGCTGCCGCCGCGCGATGCCGTGCGGATCATGGAACAGGTGCTCGCGGGCCTGGCCTACAGCCACGCACGCGGCGTGGTGCATCGCGACATCAAGCCTGGCAACATCATGATCGTCGAAGGCGGGCAGGTCAAAATCGCCGATTTCGGCATCGCACGCATCGAAAGCAGCAGCATGACGTCGGTCGGCACCATGATGGGCACGCCGGCCTATATGCCGCCGGAACAGTTCTTGGGCGAACCGGTGGATGCGCGCAGCGATCTTTACGCCGCCGGCGTGATGGCGTTCCAGTTGCTGAGCGGCAGGCGGCCGTATGAGGGCAGCCTGACCACGATCATGCAGAAGGTGTTGAACACGGAACGGCCGCCCGCGGTTTCGGCCGGCGGCGAGGTGCCGGCTGCGTTCGATGCCGTGGTGGCACGCGCGATGGCGCGGGTGCCGGCGGACCGTTTTGCCTCGGCCGAGGATTTTGCCGATGCGTTGCGCGCGGCGCTGGCGCAGGCCGAGCGCGGGTCGGTCGCGGCACTGCTGGAAGAAACAGTCGTCGTTAACCCCAATCGGGCACCGAAGCCTGCCCAACCAGCACTGCCGGCGAAACCACCGAACCAAACGGAAGGGAAGCAGGCCAATCGTGTCGGTATGATGCGTTTGGTGCTGGATGGTGTGGCGCTCCTGGCGGTGGCCGGCGCGGGCGGCGCGTACCTGTTCCTGCGCGGCGCGTCGGTGCCGCCGCCACCGCCACCGCAACCGCCTCCGACCCACAATCAATCCAAATTCGATGACACTTCCGTTCACCGGGTGATTCCCGCGCAATCGAATTCAAACGGGATCGCATCCCAAGTAACGACAAGAACGGTTCCCGTGCAGCCGCCATCACCGCCCGCCAAACCCCCGCCGCCGCCGGATCCCGAAATGGTTAGCCGTGCCGTGGCCGCCGCCGCCGCCGCGGCCCCTTGCAGCTTTCTGACCACCACGGTCGCGCCCGACGGGGTGTGGGTGAACGGCTTCGACGGCAGCGGCGACCCGGACAGCGCCGCGCGGGCGGCGGTGAATGCCGCGGCCTCCGGGCTACGCGTGGCCTGGCAGGCGCGGGCGCTGGACCCGTTCTGGTGCCCCATTCTGGATGTGCTGCGCCCGTACGGCGCGGCGGGCGCCATGGAGGTGCGCCTGGCGACGGGCGCGCGGGCGCTGCGCGACGGCGAACTGATCAAGCCGGATGTGCAGGGGCCCGGCTTCGCCAGTTGGATGCGGGTTGACGATTTCGCCCGCGGTGGCGAGCAGCAGCAGGGTACCCCGATCGGACCCAACGTGGTGCATTTTTATCCCACCGCGAAACCGCGCGCGCACAAGCTGGTGGCCGGCGCGCTGTTGCAGGTACGCGACAAGAACTGGTGCGTCGGCGCGCCTTTTGGTACGGATCTTATCGTTGCGGTGGCTACCGCAAACCCGTTGTTCCCCGGTATGCGCGCGACGCAGGAGGATTTTGACACGTACCTCTCGGCATTGCGCACCGCGCTGGCCAGCGCGGCACAGCACGGTGACGATATCGCGGTCGGGATCGCCACGCTGGAAACCGAACCCGGCAAAGGAGGCAACTGCAACCCTGGACCCGGGGCTCTGCTTAAATGAACAAAAGTTTTTGCTTCTTTTTTCAAAAAGAAGTGCTTTCTTTTGTTCTTTTTTGAAAAAAAGAACCAAAAAACTTTTATTCATTTTGGTTAGAGTTCAATCAGGCGATTCAGTTATTTTCGAGCAAGGCCTAGTGCTAAACGGCGGGAAGCACAACCGCGCGGCATTCCCCAAAACCGATTGAGGCGGCACCCGGGGCTTCGGCGCGGGCGCGGAGCAGCACCTCGTCGCCATCCTCCAGGAAACGCCGGGTTTCGCCGTTGGGGAGCGTCATCGGCTTGCGGCCGCTTTCCGTGAGTTCCAGCAGGCTGCCAAGGCTGTCCGGCGTGGGGCCGGAGAGCGTTCCACTGCCGAACAGGTCGCCCGGGCGCAGGTCGCAGCCGTTGCTGCTGTGATGCGCAACCAACTGGGCCACGGTCCAATAGGCATCGCACGCATTGCCACGCGACAGACAGTGCGGCGCGGCACCGGCGGCGCGCATGGCAGGGGTCAGCAGCAACACTTCCAGCCGCAGGTTCAACGCGCCCTGACGCTGATCCGCGTCATCGCACAAATAGGGCAGGGGGCGTGGGTCGCCCTCGGGGCGCGGCGCTTGCGCAATACGGAACGGGGCGAGCGCCTCCGGCGTCACGATCCAGGGCGAAATCGTGGTCGCAAAGCTCTTGGCCAGGAACGGGCCCAGCGGCTGGTATTCCCAGCCTTGAATGTCGCGCGCGGACCAATCGTTCAACAGACAGAAACCGGCGATGTGATCGGCGGCCTGCGTTACGGGAATGGGCGAGCCGGGATCGTTGCCGGGACCAATCCAGATGCCGAGCTCGAGCTCGTAATCCAGATTGCGGCAGGGTCCGAAGTCGGGCTCGGGCTGGTTGGCCGGCTTGCGCTGGCCGTTTGGGCGGCGGAACGGCACCCCGGAAGGCCGCACGCTGGAAGCGCGGCCGTGATAGCCGATGGGAATATATTTATAATTTGGCAGCAGCGGTGCATCGGGCCGGAACAGTTTGCCGACCGCGCGGGCGTGATGAATGCCGGCATAAAAATCCGTGTAGTCGCCGATCGCGGCCGGCAGATGCAGGGTGCAGGCCGCGGCTTCATGCAGCAGCGCGTCGGCCAGTGCCTCCGCGGCACTGCCGCGCGCCAAAATGCCGGCGAGTGCCAGGCGCAGGGCGCGGCGCGGTTTTCCGCCCAGTGCGAGGAGCGCATTCAGTGTGCCGGCGTGCGCGGCTTGCGCGGCGTTGAGCGCGTCGCCGGCGAGCAGGCCGCGGTCCATGCAGGCGGTGAGGTCGAGAATGTGGTCGCCGATGGCGACGCCGGCGCGTTTTTCGCCGTTCGGTGGGGCGAAGATGCCGAGCGGAAGGTTCTGGATCGGGAAATCCGGGTGGTTGTTGGCGTCCGTGACCCAACTTTGCAGGGCGGAATCATGCGTAGCGTCCGGTGCGATCATTGTTGGCTCCGCAAGAAAGGGCAAGCAGGCGAAAGAAAAAAGGATTCAACACCAAGATCAGCAAGAGCACCAAGCTCACCAAGCTCACGAAGAAGAAGAGGAACCATAAAAATTCTGTTTTCTTTCTCTTGGTGATCTTGGTGATCTTGGTGTTGAATCTTCTTCTTCTTTCTCAAAATCGTGCTCGGGCTGGCCGTCTCGATTGCTTCGCCGCAAGGGCGGCTGGCAATGACGGCAAGGGGCGGGCGGCTCGCGTCTGCGGGATGTCAGTTCGGCGTAAATCGGCGTTGCAGCCCGCGCCAGCAATCGATGTAATCATGTTGCAGTTCCGCGAGGCCGGCGGCCCAGGCTGTCACACGCTGCGGCAGGAATGTTTCGAACATGAAGGCCATGGTGCCTTCCAGCTTGCGGGGCGCGAGGGTTGCCGTGCTGGCGGCCTCGAACGCCTCCGCGTCGGGGCCGTGGGGCAACATGCAGTTGTGTAACGAAAACCCGCCGGGCACAAAACCCTGCGGCTTGGCATCGTAGGCGCCATAGATCAGACCCATGAACTCGCTCATCAGGTTCATGTGGTACCAGGGCGGCCTGAAAGTGTTTTCGGCGACCAGCCAGCGGTCCGGGAATATGACGAAATCGACGTTGGCGGTGCCCGGCGTGCCGGTGGGGGCCGTCAGTGTCGTAAAGATCGAGGGGTCCGCATGGTCGAACAGCAGCGGCCCGACCGGGGAGAAATTGCGCAAATCGTATTTGTACGGCGCGTAATTGCCGTGCCAGGCAACAACATCGAGCGGCGAGTGATCGAGCGTGGCCGCCCAGAGAGCACCGCCCCATTTCACCGTGAGGCGGCAGGGGGTTTCACGATCCTCATAGGCGGCCACGGGAGTCTTGAAATCGCGCGGATTGGCCAGGCAGTTCGCCCCGATCGGCCCACGGTCGGGCAGCGTGAAGGCGGCGCCGTAATTCTCGCAAACGTAGCCGCGCGCGGTCGCGCCGAGCAAATCGGCCGCGAACTTGATGCCGCGTGGGATCACCACGATTTCGCCAGGCGCCGCCTCGATCACGCCGAATTCGGTACGGAACCGCAGCGCGCCGTGCTGCGGCACGAACAGCATTTCGCCGTCCGCATTGTAAAAAACCTCATCCGGCATCGAGCGGTTCGCAAGATAGAGGTGCGCGGCCATACCGGCGCGCGCGTCCGCGTCGCCCGCGGTGGTCACCGTGCACATGCCCTCAATCAGCGTCTGTGGCGCCGCGGGAATGGCCACCGGGCTCCAGCGCAGCGGCTGGATCGGCAGATCGGCCTCCACGCACGGCGCGGTGCGCCAATGGCGCGCGTCGGCCTTGGAAAAGCGGCCGATATGGCGAACACTGGGGCGGATGCGATACAGCCAGCTGCGCTGATTGCTGGCGCGCGGCGCGGTGAACGGCGAGCCGCTGAGTTGCTCGGCATAGAGCCCGTAGGCGCAACGCTGCGGCGAGTTGCGCCCGATCGGCAGGGCGCCCGGCAAGGCTTCGCTCGCGAAACCATTACCGAAACCCGATTGGTAGGGCAGGGCGGATTGCCCCGCGTCCCCCGGGCGGAATGGAGCGTTCAATTGTCTCTCCTGGGCGTTTTCCTGCGCGACCGGTTGATATCAGGTCGGGCGGCCGGTTGTCATCCCGGGTCCGCGCGCCGTTAGATGGTGCCCAAACCAGGGAGGGTGCGATGGGACGGCTGGCCGGCAAATCGATCGTGGTGACCGGGGCGGGCAGCGGCATCGGCCGCGCGGCGTGCCTGCTGTTCGCGCGCGAGGGCGCGCGGCTGGTCGCGGTGGACCGCAGCGAGGCGGTGGCCGAGACCGTGGCCCAGGTGCGGGCAGACGGCGGCATCGCCGAGGCCGTCGAAGCCGATGCCGGCAACGAGCCGGATGTGCGGGATTTTATCGGCCGCGCGGTGGCCGCGTACGGGCGGCTCGATGGCGTGTGGGCGAATGCCGGCATCAGCGGCGGGCGCATGGCGCTCGCCGATCAGACGCCAGAGTACTGGATGGAGATTTTGCGGATCAACCTGATCGGGCCGTTCCTGGCGGTCAAACATGCGTCGCCGATCATGATCGGGCAGGGCGCCGGGGCGATCGTCTGCACCGCCTCGGTGGCCGCGCTGAAGGCGAACGCCAGCGGACATCCATATGCCGCGAGCAAGGCCGGCGTGGTCAGCCTGGTGCAGACCGCCGCCTACACGCTGACCGGCACCGGGGTGCGCATCAACGCGATCTGTCCGGGGCTGATCGAGACCGGCATGACCAAGCCGATATTCGACATGGCGCGCGAGCGCGGGTCGGAGCGCCGCATCGGCCAGCTCAACCCGCTGCAGCGCGCGGGTCAGCCCGCGGAGGTAGCGGCGCTGGGGCTGTTTTTGCTCAGCGATGAGGCCTCCTATGTGAACGGCCAGGCGTTCCCCGTGGATGGCGGGCTGTCGGCGTCGCTGCCTTACGTAGGGAAGCCGCCGTGAGGCGTGGAGCTATCGCCGAGAAGAACGGCCTGGCAACGGCGGTTGCCACGCCCTATCATGGTGCGATGAGCAGTTCGTCCAAAGTCCGGCCGTCCGCTCCGCAAAATTGGACGGACGCACTTGATCGTGCCAGGGCTGACGTGGCCGCTGGACGCACCGTGCCCGCCAGTGCGGTGATGGCCGAGCTGCGCGAAACGATAATCGCCATGCAACTGGCGGCCGACTCGCCGGAGGACGAACCGGCCGCGGGCCGGTGATCGAGGTTACCAGGGAGGCGCGGGAACATATCCGAGCGTTCCGCGCTCATTGGGTAGCCAAGAATTGGCTTGAGCCTCTCGTACGACTTGAAGCGGCGCTTGTGGCAGCGCTGGCGCGGATCGAACACGACGCTTACGCAGGTTTGCTGGCACCACGGCCGTATCCCGATTTGGCGGCTGAGGGCGAGGCATGGATCCACGAACACCGGTACTGGGTCGCCTATACGCTGACCGAACCGCCCAAGGTGCTCGCGGTGTTCGATGAGACGGCGGATATTCCGCGCCGCTATCGGCAGCAGATTGAAGAGCGACGGCACGCGGGGCGGCGTCTTGGCAAGGGTGGCGCCGCTAACTGAGGTGCGACGAGTTAGGGTCGTGGTGCCGTCGGTAGCGCCTGTTTGTCGCATAAGGAATATTATGCCAACTCAAGGCGCGCTTTAGGCTCCCATCGTATGATTTTGTTCATGCGGTAAAACAACCCGCTGGGCGGTGAGGAACCCCCGCCTTCCCGGATTTGCTAGGCCCTATTTGTGGATGATCGCCGGCCGGGCCGGATGGGCGGTGCTGCGGTAGGGTCGGCCAGCTTTTGCGGCGGTGAGGCAGGAACTGCTCGCCGTCGATGGCACCGGGGTTAGCCCGAGAAGCGCCGAACGAGTGGTCTGGCCGGTAATAGGCGCAATTAACGTTGGAGCACCGGTCTGGGTGTTAATGGTGTAAAGCGACAATGTGTCGGTGTCGGCGCCATACAGCGTCTTGCCGACGACAGCCGTAGCGTCAAATATGTAGGTGGTACTGCCGATCGTCGTGATTGCGGCGGTCTTTGGATCGACAGTATAAAGCGTGCTAACGCTGGTCAGGTAGAGGGTTGCTGAGCCAGATGACAGGGTGCCGTCATCGAGGCCGATGCCAAAATTGCCAACCAATTTCCCGACACCAGTGCTGACATCGATCTTGTAGAAGGAACCGGCGCTTGTGGCCGAATAGACCGCGGATTTGGTCGAGCCGAGATCATATCCCTGCGCGTCGATATTACCGTCGGCGGTTTCCGGGGTCGAATTGGCTGTCATGATGTAAAAGTCGCCGCTGTTCGCCGCGCCGTAGACCACCCCGGTCTTGCCCTCGGCCAGGCCATAGAGGACTTCAGATTCGGTACCGCAGACTGTCGCGACCGCGGTCTTCAAGTTGAGAATTCCGAAATCGCCCACCGCATCGGTGAAATAAGCGTACGAAGTACGGGCGAGGCTCGGCGCGGTCGGCAGGACGGTTAGGCTGGCAGCGATCAGCGTGCATGAAACACGGGTTTTCATGATATGATCCTTTGGGCTGAGTTGACCGACTCCGAATTGCTGAGCGCCCACGGATAAACGCCGGAACGATACATGCCTGTACCCGGCGGGCCCCAGCCGCGGCTCTTTCGCCGTCTTGACCTGATACTTCCTCGGGTTAGGGCCGTCGTCAAGGGCGACAGCACGGCTTTCGTAAATATTTCGAATTTGCGCGGCGCAGTCGTTCGCGTCGGCCGTGCCGCGCACCGGATTTCTTCTCACGCCGCGTGGCATACCGCGCGGCATCGGGTCGAGACGGACGGTTGCGCTGCCGTCGAATGTCCGCCGATGATTGCGGACAGAGACGGCCAAATGCCACCCATGCCGATCGAGGAGACCACCATGCGCCCAGCCGCCGCCCTGTTTGCCCTTCCACTGCTGTCGACGACGCCTGCGCTGGCCGGCGAACTCGCGGCCAATACCGGCCTGTGGGAAATGACCAGCCAGGTGCAGATGCAGGGCGCGCTGTTGAGCCCGGAGATGCTGGCGCAGATACCGCCGGAGGCGCGGGCACAGATCGAAGCCTCGATGCACTCCGCGCAGCAGCCGCATACGCGCCGGATGTGCCTGACCGAGGAGAAACTCCGGCGCGGCTTCCGCTTCGACCAGCAGCGGAGCGGCCAGTGCGAGCAGCAGGTCGTCAGCGAAACCAGCACGCTGCTCGAAATGCGCGGCGTGTGCCACCAGGAAACCGGCGACGCCACGATGCATGCGCGGATTACGCTCACGGGGCGCGACCAGATGACCGGTAGCTTCGACATGGACAGTAAAAGTATCGTGGGCCCGCATCATATCTCGGGCCAGATCAGCGGAAAATGGATCAGCGCGGACTGCGGGTCGGTGGGGAAGGACGATTAGCAGAAGGCCAAGGGGCTCTGCCCCCTGGACCCAAGCCGGGGCCGTAGGCCCCAGACCCCGATTCATAAAGTAAGGAAAAGCCGCGCAGCGCAAATGGGGGTCTGGGGCCGCCGGCCCCGTCGTGCGCAGCACGCCTCCGGCGTGACGGGTCCAGGGCAGAGCCCTGGCCTTTTTC
>Ga0181531_10001148_pt1 | contig 16940 bp, 18 predicted proteins | sample PEATcosm2014_Bin_38_FD_119743 | JGI IMG/M metagenome (GOLD analysis project Ga0181531, IMG submission 119743) | Peatland microbial communities from MTU Mesocosm Facility, Houghton, MI, USA - PEATcosm2014_Bin11_10_metaG | ecosystem: Environmental > Terrestrial > Soil > Wetlands > Peat | place... | reverse complement strand
TGCGGGCCGACATCACCTCGGGCCGGTGCCGTGCGCCGTAGATGATCGGGCGCGGGTTGTCGGCCATCCCGCCGTCGACGATGACGAAGCGGCGACCGCCCTGCACCTTGACCGCCATGATGTGGTAGAGCGACGTCCCGGCCCGGGCGATCAGCGCGCGGCCGGGCTCGAGCGACAGCCGCACGCCGACGTCGGCGGCGCGCGCCGCGAGCGCCGCCGCTAGCGGTTCGAGTTCGAGCGGATGCGGATCGTCGAAGCCCTCGGCGACCGCAATCCCGCCGCCGCAGATCAGTTCGTCGACCGTCAAGCCGAGCGCGCGCGCCTCGGCGGCGCCGGCGACGAGTTCGTCGAGGTTGGCGAGAAACGGCGCGGGCTCTTCGATTTGGGACCCGATGTGCGAGTGCAAACCGATCAGGTGCAGCATCGGCAGCTCGGCGACGCGGGCGAGGACCGCGCCGAGCTCGGAACGCGCAAAGCCGAACTTCGTGTTCTCCCCGCCGGTGCGGATGAACGCGTGCGTGTGCGCTTCGATCCCGGTATTGACGCGCAGCATCACGTCGACGGGCGCATCGGCGGACGCGAGCGAAGCCAGGCGCTCGAGTTCCTCGTGATTGTCGATGACGTCGAACGCCACGCGGCGATCGACGATGGCCTGCAATTCGGCGTCCGTCTTCCCACAGCCGTGGAAGTAGATGCGTCCGGCCGGGAAGCCGCCGCGTTCGACCGTGACGAGTTCACCGAGCGAGCACACATCGAGCCGCAGCGGGGTCGCGGCGAGGTGCTCGGCGAGCGCCGTGCACAGAAACGCCTTCGCCGCGTAGGCGAGCGCGATGCCGTGCGGCGCACAGGCGCGCGTGAAACGATCGATCTCCAGATCGAGCACGTCGAGGTCGATCAGGAACAGCGGCGTGCCGTACGTGTCGGCGAGTTCGCGCGCCGGAATGCCGGCGATCGCGCGTTCCACTGCCGCCTCGCCGCTCACCGGTAGAGCCCGCGTTCGGCGATGTATCGAAAGACCGGTTCGGGGATGAGGTACCGCGCGCTCTTCCCGTCGCCGAGCCGTTCGCGAATCAGCGTTGCCGACTCGGCGACGAGCGGCAAATCGAGAAAGCGAATCTTCGCGCGACGCGCCGCGTCGATCTCGGCCAGCGCGTCCTCGAGGTCGGTCTCGCTCACGTCGCCGCGCGGTGCGACGACGAACGCGTCGACGGCATCGATCACCTCATCGAGCCGCTGCCAGCGCGAGCGCGCGAGCGAGTCGCCCCCGACGATGAACGTCAGCGAAGCGTCGGGATACCGTGCCTGCAGCCGCGGCAGCAGATCCGCCGTGAACCCGCTGGCCTCGGGCGTCAAGTCGCTTTCGTCCAACGCGAAGGCGTCGTTGGCCGCGATGGCGAGCCGGATCATCTCGGCGCGATCGAGCGCCGGCGCGCTCATCGCCCCGCCGCGATAATGCTTGCCTTCGCGCGTCGGAACGAACAGCACGCGATCGAGCTGCGAGGCTTCGCGCACGGCTTCCGCGACGAACAGATGGCCGTTATGCACCGGATCGAACGACCCGCCGAAGACGCCGACCCGCATGATGGCCCGCGCGTTCGCGGCATCGCGAGGCTGACCTTGCGTACCGTCTTGGGACGGCTTGACGTCCCCATTCGGTAAGTATATACTTACGGTAAGTGAAAACGAACCAAGCCGTCAAGCTGCACGCGCTCTCCGATCCCACGCGGCGTACGATCTTCGAACTGATCGTGCGGGAGCCGCGCGCGGTCGGCGAGCTCGCCGACGAACTGCCGGTCAGCCGGCCCGCCGTCTCGCAGCACCTACGCGTCCTCAAGAGTGCGGGGCTGCTGAGCGTCCGCACCGAGGGGACACGCCACGTCTACGTCGCGGACCCCGACGGCATCGCGCTGCTGCGGTCCTATTTCGAACAGCTGTGGCGCAACGCGCTCGTTGCGTTCAAGAACGCCGCCGAAGAGGAGAAGTGATCATGTCACCGCCCCCTAGCACGGAGTCGACCGGCATCTCGGTCGAGAGGTCGATCGTCGTCAACGTCCCGCAAGCGCGCGCCTTCGACGTCTTCGTCGACATGACGTCCTGGTGGCCGCTCGCCACGCACACCATCAACGAGGCGCCGGCGCGCGCGTCGATCGTCGAGCCGCGCGCCGGCGGACGCTGGTACGACATCGGAAAGACCGGCGCCGAGGTGACGATCGGCGAGGTCGTCGCCTACGAGCCGCCGCAGCGCCTCGTCCTGACGTGGTCGATCAGCCACGATTGGAAGTACGACCCCACGCTGCGGACCGAGATCGAAGTACGTTTCATCCCCGAGAGCCCGACGAGCACGCGCGTGGAGTTCGTCCATCGCGGCCTCGAGGCGTACGGAGAGCGGGCTGAAGAGGAGCGCAAGCTCTACGACAGCGACAACGCCTGGACGCACATTCTGCAGCTCTACGCCGCTGCAGCAAATGGGTGAGCTGAACTAGCTGTAGTCGAACTCGACGCCCGCGATGCGCACCGTGTCGCCTTCGCGGACGCCGAGTTCACGCAGCTTCTTGTCGACGCCCATCTTGGCGAGAATCTGCTCGAAGCGCACCAGCGCTTCGTCGGAATCGAAGTCGGTCATCTGCGCGAGCCGTTCGACGCGTGCGCCGCTGACGACATAGGTCCCGGCCTCGACGCGAATCTCGAACGGCTCGTCGGCGACCAGCTGAATCTGCGCCGGCTCCGGCTTGGCAATCTCCGGAACCGGTGTCGTGCGGATCGTTTCCCAGGTTGCGTAGACGAGCTCTTGCACGCCCTCACCGGTGACGGCCGAGATCCCGCGCAGACCGGGGATCGACTCGCGCAGCGTCTCGAACGTTGCGCGCGCGTCGGGGAGATCGAGCTTGGTGATGACGACGATGACCGGCCGCTCGAGCAGCCCGGGATTCCACGACTGCAGTTCGTTCTCGATCGTCGCCTTGTCGGTCAGCACCGCGTCGGGCGATTTGTCGCCGGCGATGAGGTGGACGAGGACGCGCGTGCGCTCGACGTGACGCAGAAACCGGTCGCCAAGCCCGGCTCCTTCGTGCGCTCCGGCGATCAAGCCGGGGACGTCGACCATTACGAACGACTCGAACGCAGCAACGCGCACCACGCCGAGCTGCGGCTCGAGCGTCGTGAACGGATAATCGGCGATCTTCGGCCGCGCGGCCGAGACGACGCTGAGCAGCGTCGACTTCCCGGCGTTCGGCAGCCCGATGATGCCGGCGTCGGCGAGCAGTTTCAATTCGAGCTTGAGCTCGCAGCGTTCGCCGGGTTCGCCGTTGTAGGCGAAGCGCGGCGCCTGCCGCGCCGCGGTCGCGAAGTGCTGGTTGCCCAAACCGCCGCGTCCGCCCTTGGCGACACGGACCTGTTCGAACGGCACGCTCAAGTCGGCGAACAGCCGGCCTGCGCCGCGATTCCCTTCGGCGTCGAGTTCCGTGCGCGTGACGAGCGTTCCGACCGGCACGCGGACGACCAGATCGTCGCCGGCCTTCCCCGACTTGTTGGACGTCGCGCCCGGCTTGCCGGACTCGGCGCCGAACTGCTTCTTGTAACGGAAGTCGACCAGCGTGCCGAGTTCCGGATCGGCGAGCAGCAGCACGTCGCCGCCGCGCCCGCCGTCACCGCCGGCCGGCCCGCCTTTGGGCACGTATTTCTCGCGTCGCCACGCGACGATTCCGTCGCCGCCCTTTCCGGCCGCGACGGTGATGCTCGCTTCGTCGATGAACTGCATGCGTCAGGCGGCGCGCATCACCAAGGCACGCGCCGCTCGCCGGACGTGGGGCGAAAAGCCTTCAGACGGCGGCCGGCACGACGTTGACGTGCTTGCGTTTCTTCGAATTCGTGAAGGTCACCTGACCGGCGACGACCGCGAAGATCGTGTGATCCTTGCCGATCATGACGCCCTGGCCGGGGTGAAAGCGCGTGCCGCGCTGGCGGACGATGATGTTGCCCGGGATGACCGCCTCGCCGCCAAAGCGCTTCACGCCCAGGCGCTGGGCGTTCGAATCACGCCCGTTGCGGGTGGAGCCTGCGCCCTTCTTGGACGCGAACAGCTGAAGGTCAAACCGGAACATAGCCGCGACAGCTTACCATACGCCCCCGACCCCCCGCAACGACGCCGGGGCCCGTTGGGGCACCCGCGTTGGATTGACAGAAACCGATCCAATGACCTAGAATCGAAATATGTCGATGCAACGCTGCTGCCCCGAAGCCTCGGTGTACGGTCGCGAGATGTCTGCAGAGGCGGACATCTTCAAAGCCCTTGCGGACCCAGCGCGGCTCACGATCCTCGCCACGCTCGCTCGAAGCGAGCATGAGGTCTGTGTCTGCGACTTTACCGCCGGACTCAAACTCAACCAGTCCAGCGTCTCGCATCACTTAAAGCTCCTCAAAGAGTCGGGCCTCGTGACGTCGGTGCGCCGCGGCACCTGGGGCTATTACTCCCTCGCGCCTGATGCGCGGGAGCGGCTCGAAACCGCGCTCGCACTGGTAATGCCGATAAAGGTCCTCGCATGAAGATGCACCTCAACTTCGTGACGCGCGACATCGACGCAAGCGTTGCCTTCTACCGTACGCTGCTGGTCGCGCAGCCGGCGAAGCACTATGCCGACTACGCGTTGTTCGTTACCGACCAGCCCGGCCTTGAGCTCGCGCTCGACCTCGATGCACGCGTGAACGTCCACGAGAGCGCTCATTATGGTGTCGTCGTCGAGAGCGCAGAGGAGGTCGAAGCAACGATCGCTCGCTTCGAAGCGGCCGGATTTCCGGTCGACGTCGAGCGCGATGAAACGTGCTGCTACGCTGTCCAGACAAAGGTTTGGACGACGGACCCCGATGGACGGCGCTGGGAGACGTACGTCGTTATTGCCGAGAGCGAGGAGCGTCAAGGCGAGACGTTGGCGTGCTGCCAAACGGACGCATCACCGGCGTCCGCGGCATGCTGCTAGCATGACGCTCGCGCGCCGCGCTGCAGCGGAAGCAGTCGGCACGGCGCTCTTGCTCGCGGCGATCGTGGGCTCGGGGATCATGGCCGAGCGGCTCTCAGGCGGAAACATCGGGCTGGCGCTGCTCGCCAATGCGGTCGCGACCGGCGGCGCGCTCGTCGCGATCATCTTCGCGTTCGGGCCGATTTCCGGAGCGCATCTGAATCCTGTCGTGACGCTCGCCGATGCGTGGCAGCGCGGCATTGCGTGGGGCGACGTCCCGGCGTACGTGGGTGCCCAAGTTGCAGGCGCGATCGTCGGCGTCGGGACCGCCAACCTTATGTTCGGTCTGCCGCTCTTCTCCGCGTCACAGCATGCGCGAACCGGCGGACCGCTGTGGCTCGGCGAGTTCGTGGCAACGTTTGGCCTCGTTGCCGTCATCTGGGGCTGTGCGCGAGGGAATTCCGCCGCGACCCCCTTCGCCGTCGCGGCATTTATCGTCGGCGCCTATTGGTTTACGTCGTCCACGTCGTTCGCCAACCCGGCCGTCACGATCGCGCGATCGCTGAGCGACACGTTCGCAGGGATCAGGCCGGTCGATGTTCCCCCGTTCATCGCTGCCGAACTTGCCGGTGCGGCCGTCGCGACGGCGCTCTTCGTATGGCTCAATCAAAGAAAACGCGACGCACATGCCTGACGCCCGGACCGCGAAGCCGCTAATCGTGTTCGTCTGCAAGCACAACACCGGCCGAAGCCAAATGGCCGAGGCCTTCTTGCGACGGCTGATGGGCGCTGGCACGGACGTCGTCTCCGCCGGAACCGTTGCAGCTGACCGGCCCGACCCCGGAGTCGTGGCAGTGATGGCTGAGATAGGAATCGACATCTCAGCTGCGCGCCCGAAACTCATCGATCCCGACGTCCTCGCTCGGGCCAGCCGGGTGATCACCATGGGTTGCGACGTCGAGGGCGTCCCGCGCGTCGACGATGACTGGGGCCTTCCCGACCCGAAAGGACAGTCGCTCGAACGCGTGCGCGAGATCCGCGATCTCGTCTCTGAGAAGGCCGGCGAGTTAGCCAGAAAGCTGACCGCCGGCGCCTCGTAAGAAGGCCGGCGATGTATCCCACCTGCGTCTACATCTGTCCGAACGGTCACCGGCAAGACGTCCCGAGCTCGTGGACGACCGGCGGCCATGCGATCCCCGCCTCAACGCGGCCGTGCGACGGGAAAAACGACGACGGGTCCGCCTGTCAGCTCGAAGCGCACCTCGTCCCGCTGTAACCGCAGCCGCTCGCCCTAGTGTGCGCCTGCGAGCGCGGGGCTGCGCAGTTCGACTTGCATCTCGATCGAGCGGCCGGGGCGCAGGGTCACCAGCGGCTCGAGCGGGACCGGCGAGAAGTCGACTCCCCGGAAGCGCACGCGGCGTGCGAGCGTCGCCAGCACGAGCACGGCTTCGGTCCAGGCGAAGCTCTCGCCGATACAGATGCGGTTGCCGCCGCCGAACGGGAAGTAAGCGCCCTTCGGCAACGCCGCGGTTTCGCCGTTCGACCAGCGTTCGGGACGAAACGCATCCGGCTCGTTCCAAAGGCGCGGGTTGCGGTGCGTGACCAGCGGCGACGCAATGATGACCGAGCCGGGGACGAGTTCCCACTCCCCAAGTTGGAACGGACGAATCACCCGCCGACCCAAGATCCAGGCCGGCGGTCGCAGCCGCATCGACTCGGCGATGACGTCGCGCGTGTATCGCAGCTCCGGCATGTCGGCGGGGACCGGATCGCGCGCGCCGAGTACGGCGTCCAACTCGGCATGCAGACGCTCTTCGACCTCGGGGTTGCGCGCCAGCGCGTCCCACGTCCAGCTCAAGGCGTTGGCGGTCGTTTCGTGACCGGCGAGGAGCAGCGTGAGCGCTTCGTCGCGCACGAGCTCGTCCGACATCGGCTTGCCGTCACCATCGTGCGACGTCAACAGGATCGACAGCAGATCGCCGCGATCGGTGCCTTCGCGCCGGCGTTCGCCGATCAAGCCGAAGATGACGCGATCGAGTTCGGCGCGCGCGGCGCCGAATTTGCGCGTCGCCGGATGAAACGGCAGATGGTCGAGCAGCTCGCCAAAAGCGGAGAGTGAGGCCGGGAACACCGCCATCGTATCGGTGAGCGCGGCGCCGATCGCGTCCGCATCGTCGTCGACGTCCGCCGAGAACAGCGTCGCGGCCGCGATGCGCAGCGCGAGCCGGTTCATCACCGCGTCGACGGCAACCGTCTCGCCGTCCGTCAAACCGTCGGCCGCGGCGCGCGCCGCGGCGATCATCGTCGCGGCGTAGCCGGCGACGCGCTCGCGGTGAAAGGCCGGCTGCACGAGCCGGCGCTGGCGCAGGTGCAGCGGCTCGTCGCTCGTCAGCAAACCTTCGCCGAGCAGCCGCCGCATGCGCTGCAGCCCGCGACCTTTGATGAGGTCGTAGCCGCTGGCGGTCAGCATCGCCTCGATCAGCGCCGGATCGTCCAGAAACCAGAACCGGCCGCGCGGCATGCGCCACGAAGCGACCGCTCCGTAGTCTCGGGCGACCGAGGCCAGAAAAGTGGGGACGCGGTGGAGATCGCCGCCGGCCGACAGCCCGCCGATCGCGGTCAGCGTGGAGGGGCCTGAAGGGTAGCGGCGCGCCGTCATGTTCGCATTCTACTCCCTCGGCAAGCGCGCGTTCCTCGAGCGCCGGGGAGGGTCGCCATCCTGCCCTCCGAACCGCAATGCGTTTTGGAGAAACGCCGCGTCGTCGTCACCGGTCTCGGTGCCGTCACCCCGCTTGGAAATTCGCGCCAGGAGTTCTGGGACAGCCTGATCGCCGGCCGTAGCGGCGTTGGCCCGATCACGGCCTTCGACCCGGGGGTCCTGACGACGAAGATCGCCGCTGAGGTCAAGGACTTCGATCCCGACGCACTGATCGGGCGCCGCGACGCGCGCCGGATGGATCGCTACGCGCAGTTCGCCCACGTTGCGGCGCGCGAGGCGATGGCCGATGCGAAGTTTCCCGAGGATCCCGACGTACGCGCGCGCACCGGCGTGATCGTCGGTACCGGGATCGGCGGGATCATTACCGTCGAGAATACGACCTTCGAGGTCGGACCGACGCAACGCTGGGACCGCATCTCGCCGTTCTTCGTGCCGATGCTGATGGCCAACGCGGCCTCAGCGCAGATCTCGATGACGTACGGACTGCGCGGCCCGCTGTTCGCCGTGTCGAGCGCCTGCGCGAGCGGCAACGACGCCCTCACGATCGCCTACGACAAGATCGTCCTCGGCGACGCGATCGCGGTGGTGACGGGCGGCAGCGAGGCGACCGTCATCCCGACCGCGATGGGCGGCTTCTGTTCGATGAAAGCGATGTCGACGCGGAACGACGACTACGCCCATGCCTCGCGCCCCTTCGACAAGGAGCGCGAAGGGTTCGTGCTGGGCGAAGGCGCGGGAATCATCATCCTCGAGGATCGCGATTTCGCGCTCGACCGCGGCGCGCATATCTACGCCGAACTGCTCGGGTACGGTCAGTCTGCCGATGCGTTCCACATCGCGCAGCCCGATCCGGAGTCGCGCGGCGTGATCCTCGCGATGGAACGCGCGCTGCTGCGCAGCGGCGTGACGGCCGAACAGGTCGGCTACGTCAACGCCCACGGTACCTCGACGCCGCTCGGGGATCTCGCCGAGTCGCAGGCGATCGAACGCGTCTTCGGCGAGCACGCACGGCGCGGGCTTGCCGTCTCGTCGACGAAGTCGATGCACGGGCACCTGCTGGGGGCCGCCGGCGCGATCGAAGGGATCGCGACCGTCCTGGCGCTCGAGGCCGGCATCGTTCCGCCGACGATCAACTACGAAATCCCCGACCCCGAGTGCCGGCTCGACTACGTCCCCAACGTCGCGCGCAAGCTCCCCGAGCTGCGCGTCGCGATGTCGAACGGTTTCGGCTTCGGCGGCCACAACTCGTCGGTCGTCTTCGGCAAGCACGGCTAAGCCGTGCCCGGTGAACGGCGGCGAGCGCGGATGCGCGCGCTGCTCAAGGCGGCGGGAGCGACCGATCTCGACCCCGCGCGGGTCGAGCAGGCATTCATGCACGCGAGCGCCGGCAGCGAGCAGGCGCAGGCGTCGAACGAGCGGCTCGAGTTCTTCGGCGATGCGATCCTCGGTTTCGCCGCTTCCGGCTGGCTGATGAAGAAGTATCCCGACGAGCCGCAGGGTCAACTCACGCGCCGCAAAGCCAACCTGGTCAGCGATGCCGCCTGCGCCGAAACTGCGCGCCGGCTCGGATTCGCCGACCTGATCGTGCTGGGACGGGGGATGGACCGTGCCGGCGCCGCCCACAACGACGGCATCCTGGCCGATGCCTTCGAGGCGTTCTTGGCGGCGCTGTACGACGCCGCCGATCTCGTTCACGTCACGCGCTTCCTCGAGAAGGAGCATTTCGTTCCGCTCGACCGGAGCGACCACGGCGAACGCGACGCGAAGACCGACCTGCAAGAGTTCGCGCAGGGCGCGCTGCGGGCGACGCCGCTCTACTTCGAGCGCGCCGAGGGGCCGCCCAACGACCGCCGTTACACCTCGCAGGTGCGCGTCGGCGACGAGATTCTCGGCGAAGGCATCGGCGGCTCGAAGAAAGCCGCCCAGCAAAGTGCCGCCGCGATGGCGCTCTCCACGTTGCGGGCGCGCCATCCTGCTCAGGCTTCTCCGAACGCGGCGTCGAACGATGACGGGCGTGTGATCGCGTTAGATCGCCGTCGCCGCACGCCGCGTCCGCCCAACCCGGGAGCTCCACGCTAAGTGGACACGTAATGCGCCTTACATCGCTCAAGGTTTTCGGTTTCAAGACGTTCGCCGAAGCGACCACGTTCGAGTTTCACGACGGAACGACCGCGGTCGTTGGACCGAACGGGTCGGGGAAGTCGAATCTCGTCGATGCGATCCGCTGGGTGCTCGGCGAACAGTCGAGCCGCAGCCTGCGCTCGCAGAAGATGGAAGACGTCATCTTCGCCGGCAACCACCAGCGCAAGCCGATGGGGATGGCCGAAGTCTCGCTGACGTTCGACAACACGGACCGCCAGCTGGGGCTCGAGTTCGACGAGATTCAGATCACGCGCCGCGGCTACCGCGCCGGCGAGTCGGAGTTCTACATCAATCGCGAGGCGGTGCGTCTGCGCGACATCCACGAGCTGCTGATGGGGACGGGCCTCGGCCCCGGTTCGTATGCCATTGTCTCGCAGGGGCAGATCGATGCGATCCTGACCTCGAAGCCGACCGAACGGCGGGCGCTGTTCGAAGAGACGGCGGGGATCGGCAAGTTCCTGGCCCGCAAGTATGAAGCGCTGCGGCGGCTCGACGCGACCGAACAGAACGCGATCCGCGTCAACGACCTGATCGCCGAACTCGAACGCCGGGCGCCGGAGCTCGACACGCAAGTCCGGCGCGCGAAACGCTATCGCCGCGTAACGGCGCGGCTGCGCGATCTGGAGATCTTCTCGTACCTGCGTGCCTCATCGTCGCGCCGGCGCGAGCGCGAAGCGGTCGCCGGTGAGCTCACCGCGCACGAGGCGCGCCGTACGGCCGCTGCGACGCGCGCCGCCCAACTCGGCGCCCAGGTCTCGACGCTGCGCGAGACGCTCTACACGCTCGAACTCGAGCTCGACCAGCAGCGGGCCGAATCGCAGCAAGCGCGCGCGGCGCTCGCCGGGCTCGAAGCCGACCTGGCCGCCGCCGTCGCCCGCCGCGAAGGACTCGAACGGCAGTCGTCGTCGGTCGTCGCCGACCGCGACCGCGTCGAGAGCGAACGCGTCGGCCTGCGTGCGCGCGTCGTCGATCTGGACGGGCGGCTCAGCCCGCTCGTTGCCCAAACGGACGAGGCACGGACGCGCGAGCTGGCGGCATCGCAGGCCGTCGCGGAAGCGCGCGGCGCGCTCGACGCGATCTACGGCGAGTTGCGCGCCGTCGAAGCTCTGGCCGCCGAGCGTGCGGCGAGCGACGCCGAACGGCGAGCGCAGATCGCGGCGGCGACGGACGAACGCGAACGGCTGGAGCGCGAAGCGACGGCGGCATCGGCCGAGCGCGAGGAGCATGTCCGCGCGGCGGACGACGCACGCCGGCGTTTCGCCGAGCACGAACTGCGGGTCGCGCGCTACGAAGGCGACGCCGCGCGCCAGCGCGAGCGCGCACACGCCGCGCGCGAACACGGCGACGCTGCGGCGCAGCGTCTAACGGAACTCGAAGCCGCACGCCGCGATGTCGCAGCGCAGCTCGCAGCAGCCGAGTCGCGCCTCCACACGATCGAGGAACTCGAGGCCGTGCTCGAAGGCCACGCCCACGGGACGCGTGCGGTCGTCGAGGCCTCCGCGCGCGGCGAACTGAAGGGCCTGCACGGCGTCGTTTCGCACGCGATCTCGACCGACGAGCAGTATGCACGCGCGCTCGACGTCGCCTTCGGCGCGGGGCTTTCCAACATCATCGCCGAGCGGTCGGAAGACGCCGAAGCCGCGGTCGCCTACCTGCGCGAACGCGAGCTGGGACGCGCGACCTTCCTCCCGCTCGACACGCTGGCGCAGCGCGAGGGCCGCGAGCTCGGCGCCCTGCGCGGCCGCCCCGGGATCATCGGTTACGCGCACACGCTCGTGCGTTGCGAGCCGCGCTATCGCGGGATCGTCGCCTTCCTGGTCGGTCGCACACTGATCGTCGACGAACTGCGCACCGGCATCGCGCTCACGCGGGGTGAAGGCTTCCGCGATTCGATCGTCACGCTCGAAGGCGATCAGATCATGTCCGGCGGCGCGATCACCGGCGGCCGCTTTCGCAAGGAGCGCTCGATCCTGGCGCGCCGCGCGCAAGCCGAGCGGCTGCGCGAAGAGATGCCGGGTCTGCGGACGCGCCTCGGGGCGATCGAACGCGATGCGGAGGCAATCAAAGCTGCGCTCGATGCCGCAGCTGCCGAGCGCGACGACGCCACCGGCGCGGCCAACGATGCCGACGTCGCGCTGCGCGAAGTGCGCACGCAGTTGGCGGGCTTCAGCCATGAAATCGAACGCCTCGACGGCGCCGCAGCCGCGGCCGAGTCGCGCGCCGCCGGGTTGCGCACGACGCACGACGAGGTGCGCTCGCGGCTGCACGCGCTCGAGCGCGTCGCCGACGATCATCTCGATCTTTCCCAGCAGCGCGCGACGCTCGAGAAGGCGCTGGCCGAAGCGCGCGCACGGATCGCCGGCGTCGAGGCGCAACAAAGCACCGTTGCTGCCGAAGCCGGAACGCTGCGCGAACAGATCGCCGGCTTGAGCGCCGAACGCGAGGGTGCCGTCACGCGGCTGGGACTTCTCGACGCCGACGCAGCGCGCGCCGGCTCGGCGCGTGAGACGATGCTGCGCGAACTCGAGGCGCTGCGCGCGCAAACCACGCAGCTCGATGCAGCACTTGCCGCCGCGCGGGAGCGCGTGACGTCGGTCGAGCGCGCGCACGAGGCGTCACGCGCGCGCCGCGAGGCGAGCGCCGACGAAGGGCACCAGCGCGAGGCCGACGAGCGTCTCGCGCAGAGTGAAGAACGCGAGGCGAGCGCGGCCGGCGAATCGGGTCGCCGCCGCTTGGCGGAGATCGACGCCGAGTTGGGTATGCTGCAGCAGACCTTCGCGCAGAATCCGGCCGGTGACGACGAGCAGCGCGACGTGCTCGAGCGCTACGCGGACGAACCCGACAGCGTCGTCGACGAGCTGCCGCGGCTGCGCGAAGAACTCGTGCGGCTCCAGGCCAACGTCAACCTCAACGCCGAGGCCGACCGCGACGAGCTCACCGAACGCGAGCGCTTCCTGCGCGAGCAGATGAGCGATCTGCATCAGGCGCGCGAGACGCTGCTGGCCACGATCGCGGAGATCGAGACCTCGTGTCAGGTTCAGTTCAACGAAACGTTCGACGCCGTCAAGACGCGCTTCAGCGAAGTGTTCAGCCAGCTGTTCCCCGAGGGGCGCGCCGAGATGTGGCAGACGAACCCCGACAATCTGAGCGAGACCGGCATCGAGATCGCCGTGCAGCCGCCCGGCAAGAAGCTGACGGCGCTGGCGGCGCTCTCGGGCGGCGAGCGGGCGATGACGGCGTCGGCCCTGATCTTTGCGCTCATCGCCGTGAAGCCGTCGCCGTTCTATCTGCTCGACGAGGTCGATGCCGCACTCGACGACGCGAACGTCGATCGGCTCTCGGCCAAAATTCGCGAGGTTTCCGACACCTCGCAGATGCTGCTGGTCACGCACAACAAGAAGACGATGGAGTTGGCGGAGCGGCTCTACGGCGTCACGATGCAGGAACCGGGCGTGAGTTCGATCGTGAGCGTCGCGCTCGAAGAGCGGCCGCGCGCCTTGACGGGTCCGGACGAGAGCGCGTGGCTGCCGCCGGCGGCCGAGCCGGTTCCGGCGCTGCGCTCCGCGCGCAATGCCTGAATCGGGCGACGCGGCCCTGATCTCAGTCTACGACCGGACCGGGATCGTGCCGCTGGCGCGCGCGCTCGGCGAGCGCGGCATCCCGATCTACGCGACGAGCGGGACGCGCACGCACCTGCGCGAGGCGGGGATCGACGCCTTCGACGTCGGCGATCTCACCGGGTACCCGGCGCTCTTCGACGGCCGCGTCAAGACGCTGCATCCCAACGTCTTCGGCGGCATCCTCAAGGACCGCGCCAATCCCGCGCACGTCGTCGAAGCGCGCGAACACGCGATCCCCACGATCTCGACGGTCGTCGCGAACCTGTATCCGTTCGAAGCGACGGTCGCGCGTGACGGTGCAACGCTGGGGGAAGCGATCGAGCAGATCGATATCGGCGGCGTCTCGCTGCTGCGCGCGGCGGCCAAGAATTTCGATCATGTCTCCGTCCTGAGCGATCCGCTGCAGTACGGCACCTTCATCAACGCGCTGGGGCGCGGCGGCCTCGACCATGCGACGCGCCGACGGTATGCGACGATCGCCTTCGAACGCACGGCCGAGTATGATAGCGCGATCGCACGGTATCTCGAATCCGGGCTGGTCGCGAACGAACTCCCCGGGTCGCTTGCGCTGACGATTCCGATCGAGCAGCCGCTGCGCTACGGGGAGAACCCGCAAGACCGCGCCGCCTTCTACTTGGCGCGCGAACTCGAGCTGCCGCAGCAACTCGGCGGGAAGGCGCTATCGTACAACAACCTGCTCGATCTCGACGCGACGCTGCGGCTGCTCGTGCGTGCGGCGGCCGGCGAAGGCGATGGCATCCCGATGCCCGCCCAGGGCAGCGTCCGCGCCGCGATCGTGAAGCATACCGTGCCGTGCGGCGTCGCCGAGCGCGTTGCCGTCGCCGATGCCGTACGCGAGGCGCTGGACGCCGATCCCGTCTCCGCCTACGGCGGGATCATCGCCGTCGACGGTTCGCTCGACGATAGCGCGGCCGAATACTTGGGCGGTTTCTTTCTCGAGATCGTCGCCGCGCCGGCGTTCGAGCCGGCGGCGCTGGAGCGTCTGCGCCGCAAGAAGAATCTGCGCATCATGCGCTATCGTCCCGGAGCGCCGGAGAAGATTGCGGCCGAACTGCGCGTGCGCAGCGCGCTCGGCGGCGTGCTGGCGGAAGACGACGATCCGCAAGCACCGCCCGAACGCTGGGAAGTCGTTTCGCACCGCGCCCCCACCGAGGGCGAGTGGCGCGATCTCAACTTTGCGTGGGATATTGTGCGCCACGTGAAATCAAACGGCGTCGTCATCGTGCGTGACGGCGTCTCACGCGGGATCTGTGCGGGTCAGACGAACCGCGTCAGCGCGGTCCAGATCGCCGCGCATCGCGCGGCCGCGTCGGCGCGCGGCGCGGCCTGCGCGAGCGACGGGTTCTTTCCGTTCGCCGACGGCCTCGAGGCCGCAGCGGCCGCGGGCTGCACGGCCGTCATCGCGCCGAGCGGATCGATTCGCGACGCCGAAGTGATCGCGGCCGCGGACCGGCTCGGGATCGCGCTCGTCTTTTCCAGCTACCGGTACTTCCTGCACTGAGATGGCCGGCTTCATCCTGCGGCTCGTCGCCTACGCGCTGCTCCTCGGCTTGACCTCACGAACCGCGTCGTACTTTTGGTCGGCCGGCGGGCTCGACACCATCGCCGCGCTGCAGCCGCTCTACGACGGCGGCATGAAAGCGCTGGTCTTCGCACCGCTCGTTCTCGCGCTGTTCGGTTTCGGCGCACTGCGGGACGTCTGCGTGTTCGCCGGCTTCGCGCTCGCGGGTGCAGCGCTCACCGCACCGTTCGTGATCGCGCGCGTCGCCGGGGCGTGAGCTCCCGCGCGCCGATCAACCTCGCGCTCGTCCTGGGCGTCGCTTTGGGCTGGGGTTTGCTGGGGACCGCCAGCAAGGCGCTGTTTGCCGACGAACCCTCGATCTTCGACGGGTTGACCGTGGCGGCGGCACGCGCAGCATGGGCGTTTCCGGTCTTTGCGATCGCCTTACTCGTGGTGTGGCGGATCGAACGGCCGCAACTCGGGCTTCGGCAATGGCTCGGACTCGCCGGCGGAGGTCTCGTCTTCGGCGTCATCGGCGTACTGTTCACGATGGCCGCGCAGCACACGTCGGTCGCCCACTTGGCGTTCTTCCTCGGCATCTCTCCGGTGACGAATACCGCCGCCGCCGCGATCGTCTTTCGGACCGGCCTCGCGCGCCGCGACTGGCTCGCGCTTTCACTCGGCTTCATCGGCGTCATGCTGTTGGCGATCAGTCATTCCAACGATCGCGCGGCATTCTTCGGCGACGCGCTGATGGTGGGCTGGCTGATCGGGTTTGCCGTGTACGGCTGCTGTCTGCAGTACGTCCGTTCGAGCGTGCAGTCCGCGACGGTGATCGCCGTGATCGGAGCGATCTCGATGGGCGCGACGCTCGCGTTCTCGCTCGCGCTGGGCTGGGGAAAGGCGATCGTACACGTGGCCGACACGATGCGCGTCGCCGGCTGGTTCTTCGGTGAGGTCGTCCTCGGTTCAACGCTGGTGGCGCAGGGCGCCTACGCCCTGGCCGTGCGGCACATGGGCGTCGCGCTGGCAACGATCGGAGCGGAGTATGGGGCACTCGCCGTCGGCATCGTCGCCTCGCTCATACTGCACGAGTCCTGGACGGTTCTGACCGTGATCGCGGGGCTGCTCTTCGCCTGCGCACTCGCCGTCTCGTTCGCCCCACTGCCATGGCTGGGGCGCGAACGTCTCCACGCGGGCGCATAGGACGTCGCGACGGAGTCTAAGGGAACCGTCAGAGCTTCGGCTTACGTCCCTTTTTGTTCAACACGAGTGCGATGTTGTCGACGGAACCATCGTTGTACGTCCCGACGAGCCGCGTGATTACGATCGAAACCACTGCCGAGCGCGTCCCTTTGGGAACGGCACCGGAGTGTGAACGCTGAACGAGCGATGTTCCCGGCCGTTGAGCTGGGGTGACCGGACCAAGTGTCGATGTTGCGAGCGTCGCACCGGACGTATTGCGAAATTGCACCGAGACGACGGCGTAGTCGCCTTGGTTTTCCCATCCGCCGATCCAAGCAGAGAAATTATAGGACACGGTGCCTGCGTCGATATCAGCGGAGAGCGCACCGAGTGCGATCGTCTGTTGCGCCGTCGATTTCGGTACGTTGCCGCCCTCGAACAGGTTCAGCCCGCGATTGTCGGGCCCAGCGGACGACTTATCGGGAAAGCCGCCCGACGCTCCGTATTGCACCGCCGTGAATTGACCCGTGGTCGCCCAGCCGGTCGGCTTCACGATGTGGTCGTTATCCGGTGCACCGACATCGGTCTCAGCGTCACCGTTGACCACCAGGTTCGTCCCATACGTCGCCGGCGGCGGAGCGTCGGCTCGCGCGATCAGCGGCGTTCCCGCAAACGGCACCAGCGCGGCGAGGAAGAAGAGTGCGCGGAGCGGCTTCATCATGGCCGGCTTGCTTGTCTGTGTGGGCATCCTGGTCCCCCGCCGCCGCTGTCGTGCGCGAATCTTCCCGGGAAAGCGCCGC
>Ga0181531_10001147_pt1 | contig 16952 bp, 11 predicted proteins | sample PEATcosm2014_Bin_38_FD_119743 | JGI IMG/M metagenome (GOLD analysis project Ga0181531, IMG submission 119743) | Peatland microbial communities from MTU Mesocosm Facility, Houghton, MI, USA - PEATcosm2014_Bin11_10_metaG | ecosystem: Environmental > Terrestrial > Soil > Wetlands > Peat | place... | reverse complement strand
TGGTCTCCGGGTAGGTAAAAAGCACCACCAGGAATTGCACCACGGTCATGATGCCGAAGAAAACGAACGGAGCCGCAGTGCCCATATGTGTCGCCACCCATGGGAAACTCTGCGCGATCACTGTCGCCATGAACCAGTGGCTCGCCGATCCCACACCCTGGCCCTTCGACCGCACCGAGTTGGGAAACACTTCGCCGATGTAGACCCAGATGACTGCTCCCTGCGAAAGCGCGAAGAACGCGATGTAAGTAATCAGAATCCACACCAGGGCGTCCAGATGGGAATTGGACGCGTACACCCACGCCACCGCGGCCAGGCAACTCGCCGTGCCCACCGCGCCAATCAGCAGCAGCGTCTTGCGGCCCACCTTGTCGATAAAGCTCATCCCGATCATCGTGAACACCAAGTTCGTGGCGCCAATAGCGATTCCCTTTTCATCGCCTGACAATTGGCTGAAACCGGCCGCCTTGAAGATATCGTTCAGGTAGTACAAAATCGCGTTGATGCCGGCCAGCTGGTTGAACGCGCCGATCGAGATGGCCAGGAACAGCGGGTACCGGTACTTCCATTGAAAAACCGACTCATGCGCGGTAGCGTGTTCTTCTGTCAGGGCGCTGCGTATGTCGGCCAGTTCGGCTTGCGGATCGGGATCGCCCATGAACTTCAGCACGGCCAGCGCTTCGTCAATCCGGCCCTGCGATGCGGACCAGCGCGGGCTGCGTGGAATGAAGAAAAGCAGAACCAAAAATCCCAGCGCGGGGATCGCGGCAATCCCCACCTGCCAGCGCCACTCATCCGCTCCCAGGTTCATCGATCGGATCGCGTAGTTCGACGTGTACGCCACTACGATGCCAAGAACCACGTTGAACTGGAATGCAGCCACCAGCCGGCCCCGCCACTTGGCCGGCGCCAGTTCCGCAATATACACCGGCCCCAGTACCGATGACGCGCCAATTCCCAGCCCGCCTACAAACCGAAACAACAGGAACGAAGGCCAGTTCCACGCCAGTCCGCACCCCGCGGCGGAAACGATATAGAGCAAAGCAGTGATCCGCAGCGTCTCGCGGCTGCCGAGCCTTTGCCCAATCATCCCGGCAGACAATGCGCCAATCACGGTGCCCACCAACCCAATGCCGACGGTGAAGCCTTCCTGGTTCGCGCTCAGTCCGTAAAGCTTCACCAGCGCATCAATTGCGCCGGAGATCACTACCGTATCGAAGCCGAAAAGCAGACCGCCCAGCGCGCCGGTCAATGTGGCCTTCATCAGGTGAAAGTTGGGTCGCATGGTCTCGTTTCCCTTAAGTTCCAAACCATCCTACAGACCAGCACCTGAACCGGCAAACCGCGCCTCCATCCCTGTCAGGCCTCTTTGCGCCCGGCGCCCGGCAACACCGCAAGCAACCGGCACCGGTGATTTCCCTCTCCTCTCCAGGCCACCGCCATCTCGCTCTCGATGTACGCGCAATCGCCTTCTTCCAGCACTTCCTTCAGCCCGCCCACCTCCAAATGCAACCGGCCTTCCAGCACATACACCAATCCACTCGCCTCACGGAATTCCTGCATCGCACTAGCGGTGCCCCCTTGTGCCAACTCCACCATCTGCGCCTCGAGCAGCGGCCTCGCCGACGTTGGATTCAGGGGCGTCACCTTCATTGATTCCGCGCCGCGCGTCGCGCCTTGCAGATGCGCCTTTCGGGTAATCGAAAGGGTGTGCCGCGCCGGTTCTGAAAAAAAGTGGCCCATGCCCACTCCGTAGACCCGGCTGATGGTGGCCAGCGTCGGCAGCGTAGGAATCATCCGGTCGGTTTCTAGTTTCGAGAGCAGCGCCGTCGACAGTCCGGTCTCCGCCGCCAGCCGCGAAAGCGTCAAGCGTTTTTGTGTCCGGAGCGTACGCAGCTTCAGACCGATGCAATAGTGTTCCAAAAACCATTTAGCGTACGAAGCCGTCTTGGAAATGGCAGTCTCCTTCGAGTTCCGGAATGATGTTGGTATCAGCCTTTCAGCTTTCCAGCATCCTTTTTCTGACAAATTTTTGATATTTTCCCGCCGAAGCCCTCAGTTTCCGACTCCCACCCCTCGTCTGGCCCGCGCCTGAACGGCGGCCTTTAATTGCATCTCCGCTCAATTTGCCATGATTTGAGAGTAAGCCATTAATATTCAGTTTGATACGATCAAAATCTTAGTTTACTTACAAGTTACTAGGTAACCACTTTTCCATTACTTCAAGCTGAAAAATGACACCGCTGGAGGCTTCCCAAAGCTGGAAAAACATGCGTAAATTGGGTTAAACCAAGCAACTCCCCAAAGAGGCAAGGGGTTCGATAGAAGCTGTTCAACTTTTCCCAGGACGGCCCGGCGCAGGTCAAACGCGACCCTGCCGCCGGCTGGTATTTGTCTATCGCGGATGGCAGAGTGGCAACGTCCGATTAGGCCAAGGACCAAGGAAGTGCGTTGGTAGAGATAAAAGAGACATCGTCCCGCTCAAGTGGTACCCCGATTCCCACCACCGTTGCCGATTTCGGCAGTGGAGACGGTGAACTGTCTTTCGCCTTCGGAGCCTTCCGGCTTCTGGCCGATGGCACGCTCCTGCGCGGCGAAACCGTAGTTCACCTGCCTCCAAAGGAACTGGCTGCGCTCCGCCTGCTTGCCACCCACGCAGGTCAGATTGTCACGTCGCTCCAGCTGCGTAAGGCCTTGTGGGGAGATGTTCATGTCACCGCCGACAGTATTCCCAAGTGCCTTTCCTCGCTGCGCACCCGTCTTGAACCCGAAGTGTGCATTCAAACCGTCTACAAGCGCGGATATCGATTCATTGCCGAAGTCCGGCGATTGAGCGAACCGCGCTCGAATCCACTCCTGCGGCTGGCCATTATGCCGTTCGTCTCCGGCTACACGGTACCCGACTATCTCGGCTCCGTTATTGCCGAGGAAACCATTTCAAGGCTCACAGGTGCAAAGCCGGAGTGCCTCGCAATATTGGCCCGGGACTCAGTCTTTGTCCTCGCCGCAAGAGGGCACACCGCGCAGCAGGTCGGTAAGGCGCTCAATGCCGATATGGTCCTCACCGGGACGCTGCGCAATCTACCCTCCCATTTCCGCTTGCGCGCGGAGATGATTCGCGTAGAAGACGGTATCCAGGTCTGGGTTGAAGATGTGCTCGTCCCGCACAGCCACATTGATGGCCTCGAAATCGAGTTGATCGACCGGCTGGTCTCTCGTTTGAACTCCAATGATTTCTCCATTTCCGCCGCCGCCGAGCCGGAAACTGAAAACGATTCCAATCCACTCCGCCGTGAGGCCCGGGAATTCTACCAGCGGGCGCATTACGAGTGGCGATCATTGCAGCGCAATCAGATGCAGGACAGTCAGCAGCTCCTGCTCCGCGCCACTGAAATGGATCCCAACTTGATCGCCGCCAAGGTCGATCTGGCGCGGCTGTGCCTCACCCAGGCCGTATACGGCTTCATGGCTCCTTCGGTGGCCGCGAATCTGGTGCACCGCACCGCGGATTCGATTCCCGATCTCCCTCTTCGGGCTCAAACCCTTCTCCCTTCACTCGGTTCGGTCAGTTTTCATCTCGACCATAACTTGCCCGCCGCGCTTTGGGCCTTTTCCGCCTCGGCGCACTTGCCTCACGACCCCTGGGTTACCCGATCGCGGGCCATGTTCGCGTTGAGCCGTCACCGGTTCGATGAAGCCATCGCGATCCTCGAAGCAGCTCTACGGCTGGACCCTTTCGCTCCCTCAATCCATAGCCGCCTGGCGTGGGCTTCGCACCTGGCCGGTTTGGCTTCCGAAAGCGTGGAGCAAATTCGCCGCAGCTTGGACCTCCTTCCCGGCAATGAGGAAATCGCTCTCTTCGGAGCCATGATTCTTACCTTCAATGGCGATACAAGCCGTGGCTTGCAACTCGCGGAGAATCTGGCCGCGCGACAACCCCACATCGACCTGTATTCCGCACTACTCGCCTATGCGCTCGCCTGCGACGGGCGCAAGGAAGAGGCCCGCGACATACTGCAGCGCCTCGAGTGGCTGAGCCGCGAACGTTTTGTCCCTAGTTCCCTCACCCCGGCTGTCTATGTCGCGCTCGACGAGCCGGATGCGGCGCTCTCGGAACTGCGCGCGTCAGCCGACGCCCGCTGCCCATGGTTCTTCCAGATGCTTGCCGACCCGCGCCTCAAACCCCTCCACGGCCGACCCGAATTCGAAGAGCTGCGCGCCATCCTCACCCGCGTCGAAGCCCAATCCGCGGAATCCTAGCAGGCTGCGGAAAAACACGATTCCGCGTCTTGTTTCCAAGGCTTTGTATCAGGGAACGACTTAAGTCGTGCCGAAAAAGCCTCGAAATATGACGGGGTTTTAACCCCTGCGGGAAATATTCCCGGCGCGCACATCCGCCATTCGATTCGTCAGACACAGCCTGACCCCTGCGGGTCGTTTTCCATCCCGCCCGAGACAGCCGATATTTATCACTTCCCCGCACCCTTCGCCTGCTCAATCACAGCCTTGAAAGCCGCCTTCGGCTCGCCGGCCCGATCGAAAAGCAAAGGGTAGCTCGTGCGCCCTCGTACCGGCCAATTGTTCAACCACGAGTCGCCGTCGGTCACACCCCAGAATGTCACCCGGCTCATACTCGCACGATGCTTCAGGAACACCGCAAAGAGACCTGCATAACGCTTCGCCAATTCTTCCTGCACCGCGTCTGGCAATCCATTCACATAAGGATTCAGTTTCGGATCGGCCTTCACGCTCAGCGAAACATCCGCGCCCCGATTCACACCCGGCAGCACATCTATGTCGAGTTCTGTTACAGCCACCTTGACGCCCAGCTTGGCGAAATCGGCAATGGTTTCGTCCACTTGTTCCACCGATGGGAAATTCAGGTGGTCGTGCTCCTGGCTCCCCACTACTGCCACCGGTATGCCCTTTGCCTGCAGGCTCTTGATTAATGCGATAGCGCCCTTGCGCTTGGCCTCGTTTTCCAGCGAGTAGTCGTTGTAGTTCAGTTGGGCCTGCGGATCGGCCTCGTGCGCGTATTCGAATGCCTTCTCGATAAAGTCGTCCCCGATGATCTTCTGCCATTTCGACGGCCGCAGCGTCCCATCGTCGCTCAATGCTTCGTTCACCACATCCCAGCTTTGAATCCGCCCCTTGTAGCGCCCTACCACCGTAGAAATATGGTCGTGCATCCGCTTCAGAAGCACCTCGCGGGTCACCGGCTTACCGCTCTCGTCCTGGAAAACCCAATCCGGAACCTGCGCATGCCACACCAGGTTATGCCCAACAATAAACATGTGGTTCTTCTCGCCGAATTCCACATACTTGTCCGCAATTTCAAACGTATACGTATCCGGTTTGGGGTGAACGCGTTCCCACTTCAGACAGTTCTCCGGACTGATGGAGTTGAACTGCGCCGCGACAATTGCATCGCCGCGCGCGTCGCTTCCGTCGATTTGTCCCTCGTTGATCGCAGCGCCGACAAAGAACGAATCCCGATAGGCGTCCTTGAGTGTGGTTGTGTTTTGGGCGCTCGCCGTCATACCCGCGGCAAGCAGAGCGCCCACTGCGATGAACCGCCTCTTCTGCATTCTCTTCTGCTCCTGTGCATTGCCAACCTTGTAATGGAATTAAGTACGTGCCAGCCCCGATGATACAAGCTGTTCTCGAACCATAAATGAACACCGCGAAAAGGAAAAACCTCCTGCGCGTCCCCTCCTGCGCGGCTTAAGACGAATACCCCTTGCGCCGCTCTGCCAAATCGTGCGAGATCGTCATGTTCAGCTTCATCGTGATGCCGTAAAACAGCAGGCACACTGCCGCCGCCAGAAATGCCGAACCCGCCCACACCGAAGCAATCATGCGAATCCCGAGTAATGCATGTTCAGTCTGTATGGCATTCGACTCATATCCATAAAACGAGAGCAGCCATCCGGCAATCGCACCGCCCAACGCCAATCCGATCCACAGCGCAAAGACCACCGCCGACGTCACCGTGCCCGTAGCGCGCCGTCCCGTCTTCCATTCGCCGAAGTCGGCCACGTCGCCCATCATCGACCAAAGCACCGGTCCCGAGCAGCCATATACAAACTGGCGAAGAACTTCCAGCGCAATGATCGTCGTGGTAGCCGTCGCCGGGAGAAAGAACAGCACAATACAGAAAACGCCCGTCAAAAACATGCTCCAGAAGAAAAGCATCCGCTTGCCCATCCGTTTGGTCAGTGCGGTCGAACAGGCTACCCCGACCAGCAGCGCCGTCAATCCAAAGCCGTTAAACCAACTGAAAAGTATCTGGTTCCCGGCGCAGTATTTGAAGTACGGCAGCATGATGCTGTTGCGAATCATGAGTGCGATAAAGTAGAAGGTCGTCACCAGGAAAAGCGCAATCCATGGCCCGTTCTTGACCAGGTCCCCCAAATCCTGCCCAACCGAGGATTTCTGTTTGGGATCGGGCTGAATCCTTTCCTTGCTGACTGCGAATGCAATCAGGAACATGATCACGCTGGTCACCAGGAAGATGCCCATCGTCATCTGGTAACCGCGTGCGCTGCTGCCTCGGCCCAGAAACACCACCATGGGGATTGCCAGGCTCTGCACAATGAAGCCCGCGGCGTTGGCGAACAACTGACGATAAGTCGCAATGCTGTTACGCTCGTTGGGATCGTCGGTCATCACCCCGGTCAACGATGCGTACGGCACGTTGTTCATGGTGTAAATGAGGCGCAGCAGTAAATAGGTAACCCAGGCATACATGAGCTTTGCGGCGGAGCTCAAATCCGGAGTGGTAAAGGTCAGCACGCCAATAATGCCAAATGGCAGCGCCGTCCACAGAAGCCAGGGGCGGAACCTGCCCCAGCGGGTGTTCGTGCGGTCGGCAATCACGCCCATCACCGGATTGAAGACGGCTGCGCCCAGGCCAACAATCAGGAACATCGTGCCCGCCTGAGCCCCCGTCAACCCAAACGTATCGGTGTAGAAATTCAATTGCAGGGCCATCATCGCCTGAAAGACAAAGTTGGCCGCCATATCGCCCAGGCCGTACCCGAATTTCTCCCCAAAGGAGAGCTTTCCGCCCGCTCCGCTCCCGTTCACATTGCCGCTCATGGTTTCCTTCTCTCTTTCCGTCCCCCGCTGGCGAAAAAACACTTCCTGCGCTCTCTAAATCGCAAAAGCCCCGCTGCTCGGTCCTGCCAACTCGCCCCTTGTGCGCCCCAAAGAAATATACTCGGCCACGCAAACCGTGGTCCGGACTTCTAAACGCAACGCCACTGGGGCTGAGATTCGAGCCACACAACTATATCGCTTTACTAATGGATTTGGCGACAACAAAACTGGACATCGCAGGGGGTATAATTCGCTCCGAGGAATCACCATGACTAAACCTGCACCGCTCTCCTGCCATCTGGGATTCAATGCCCAGCATTCGCCCATGGGCGCCTTCATGAGCTTCACTTGCGGCAACTTCGGCACCCGCGGCGGCATTGGCCTGCAGATCGGGCAACCTGGTGATCAGGAAGTCTTCATCGGGTTCAAAGATGGTGATCGTTATTCCGACGCAACCTTGAAGTGTCTTCCCTTTTACACAGCCGCCGTCAACCGCGCATCCGATGCGTTCCTGGTCGAGCAAGCCGGTCCCTCGGAACAGAACGTCAAGCCAGACGCGATCCCCTTCAAGGAATCCGAATTCTCACGCTCCTACGGCTGGGCCAGCGATGTTTGGGCAGCGGAGGGATTGACCTTTTCCGTATACTCCCCCTTCGGCCCCATCCCCGATCCCGCCGTGGCAAGCACGGAAGACATCCGTGACGGCCTCCTCCCCGCCATCATCGCCCGTCTCGAACTCGACAACACCACCGGCGCAGCAACCAAAACAGCCATGTTCGCGCTCAATCACGCCCGTCCCGGCAGCCGCATCCTCAACGACGATCTGGGCCCCGGCCGGCTGGCATTCGCCTTCCGTCGCGAGGCCGGCGGCGCAGCCGAACTCCGCGATTTCACCACCTCCGAAGATGGCGTGAAGGTTGACGACCTGCCCTTCATCTTCATGCGCTGGTCCGCCAGTGACGGCGTCCGCGAACGCCACAATCCCATTCACCTGCTCGGCTCCTGCCCAGGGTTTGGATTCGAAGTTCCAGCCGGAAAGAAATACGGAATCACCATCGCCCTCGGTTCTTACCTCGAAGGCTTTCAGACCAACGGACTCGACGGAAAATATCTCTACACACGCTACTTCGAGAGCCTTGCCGACGTCCTCAAGACAGCCCTCGATAGCTCGTCGAAAATCATCGCCACAGCAAAGTCTCTCGACATCAAGCTGGACCAGGCCGATCTCTCCCCCGACCAGCGTTTCCTCATCGCACACGCCACGCACAGTTACTACGGCAGCACGCAGTTGCTCGAAATCGAATACCAGCCCTTCTGGGTTGTCAACGAAGGCGAGTACTGCATGATGAACACCCTCGACCTTTCCGTCGATCACGTCTTCTGGGAACTCGACCACAATCCCTGGCTGGTTCGCAATCTCCTCGATAACTTCGTCCGCCTCTACAGTTACCATGACGAAGTAAAGGTCTATAAGTCAGAATTCGCGCCCACCACCGAAACCATGCAGTTGGATCCCACGCAAACTCCGCCGCCGCCCGACGAGGCGCAACTCAACCGCCCCTATGACACCAAGCCAGGCGGCATCAGCTTCTGTCATGACATGGGCGCGCACAACAACTTCTCGCCCAAAGGCCGCAGCAGTTATGAATTAGCCAATCTCACCGGCTGCTTCAGTTACATGACGGTCGAGCAGCTCTGTAACTGGGTTCTAACTGCGGGCTGTTACGTGGCCAAAACCCGCGACAAAGACTGGCTCAAAGCCAATAAGACGGTAGTCGACGCCTGTCTAGCCAGCATGATCAACCGCAGCGGCGACGTTGGATTCGCACAATTCGACTCGACGCGGTGCGCCGGCGGACAGGAAATCACGACTTATGATTCCCTCGATCACTCCCTCGCCCAGACCCGCAATAACATCTACATCGCAGTAAAGAGCTGGGCAACTTATAAGTCCCTCGCCCTGCTGTTCCGCGAACTCAGTGACGCCGCAAGCCAGGCCCAAAGCCAGGAACTCGCAGCCAAGGTAGCTTCCGTAGTTTGCGATCAGGCCGTCGACGGCGTGCTTCCCGCCATCTTCGAAAAATCCAACCCCGGCTACTCCAGCCGCATTCTTCCCGCGGTCGAGGGATGCGTCTATCCGCTCTACTTCGTCAACACCGGCTTTGCCGGCTGCACGCTGGAACAGATCTACGCCTCGGAGCCTGAGAGCCGCATGTTCGAAGTCCTGAAAGAGCACACGCGCAATCTACTTCTCGATCCCGAACGCCGCAATCTCTTTGCCGATGGCGGCATCAAGCTCTCCTCCACCAGCAACAATTCGTGGATGAGCAAGATCTCCATCTTCATGCACGTCACCCGCAAGGTCTTTCATCTCGACGCAGATCCCGCCGTGGCCGAAGTCTTCCGCCAGGCGGATGCCGCACACCTAAAATGGCAGGTCGAAGGCAGCTCCTACTGGGCCTGCTGCGATCAAATCGTTTCCGGCGAAGGCAAGGCCAGCCGCTATTATCCCCGCATTATCACCAGCGCCCTATGGATCGATTAGGATGCTGTGGAAAGACTCCCTTCAGACAAGCTTTGTATCAGGGCACGACTTTAGTCGTGCCGATAAAACCAAATAAAATCGGTTGGGCTTTAGCCCCTGCGGGAAAGCCCTTCACGCTTGCAGAAACTTGAGGAGAACTGATCTTGCTACAACGTCGGCTAATTCTTTCTCTGTTTGCCCTGGCTACCGTCGGAACATTCACCCTTTCGGCCCAGAACGCGACACCTGACGCAACGCCGTCCTACCTCGACCCGTCCCGCCCCCCAGCCGAACGCGCCCACGATCTCGTCAGCCGCATGACCCTCGATGAAAAAGCCGCTCAGCTTGAAGACTGGGCCACCTCCATCCCCCGTCTCGGTATTCCCGACTACCAGACCTGGAATGAAGCACTCCACGGCGTTGCCCGCGCTGGCTACTCCACCGTCTTTCCCCAAGCCATCGGCATGGCCGCCACCTGGGATCCATCCATGGTCCACAGCATGGGCTACGTCATCTCCACTGAAGCCCGCGCCAAGTACAACCAGGCCCAGCGCGAAGGCAACCACCGCATCTTCTACGGCCTCACCTTCTGGTCACCCAACATCAACATCTTCCGCGATCCCCGCTGGGGACGCGGCCAGGAAACCTACGGCGAAGACCCCTTCCTCACCGGCAAGCTCGGCGTAGCCTTCATCGGCGGCGTGCAGGGCGGCGACCTGGACCACCTCCGCGCCGTCTCCACCAGCAAGCACTTCGCCGTGCACAGCGGTCCTGAATCCCTCCGTCACGGCTTCAACGTCGACCCCAGCCCACGTGACCTCGAAGAGACCTACCTGCCTGCTTTCCGCGCCACCGTCACCGAGGGCCACGTCCAGTCCGTCATGTGCGCATACAGTTCCATCGACGAGTGGCCCGCCTGCACCAACAAAATGCTGCTAAAAGAGCACCTGCGCGACGCCTGGGGCTTCAAAGGCTTCGTCGTCTCCGATTGCGGCGCCATCGTCGACATCAACCAAGGCCACAAAAAGACTCCCGACGTCATGCACTCCGCCGCCCTCGCCATCCAGGCCGGCACCGACCTCTCCTGCAGCATGTGGACCCCCGGCTTCAACACCCTCGCCGACGCCGTCCGCAAGGGCCTCGTCACTGAAGACCTTGTCACCCAGTCCGCCGAGCGCCTCTACACTGCCCGCTTCCAGCTAGGCCTTTTCAATCCCCAGGGCTCCAATCCCCTCGATACTCTTCGTTACAATTCCCGCCTCCTCGACGAAGACCGCCAGACCTCTCTCAAAGCCGCCCAGGAAAGCATTGTCCTGCTCAAAAACAACGGCGCTCTCCCCATCAAAGGAGACCCCGCCCACATCGCCGTCATCGGTCCAACTGCCGACCTGCTCCCCTCCATCCTCGGCAACTACGTCGGAACGCCCATCCGCCCGGTTACGCCCCTGGACGGCATGTTGCAGCAATTCCGCGGCTCGCCAATCCTCTACGCGCAGGGTTCCGCGCTCGCTGCGGGCGTAGGCGTTCCCGTTCCCCGCACCGCTTTCGGCCTCAATCAAGGCCTCAAGACCGAGTTCTTCGCTACACCCGATTGGACCGGCCGTCCCGTTGCCGCCATCACCCAGCCCGCCGTCCAAACCGACTGGGAAAACGCCCAGCCCGTTCCCCAACTCGCCACCCACGACTACTCTGTCCGCTGGACCGGCAAGCTCGCCGTCCCCGCCGCCGGCCACTACGTCTTCACCCTCGAGCAAGGCGACAGCTTCCCCTACTCACCCGTCGAAACCTATCGCTTCATCCTTGACGGCAAGGTACTTTCCGAGGGCAGCCTGCGCCAGCAAGGCGACCTCTCCGCAATGGGCAACTTCATCACCATGCCCGGCAATTCGCCCACCGCGCCGCCATTGATGAAATTCGCCAAAACTCCCGTAATTCCCGTCGACTTCTCTGACACCAACCCGCACGATTTCCGCCTCGAGTATTCGCACGCCGGCGACCAATCCGGAGGCGGCCTCACTCTAAAATGGATTGCGCCAGCGGACGCGCAGCTTGCCGAAGCCGTATCTCAGGCCCAGCAAGCCGATGTGATCGTTGCCTTTGTCGGCCTCTCTCCGCAGCTTGAAGGGGAAGAGATGCCCATCAAAATCGACGGCTTCAACGGCGGCGACCGTACCAGCCTCGATCTCCCAGCGCCTCAGCAGAAACTCCTCGAAGCCCTCTCCGTCCTGGGCAAGCCTCTCATCGTGGTCTTGCAAAGCGGCAGCGCCGTCGCGCTCAACTGGGCCAACCAGCACGCCGACGCTATCCTCGAAGCCTGGTATCCCGGCGTCGAAGGCGGCACGGCCATTGCCCACACCCTCGCCGGCATCAACAATCCCGCCGGACGCCTGCCCGTCACCTTCTACGCCTCACTCGACGGACTGCCAGCCTTCACTGACTACGGGATGAAGGGCCGCACCTACCGCTACTTCACCGGCAAGCCGCTCTGGGGTTTTGGCTACGGCCTCAGCTACTCAACCTTCAAATATGGCCCCGTCACCCTCTCGGCAAACACGCTCAAAGCAGGCGATCCCATCACCGCCACCGTCACCGTAACCAACACGAGCGCGATCCCCGGCGACGAAGTCGTCGAAGCCTACATCAAGACCCCGCAGAAAGACGGCCCCATTCACTCACTTGCCGGTTTTCAAAGGCTCAACCTTGGCGCGGGCATGACGCAGGAAGTCACCATCACCCTCGATCCCCGGTCCCTGTCGAGCGTCGACGACAAAGGCAATCGTGCCATCTTGCCCGGCAAATACACCCTCACCGTGGGCAGCGCGCAGCCCGAGGAAACCCAGTCCAAATCGGAAACTGAATTCACCGTCACCGACGTCATGCCTTTACCGAAGTAAACCTTCGACGGCTGTAATCAAATAGGTGCATAACCAGCCTTGCAATGCCTCGAGCAGCGGGGCGGGCGACAGGCCTGGAATTCGCTCGCGCCTCTTCGCATCAATTCTTTCGAGTCAGTTTTTTGGGAATACCTCAGGCGGCGGAGGGCTTTTCAACTTGTCCTTCGCTCTGTGCCATGATGCAATCAGCCTGGCCTGAGATATAAGAGCGCAAACCAGCGCCCACAACAACAGCAGAACGCCGAAGCCAGTCAGCACCGGACCACCAATTGCGCCAGGCCCATTGGTGGTCACATTGATGCTGAGCATCCAGGCGGAAAGCAAATTGCCGGCGCCCATGCTCACTGAACCGTTGTAATATCCAAAAGTCACATACAAGCCAACAGCTAGAAAAACCACGGCCGAAATTAAAAAGCGATCAGGCTTCATTCGGGATCCCCAATCTGGTGAACCCCGAATTCTACATCGAAGCGTGCCTGTGCTCTATTCATCCGGCATTTCGGGCACTCTGACTCTGGAAGGCCGGATTTGGACCCGGCTAATCCTTCGGATAAGCCTTCTGCCGGGCCAGCAGCTTCTCTTCCTGGTCCAGCCGCTTCTGCGCCAGCAAGGCTTCCCGCTCTTTGCGTTTCAGTTCCAGGCGCTCCAGCCGGCTCGGATGCTCGCCGCCATAGGAAACCGGCTGGAAGAGTCCAACGAAAGCGCACAGCAACGCCCACGCCAGAATCAGCAGTCCCAGCGCCACCAGTGCCAGCCCTCCCACAGCAGCCGGGCCCGTAGTCGCAATGGAAAGTTGCAGGTTCGCTCCCGAAAGCGGGTATGCGGCATTGAACGCCGTCGTCCCAACGCCGTAGCTGAAGATCACGCTCAAACCCGCTGCCAAACTTACAACAGCCAGAATCAAGGGGCCATCGGATCTCATAAAACTCACCTCTCTCTTATTCGTGTCCGCCGCGGTTTCGACGGACGCACGCGCCCCTCATGGGGGTTACTGACTGTCAGATGCAATCCCTCGCGAAGAAGCCGCCCATCGATTCGCTGCCCCGTTCAATCTTGACCCTTGACCATCGACTCGAAGGCCCTGAAAACCAGCCGCAGCAGCCGCCCCGTGACCAACATCACAAGTTCCCCCTTGCCTGATCCTCAATAATCACTAATAATCGCCGCGAAAGCGCCGCTGCATCGGGTATTCTCTCCGGCACCGGCCCGCCTTTCCTGCCGATCACGGAGGCGCTTTGCTCGTTGGTATTCTCCATGAATCCGCTCCCGGCGAAACCCGCGTCGCCCTCCTGCCGGAGAGCCTCAAATCATTGGTGGCGCAGGGAATCGCCGTCACCGTCGAATCCGGCGCGGGTAGAGTCGCGGGCGCATCCGATCAGGCCTACATCGACGCCGGTGCAATCGTCACCTCAGACCGCGCCTCCATCCTCGCCAGCGCAGACCTGCTTCCACTGGTCAATGCCCCCTCGCCGTCCGATCAATCCAGCCTCAAGCCGGGCGCAGTCGTCATCGGCTTCCTCAAGCCGCTCGACGCGCCCCAGGCACTCACCGCCGCCATTGCCCGCCCCGTCACACTCTTCAGCATGGAACTGGTGCCCCGCATCAGCCGCGCCCAATCCATGGACGCGCTCTCTTCCATGGCCACCATCGCCGGCTACAAAGCCATCATCGCTGCCGCCGATCGCCTGCCGCGCCTCTTTCCCATGCTCATGACCGCCGCGGGAACCATCCCGCCGGCCCGCGTCTTCGTCATCGGAGCAGGTGTCGCCGGACTCCGGGCCATCGCCACCGCGCGCCGCCTCGGAGCCGTCGTCGAGGCTTACGATGTTCGCGCAGCCGCCGGTGAGCAGGTTCGCTCGCTCGGCGCAAAATTCCTCGACGTCGATCTAGGCGGCATCAGCACAGAAGGCGGCGGAGGCTACGCCGCCGAACTAACTGAAGAAGCTCTAGACCGCGGCCGCGACCTCATCACCCGCACCGCAGCCCACTCTGACGTAATCGTCACCACCGCCCAAGTTCCCGGCCGTCCCGCCCCACGCCTCATCCGTCGCGCCGCGGTCGAGGCCATGCGTCCCGGCTGCGTCCTAGTCGATCTGGCCGCCCCCGCCGGTGGCAATTGCGAACTAACCCAGCCCGGCGTCGAGCAAACCCTCAACGGCGTCACTTTGCTCGCGCCCCTCAACCTGCCCGCCGAAGTCCCGGTCCACGCCAGCCAACTCTACGCCCGCAACATCCTCAACTTCCTCGCCCTCATCGTGAAGAAAGGCGAGCTAACCATCGACCTGGCCGACGAAGTCTTAGCCGGCGCCTGCGTCTCCCACAACGGAAACCCAGTAAACCCCCGCGTAGCCAAGCTACTAGAAGCAGCCACAACAACCAGCTAGCTGCTAACACCAAGATTCACTTCTTCACTTCTTCACTTGTTCACTTGTTCACTTCTTCACTTTTTCACTTTTTCACTTGTTCACTTGTTCACTGTGTCACCCGAGAACACCATGAATCCCGCCGTCCTAATCGCTTCCGTCTACGTCTTCGCCCTCGCCGCCTTCCTCGGCTACCAGGTCATCAGCCGCGTCCCCCCGCTCCTGCACACGCCGCTCATGTCCGCCACCAACGCCATCTCCGGCATCTCGCTCATCGGCTCGCTCGTTCTGGCCGGAGCGGCGCACTATCCCCTCGGTGCGCACATCCTCGGCTTTGTCGCCGTCACCACCGCCACCATCAACGTGGTCGGCGGATTCGGCATCACCGACCGCATGTTGAAAATGTTCGGCAAGCGCAAGCCCGACGCAAAGTCCGCGGCAGCAAAGACCACAGCCAGGGAGGCAGCCAAGTGACCTCCGCCTCCCTGAGCCTGGCCTCCTACTTCATGGAAGCCACCTATCTCGTTGCTTCCATCCTTTTCATCCTCTCGCTCAAAATGATGTCGCATCCCGAGACCGCCCGCAAAGGCATGTTTCTCGCAGAAGGCGGAATGCTCGCCGCCATCATCGGCACACTTGTCGGGACACACATCGTCACCTGGGTCTGGATCATCGCGGGCCTCTCCCTCGGCTCCATCATCGGCGCATGGATGGCCATCAGCGTCCCCATGACCGCCATGCCCCAGCGGACCGCGCTCTCCCACGCTTTCGGCGCGCTGGCCGCGGCCCTCGTAGGCATCGGCGAATTCCTCGTCCATGCCAATGAGATGTCTGTAGTCACCCGCGGCGCGCTCGGCTTTGAAGTCATGCTCGGCGCGCTCACCACCACCGGCTCGCTCATTGCCGCCGGCAAACTGCAAGGGGTCATCGCCGGCAAGCCGGTTCAGTTCCGCGGCCAGAACGCTATCAATCTCCTCATCGCCCTGGCCATGGTCTCCAGCTTCGCCTTTTTCTGGATTCATCCCCAGACCGTTGCCGCCTTCTACACCATGCTCGGCCTGGCCTTCGTCTTCGGCGTCATGCTGGTCATTCCCATCGGCTCGGCGGATATGCCCGTGGTCATGTCCCTGCTCAACTCCTACGCCGGCCTCGCCGCAGCAGCCACCGGATTCGTCCTCGGCAACAACGTCCTCATCATCGCCGGCACGCTCGACGGCTTCTCCGGCTTCATCCTCTCTGTCCTCATGTGCAAGGCCATGAACCGGTCGATCACGAATGTCTTGTTCGGCGGATTCGGTGCGGTCATTGCCGAAGCTGGCGCAGCCAGCGCGGGCGGGGTCATGCGCGAAATCTCCCTCGACGACGCAGCCATGCAACTAGCCTTTGCCAATCGAGTCGTCTTCGTCCCCGGCTACGGCCTTGCCACCGCCCAAGCCCAGCACGCGTGCCGCGAACTCGGCGAACTCCTTGAAGGCCGCGGCGTCACCGTCAAATACGCCATCCATCCGGTCGCCGGCCGCATGCCCGGACACATGAACGTCCTGCTAGCCGAGGCCAACGTCCCCTACTCGTCCCTTTACGAGATGGAGCAGATCAATCCCGAGTTCCCATCCACCGACGTAGCCGTAGTCATCGGCGCAAACGATGTAGTGAACCCCGACGCCCGCGACAATCCAAAATCCCTGATCGCCGGCATGCCCATCCTCGAAGTCGACCGCGCCAAGTCCGTCATCGTCCTCAAGCGAGGCCAGGGCCGTGGCTTCAGCGGCCTCGAAAACCCACTCTTCTTCAAGCCCTGCACCTCCATGCTCTACGGCGACGCCAAATCCAGCCTCAGCCATCTAGCCCAGGCAGTCCAGCACATCTAGAAGTTCCAGCGTTCCGAGTCTTAAGTTCGCTCCGCAATTCGGATAACCCTCCATTCCCCCACAAAGGGGGTCATCTGGAGCGAACTGGGGTCCCCGGCGACGGGTCTTCGTCGCTGGTGTGAGCAAAAGAGGCTCCAAACTGGCAATCCGGGATAACCCTGCATCCTCATGTCGCGTGACGCATAGAGACAAACTCGAATGC
>Ga0181531_10001146_pt1 | contig 16952 bp, 15 predicted proteins | sample PEATcosm2014_Bin_38_FD_119743 | JGI IMG/M metagenome (GOLD analysis project Ga0181531, IMG submission 119743) | Peatland microbial communities from MTU Mesocosm Facility, Houghton, MI, USA - PEATcosm2014_Bin11_10_metaG | ecosystem: Environmental > Terrestrial > Soil > Wetlands > Peat | place... | reverse complement strand
TGTGGGTCAAGGACTGCCGCTTCGAGAGGATCTCCGGCCCCGCCGTCGTCGTCAGCAACGAGAAGAGCCCGCTCACCGAGATCGGATTCGAGAATGCCGTCTTGAAGGATGCACCACCTTCGCCCTCTTCCGCGAAAGCGGCAAGACGGTCCCCGGCAAGGGCGCAATTTATCAAGTCGCTCACTTCAGCTATGGGCTCATCGTCCCCGGCGAAGGCATGACCGGAACCATCGGCACGATCGATGATGCGACGCCCCTGAGCAAGCTACCCGCACCAACGCCGCCAGCCATCCGCGCGCTGCCGCCCACGGAAGAATGGGTCAATGTCCACACGCTCGGTGTCAAAGGGGATGGCACAGCCGACGACACCGCCGCCATCCGGCATGCTCTCGATGCGCATCGGGTGCTCTACTTCCCCAGTGGGCACTATGTAGTCACCGATACCATTGCGCTGAAGCCTGACACAGTCCTTGTTGGGCTGCATCCGACTCTTACCCAATTCGACCTGCTCGATTCCACGCCCGGCTATCAAGGCGTGGGCGCGCCCAAGGCCGTGCTCTCTGCACCCGTCGACGGCTCCAATGTGATACGCGGATTCGGCGTCTTCACCGGCGGCATCAATCCCCGTGCCGTCGCTGTGCTCTGGCAGGCCGGCGTCGATTCGCTCGTCGATGATATCCGGTTTCTCGGCGGCCACGGCAGCGGCACCAACCCCTACAACAACAACCACACCGCCGATTCCGATCTGCACAAGCGCTGGGACGGCCAGTATCCCAGCCTGTGGGTCACGCACGGTGGCGGAGGCACCTTCGCCGACATCTGGACTCCAAACACCTTCGCCCAGTCTGGATTCCTCGTATCCGGCACAACCACGCCCGGCCATGTCTATGAGCTTTCCACCGAACACCACGTCCGCAACGAGATCAAGTTCGATCACGTCGAAAACTGGGACATCAACGCCCCGCAAACCGAGGAGGAAGCCGGCGAAAGTCCCGAGTCTCTCTCCCTGGAAATCGACTGGTCGAAGAACATCTCTATCGCCAACTATCACGGCTATCGAGTTACCCGTTCCCGCGCGCCATTCTCCGCCGCGGTCCGCCTCTATAACTCCAGTAACATCCATTTCCGCAATGTACACGTCAATGCCGAGAGCGGCTATGCCACCTGCGATAACAACGGTTGCGGCACATTTCTGCGAGTCAGTAAGTTTCCTTACGAGAACGCGATTGAAGATAGAACTCATCATCTGGAGGTGCGGGAGCGGGAGTTCGCCGTGCTCGACATTCCTGCGAACCCGGTTGCGCCCGCGCCCGCCGATGCCTCCGCGGTGCTGGCGCCGGGTTCCACAGTTGAAAAGCTTGAGGACGGTTTCTTTTCCATCTCCGGCGCAGCCGTTGACCCCTCCGGAAAGCTCTACTTCATCGATCGCCATCAGCAGCGCATCTATGGTTGGTCGGCGGCCGGGGGCCTCACCATTGAACGGGACAATCCGCTGGATCCCGTGAATCTGGCATTCGACAAGGCCGGCAACCTGCTGGTGCTTTCGTCCGATGGCCCGGAAGGGACCGTGTATTCCTTTCGCCCCGGCTCGCCGCCCGATCGGATCACCGTGCTCGCGCCCCAGGCCACAGCGCCGCATCCGGGCGAGGCGGCGCTCCTGCCGGTCAACTACTGGAACAATGGTGAGTTTCAGGACCAGCTCGACTTGAACACACTCACCTATCGAACGCTCGCTGAAATGTTCGCTCGCGATGTCTCCACTCCCAAGGCCCGGGAATATCTCTCCCCGGACGGCAGCCTGTTCCTGCCCGCGGGGCGCGTATTTCAACAGGGGCCCTCGGACTCGTCCGGCTGGCGGTTCTCAGACAATCTGGATACCTACGGCTTCCTGAGCGCTCTTCCCGGCCAGCGGATTTACCTCAGCAACGAATCTGAGGACCGCACCTACAGCGCGCTGGTCGCCCCCGACGGCGCACTGACCGATTTGCGGCCCTTTGCCGATCGCGGCGGCGAGAGTGTCGCGGTCGATGGCCAGGGAAATGTCTTCGTCGCCAACGGGCAGATCTTTATCTACAACCCGGCCGGCAGCCAGATTGGCCGCATCGATGTGCCCGAGCGTCCCATCGATATCGTCTTTGGCGGTCCTGCCCATCGCACACTGTTTATTCTCGCCCACCATGCGCTCTTCGCAGCAAAGGTGCGCGGCCCGGATTGAGGCTCGAATCACAAGACTTGTTGCCTTGCGCGCAGCAAGTCGGGAGCCCGCCATGAACAGAGTCGGGGGACCCTCAGTTGCTTTTCATTTCCCCTGTTTCTAATGTTTCGGGCTGGATCGGGGAGCGGGTGCCCGTTGGTCCCGCCCTTGGGCCATGGGGCCCGGCACCCTCCCTCCGGCCTCCATCCGAAAAGCAGTTCTCTTCCGCGCAATTTGCAGAATATATCCTTCCCCCGGCGCACCATGAAGGAGAGTCGGAAGAAAGGCCGCAGAGCCAGGTTGAGCCTCCGCTTGCGAACCCTCAGAAGCATAGCCTGGATTCCGCCGGCGAACCGTACGCCTACCTCCCGAGGGAGATTCTTCTTTTATTCTCCCGGCCTTCCCGGACCCACCCCCCCACCCCGAAAAACGCCTCGAAAAGTCGATGTAACATGAACAGAATCAATTAGTTGCAGTCAAATAAAGTCGCAAAAACGACTTTGTAAGCTATTTACAATCAATAGCTTGCAGGAAAAAATGGGCAAAATTCTTGCGCAACTTCTGGCAAATTCACCCCATCGAGCTGTCCAAAGAGCCAGGCGCAGGGGGGATTTCGAAGTGACCGGGGGCTTTCACAAGCTGCTGAAAAACTCTTGTCCGAAGGGAGGCGGGGGGTTTCAACCCCTGCATAATGCAGCAGAATCAACGGGGGCTGGCAGCGGTGGGTTTCAACCCACCCTTTTATCCCAGGCGGAACGCTTTTCGCCCACTGAAGCCGAAGTTTCGGGTTTTCCCGCAGCCTCAACAGCTCCCTGAGTTTTAGTTGAATTTGCTCCGAAACCGCCCTGTTAAGGCGCCGTCTGGCTTCGTTCCACCCGCATCATGGGCGAGTGGCCGGCCGCCTGCGTGCCACGAATCACGTGCGGCGTCATCACAATCAGCAGTGTCGCATAGCTCTTCTGCGTGTCTTTCCCGGTTAGACTGTTCAGGCCCGGAATCTCGCTGATGCCGGGCGTCCCGCTGATGGCGCGGCTCTCCTGCTTGTCCAGATCGCTCAACACCACCACGCCTTCGCCCTCCTGAAGCGTTACCACTCCGGAATAGGCGCGATTGTTCAGCACGGGATTGCCATTGATCGAGCTTCCCGCCAGCGCGACGATCTTCAAATCGAGCGTCAGCGCGACGTCGCCGCCGCGCATCACCTTCGGGGTCGCCTTGAGGGTCAGGCCAAGGTCCTGGTACTCGACTTGCGGAACCGACGGCACGATGCCGCCCAAGGAGGACAGTAGGGAGGACAGGCTGCTCGAGCTTCCCGCGCCCGTCAGCCCAGGAATATTCGGAAGGCTGGCCGACAAACTGGAAAACGAGGAGGTCTGGATCGGATAGCGGGTGCCGGTGCGTACCGTCCCCGCCTCGCCGTCGCCCAGGTGTATCTGAATCTGGTCCAACTCTCGCGAGTCCGAGGAGTTCAGGTTGAGATTTGCCGTGGTCGGGCCGGGCGACAGCCCAGACAACGTGAGCCCGCCTCCAAACAGCGCCACTCCATTGGAGAAAAGCGAACTCGAAACCTGCCCGGATGCGAGCAGAATTCCCAGAATCGCCAACGTGTCGCCGGGAGCGGCCAGCCCCGAGGAGATAATCTGCTGCACCAGGCTCTGGTTCGCGTTCAGGATGGACTGCTCCTCGGAGTAGGCGTTGAATGCCGTGATCTGCTGCGGCAAATGAGCGCCCGTATTGCGCTCCGCGGTATGCGCAATCTGGATCAGGCGCACATCGAGCATCACCTGGTTTCGTCCGTCCAGCAGGTCCCGCATGGTGGCGTTGAAGGCCTTCAGCGTCCTTTCCGGGGCGCGCAGGGTGATCGTCCCCGCGGCGGGCTCGGTCACCGCCTGCTGCGCATCGAACAGATCCTTCGCCATCTTGCCCACATCGGTCAGCTCGGTCGGGCTCAGCCCTGGCAAGTACACTGTCTCGAATTCCTCGCGCAGAAACTGTGCGCGGTTCTCCCGGGTGTCCTTGGCCACCACGACGTGGCGCGCGTCCAGAGGAACGTAGAACGAGTTGGTCAGCAGGCCCACGGCCCGCGTCGCCTGTTGAAAGCTGGCGTCGTCCATGTCCAGGCGAACCTGCCCCGCGTGAACGCTTTCGTCCAGCGTGGCCTCAAGCCCGTAAGCTTTGAAGACCAGCTGAATCACCTGGCGCTGGTCGGTGCGCAGATGGAAACTGTGCGTTCCGAGAGTGGGCGAAAGCGGAACGGGCTCACCCGCCGTGCTTGCCGCATGTTCGTAGGGGGGCACAGTCTGCCCCATTAGGGCGTCGTCGCCCAGTTCGTGCAAATGCTCGCTCGCCTGAGCGCTTTTGGGGTCCAGTTCGAGAGCGTGATCCAGGGCAGCCAGGGCGGCCCCCGCATCGCCGCGTAACCGGTCCTTGGCCGCGGCCTGAATCAGGGCCGTTACCGCGTGACTCCGGGCCACCCCGGCTGCCAACAAGTAATTGTCGTTCGATGGGTCAACCCTAGCCGCCTCCTCATAGCCCCGCATCGCCTCCTCAAACTTCTCCGCCATGTAGAGCTTGGCTGACGCAAGGTAAAGCTTGGCCGCGCGCCGCCTGTCAGCGCCGTTCGGGTGTTTGGTCCGAGGGGCGTCATTGGCGGGAGAGGCTGCCGTACCTCCGCTTTGGGCGGCGGGCGCGGGTTCAGCAGAGGGGGACCGACCCGCCACGGGCTGGGCTGCCAATTGGACAAGTCCCGCAGTCACAGCCATCATCACCAGCAGCAGTCCCGCTGCCGCCCAAAGCCCCGTTTTGGTGCGCTGCCGCTTCACGGCGCGGTCCGGGTAAGCGCCAGCAGATCGGCCAGGGACGTGGCACAGACATCTGGTCGCATTGCAAGCAGCGCGTCAAAGTTGTAGTTGCCTGTGGCGACCGCGATCACCGAGAGGGAATTCGCGCGTGCCGCTTCAATATCGCGTGGCGTATCGCCCACCACGCACACGCGAGCCCCGTTGCCGGCCAACTCCCTGGCCTTGCGCGCCGCGTGCCCAACCAGCTCGGCGCGGAGAGGAAAGTGGTCGCTGAAGCCGCCAAAGCGGAACCACTCGCGCAGTCCGGCCTCTTCGATCTTGATCCAGCCGATCGTCTCCAGGTTCCCGGTGGCCACTCCCAGCAGCGCACCGCGCCGCGCCAGGTGCCCCAGCGCTTCCACCACCCCCGGCATCAGCCGCAACACCATCTCATGCCGCTGCTCCGCTACGGTCCTGCACATGACTTCCAAAATAGCCCCGATCTGCGGCGCCAGGACCTCGGCGGGAATTCCCGCCCGGCTACAAGCCTCGCTCAGAATCCCCGTATCCGTGCTGCCTTGCACCGAAACCTCTTCCAGCGAGACCTCGAATCCCGTAACCCGCCGAACGCTGGGAACGAACGAGTTGATGTGGATGCGGTCGCGGCTGCGCAACAGCGTCCCGTCGATGTCGAATAGATAGGCGTCTTGCCCGTCCCAGACAAAGCCCGGCTCGATGGCGACGCGCGCTTCAGTGGTCTCTGGATTTGTTTGCATGTCTTCGGTGGAACCGTCAGCTTTGGCGGAAAGTCTGGCGTACCGCGCTATACACAGGACGTTCGCTGACCGGAGGACGCTTGAGCCCGGCGCGCACCTCGGCTAGACTCAGGTCCAGCTCCGCCATCGCGCGGCTCAGCGTGTTGCGGTGCATCCCCAACTCCTCGGCCGCCTTACACTGGTTGCCCCGGTGTGCCACCAACACTTCGCGCAGATACTGTTTCTTGAATTCGCGGACGGCGTCCTCATAGCGGACTCCGCTGGAATGCATTTGCGTCACCAGGCTGTCCAGTTCTCGTCTCACATCAACCTCTTGCTCTTTTAGCTTGACCTATCATGCGCCTTGGCGCCTACTTCAACATCACAATCCACTCTTACCAGGATGCAGCCACTGGGGCGACTCTTCCTCCAGTAGCCTGAGCCCCTCACGTACCCGGTGCGCCAACTCCGCCGGGCTCATGTGCGTGCTCACGTGACAGGCCCCAAAAAACAACCGGGGCAGCCGGGCCTCGGTCAGCCAGCGGGTCTGCGGAAAGAAGGCCACGGTCACCAGAATGCACAACGTGATGAACAACGCTCCCTGGAAAAAACCAAAGGCCGCCCCGGCGAGCCGGTCCAGACAGCCTAATCCCATGCGGTGAAACGTCTTGGCCAGCAACGTCCCAAGCACGCTCGCAAGACCCATCACCACCAACGCAATCAACAGGAAACCGATGGCGTCGGCCACCGGCTCGACCTTCACCAAGGGCAGCATCATCGCCGCAACCCTTGCATAGTTCCAGGCCGCCAGCCCCAGGCCCAACAGCAAACCGCCGAGCGAACAGACGGATCGAAAGAAGCCTTGTTGAAGTCCTCCCAGAACCGAAAGCACCACGAGGATCACGATGGCCCAATCCACCCACACCATGTTGCACTCCGTCCACGCTCTATAACTTGAGCGTCCGCCCGGTCAAACGGCGGAAGGCTTCAAGATACTTGCCCTGTGTGCGCTCCACCACCTCGTCCGGCAGACCGGGCGCGGGCGCCTGTTTGTTCCAATGGATTGATTCAAGATAATCGCGCACGAACTGCTTGTCGAACGAGGGCTGCGCGCCACCGGGCTTCCACGCCGCACCTTCCCAAAAACGCGAGGAGTCCGGCGTCAACACCTCATCGGCAAGGATAATCCCGTCGTCGGTTCTTCCAAACTCAAATTTCGTATCGGCCAGGATGATACCGCGCGATTCTGCAAGCTCCGCGGCCCTCTGGTAGAGTGCCAGCGTCAACCGCCTCAGCTCCGCAGCATCGGCCTCGCCCACCAGCGCCTCGGTGGCGGCAAAAGAGATGTTCTCGTCGTGCGCGCCGTCTGTGCTTTTGGTCGACGGGGTGAAGAAGGGCTCCGGCAGCCGCGACCCGTCCTCCAGCCCGCCCGGCAGCGGAATGCCGCAAACGGTCTCGCTCGCCTTGTACTCCTTCCAGCCTGACCCGGCCAGGTAGCCGCGCACTACGCATTCGATGGGGAACATCTTTGCTCGCTTCACCAACATCGAGCGGCCTTCCAATTGATCGGCATAGGGCTGCAATGCGCTGGGAAAACGGCTCACGTCGGCGGTGATCAAGTGGTTCGGAACCACCTCCGACAATAGCTCGAACCAGAACAGCGAAAGCTGCGTCAGGATTCTGCCTTTGCCCGGTATGCCGGTGCCTAGCACGTGGTCGAAGGCCGAGATGCGGTCGGTGGCTACCAGCAGCAGCGCGCCGTCCACTGCGTACAAATCGCGCACCTTTCCTCGGCCAAGCAGGGGTGTTGCGCCCAGATTCGTTGTCAGGAGAGCTGTCACAGGAAGGCCTTACCTCGGATGGAACTGAAGGTTCGATTGTCCAGCGGGAGCCCGGCTTTGTCAATCCGCCAGAGTCCCTGAGTTGAACATCGGGGATTCCGAAGGAGAAGGGGGGCTTCAGCCTCTTGAAAGAAAGCGGTGTAGCGGAGCGTTCAGACCCCGTTCCTTGCCCGTTCTCGAGGGCTTGCTGGAAATACGCCGGTAGTTAAAGAGTGTGTCCAAAACTGACCAGAAGCCGGGGACCGAGCATGGTGAAATGCAATCGGAGTTGTGAGATCCACGGCTGTTACAAACTCTTGTGATGGCCGTCACGGAACGGGTTTCCCGCATGGGAGACACTCCATTTGTCAACATGGTTCGGAAGGCACGCACGAACGCTTTCTTAGAGCCGGGCGACACGAGGCAGCAGTGGAAAGGGGAAGCCGCCGCTAGCTTCGTTTTATGTAGGGATCGCCAGTAGCCGCGCGCTACCGACCTCCAGCGCCGGCTACTGGTCCCCGTCTTTATCTTGTGTAAGAAACAAGCGCCTCCGAAGAGACGTGATCCTTCGGGGGCGATTTTTACGCCCAAAAGCACCTCCATGAACATGCAATCTTCCTCGCCGGTATGTCGGCAATCTCCCGTCTGCCGGGCTATCCGCCCAGAATCACCCGGACGTCCCTGAGAACGCCCGAGAAGCCGACTCCCCATTGGAGATTTGTCGCGAAGCCGCATTCTTCACGGCCACTTGCGCGCTATCAGAACCGTTCTGAGGGCGTCTGCGGATCTAACCAGCCCAACGCCGGGAGAACAGTTCGATTGCACCCTCTGCGACCTCGACACACTCCACGTTGATTCAACGAGTCTCTTTGGAGATAAATGGAGAGATTGTTAGGTCTCGATGGGATTCGGCGGGCTGCTGCCGTTGCCCAGACTTTCTCCGATTGCTTGCCAGACCCGATCAACGCTAATCCGTTCGATACATGGCGTGGGACCGTTCTTCGAACGCGCGTAAATGCAGGACCAATCGCAGCCGAAACAGGGCATTGAATGAATGACCGCACACGGGAGACGTTGACCTGTCATCTGCTCCACCTGATAAGGCATGAAACGCCCGAAGTGCCCTCCGCCTAGAATGCACACCGTCGGAACATCGCAAAGCGCACCAATGTGAGCGGCGGATGTTTCGTTAGTCAATAACAACTTCGTGTGTGCGAGGATTGCATTCAATTGGGTCAAATCCGTACGGCCGCTCAAGTTGAGAAGAGGCGCATCGCACATCCTGCACAATTCCTCCGCAAGGTCACAATCTCCATTTCCGCCGCAAACCACGCCCTGCCATCCATACTTCTTGTTTAGCCTTGCAGCTATCACAGCAAAGTTCGCGATGGGCCATCGCCTTCCATCCCAGCTAGCGCCGGGAAACAATGAATAATACGCACCGTCGTGAGCGATCCGGGCATCAACAACTTCACTTGGCCTCTGACCCATAATCTGTGGAAGCTTCGCCAGCTTTGCCAGAAAGTTCGTTCCCGTTAAGCCTCGAACAAACTCGGCGTTGCGTAAGAGCTCCATTGAGGGCGATGGAGCGCTGTAAATCAAACGCGTATACCAGCGATCACTAAGTCGCTTTTGCCATTGTTGGATATTAGAGGTATCTCCCGATGATCCAATTCGTTCTTTAGCCCCAGAGACCCGAATAGCTGCGTCTCCCAAGAGCCATTCTCGCGAGTATGATGGCTGTACTGCTGTCTCGCATCCCAATCTACGTATTCGATATCCGATCTTCCATCTATACTGCAGGTCTTGTGTGAACCGGGACCTCTCCAACATAATCACTTCATCAAAAATCGCCAAATCACTTGCCCATCCGGCCCACACCGAGTTTGCCAGCAATATAACTTGTTTACCTTGATCTTTGTAGTACTTGACAATCGCCAGAGCGGCGTCGACCCAAAGAACAAAATCGCCAATTCCATCCAGGCGTACAATCAATACGCGCTCAGGGTGAGACCTCCCCCTTTTGGTCAACATCGTCAGCGTGTCGATGAATAAAGGCTTGGCATAAATCATCGCGCTTTGTAATTTTCTAATCACAACCCTGAGCATTCGACCTATCTCCGTCAAGCTCGCTACGCGGTGCGGCAATTCTCTCTTCACTAGTGACAGCCCTCACATATCCTACAATATTCGTCCCCTTTTCAGTGATTGAGCGCCGAATAGAGAAAGAAAAGTCGAGAAATGCGGAGACGGCCCTCTATATAATTGCCTTGATTCTTGCTGGGCGTAATTACACTAACAAGCATTAAGGGCTCCTTTCCTTGAGACATCCAAGGAGATATTAGCACCATTCCTTCGTCGATGCGGCGAAGTCCGGATTGACGGGAAGAGAGACGAAAGAATCGCCCGGCGAAACGGTGAACCGCATAATGTCGACTCTGAAGGCATGACCAGACTCAGGTTAAAGGTGATTCTGTGGGCCGACTACCGCCAGAGGATTTTCTCGCAGCCGCGCAATGCCGCGTGGAAACGCACCTTGGTTTGGTTCTATGATTCTGCTAAACTCTCTTCTGAGCCGGATTTGTTTAGACGACTAGAGAAGGCAAGCTGGGCGGGGTGGCCGAGTTGGGCAGCGTGAAGCAGCGTGTGGTCGTGGTGGGCGCAGGGGACCATGCCAAGGTTGTTCTGGAGGCGCTGTGGGCGATGGACGCCTTTGAGGTGGTCGGTCTCACCGATCCAAGAACTGCCGATCAGGAAGTGCTCGGCGTGCCCGTTCTTGGCGGAGATGAAATCTTGCCGGGCCTGTTAGCGCAAGGGGTGACCGCTGCAGTCGTAGCGATCGGGTCGAACCGTCTGAGGCAGCAAATAGGGCAAAACTTGCTTGCGATGGGGTTCACGCTGCCTGTTGTGGTCCACCCGTCCGCCTTCATCTCCCCCAGCGCGACGATCGGTCAAGGGGCCGTTGTGATGGTCAGGGCCGTCGTTGGGACACTGGCTAGGATTGGAGAGTTGGCGATCATCAATACGGCCGCTGTCGTGGAACACGACAACCTTATCGGACAGTCCGCTCACGTCGCTCCCGGAGTGACCATGGCCGGGAGAGTGCGAGTTGGAGACCGCGTACTGGTGGGCGTCGGAAGTGCGGTGAGACCCGATATCTCCATCGGCAATGACTCAATCGTGGGAGCGGGCTCCGCTGTTGTTGCGGATGTTCCTGAGGGAGTTACCGTGGCTGGCGCGCCGGCGAGGAGGTTGCCAAGCAGGCAGCCTCTAGAATAACCTCACTCTCTTTTCAGCAGCCGTGGTGTAAGTGTTGTTTCATTCGCTAGATGTTGTTGCAGTATCCACAGGTTGTTTTCGAGACAGGCTCGCATAATGATTCGCCCTAATTGAATGTGCGCGGACGCCTTAAGCAGCGAGATTGAAATGATTGTGCGGTGGTGGAAGAACAACAAATCAATTGACTCAGACGAAGAGCCGCATGTATCCTGACCTCAACCCTGTCAACCAGAGTTGGAGTCGTGCTTATGCGTCGGTTGTCGCTTTTGTCGTTGCTTATGGTTCTATCCCTGAATTCCTTAATCATAGGATGCAATAACATCGCGACATGCCCAACGCCTCCGCAGATAACCGGCCAACCAACTAATCAGACAGTGGCGATGGGTCAACCAGCTATGTTCACCGTCGCCGCGTCGGGCACCCCTCCACCCACATATCAGTGGCTCAAGAATGGCGTTGTCATTAGTACCGCCACCAAAGCCTCGTACGTGACGCCGCCAACCACCGCTACCGATTCGAACTCGGTCTTCACGGTTGTCCTAACTAATCGCCTGGGTGCAGTTACAAGTACGCAAGCATCTCTCTCTGTAAATGGTTCCGTCTCCACAAACGTCCGGTTTGTTGCGCCGGGCGGCAATGATTCTAATCCTGGAACTATCGATAGCCCATTTGGCAGCATCCAGCATTGTGCGACAATTGTGCCCAGCGGTTGGGTGTGCGAAATCCGTGCTGGTACCTACCGGGAAACGGTTACGCCGAATTCCGGGGTTACCATTGCCGCATATAACCTCGAGAGCGTCACAGTTGACGGATCCGATCCCGTAACTGGATGGACACCGTATAGCGGGAAGATTTATAAGGCCAGTGTATCGATGAAATCAGACGATACGAATCAGGTATTCGTCGGCAGCGACATGATGACCGAAGCCAGGTGGCCCAACGGGGATAATTTATTCAATGTAAATTGGGCAACCGCTAAAGGCGGAACGGATGTTAGTCATATCGTCGACCCGAGCTTGCCATCTGGGGACTGGACTGGCGCGCAGATCCACCTTTGGAGTGGTTCAGATCCTTTTGGACATGAGACCGGGATTGTTACCGCATCGGGAGCCGGCCAGATATCGATTGACGTTGGAGAGTCGTACTCATGCCCTTCTATATGTCCAACAAAGGGCGGCCGGTACTATCTATTTGGGATTCTTAGCGCACTTGATGCTGAGCGGGAATGGTTCTATGACTCAAAGTCCCAGACGTTATATTTCATGGCGCCGGGAGGCGTCAATCCGAGCACACTCGACGTCCGAGCCAAGCAACGGCAATATGCTTTTGACCTGCGAGGAAAATCCGACGTCACAATTCAAAATGTGTCCATACTGGCGAGCACGGTAGTCACGGACGAAGCAAGCGCAAACAACACTCTGGACAGAATCAACGTTCAGTACGTGTCTCATTTTACAACCCTACCAGTTGACCTTCCGAGCCTTGGGTCGGATTACGGCGGATTCCCTTTTACCGTTGTGCATATAAGTGACTCCGGAATCATTCTGAACGGAACTGGAAATACCTTGCAAAACAGTACCATTTCGTTCAGCGCGGGCGCGGGCGTGGCTCTCGGTGGGACCGGCAATACGGTTAGAAATAATCTAATTGAGAACGTAGACTACATAGGGGATTACGCCTCTGGCATTGACTTGCTAGGCAACAACAATACCATTCAAAATAACACCATCAACGATGTTGGACGTATAGGAGTGTTCCTTTTCACTGCAGTCAATGAGGACATCGGCTTCAACAACCTCCTGAACTCCATGTTGCTTAGTCAGGACGGCGGAGAAATCTATGTATGCTGCATCCAGGCGATTGGATCCCGTATTCACCACAACTGGATTCATGATACGAAGTCAACTGTTCCTGGCGACGGCAACGGCAATGCCATGTCAGGAGTATATCTTGACATCGCCACCAATGGGTTTTCTGTGGATCAGAATGTACTCTGGAAGAATCAACGCTACAGTGTAATAGCTAGTGGTCTCGGAAGCGTAACCCCGCTCCCTAACTATATTCATAACAATACAATTCCGGACGCGGCTTCCCAGGCCTACATCTCTCTCCTTGGGATTTCCGATTGCAGCTTGACTCGCGTCATCGATAATCGCGTTGCAGTAAGCGTCAGTGATACGAACCACTCTTTTGGGTGCGACGTAGAGAACAATAATGCATCTGCCCCAGGTGCAACAGAAATGACTCCCAGCACAGAAGTCGGTTGCAACTTCGACGGTTGCTCATCAAGTCTTCCGCCGATCTTCCAAGCCGGAGGAGGCGTCTCGGCCTGTTCGAACGGGAATGCTGAGTATTAATGACGGTGACTGCCAAATTGATTGCGCGAATGTCCAAGGCAGACTATCTTGGCAAGTCAGCGGTTCTGACGTCGCCAGAACTCGCAAGGCCCCAACTCACTCGCTCGGTACAGGCTGGCTACCTGCGCAATCTCCGCCCGACCCCGGCGAGGAACTACTGCTGAAGGTTCTCCGCTTATGACAACGGTTCATGATGGTTATGGCCCATCTGAAAAGTGGATTTGGTCGGTCCGGCATTGTAGAGTTATGTGTATGCTTGATGAGCTTAAAATCCCGATGAAAAAGGATATCGTGAATCCCAAGGTCTCCGAAGCCAATCAGCGGCATGTCAGTCTTTTTTCCTGGGTCGCTTGCCTTACTTGCGTCCTGGTGGGCGTGCTGCGCCTGCCATTTGGCTTCAGTTATGGCGACGAGGGATTTCACCTCGCATCTGCGGCTCGATATCTTTTAGGTGACAGGCTATTCATTGATGACCACTCCACAGCGTTGAGATCTTTCGACGTCTTTACTTGGCCGCTGATGGTCGTCTCGCCGTTCGACACCGTGCTGTTTTGGAGGTTTTGCGGATACATTACCGGAGTTGGGGCGTTGGCATTCGCTTGCATCGCAGTTGGCCGCATTCTGCCGCGTTCCGTTCAAACGGCATTGTTTTGCGGTTTGGTCTTGTTTATTCCCTTCAATCTTCCGATTTTGTTTTACGACAACCTCAGCCAGATCTTTTTGTTATCTGCTGAGGCATGTTTCGTGATCGCCGCCGGAATCAGCGCAAGGCAACCAATGAGATCATTCGCACTGAGTGGCATATCTGCGATTGCGTTCCTATGTTGCGCTGCATGCTACCTTCCGCTGCTGGCTCTTTTGGTGTTCCCGGCGATCGCGCTCTGGTTTGGCCGCAAGAATTCGACCTTTAGGAAGATGGTGTTTATCTGGTACGGATGTCTTGTGGTAACCGGATGCGCAACCGTGGCCTGCCTGCTGGCGACTCACCGATTGGCCCAGATTGTTGCAAGTGTCAGCGATGTGGCAGCGTCCCCTCACTATGCGATGCCGTTCGCGCAGAGAATTATCTTTAAGTTGTTCCATCACGATATGTGGGCCGGTTTCGGGGTGTGCGTCTTGTTTTTTGTCCCGGCCTTTGCGCTGTCCGCCATAAACCGAAAATACAGGCTGCCGGCAATCGTTGTGATTACTGCGGGCCTGGATTCACTGCTGATCATGTTTCTACTTCATCCAGGAACAGGAACGCTAACCTTCTCGCCTTATTTGACGATGTTTAATTGCGCCGGCGTCTTGCTGGCGGTTACTCTGCTTTTAGTCGCCGCTATTCGCGGAGTCAACTTGCGAACAGTTTGGCCCGCCATCGTCGGGTTGGCTCTGAATCTATCTGCAACGCTAATTGTCGTCGTCAGCGCGTCAGAGATTGCGACCGACATCAAACAATTGAACGTATGTATGTGGCTCTTCTGGCCGAGCATCGTTACATTGGCGTGGGACCTTGGGGGGCGCCTTGACGCCAATTCCGGCCTTGACGCTAATTCCGACGGCTTGCGAGTGCGTCAAATAGTACTCCTGATGATAGCCTGGTTGGTTTTGTTCTCAGGCGCACATCTTTGGCGCTGGAGTTATGAGGATCTTGCGCCTTACAAACTTCACGCGATCTTCCATAGCGGCAAGTTGCGCGGGATCATTTCTACTCCAGAAAAAGTAAAGACCGCGGAAGCGCTGGTAGCTTCTGTGCACAGGTTCGCGCCTAACGCTAAGTTTCTGCTCTCCTACGGAGGCTCCCCCTACGGCCAAAACTTTCCCGCATTGACTTACTTGACCAATACCCGTCCAGCGCTCTATTCGTCAATGGTTGGCGACGAGTTTACGCCCGAGCCAGTATTTGCAAGGTGGCTGGAAGACGCCAAGCAGCATGGGAGAGTGGCTGACGTTATCGTCGTTTGCGGTGAGATCACGCAGCGCGATTCTTCTTTGCCGGCTTTGCTTACCAGTGAATATCGCCCCGTCGACCAAATGGATGGGTTTGTGGTCTACGTGCCAAACGGCCAGAAATAGCATTTAAGAACAGTTTCCCTTTTCAGAGCTCAACCGCTTGAGATCGGGTTAGCCTTTCATTGCCCCCGATAGCCCCGGGAACGGAGGCACGCTGCGCTGCTCACGGTAGGGACGGCTGCAGTCTCCTTCGTAGCCAGGTGCCTGGCCAATAGCGGTTCTCTCGGAGCGTCCATTAAATACAAAAGGGGCCAGTATTGTGAAGCGTGTGATGCTGAGATGACGCCGTGGGATATACTATCTGCAGCTTAAAGCTCATCGCCGGTTAGCGGAAAGCGGGATAGCACTTACCGCAGAATTCTGCTGCAATCATATTGCAGTAGAGACTGGAGAGTCTTTTCGCACCGATGGTAGCATGGATTATCACCCAGAATGATGAGAACCCCAAGAGCATTCGCCGCCGCTGTTGCAGGACACCTGCTTTCCCCGCTTGTACCATCCAGGAAAATGCTGCCATTCAGGTACTGGCTGCAAAGATTCGGCGGAGAGTGCGAACCTGAGCTTCTACATCTTGGCAAAATCTGCGGTTCGCTGGGGTCAGCCGTCGATATCGGAACCAACTGGGGCGGCTATACCTATTCCCTCTCAAAACGCTTCCCGCGAGTGTATGCCTTCGAGATAAACGAGGAGGTCACCGGCTGGATAAGACAGTACGACGGTGGAAACATCGAGCTTGTTCATTGCGGTCTATCGTCGGTCGCCGGCACCGCCAAGTTTTACGTTCCAGTGGCGCATGGTTTCAGCCTGACAGGCTGGGGGAGCCTGAATCGCGATAACCTCCCGGGGGCAGACAAGTATATCGAAAACGATCTTCGCGTGGCACCTTTGGACGATTTTGGAATCACCGGCATCGGCTTCATGAAAATCGACGTGGAAGGCCATGAGGTTGAAGTGCTCAAGGGAGCAGCAGCGACAGTCCGGCAATCACGCCCAATCATTCTGATCGAGATCAAGACAGAGCATCTGGAAATCGTGGATTCCTGGTTTCTGGATCTCAACTACCGGCATTGCCGGCTCGAGGATTTCGCCAGAGTGCGTGGCGATCAGGCAAACCATATCTATGTTCCCGTCGAGCGCCTGACCGAACTCGGAGTGGACAGCTAGGGCTCGCCGGCAAGAGTCTTGACCGGCTTGAGTCTGGTTAGCCGGCCCTACCCATTGTTTCACTTAGTGGATGATTGCGTGCCGCTGATAGTCCTCAAGATCCGGCTCGACGATTTCGAAATCCGCACCAGCGAACTGACCGCCAATATCACTCTTGTTGCCGAATTCAAGAGCGCCCGGCCAGGAGCTAGGTCATCGGGGAGCCTGGGGCGAGATCTCCGGATGACCCGGGCTCGGGATCTTGGGCATCTCTGGCGCAGCGAACCCCTCGGAGCGTCCATCGTAGACGAAATGGGCAAGCATTGAGAAGCCTGTAACGCTTCGGTCCACCGTTAGCCTCCGAAGCAGCGCCACAGGCAATGCAACGGCACGGAATATCCTTTCAACGAGCCGATTCCGAAACCGTCCAGCGCTTTTCCACCGCCGATAGCTAGTGTCCCGTCTCTAAAGTTCGCACACAAAAGCGAGCGATGGAATCGAGGATTTGATCGGCTGTTTTGTGCCAAACGAATGGCTTCGGATCATGGTTGTGGTTGTTGATGAAGTCTGTGATTGCGTTCTTCAGTTCTTTGGTTGAGCGATGGACTCCTCGCCGCAATTGCTTTTCG
>Ga0181531_10001143_pt1 | contig 16961 bp, 11 predicted proteins | sample PEATcosm2014_Bin_38_FD_119743 | JGI IMG/M metagenome (GOLD analysis project Ga0181531, IMG submission 119743) | Peatland microbial communities from MTU Mesocosm Facility, Houghton, MI, USA - PEATcosm2014_Bin11_10_metaG | ecosystem: Environmental > Terrestrial > Soil > Wetlands > Peat | place... | reverse complement strand
GCGACGCCGAGTCCGACGGGGACGTTCACCATTGTGGGCCGGGTCGCGAACCCGACGTATTACCACGAGGGCAAGGTGGTTCCCCCGGGGCCGGACAATCCGGTGGGCACTCGGTGGATGGGGCTGAACAAGAAGGGATATGGGATTCACGGGACGAATGCGCCGCGTTCGATTGGCAAGGCGGCATCGCACGGGTGCATTCGCATGGGGCAGCGGGATCTTGAGGACCTGTATGCGCAGGTGCGGAGCGGTGACACCGTCGAGATTGTGGGCGAGCGGAACGAGGAGACTGCGGCGATCTTTGGCGGACCGGCTGGCTTGCCGGGGTTGGCGGGCTCTGGAGCGCAGACCGTGACCGCGCAGATTGCACCGGAGACGGAGATGCCGGGGCAGGCGGGTGGAACGGCGGATGTGGTCACTCCGGCTGAAAAGTAGGAGCGCGGTTGCGCCCGAGAGGAAATGAGGATCGCCATGGAAACCTTTGCGGAAGCGTTGAGTGTGGCAGGGGCGATGCTGCTGAGTGTCTCGTGCGGGCTGCTGCTGGAGGAGCTGCTATTTGGGGGTCTGGTGCGGTTGTTCTTCTCTCCACAACGGGTTGCCGCTCGGCAGACGGAGCGAACGGAACCCGAGAAGTGAAATCTGGGACTGACTAAATAGCTAGGGAAAGAAACTGGAGGACAAAATGATTGCGCTGAAGGATCTGCTGATCGCCGCGGGAGTGCTGTTGCTTGCTGCCGCATTCGCCCTCACGTTGTATGACTTGTGGAGGATGTACGAGCACCGGCGGAAGCTGCCGGCCGATGCCGAGGGAGTGACGGAGATGGAGCCGGTGCCGATTCGGTGGCGGGGCTCTGTGGTGCTGTGCTTGATTGCGTGTCTGCCTTTGCTGGTGGCGGAGAGCATTGTGGTGATTCCCGCGGGGATGGGCGGTGTGCGGGTGAGCCAGATGCGCGGGACACTGCCAGGGACGCTCTACTCGGGCGTGCATTTTGTGACGCCGATGGTGGAAAGCGTGGAGATGTTCGATTTGCGGGACAAGCTGTTCACTGCAGGCGTCGTCGAGGGAGCTGCGACGTCGAGCCCGGCGCCGGGGGTCCAGAAAGCGGCGATGGAGATGCAGCCGCTCGACGTGCAGTCGAAGGAGGGGCTGGACATTGGGCTGGCGATCACGGTGCGGTATCGGCTCGATCCGCATCGGCTGGACTACATCGAGAGCCGTTTGCCGCAGCCGGTGGATTTGCAGATGGTGCCGGCGGTGGTGGCGAGCGCGTGGCGGGAGCTGACGCCGGGTTACACGGTGCGGGATATCTTCAGCGCGAAACGCGAGGAGATTCGTTCACAGGCGGCGGGAGTGATCGCGAGGAAGCTGGGGGCGGACGGGATTCTGGTGGAGGAAGTGATGCTGCGAAATATCCAGCTGCCTCCGGAGTATGCGAAGGGGTTGCAGGATCTGCTGCTGAAGGAGCAACAGGACGATCAGCTGACGGTGCAGACGGATATGCAACAGAAGCAGGTACGTATTGCCGAGTTGCAGGCGGAGGCGGACGCGGCGCAGAAGGTGAAGGAGGCTGAGGGCGATGCGCACGCGAAGGTGGTGGAGGCGAAGGGAGAGAGCGACGCTATGCAGTACACGCTGCCGCTAAAGCAAAAACAGATTGAGCAGTCGAAGCTGGAGGCGGAGGCGCGGAAGGAGGCGACGATCGAGAACGCCGATGCTGAGGCGCAGGCCAAGGTGATCGACAGCAAGGCGGAGGTGCAGCGGCGGAATCTGCTGGCGGACGCGGAGGCGAATCGGATCCGGGTGACGTCGGTGGCGGATGCGGAACGAATGACGAGCGAGGCGAAGCTGCTGAACCAGTCACCGCTGCTGATCAACAAGATTATTGCGGAGCGGTTGTCGGACAAGATCCAGATGGTGATGGTGCCGTCGGATGGGAAGTTTTTCTTTGCTAACGATGTGTTTAAAGGGATGGGTCTAGCCGCCCCGGCGGGCGCGCCTTCGGCGCAAAACCAGGGACAAGCTGATCCCGGCAATGCGGACGCAAACAGGAATTAACTCGCCGTGTGAGAGAGCGGGACCAGCGCCTCGGCTTGTTCAGAACAGGCTCTTGAGGGAGCTGGCTCTTAACCACCTCGGTTGTCATAACTCGACGGCCGAGGTGGGTTTTTGCTGCGTGGAAGCAGGAGAAGAGGCGATGAAGAGCGCAGGATATAATCCGCCCCAGCGAATGATGGACAAGTGTAGTTCTTGGGTGGTGATGGCCGCTTGGGTGTGCCTGGTGCCGACGGCGCATGCGGCGAACTGGGAGCGGCCTGCTGCTGACTTGGCGAAGCAGATTGCGGCCATCGCTGGCCCGGGTCCGGCAAGGCTGGTGGTCCGCAACAATTCGTCGCTGGTGAGTGGGGAGGTCCCGGCGATTCGACGGCTGCTGGAGCGGGACCTGCGCGGATTCGGAGTGATTGCGGGCGGGGGCGACAGCGCGACTCTGATTCGAATCACGCTTTCTGAGAATTTGCACGGTGGCTTGTGGGTCGCAGAGGTGGTGGAGGGGACGGAGACGCGGGTGACGATGCTGCCAGTCGGTCTAGGCACGACGGCGGCAACGGGCGGCCCGAGTCTGACACTGCGACGGAATCTGATGATCACGGAGACAGAGCCGGTGCTCGATGCGCAGATGTTTTCGGTGGGCGGCGTCGAGCGACTGGTGGTGCTGGAGCCGGAGCGGATTGTGACCTATGTGAGGAATGCCGCGCCGCTGGTGGCTGGCAGTGAGTATGCGAGCTGGATCGAGGATCAGCATTTTGGGATTGGGCACGGGCGGCCTTTTCCGCGGGATATGCGCGGGGAGTTGGTGGCGGCGGGGGATCATTCATTCGATGCCTACATCCCAGGGGTCTTGTGCAGCGGGACGAATACCGGTGCGCAGATTGCTCCGGCGTGTGCGGACAGCGACGATCCCTGGCCGAGCGGGGCGACGCAGCGGGGGTTCTACAACGCGCTGCGCGACTATTTCACGGGCGTCCTGGCGCCGGGATTTGGGATGGAGCTGGCGCCGTTTTACTCGGCGTCGGACATTCCCCGGCCGACCGGTACGGGGATGCTGATGGGCGGCGTGGACGGCAAGGTAACGCTGATCGAGAACCGCGTTCTGAAACCAGTGAGCGGGGCCAATGACTGGGGGAGTGACTTTGCGGTGATCCGCTCGGGATGTGGATCGGGGGCGCAGGTGGTGGTGTCGGGTTCGGGCGCGGCGGCGGTGGGCGACAGTCTGCGGGCGTATGAGATTGCCGGCCGCGAGGCGATTGCGCTTAGCGCGCCGCTGGCGGTTGAGGGAGCGGTGACGGCGATTCATGCGGCGAACGATGGCACGAGCGCAACGGTGATCGTGCGGCGAGACGGGCCGTTACGCTACGAGGTGTGGAATGTGTCGGCGTTTTGTAATTAGCGGTTCAGGGAAACTGTGGCTAACCGAGCGGGGCCTCCCTCCGCGGCTAAAACCGGGCTCATTCCGTGGCTCGTACGGCGCGGCTGAAGCCGTGCCCCTTCAAATCAGAAACTTAATCAGACATTTCCTGGCTTGTCTGCTGCTGGCTTCAGCGGCGCTGCCGGGGTGCGCCAGGACGCGTCCGCATTATGGCGGGACGCTGCGCATCGAGACGGAGGGCGACCCGTGGCAGACACCGGACGGCATTGCGCGGCGCCTGGTGCTGGATACGTTGACCACGGTGGACGATGGGGGCGGGGCACGGTCTGCGCTGGCGGTGCGTTGGGAATCGCAAAATGCGGATCATCGATGGGAGTTCTGGATTCGGACTGGAGTTCATTTTCAGGATGGAACTTTACTGACGCCGGACGCGGTGGCGGCGGCGCTCGACGAGACTTGTTCGCATGCAGGTGCGGCTTGCCCGTGGAGGGCGGCGCACGCGGTGGGGCCTTCGGTGATCTTCACGAGCGATTCGCCTGCGCCGGATTTGCCGGAGCTGCTGGGGCAGACGGCATTTGCGATAGCACGGCAGGATGCAACGGGCGCGGTGGTGGGGACGGGTCCGTTTCGGGTGACAGGTTTTGTGAATGGCGCACTGACACTGGTGGCGAATGACGACTGCTGGGCGGGAAGACCGTTTGTGGATGCGGTGGAAGTGCGATCGCGGCGGATGGTGCGCGATCAATGGCTGGACCTGAGCGTGGGGAAGGCGGACATCGTGGAGGTTCCGCCGGAGCTGGTACGTCAGGCGCAACAGCAACACCTGAACGTGCTGGTTTCGCGGCCGGTGGATTTGCTGGCTCTGACGATTGCACCGGATAGTGCGATGGCGAGCCGGGAGATGCGTCAGGCGGCCGCCCTGGCGGTGGATCGGACGGCGTTGTACAACGTGATTTTCCAGAAGCAGGGAGAAGTGACGGCGAGCCTGCTGCCGGAGGGGTTGAGCGGGTATTCGTTTTTGTTTCCTTCGGCGCAGGACCTTGATCGAGCGCGGGCGTTGCGCGGAGGTACCGGCGGTTCAGGGCTGACGCTGAGCGCGTCGGACACGAGCGCTCCGATGCAGTTGGCGGCAGAGCGGCTGGCGCTGAATCTGCATGAGGCTGGATTCAATGTGCAAATGGCTCCGGCGAATGCGCACCAGGCGCCATTGCAGTTGCGCCGGGTGCATCTGGAGGCGGGGAGTCCGCGAGCGGCATTCGACGAGATGCTTTTGCGATTGGGGCAAAATGGTACGGTGACCGGCACAGATGCAGCGGCGTTGTGGAATGCGGAGCGCGGAATTCTGGATAACGAGACCGTAGTGCCGCTGCTGTGGCTGCCGCGGGCGTGGGCAGCGGGTGAGCGAGTGCGCGACCTGAGACTTGCGGTGGACGGCGAACCGTTGCTGGCAGATGCGTCGGTGGAAGGCGGGAAGTGACACTTCGGCAGAAGATGCTGCTGATGCTGGCGCTGACGGTATTCGGCGTAGTGGCGGCGGTGGGGTGGACGGGGTCGGTGCGGGTACGGCACGTTTTCGAGTATCTTGACCGGCAGCAGACGGATACGCTGGTGGGCCAGTTCCAGCACGAATTCAATCAGCGAGCGGCGGACACGGCGGAGGCGGTGAGCCGGATGGCGGCCAGCGATGCGCTGCGGCGGATGGCCTTCGACCTGGCGAATGGCGGGGATCCGGCAGGCTATCTGACGGTAGCGGTGCCGCTGGCGCAGGAGTATCGGCTCGATTACCTGGAGTTGGTAGCGCACGACGGAAGCATTATCTCGTCGCTGCAGTGGACAGCGCGGTTTGGATACAAGGAGCCAGTGATTGCCGATGCAGGCAAGGCGGCGTTTCTGAAGCAGGAAGACCTGGCGGACGGGTCTTCACAGATTGGTTTGTTTGCTGTGCGCGCGGTGAATGGGTCCGATCCGCCACTGTACCTGGTGGGTGGACGGCAGCTGGATGCCGGGTTTCTGCGGGACTTTCCGGTTCCGGCGGGGACCGAGCTGCTGATTTACCGGAATGTTTCGGGGCCATTCGACGCGCATAACTTTGCGGGGGTTGCGCAGGATCTGAGGACAGCGGATCATTACCGCGCTCTGGTGGACGACGCTCGGACGAATGGGGGCAATGCCGAGGGCGTGGTGTATGTGACGGCAAATCGCGAGGACAGCATGAGCGTGACGGCTATTCCTCTGAAGGGCGGCGGGGGCGACGTTCTGGCAGTGCTGGTGGTTGCGAATTCGAGGCGCAGCATGGTGGAGATTCAGCGGCATTTCCGCGACATTGCGTATGGCATCGCGGGGCTGGGGATCATTTTTGCGGTGGGGGCGAGTTTGTGGATCGCGGCGCGCATCTCGCGTCCGATTGAGGAGCTGGCACGCGCGGCGCAACAGGTTGCCGGGGGCGATTGGGAGACGCGCGTCGATATCCGAACGCTTGATGAGGTAGGCGATCTGGGGCGCAGTTTTAACAATATGACGCGACAGCTGGCGGAGCAGCGTGAGCGGCTGGTGCAGACGGAACGAGTAGCGGCGTGGCGGGAGCTGGCGCGGAGGCTGGCTCACGAGCTGAAGAATCCGCTGACGCCTTTGCAGATCACCGTAGAGAACATGGTGAAGGCGAAGAAGCTGCCGAAGAAGGAATTCGAAGAAGTATTCAAGGAGAGCGCCGCAACGCTGACGGCGGAGATTGAAAATCTAAAGACGATTGTGGGGAGGTTCAGCGACTTTTCGAGGCTTCCGAAGCCGGTGGCTCTGGAAATGGACGCGCGCGAGGCGGTACGGCGGGTGTTGAAACTATATGGCCCGGCGCTCGAAGAGAAGGACATTGAACTGGGGACGGCGATCAGTTCTGAAGCGCTGCCAATTCTGGGCGACTCGGAGTTGCTGCACCGGGCGTTGTCGAATCTGGTGCTGAATGCGATGGACGCCATGCCGGATGGAGGGACGCTGACGGTTTCAGCAGGGCGGGCGCAGGATATTGCGCGCATCTCGGTTGCGGACACGGGCGCGGGACTGACGCCGGAGGAGTGCGAGCGGCTGTTCACTCCTTATTACACGACGAAGCAGCATGGAACAGGGCTGGGGCTGGCGATTGTGCAAACGGTGATCGCCGATCACAACGGGACGATCAGCGTGGAGAGTGTGGAAGGTGGCGGAGCGCGCTTTGTAATCGGATTGCCCCTGGTGGAGAAGGGGAAGGCATGAGCAGGGCCGACATTCTGATTGTGGACGACGAGGCGAACACGCTGGCGTCGCTGGCGCGGGCGTTTCGGCTGGCCGGACATGTGGCGACGATTTGTGATAACGCGGCGAAGGCGCTGGAGCTGGCTAAGGCGCGGCCGTTCGATCTGATTCTGTCGGACGTGGTGATGCCGGGGCGGGATGGGCTTGCACTGCTCGAGGATCTAAAGACGAATGGCGTGGCTGCGCCGGTGGTGATGATGTCGGGGCAGGCGCATATCGAGATGGCGGTGAAGGCGACGCGGTTGGGGGCGCTGGATTTTCTGGAGAAGCCTCTCTCGACCGACAAGCTGCTGCTGACGGTGGACAACGCGCTGCGGCTGAAGCGGCTGGAGACGGAGAATCGGGAGCTGCGGCGACGCGTTGGCAGGCACGAGCTGGTATGGACCGGCGAGGCGATGCGGCTTGTGATGGCGCAGATCGATCGCGTGGCGGCGAGCGAGTCGCGGGTATGCATCTACGGCGAGACGGGGACGGGCAAGGAGCTGGCGGCGCGGACGCTGCACGAGAAGAGCACGCGAGCGGCGGGACCGTTTGTGACGCTGAACTGCGCGGCGATCCCAGCGGAACTGATCGAGAGCGAACTGTTCGGGCATGAGAAGGGCGCTTTTACCGGGGCGACGCAGCGGCACATCGGGAAATTCGAGCAGGCGCATCACGGGACGCTGTTCCTCGATGAGATTGGCGACATGCCTCTGGCGATGCAGACGCGTCTGCTGCGAGTTCTGGAGGAGTCCGAAGTGGAGCGGGTGGGCGGGGACAAGCCGGTGGCGGTGGATGTGCGCGTGGTGGTGGCGACGCATCGGAATCTCGAGCACATGGTGGAGAGGGGAAGTTTTCGGCGAGATCTCTATCATCGGGTGGTTGTGTTTCCGATCATGCTGCCGCCGCTGCGGGCGCGACGCGAAGATATTGACGCGCTGGTGGATCACTTTGCGCGACAGGTATGCGCGCAGAACGGTTGGAAGGCTGTGCCGTTTAGGCCGGAGGCAGTTGAGGCGCTGCGAGGATATCCGTGGCCAGGGAATATTCGCGAGCTGCGCAATGCGGTGGAGCGAATGCTGCTGCTGGCGGTGGATGGAGTGGATGCCGCGACGGTGGAGATGGCACTTCCACAGCGGGCGACCTTATCTTCGCGCGGGATGACCGGGAACGTGCATGCTGGGGCGGGGACAGGTCCGCTGGCGCAACGGGTGGCGGAGTTTGAGCGGGCGACTTTGTTGGCCGAGCTGGAACGGAGTGGTGGACATGTGACGAACGCGGCGAAGGCGCTCGGCCTCGAGCGGAGTCATTTCTACAAGAAGTGCCAGCAGTTGGGGATCGATATGAAGGCGGAGCGGGCGTGAAGCCGTCAGCTCTTCGGTAATCTGTCGCGCAAAACTGAAAAAACTTAGGCTGAAGCTACCTTCTTTCAGAGTGTGAAAGCGGCTGCGCTGAAATTGGCTCGGAAGATCGGCCAACGGCTCCCAAGTCGCACGCAACAACCTGCGCGCCGTTCCAATGAAAGGAGGTGATGCCGTTGGATGAGAGACCATCGAGGACTCGGCTGGCCACTAGCCTGACCGTCGATTGGCGGTTATTAATGGCAGTCGTGATCCTGGCACTCGCACTGCTACTCCGGTAGCACTCCCTTCCGGGAGGGTCGCAACCACCCGAAAGAAGATTCAATCTAGCAAATCGGCGAAATTCGTAGGGGATTGAGCTGGCCAACACTTTCCACCTGCTCGGTTGGGACGGATTTTTCCACAAGAAGCGCCAGCAGTTGTGGATCGCTAAAGCGGGAAAGCAACGCCAACGACGGAGAGAAGGCGCAGGCTTTCGATCTAAACCGCAGGAGAGAAGCAGCTTATGCGGGTTGGTTGAGGCAGCGCGCAACCCGAAGTGGGAGACTCAAATTTGCTAATGCACAGGCAACCAGGAGCACCCGCGCATGCGTCAATCTGTATTAGGCTCACTTCCAGGAGAAGCGCATTCATATAGCGTGTTTTTATATTGACCTATCGGCCCCCTTTGGAATAACGACTTCTCCACGAGCAGCAATTTTTCCTCAGATGAGCCAGTTTAGGTGGTCTTTTTGATCCTGCGTTCGTGCCATTGGCATCTCAGTCGAGTGAGAAAGGTTGTTTGCACGTTGTTCCCATAAGAACGATTTGCTGTTAGGCGGGAAATCGCGAGTCAGGTTTCGCGTATTTCTGCTTATCAGTACCGGGACACTCAAGCGGTCTTTTTCCGAAGTCAGACAGGGCCAGGTACGCAGCCGATCCGAATCCCCCACGGACGACCATTCATACAGGAATTCCGCGCGCAGATGAGACGGCACGTGCCGGCACTTTAAGAGGTGCTGTTGCATGCACGTAAATTCCGTCCCTCCCCCCTTCGCTCGCGAAGCCGCGGCGTGCGCATTTGGCAATACCAACAGACTACCGTTTTCCAGCACAGGTTTTTTCGATATAGGTTTGAGAGTCAGCCGCCTTGGCTTATGGCGCCCAATTTTAGTGGGAGTGCTGGTGTGCTGCCTCCTTCCCGGAATGCATGGTCAAAGGAACGCTGCCAGCCGGGGGGCGAACGTTTCGCTGGCGGTGATCAGTCCAGCAGCGGGCAGTGTTCTGCCCGGGTCTTCAGCGACATTCACGTGGACGACCAACAGCTCAGTGAGCCAGTATCAATTGTGGCTGGGGACGACGGGGGTGGGTTCGGAAAACCTCGGCGCTTATACGTTTGGATCTACAAGGGCCGCCACAGAATCGAAAACGGTGAGCGGGTTGCCGGCAACGGGAGCGATCCTCTACGTGCGATTGCTTTGGGGGGTCAATGGCGGCTGGGCGTCGAGCGACAGCACCTATCTTGAGGCAAATACGGCTGCGGTGGGCGTTAGCGCCGTTTCCTGCGGCAGCGCGTCGCTGAATGGGGCCGGTAGCGATGCCTGCTCCGTGACGCTGTCCGCCGCGGCGAACAGCGCGGAGAAGGTGAGCCTGGCCAGCAACAACTCCGCAGTGAAGGTGCCGTCGTCGGTAACGGTTGCAGCTGGAGCATCGAGCGCCGCGTTTACAGCAACCGCGACGGCCGTGGGCACGGCGCAGACCGCGACTCTGACCGCGATAGCGGGCGGGACTTCGCAGACGTACGCGCTGCAGCTGAATGCAACGGCGCCGGCGCTCAGCCTGAGCGCCACAAGCGTGGCGTTCGGAACTGAGCCTCTGAATCAGGTTGCCACCAAAGCGGTCATGCTGACTTCTTCAGGAACGGCGCCGCTGACGATATACGCGGTAATGACGGGAGGATCGGGATTCTCGTGGCAGGGATTGGGCAGCACGCCCCTGACACTGGCTCCCGGTCAGTCGGCAACGCTGGTCATTACGTTTGATCCCAACTCCGCGAGCGCCTTCAGCGGAACGGCGACAATCGTCGACAACACACCGAGCGATACAACGATTCCATTGAGTGGAGCAGGACAGAGCGCGTCGCCGGCGGTGGCTGCTCCGAGCGCGGTTTCATGCAGCAGCGCGACGCTGACCGGAGCGGGCACCGATGCCTGCACGGTGATGCTGTCGTCGGCGGCCACGAATACAACCATCGTGAGCCTGATGAGCAGCAACAGCGCGGTGACGGTGCCCCCTTCGGTGACGGTCACAGGGGGAGCTTCGACCGTGGGATTTATGGCGACGGCTTCGGCGGTGAGCACGGCGCAGACGGCGACGCTGACGGCAACGGCGGGGGGCGCATCGACAACGTACGCACTGCAACTGAATCCGGCGATACCGGCGATGAGTCTGAGCACGGCAAACATGGCTTTCGGCAATGTGCTGATCAACACGCCGACCAGCCAGACAGTGACGGTGACGTCTTCAGGGACCGCGCAGCTGATCCTGAGTAGCGCAACAGCCACGGGAGCGGGATTCTCGGTCTCGGGGGTTAGCGCCCCCATTACGCTGAATCCAGGGCAAACCACGGCGCTGACCATCGGTTTTGATCCGGCGTCCACGGGAGCGATGAGCGGGACGGTGACGATCGGCAGCAACGCTTCGAGCGCGCCGACGATCGCGCTGAGTGGCACGGGAGAGCCGGGCGCGACGCTGAGTGCGGTCTCCTGCAGCAGCGCATCACTGACCGGAGCGGCAACGGATGCGTGCACGGCGACGCTGACGTCGGCGGCGAGCAGTCCGGTGACGGTGAGCCTCGGGAGCAGCAACAGCGCGGTGACGGCGCCGGCTTCGGTAACGATAGCGGCGGGCGCTTCGAGCGCGGGGTTTACGGCGACAGCTACTGCCGTGACCACCGCGCAGACGGCGACGCTGACTGCGACGGCGGCCGGGGTGTCGGTGACGTACCCACTGCAGCTGAATGCGGCAACCGCGGCACTGGGCGTGAGCTCCAGCAACGTAGCCTTCGGCAATGTGACGGAGAATACGATGGCGACGCAGCCGGTGATTCTGACGGCGAGTGGAACAGCTCCATTGACAGTGAGCGCGGGCAGTGTGAGCGGAACGGGTTTCAGCGTCTCGGGTATTACCTTCCCGATTACGCTGAATCCGAGCCAGACGGCGACGCTCAATTTGCTATTCACGCCCACCACGCTGTCGTCGGCGACCGGGACGGTGACTTTGACCAGCAATGCGACGAGCGGAGGAACCACTTCAATCTCGCTCAGCGGCACGGGCATCGCGCAGGCCTATCAGGTGGATCTGTCGTGGAATGCGCCAACGGCATCGACTGATCCGGTGGCCGGATATAACGTCTATCGGGCAACGGGAAACGGCACATTTGCGGTGATGAATTCGTCTCCCATTTCGCAGCCGAGCTGGACGGATACGACGGTGCAGAATGGGGCCGCCTACAGTTACCAGATCACGAGTGTCGATGCATCGGGGATTGAGAGCACACCGTCGAGTCCGTCTTCGGTGAGTATTCCGTAGAGGGGCAGCGGAGGGCCGCAGCTAAAGAGCGGGCAGGTAAAAACCTGTCAGCAGATAACCGGCCAGCGGAGAAGTGGACTGCGAAAGATCAGGCGCCGTTTCAAATCAACCGTCGCTGCGGAAGCGGATGATGCGGCGGCGGTCACGTTTGGAGGGGCGTCCGGCGGGAGCGGGTGTGAAGTGCAGTCCTGCTTTGCGTTCTTCTGCAAATTTTCTGCGAGCTTCGCGGCTGACTTCGGTTTCCCGGTAGAGGGCTTGGGCGACTGGCGCTGGTCCGCGTGTGTCACTGAGCGCCAGGACTTCGACCTCGAAGTCCCCACCCTCATTCTTGATAGAGAGCATGTCGCCGATGCGGACTTCGCGTGAGGAGCGCGCGGGCTGCTGATTGGCCTCGATGCGGCCGAGGTCGCAGGCTTTTGCGGCGAGGGTGCGGGTCTTGAAGAAGCGCGCCGCCCAGAGCCATTTGTCGAGACGCATGAATACAGCGTAAGGCAGCGGAGGTGCGGTCAGCGGAAGAGCTGTCAGCTAAAAGGCGGTCAGTATAGAGAAGCGGTCAGCTGTTGAAGCGCTCAGTGGAAATGCTTTCAGCGAAGAAGCGGTCAGGGATAAAACGGTCGGCGATAAACGGCCAGCCAGAAGGCGGCCATCGGAATGGGTGGTTGGCGAAGAATTTGGAGGGACAAAGATTAAGCCGGTGGGGCGAAGATTTGGCGAAGCATATCGCTAATCTTGCTCAGTGGCAAGGGCTGCAGGGATAACTTCTGGCCGCCGGGAACCAGATTCGATAGCTACTACATCTTGTGGTCGCACGCGCGAAAACACCCAAGTCGTGAGGTTTCCTCTTGTAACTCGCGGAAACCGCGAGATTTAGGTCACTCGTTATTCACAGAGGTCGCGATTTTCCGCTTTGCACGCGGAAACCGGTCGGTTACGCTACGTTCGGTGGGAGAAAGTGGTAAGTAGTAGAACAAGCTCTATGAACCAACCACTCGGTGCTGACACCCTCCTGAGAACGGCGTCCCAGCGCCCAGAATACACCTCTGAGGCTGCCGGGAGCCATTGAATACAGAGGGGTTCCGGGTTAGATACGGCGGGTTAGGTACGGGATGAGATGTTTCGCGGCAGCCACATTACGCGGGTCGACGAAAAAGGGCGGCTGAAGCTCCCGGCGGAGTTCAAGCGACGGATCGACGAGGAGTACGCGGGGGAAAAGTTTTATATCACCAGCCGGGACGGGAAAGTGGCGGAGATTCACCCGATGCGGGAGTGGGAAAAGTTTGAACAGAAGCTGGCGGCGGTTCCCAGCTTCAACCTGGCTAAGCAAAAGCTGATGAAGCGGCTGAACTACTACGGTGCGACGGCGGAGCTGGACGGGCAGGGACGGCTGTTGTTGCCGCAGGTCCTGCGCGAGAAGGCAGACCTGATTGCGGAGGTTGTGGTGTCGGGGAACGAGTGGCACCTCGAAGTTTCGAACCGGGCCGAGTACGACAAAGAAATGGCAGAAGAGCCGATGACGACGGACGACTGGATCGATCTCTCGAAGAACGGGGTCTAGAACGGGGCCAGGTTCGAGTAAGACGAAACCCCTCAGGGGGAGCACATGACGGAAGGGCCAAAAGGTTCGACCAGGCATGTGCCGGTTCTTTTACAAATTGCGATCCGAATGCTGAATGTGCACCGGGGCGGGGTGATTGTGGATGCCACGCTCGGCAATGCAGGGCACGCGAGCGAGATTGCGCGGCATCTGGGGCCGGAGGGCAAGCTGATCGGCTTCGACCGTGATCCGGTGGCGATGGAACTGGCAAAGGCGAGGTTGAACGCGCTCCGTGAAGAGCTGGGAGCGGAGATGCCGGAAGTGGTGCTGCACGATGTGGAGTTTTCGCGAGCCGGAGAATTGCTGGCAGGCCAGAAAGTGGATGGGCTGCTGGCGGATTTCGGAGTGAGCTCGATGCAGTTTGACGAGGCGCAACGAGGATTCAGTTTTCAGGCGGACGGGCCCCTGGATATGCGGATGAATCCGCGGGAGGGGACGACCGCCGAACAAGTGGTAAATCAGGCCGGAGAAAAAGAACTTGCCGATCTGATTTACGAATTCGGAGAGGAAAGGAGGTCGCGGAGAATCGCCAGAGCCATTGTCCGGGCGCGGCCGGTAACGACGACGGGGCAGTTAGCTCGAGTTGTTGCAGGCGCGCTCGGAACAATGAAACATGAGCGACGGCATTTTATTCATCCGGCGACCAGGACCTTTCAGGCTCTTCGAATTTATGTGAATGCGGAGTTGAGCGAGATCGATGGTCTGCTGCAGTTAGCACCGGAGGTGTTAAAGCCGGGTGGAAGGCTGGTGGCGATCTGCTTTCATTCGCTCGAAGACCGGCGGGTGAAAGATGCGCTGCGCGAGGGCGCGCAGCAGGGGATTTGGGAAGTGCTTACGCGGAAGCCGTTAACGGCGGATGCGGAAGAGACGGATCGCAATCCGCGGGCACGCAGCGCGAAGCTGCGGGCGGCGGAGAGAAAAGCAGGCGACAGGGAACAGGAACAGGGATTGCGGTGGTGAGGTAGATAACGATGGCGACACAGGCAATGGCGGCGGCGGCGATCAGTGGATTGGGTCGCGACACGGATTGGATTGCGGAGCACAACACGAGGCTGATGGCGGCGCAGCGGCGCGGCCGGCGCGGTCCCACGCCCGAGGCGCTGTTCCCGAAGCGCATCGACAATTCGCGTCTGGTGAAGGCGGATGACCCGGCGCGCGTGCGGGAGATGCGCATGTTCGCGTATGCCATGGCGTTTCTGCTGTCGCTGGCGATGATGTACGGGTGGCAGCATCTGAGCGCCATCGAATGTGGCTATCGCATTGAGGCAGAGAAGCAGCAGATGCAGCAGCTGGAGGAGCAGAACCGGCAACTGCGGCTGACCGAAGCGCAGCTGGCCGAGCCGGCACGGATCGATACGATGGCGCGGAATCTTGGACTGACGGCTCCGCATCCGGGGCAGGTGGTGCACGCGAATACGGATGTGACGGCCAGTAATGGCGCGGTCATGGCGGAAGCGAAGGCGCCGGTACCAGCAATTCATTGAGCTTTGTTGAGTTTCCCCCAGTGAGGAGATGGTTACTCTGTGAATCGTCCTGCGTTCTCCTCCGAACCGTCTCCCTGGCGCGCCGATAGCCAACGCGACGCGGAGACAGAGCCCACAAATCCCCATCGCGCCCCGGCTCGACGCGATGGGGAATCCTCTTTTTTCAGATTCAAAGCCACTCCTTATCTGGTAACGCCGATGCGCCGTGTGCGCATTTTGACGGTGCTGGGGATTTTTCTTGGCTGGGCGGTGCTGATTACCGGGCGGCTGGTGTGGCTGCAGACGATCCAGCATGGGGAGTGGGCGGAGCGGGCTGCGCGACAGCAGGAGCGGACGTTCAATGTGGCTCCGCGGCGCGGCGTTCTCTACGACCGCAATCTGCACGAACTGGCAATGACGGTGGTCGCGGACTCGATCTACGCGGTTCCTTCGGAGATGGGCGCGGATAAAGAGCGAACGGCTGCTGTTCTGGCGAAGATCGTTCACACGGACGCCGAAGACAGGTCTACATCGCAGAAGCAAATCCTGGCGCGGCTGACCGATTCGCGCAATTTTGCGTGGGTAGCGCGCAAACAGACGCCGGCCATTATTTCGAGGGTGCAGGCGCTGAACCTCAAGGGCATTTATTTTCAGAAGGAGTTCAAGCGGTTTTACCCGGACCAGCAACTGGCGGCGCAGGTGCTGGGCTACGTGGGCATGGACGATGAGGGGCTGGCGGGCGTCGAGAAAGACTTCGACAAGCAACTGCACGGCACGCCGGGGCGGATGCTGACGGCGATCGATGCGCGGCGCCGGGTGCTGGACAGCGAGGAGCGCGATCCGCAGCCCGGCGAGAATCTTGTAATGACGATCGACGCGAACATCCAGTTCATGGCGGAGCAGGCGCTCGGTCGAAACATGGAGCGAACGGGCGCGGCGAACGGCACCGTGGTGGTGCAGGATCCGCATACGGGACAGATTCTGGCCTTGGCGATACGGCCTTCTTTCGATCCGAACGACTTTCGGCACACCGATCCTTCTCTCCTGAAGAACCACGCGGTGAGCGATGTGTACGAGCCGGGGTCGACTTTCAAGCTGGTGACGTATTCGGCGGCGCTGGACCAGGGAGTGGTGAAGCCGGACGACATGATCCGCACGCTGGGTGGGCAGATTAACGTGGCGGGCCGCATTGTGCACGACGACCGCGACGCGATTATTTACGAAGCTGCACACGGCAACGTGGTGACGGCGACGCAGGCTCTCGAGGAGTCGAGCGACGTTGCGGCAATTGAGCTGGCGCAAAGGATGGGGCCAGATCGCTTCTATCAGTACATTCACAGTTACGGATTCGGGATGCGGTCGGGGATTGAACTGCCAGGCGAGACGCGGGGGCTGGTGAAGCCGCCGGCGCGATGGCAGCCGACGACGATCGGGTCGATTCCGATGGGGCAGGAGATCGCGGTAACGCCGATCCAGCTGGTGACAATGGCATCGACGATCGGGAACGGGGGCGTGTACCTTCCGCCCCATGTCGTGCTGGAGAGCACGCAGGACACGAAGGGGAGCGGAAATCTGAAGGCTGCCGCATTCAGGCCAGAGAATGAACTGCCCAATCCGCTGCCGGCGGGGGCGCATCGCGTGATTTCGGAGATGACGGCCGCCCAGATGCGCAAGATGATGGAAGGCGTGGTGCTGTACGGCACCGGCAGGCCGGCGCAGCTTGATGGCTACAGCGCCGGGGGAAAGACGGGGACGGCACAGAAGATCGATCCGCTAACACACACGTATTCGAAGACGAAGTACGTGGCGTCGTTTGTGGGATTCGCGCCGGTGAGCAATCCCGCGGTGACGATTGCTGTTGTCATGGACTCGCCGACGAAGGGGTCGCATTTTGGCACGGCGGCGAGCGCGCCGGTCTTTCACGATCTGGCGCAGCAGATCCTGGAATATCTGGGCGTGCCGCACGATCAGGATTTGCAGCCGGAGAAGCTGACGGCGAAGACGAGCAAGCCGGTTGTGGAGAAGGCACCCGAGGAGCACACGGAGGATCTGAAGTCGCTTTTTGCGGAGGTGAATCATTTGCCGGCGGATGATCCTTTGCGAGAGACAGCGTCCGGCGATCAGCGATCAGCGATCAGTAAAGAAAGCACAGAACCAGGCGCGGAGAAGCCTGAACAGCATACGGAACTGAGTCCTGCGGCGGGTGCGATTGCGGAGTCAGAGCCGCCAACGGCGAGAGGCGCGGCGATTTCCGGGCCAGCCTCCGCGCCCGCGCAAAAAGGTG
>Ga0181531_10001141_pt1 | contig 16983 bp, 14 predicted proteins | sample PEATcosm2014_Bin_38_FD_119743 | JGI IMG/M metagenome (GOLD analysis project Ga0181531, IMG submission 119743) | Peatland microbial communities from MTU Mesocosm Facility, Houghton, MI, USA - PEATcosm2014_Bin11_10_metaG | ecosystem: Environmental > Terrestrial > Soil > Wetlands > Peat | place... | reverse complement strand
GCTTTTGCGTGCGGAGAAATTGATCGAGTTGTATGAGCCGTTTATTTTGCACAATGAGCACGTGTTCGAATCGGAGAATGCGCGGCTGCTTTCGGCGGCGCTGCCGGCGGACGAGCGAGAGATTTTTGGATTTTCGCCAGAGGCCATTGACTGGTGGGACTATTGGATTAACATCCATATTCCGGCGCTGCGGCGGTGGTGCTATCCGCTGATGGAAGGGCGACCGCTGGAGGCGCGTACGCCGCGGGAGATGGATTGGTCGGCAGAGCCGCTGAACGCCGCGTGATAAACACAGGCAGACACCGGTGACAGGCACGGTGCCAGTGCCGCGTAACAAGTGCCGCGTAAAGGGCACCAGGTAACGGGCGCCGCGTAAAGGGCGCGACTCGTTTTCTATGGCCATTTTTCTCACCGGCTCGACCGGTTATCTCGGCAGCTATCTGGTTGCGGGCCTGTGCACGGGCCATGGCGATTCGTTGAATCTGCTGGTGCGCGCGAAGACGCAGCAGGAAGCGCGCGAGAGATTGTGGACTTCCCTGCAACTGCATTTTGATTTTCCGGAGTTTTACGAATACCTCGAGACGCGCACACGGATCTTTCTGGGCGATTTGACCAGCGAGCGATTCGGGCTGCGCGACGACGAGTATCGCACGCTGGTGGAGTCGACGGATTCGGTAATCCACTGCGCGGCCTCGCTGAACCGCAAATCGGAAAAGCAATGTTTGAATGTGAATCTGCGCGGGACGCTGGAAGTGTTGCAACTGGCGCGGCGCGCGCAGGAGCATCATGGGTTGCGGCGGTATTCGCACGTTTCGACGGTGGCGGTGGCGGGGCAGCGGCAGGATGAAGTGGTGACGGAGGATACGGCGATCGACTGGGGGCGATCGGATTACGACCCGTACGCGCGGACGAAGAAGTTTTGCGAGCACATGGCGGCGCAACTGCTGCCGGAGGTGCCGCGCACAATCTTCCGTCCGGCGATTGTCCTGGGCGACAGCCGGAGGCCGGAGACGACGCAATTTGATATGGTGCAAGCGTTCGACATACTTTCAAGGTTTCCTATTTTGCCGCTGCGAGCGGAGGATCGAATCGATATCGTGCCGGCGGATTATGTGGGGCGGGCGATTGTGGCGATTCATCAGAAAGACGCGCCGAGATTCGGGATTTATCATTTGTCTTCGGGGACGGGTTCGCAGAAGTATCGCGAATTGACGGGTGCGCTGGCGGAAGCGGGCGGGACAGGGCGTCCGGTGTACTGGCCAGGGCTTGGAGGAATTTTTTCGTCTACCGTAGACTGGTTGGCGCAGCGACGAAGCGGGGTCGGGTATGCGGCGTCGCTGCTGAAAGTGTTTTGGCCGTACTTGAACTGGAATACGGTGTTTGATAATACGCGGGTGGTCTCAGAGATCGGCGAGACGCCGGCGAAATTCAGTACGTATGGATATGCGCTATTGAAATTCAGCCGCGAGAATAAATTTAAATATCCGGCGAAACCGTGGCCGGCGGATACGGGCGCAGTGCGGCTGGCAGCGGCGGGAAGCGTGCGCGCATGACGGATTTTTTCCTGGTGGCGTGGGTGAGCGCGCTGATTGAAATCACGCGGCTAGGGTGGACGTTTGGGCTGGGCAAGCGCTGGACGCGCGGGGAGAAGTTGCGGCTGCTGTTTGCGGGGTACAACGGAACGCGCAACACGGGCAGCGACGTGCGGGTGCACGAAATGCTGCGGCAGGCGCGGCACGTGCTGGGCGCGGAGAACGTGGATTTCAGCGTGATGTCGCAGGATTTCGAACGCACCAAGGGATATTTCGACGGTTCGAAACAGGTGCACCTGCCGGATATGTTTCCGCCATTTTTGTTTCGTGAAGCGCGCGCGAATCACGGGGTGGTGGCGTGCGAAGGGTCGATGTTCAAGAGCAAGTTTGCGAATGCGCTGACGACGATGATGATCGGGTCGCTAGGGCTGGCCTCGGCGGAAAATAAATTGTCGCTAGGGTATGGCGGCGAAGCGGGGCACATGGACCGCATGATTCAGGATATGTGCGCGCGCTATGTGCGGGATTCGCTGGTGATCACGCGGAACGTGGAATCGCAAAGATTGCTGAGCCGATTGGGAATTCCGACAGAACTGGGGACGGACACGGCGTGGACGTTCGAACCGCGGGGGCCGGAATACGCGCAGAGGATTTTGCGGGAGGCGGGATGGGACGGGAAGACGCCGATTCTGGTGCTGTGCCCGATTCACCCGTTTGTGTGGCCGGTGAAGGCGTCGATTGCGAAATATTTGGCGCGGGTGACAACCGGAGCGTACAAAGAGAGCCAGTACCGCACGGTGTATTTTCACGAATCCGGCGCGGAAGTGGAGCGGAAGTATCGGCACTATATTTCGGCGTTTACGAATGCCACGAAGGCGTTTTGCGAGCGGCATCGCGTGTTTACGATTCTGGTGGCCATGGAACGGCTGGACGCCGTGGCTTGCCGCGATATCGCCACGGGTTTACCGGGGACGCCGATTTTTACTTCGGACGAGCACAACATGTTCGAGATGGTGAGCCTGTTGCGCGCGTGCACGTATATGGTGTCTTCGCGCTATCACGGGATTGTGACGTGCATGCCGGCGCTGGTGGCGTCGGCGGGCGTGACGATGGACGAGCGAATTCGGAATTTGATGCGTGAGCGGGGGCACGAGCATTTGTTTCTGACGGTGGAAGACGCGGAGCTGGAGCCGAAATTATTGCAGATCATGGAAACGCTGGTGGCCGAGGCGGAGACGGTACGCGAAGGCATTGGGCGCTGTGTGGTGCGGAATCTGAAAGTGATGGCGCGCATGGGGACGTACCTCGAAGATGCGGTGCGGCGGACGTATCCGGAATTTCCGCTGCGGCAGGGCGTACTCTCCTGGGAAGACTATTTGCCGCCGTTGAGCAACACGCTGGTGCGCCTCGTGGAACGCTATGACGCGCACGCGCCAGTGCTGCAGCATTCGGCGGCGGGGACGGTGGCGCGATGATGTTCTTCGCCTGCGATGGTGCCTGCGGTAGTTTTTTCTCTGCGTAAATTCATGGGCAATTTTCTCGACGATTTATTCGCACAGCTTGCGCGCGCCGACGGGCGGGTGGTGCTGCGCGAAGTGCGCGGCGATGAATTTGTTAGCGTGACGGGTGGGGAGCTGCTGGCGCGCGTGGCGCACATGCGCGGGTATATTCGCGATGCGGGGCTGCAGCGCGGGGAACGCTGCGCTTTGCTGGCGGCCAATTCGATCCGCTGGGCGGCGTTGGATCTGGCGCTGATGGCGGAGGGCATGATTGTGGTGCCGCTGTATGTGCGGCAAGCGCCGGCGGAATTGGCGGCGATGCTGCGGGATTGCGCGCCGACGATGTTGGTGGCGGGAGATGCGGCGCTGGGCGAAGCGGTGATGGCGGTGTGGAAGGCGGCGCCTGGGGCTGGCGAAGCGCCGCGGCTGGTGTTGCTGGAGGATGTTCTAAAGACGGAGCCTGCGGCGGCGACTTCCGGGCAAGATGCGGGGCCAAATGCGCTGGCCGACGCGGATATCGTGACGATTATTTATACGTCCGGAACTTCCGGGGAGCCGAAGGGCGTGTGCCTCACGGTGGGCAATGTTTCGTTCATGCTTTCGCGCACGGCGGAGCGGCTGACGCAGTTGATGGTTACGGCGGCGGAACACGGTGTGGGAGCGCAGCCGGACCGCGTGTTTCACTATTTGCCATTTAATTTTTGCGCTTCGTGGATCGCGCTGCTGTCGTTTTTGTCGCGGGACAGCACGGTGACGCTGTCGACGGATTTGAACAAGCTGGTGGATGAAATTGGATTGGTGGCGCCACATTATTTTTTGAATGTGCCGACGCTGCTGGAGCGGGTGAAGCGCGGCGTGGATGCGGCGTTTGCGCAGCGGAATGCGGGGATTCGGTGGCTGTTTGCGCGGGCGCGCCTGGGTTGGCAGAGGAAGCGCGCGGGGAGCGGCAAGGCTTTCGACGGCTTGTGGCTGGGACTGGGACGGCGATTGCTGTTCAGCCAGATTAAGAAAAGATTTGGACCGCACTTGCGGGCGCTGATTTGCGGGTCTGCGCCGCTGACGCCGGAGACGCAGGAATTCTTCGACATGCTGGAGATTGCGGTGCTGCAGGTGTATGGGCTGACGGAGACGACGGGGATTTGCACGATGGACGATCCGCGCGGGCCGGTGGAGGCGGGGTACGTCGGACCGGCGGTGACGGGGATGGAGATGAAGACGGGGGAAAACGACGAGATTGTGGTGCGCGGGCCGAATGTGTTTGCGGGTTACTGGAACCGGCCGCAGGAGACGGCGCGGGTGATGCGGGACGGGTGGTTTCATACCGGAGACCAGGGAGAACGGAACGGGCGCGGGAACTGGAGGATCAGCGGGCGGCTGAAGAATTTGATCATTCTGAACTCCGGGCACAACATTGCGCCGGAGCCGCTGGAAGAGAAACTCCTGGCGCGGCTGCCGCAGGCGCAACAGGTCGTGCTAGTGGGAAATGGAAGAGGGTATCTTTGCGCGCTGATTAGCGGGGCGGCAGAGCGCGGGGCGGTGCAATTGGTGATCGACGGGATGAATGCGGAATTGCCGCACTACCGGCGGATTCGCAATTTTACGATTTTGCGCGAGGGATTTACGGCGGAGAACGGCTCGCTGACGGCGATGGGCAAAGTGCGGCGCGAGGCGATCAATGCGCGGTATGCGGCGGAGATTGCGGAGATGTATGAAACGGTGAAGGGTACGGCGGTTTCGGCGGCGGGGCAGCAATGAAGGAGTTTCGCGGTGAGGCGCTGCGCTGGGAGTGGCGCGACGGCGTGGTGGAGCTTGCGCTGGATCACGCGCCGATCAATGAGATCGGGACGGTGATGCTGGCGGATCTGGAGGCGTTTGCGGCGGCGATTCCGGCGCTGGCGGCAGATACGTCCGCGTGCATTCTTTATAGCGCTCGGAAGGAAGGATTTTGCGCCGGGGCGGATTTGCGGGAGCTGTATCACGGAGCGGTGGCGCTGCCGGAGAAGGAACGGGCGGCGGGGGTGCGGGATTTTGTGGAGCGTATCCATGCGGTGGCGAATGTGATCGATGCGGCGCCGTTTGTGACCATTGGCGCGGTGCATGGGGTGTGTTTTGGCGGCGGGCTGGAGTTGGCGCTGCTGTGCGACATTCTGGTGGCGGATAAGATGGCGCGGTTTGCGTTCCCGGAGTTGCGGCTGGGATTGATTCCGGGGTTTGGCGGGATTCCGCGGTTGAAGCGCGATACTGGGAACGGGTTTGTGCGGGAATTGTTGCTGACGGGGCGGACGGTGAATGCGGCGCGGGCGCAGACGGTGGGTTTGGTGGCGCAGTTGGTGGCGGAGGGCGAGGCGCTGAAGGTGGCGCGGCTGATGGCTGCGCAGATTACGAAATTCGACAGCGGCACGCGAGCTGCGGCCAAAAAATTTATCAAGCCCATTCCTCACGACGAACTGCGCCGGGAGATTGATCTTTTCTGCGAGCTGTTTGCCCGCCCTGCGGTGATGGCGGCGCTTAGGAAATTCGTCGAGGCCACCGACGCTATGCCTTATCTGCCCTAGTTGGCCAACACGTCAGTGGGGGAAGAACGCAGCTATCCTAGATTTGGCCGACGCCGGTATGCCTTCACAGCTAGCAGCATTCAGTTCGTCTGTCCAGCCAAACAGCGGTGGATGGTCCGGGCTACCCTCGATTGGTCCCCAGATTACATGCCCGGACTTATCCACGTACCCGAAGAGGTTTTCATCCGTCCAAAAAGTCGATACCGCCTTTCCAGATTTACCTTCCCCAGGGTCTTCGGTGTCGCTCGGAAATCCGGCGGCATACATGAATGGCAGCTCAAACACGAACTGTCCCGCTTTGTTGATGAATCCGCTGCGCTCGCCCGTCTTAACCGCCGCCAAACCGTTTCCAAACCGCCCCGCAGTCTCATATTTAATCGGAATAACCAGTTGCCCGGCGCGGTCGATGTATCCCCATTTATCAGCTTTTTCGACTGCGGCAAAGCCTTCCGAGAACTCCAGGCCGCCATCGTAAGTGGCGGGTATAATCACATGGCCTTGCAGGTCTAGATATCCCGTCTTGTCGTTCCGCTCGAAGGCCACGCGCCCCTGTGAAATCGAAATTGTGCCCACCACGTCCGACGCCAGCACCTTTCCCGACTTGTCGATCAGCACCGTCCCTAATCCCTTCAGCTCGGCTATCGCCACGCCCTCGGTGAAGTAATACGCGTTCTCAAATTTCGGCTCAATAACCAGCCTGCCGTCGGTGTCCACGAATCCCCATTTTTCTCCAATCTTCACAGCCGCCATTCCCTCGGAAAAGTGAAGCGCATCGTCAAAGGTAGGCTTAATTTTGAACAGGCCGCGGTCATCCACGAATCCTGCTTTGTCCCCTTGCTTATTAACTTCTAATTCTCCAGGCAGTGCGGTACGCAGAGGCTGTAAGGTTCCCGACGCAGCGACCGACAAATAATGCCCGCACACATACACGGTACCGAGGCCGTGCCAGAAGTCGTCCGCCCAAATGTATTGCGGCTGAATGAGAATATTTCCTTGGTGGTCGATGTACCCATACTTCCCGTCTTGCACGATTACGAGCGGTTCGTCTTGACCAGAGACGAAGCAAGGGGATAAGCCGATAAGGACAAGCACGATGAAGCATTTGGGAAAGCGGGGATAAGGTTTTTGCGGATTGCACATATCGTTCACGAAGTATAAACCTGAAAGTGGCGGACGCTGCGGAAACCGCATACCTCATGATGGTTAGCCGGAGCTAGCCGAACATTCTGGGTCGCGCGTTTCGACGAATCCGCGTGGTCTTGCTAGAATTAGGCTTTCGCACGTGTAACATGGGCTTCAGTCTGTGCGTTTTTGGTTTGGGGTTTTGCCCGCGGCGGAAAGGCGCACAGGCTGAACAGGTTGCGGAAAAAGTTACAAAGGCAGGCTGCCTTTGTGGGTTCACCCAAGATAGGCAGAAGGCGGATGCTAGAACGCGCAGGGATTGAAAAACTAAGAGATTTAAGTGGAAGAAAGTGGCGAGTGGCCCTTCGCGCGTAGCACTCAGGGTAAACGAGTGATGAGTGGCGAGTGACAGGCTGAGGCGCACAGACTGAAGTCTGTGCCACCGAGATGTGCAGAGAAGAGCTAAGACGCCAAAAGCTAGCTTGGGTTAGTTAGAGCTCGCGCGCTGAACAGGTTGCGGAAAAGGTTACAAAAGGCGACCGCCTCCCCGGTTTTCACCGGGGCAGGCAGAAGGCAGCCGCTACAAGAGAAAAGCTCACAGGCTGAAGCCTGTGCTACAACGGAGCAAGTTTGATTGGCGGTTATTGGACGAAGCTGCCGATTCACGCATGGGTTGGACAGGACGCATGGCGCGCACACTGGAGCAAACTACGCAGGAAGTGTTGGAGCTGGCGGCTGGCCACTTTAAGGTGGCGCCGGGGACGCTTGCGGCTGGCGATGATTTTTTTCGCAAGTTGGGGATCAACAGCTTGCAGGCACTGGAGCTGCTCTCGCGCCTCGAGAATCATTTTTCGATTGAGCTGCCGGATTATGAGATGCAGGGCGTGAGCGATTTTCAGACGCTGGCCGAACGGATACAATCCCGCCTGTAAATGCTGGATCTTTCGCAATATTCATCCATAGGAGCGGCGCTGCGGGAAGCGATGCAGGCGTTTGCGGGCGAAGTGTGCCTGATTGAGGCGGACCGCGAGCGCGAGAATCACCGGCTGACGTATCGGGAGTTTGCGGAACGGGCGGCGGCGCTGGCGAAAGCGCTCCAAAATGGCGGGTTTGGCGCGGGGGGCAGGGCGTCGATCATCATGACGAATCAGTCCAAGTGGCTGATTTCCGCGTATGCGATTTTTTATTGCGGCGGCGTGCTGGTGCCGCTGGATTACAAGCTGACGGCGGAGCAGCAGTGGCAATTGCTACGGCACTCCGGGGCGTCGGTGCTGATTACGGAGTATGCGATCTGGCGGCAACTGGCGGCGGTGGCAGAGGGGCGCGCGGCGTGCCGGGATTTGCGATTGGTGCTGGTGACGGAAGCGCCGGCGAAGGTGGAGTTGGCGGGGGCGTTGCGTTGGGAAGAATTTCGCGGCGACGGGGCGCCTGCTTTCGTGGCGCGCGAACGCGCGGATATGGCGTGCATCGTGTATTCCTCAGGGACCGGCGGGCAGCCGAAAGGTTGCATGATGACGCACGAGAATTACCTCGCGCAGTGCGTGGCGCTGACTTCGCTGTACCCGTTTTGGCCGGGCGTGCGGTATTTGAGTATTTTGCCGACGAACCACGCGATTGATTTTATGGTGGGATTTTTTGGGCCGTTTGTGTGCGGGGCGGCGGTGGTGCATTTGCGGACGCTGCGGCCGGAGTTTGTGCGCGAGGCGTTTGCGAAATACAAAATTACTTATGTGAGTTTGGTGCCGCTGGTGCTGAAGAACTTGCAGAAAGGTTTGCAAGCGCGGTTTGCGGAGCTGTCGGCTGGGAAGAGGCGGGTGTTTGATTGGCTGGTGGCGGTGAATAAGGCGCTGACGAAGAGCCGGGCGCGACCGTGGCTTAGCCGGCGGCTGCTTCCACAGGTGCATAGCGCGTTTGGCGGGGAGTTGCTGACGATTATTGTGGGCGGAGCGTTTACGGAGCCGCAGACGCTGCAATTTTTTTATGATTTGGGGATTCCGGTGGCGAACGGGTATGGGTTGACGGAAGCGGGGACGGCGATCACGGTGAACGATTTAAGACCGTTTCGCGCGGATACCGTGGGGAAGCCGCTGCCGGGGATGGAAGTGCGCATCGTGAATGCGGATAGCGCGGGGATTGGCGAAGTGTATGTGCGGAGCAAGACGGTGATGGCGGGGTATTTGAACGAGCCGGAGCTGACGGCAAACACGATTGTGGATGGTTGGCTGCGGACGGGGGACCTGGGGCATTTTGATGCGCAGGGGCATTTGCATCTGGCGGGGCGGAAGAAAAACATGATTGTTACCGAAGAGGGCAAAAATATTTATCCGGAAGATATTGAGGGAGCGTTCGAAAGTTTGCCGGTGAAGGAGTTGTGCGTGTTTGCGGCGGATTATATCTGGCCGCGTGGGTCGATGGTGGGCGAGCAACTGGTGCTGGTGGTGCATCTGGAGGCGGGGCAGAATTTTACGGAAGAGTTGCGGCGGCAGATTGTGGAGAGAAATAACCGGCTGCTGAATTACAAGCGCGTGCACGGGCTGGTGCTGGTGGCGGAGGATTTTCCGCGCAATGCGTCGCAGAAAATTTTGCGGGAGAAATTGAGAGAACATCTGGCGGCGCTGGAGCGTGCGTCGGCGGTTCAACCGTTGTAAGCTGCGCGCTATTCTTGGGAACCGGAAAGCAGACCGAGCGCATGGAACGATTTATTGCCATCGTGAATCCCGCGGCGGGAGGGGGGCGCGCGGCGAAGCTGGCCGGCCCGAAGCTGGCGGAGCTGCGGGCGAAGGGATTGTCGATTGACGTGATTGCGTCGGCGGCGCCCGGTCATGCCGCGCAACTGGCGCGCGAGGCGTACGCGCAGGGTTATCGGAAATTTCTGGCGGTGGGGGGCGATGGGACCGCGCATGAGATCGTGAATGGAATTTTTGCGGAGGGGCCGCCGGCGCGGCGGGTGAGCCTGGGGTTTCTTCCTTTTGGAACGGGTAATTCGTTTTTGCGCGATTTTTCGAAGGATGGGGCTGGGGCTTCGGTTGCCGCACTGCTTGAAGGACGGTCGCGTGCGGTAGATTTGCTGCGGCTGACACACACGAAGGGGCAGATTTATTCCTTCAACCTGGTGAGCGTGGGGTTTGCCGCAGATGTGGCGGCGTATGCGAACCGGCATCTGAAACCGCTGGGGCATTTCGGTTACCTCCTGGGAATTTTCGTGAAATTGGCGCAACTGCGGCGGCGTGCGTTTCCGCTGCGCAGCGACGACGAGACGGAGTGGGACGAGCGGCGCTGCCTGTTTCTTAGCCTGAACAACAGCAAATTTACCGGCGGGACGATGCTGGTGGCGCCGGACGCCGATACCGGGGATGGGTTGATTGAGTTTGTGCGCTGGGGGCCGATCGGCCGCTTGAAGTTGCTGTGGCTGCTGCCGCGGCTGTACGACGGGAGCCATACGAAGCATCCGCTGGCGTCGCGCAAGGCGGTGCGGCGGGTGGAGTTTAATTTTGGCGAAGCGGTGGATGTGACGATTGATGGCGAGGTGTTTACGCTGGAGCCGCGGGCGCTGGAAATTCTGCCGGGAGCCGTGGACGTCTGCATATGAAGGGCGTGTGGGAAACGGTGCGCAGCGCGCTGCTGTGGGCGATTACCTTGCTGCATTTCTGGATTAGCGTGCCGGTGCTGATTTTTTTGGCGATTTTTCTCGATCCGCGGAAACATGACTGGCTGCAGCGCGGGCTGTGCCGCCGTATCGCGCGCTTTTCGGGGGCACGCATAGAAGTGCGGCGAGCGCCCGGGTTTGATCCTCAGCGCACGTGTTTTTTCATGTGCAATCACGTGAATCTGTTCGACCCGTTTCTTTTGTACAACGCGATACCGCAATACGTGCGGGGATGGGAGCTGGAATCGCACTTCACGATTCCGGTGTATGGCTGGTTGATGAAGCGGTTTGGAAATGTGCCGGTGCCGGACGTGCGGCGGCCCTCGGATTTGAAGCGTTTGTGGCGGCTGACGCAGGCGGCGCTGGATGGCGGCACGAGTTTGATTATTTTTCCGGAAGGCAAGCGCACGCGCGACGGGAGTCTGAGTGAATTTGAGGATGGAGGCTTTCGCCTGGCGCAGCAGCTCGGGGTGCCCATCGTGCCGGTAACGCTGGCGGGATCGTTCGAACACTTTCGCACGGGGCATTGGATGCTGCGGCCGGGCGTGGTGACGATTGTGTTGCACGACACGATTGAGACGGCGGGGATGACGAAGGAGGATGTGCCGGCGTTGCGGGAACGCGTGCGGGAGATTGTGGCGTCGGGATTGGAGAAGCGGTGAAGGCGTGAGCGGTTACGGCACGGAATTTCGGCGGCGATCAGGCGGCGTTATTGGGCGAGCTTGATGCCGGGGATGGTGCGGCCGGCGCGGGTTTCCTGCCAGGTATAGAAAATTCTGTGAATGACGGTGATGGTGGAGATGACCGCGATAACCCACAGGACCGGACCCATGCGATTGAACAAGCCGCCAATAATGAGGAGCACGAGGCGTTCGGGACGCTCCATGAAGCCGACTTTGCAAAGCGGGATCAGGGATTCGGCGCGGGCGCGGGCGTAGCTGACCATCACCGAGCCGGCGGTGGCAACGGCGGCCAGTACCACGTAGGGCGTGCGGCCGCTAACGGAGTAGTAGACCAGCAAGCCCATGTAGAGAGCCATGTCTGCGTAGCGGTCCAACGTGGAGTCGTAGAATGCGCCAAAGGCCGTGACGCGTTTCTGACGGCGCGCCACCTGACCATCGAGCATGTCCAGAAAGCCGGCGAAGAAAATAATCAGCGCGCCGGTGCGGAAATTTCCCACGGCGAAGCTGGCGGCCGCGGCGAAATTCACGAGCAAACCGAGAAAGGTGAGGAAATTGGGGTTGATGCCGGTCGCGGCAATCAAGCCGACGATTCTGTCCAGCAGCCATTTGCCGCCGGTTCCGATGCCCCCGGTGAATGTCGCCATAGTGTTTGACTTATTGTCTCAAAGGCCGTGATATTCGCGAAATCGGCGCGCGGCTGGGTGGCGCGTATGCTTGCGAATGTTCCCGGGCATCCTACAATATGCGGGAAGTGGCGGGCAACACGCGCCAAGAACGGGCGACAGGCACGCAGTTCCGGGCAAGACTAGCGTACGCAAAGGCCAATATGGCGGGCCGGGATCGCTTCGTGAATGCTGGCGATTCGTCCTTTGGTCTTGACGCGCCCGGATTCTCGGCCTACAGTCCGAGTCGTTCGCAATGCCGTCACTCCTCGTACATCAGCGGGAAATAGATGCCATTTGATAGGCGATCCTTCTTAGTCAGCGCAGCGGCAGGATTGGGCACAGCTTGGCTTTCGACCAATTGGTCGGCTGCACTGGCGGCCAGCACGTATGCGCGCGCTGCCGCAGCCTCTGATGCACCTCCGAAATTTGTATTCCTCACACCCGACGAGGCAACCGAAGTGGCGGCGATCGCAGCGCGCCTGATTCCCACGGATGATTCGCCCGGCGCAACGGAAGCCGGCGCCGTCTATTTCATCGATCGAGTGTTGTCCACCGTTTCCGCCGATATGCAGCCCGTGTATCGCGAGGGCTTGCCGGAATTTCAGAAGGAGTTCAGCGCGATGTTCCCGAGCGTGGGGAAATTTTCCGCCGCCACGGCAGAGCAGCAGGACCAGTTTCTGCACAGCGTTTGTGACGCCGGAGCGCAATCGCGACGCCGCAACCGCCCAACGAACGGGCAGCCTTCGTTCTGCGAAACGGTGCGCATTCACACCGTGGCGGCGTTTCTGATCGATCCGGAATCGGAGTACGCCGGGAACCGCAGCGGCGTGGGCTGGCAACTGATCGGGCGCGAACCGGCGCACGCGTTCCAGTCGCCATTCGGTTTCTACGATAAAGATTATCCCGGCTGGAGCCCCGCGCCAGGGGGCGAAAAAAACAAATGAGCGTCGATACGCCGAAATTTCGCACTTCCGACGAAGTGGATTTCGTGATCATCGGCTCGGGCGCCGCGGGCGGAATACTCGCCAAGGAACTCAGCGGGCATGGATTTCAAGTGGTGGTGCTCGAACAAGGCCCGTATCTGACAGAAGCTGATTTCGTGCACGACGAAATCAAAGTGCTGCAGGAAGACCTGCTCACCAATCACCCGAAGCTGCAGCCGACCACGTTTCGCAAGACGCCCTTGGACAAAGCCAAGCACCAGCGCGCGCTGGTTTACGGCCGGCTGGTAGGCGGCACGAGCGTGCACTTCACGGCAAATTTCTGGCGACTGCACGAGATCGACTTCATCGAACGCAGTAAAATCGGAGCGATTCCCGGCGCCAATTTCGTCGACTGGCCGATTACCTACAACGACCTGGAACCGTACTACACGAAAGTGGAATGGGAGGTTGGCGTTTCCGGATTGGCGGGGGCGAGTCCCTTCGATCCGCCGCGCTCGAAGCCGTATCCGATGCCGCCGCTGCCGGTAAAATCGTCTGGCGTGATTTTTGAACGCGCAGCGCGGAAGCTGGGCTGGAATCCTTTTCCCGCGCCGATGGCTATTCTTTCCGAGGCGCGACCGGGACGCAGCGCGTGCGTGAATTGCGGGTTTTGCCTGGCGTTTGGCTGTGAGGTGGGCGCCAAATCGAGCTCGCTGGCCACCGCGGTGCGCATGGCGGAAAAGACCGGGCACTGCGAGATTCGTCCGAATTCTTACGTCCACCGCATTGAGCTCGACGAACGCGGGCGCGCGACCGGGGCGGTTTATTTTGATGCGCAGCGCAACACGCATTTGCAAAAAGCCAAAGCCGTGATTGTCTGCGCGAATGGCGCGGAAACGCCGCGACTGCTGCTGCTCTCCGCCAATAAACAGTTTCCCAATGGCCTGGCAAACTCGAGCGGCGTGGTGGGCACGAACCTGATGCTCAACACTGGCGCGGTGTCCATAGGCGTTTTCGACGAGCCGCTCAACGACTACAAAGGGTTCGCGGTCAGCCGCATCCTGCACGATTTTTACGAGCTGGACAAAGAGAAGGTGGGTTTTTACGGCGGCGGGGGGCTGGACGCGCGCTTTGACATGACGCCGATCGGGTTCGCCCTGGGAAGCCTACCGCCCGACGCGCCACGCTGGGGCAAAGATTTTAAGTCCGTGCTGAAGCACAATTTCACGCGCTCCATGGAAATTTTTGGGCACGGCACCTCGCTGCCGGTGGAGAGCAATAGCTTTTCCCTGGATGATGAGTTGAAAGACGCATGGGGCCTGCCGGCGCTGCGCATGACCTACAAGGACCACCCTGACGACATGAAGTTGGCGCATTGGCTCGCCGCACGCTCGATGGAACTGCTGGACGCCGCTGGGGCCAAGCAGAAATGGACCATGCCGGTTGGTGAGTCGGAGTTCGCCGTGCATCTGCTGGGCACCTGCCGCATGGGGAACGATCCGGCGAAATCGGTGATTAATCCCGACCATCGGACGCACGATGTTAAGAATCTTTTTCTGTGCGACGGCAGCAGCCTGGTTACCTCCGGCCGCGGTCAGCCGACCATGACCATTGAGGCGCTGGCGTTTCGCGCCGCGGACCGCATCACCGAGCTGGCTAAAAGGGGCGAAATTTCCGCGTAGTTCGCTGTTGCTGACTTGCGCGCCTCACTGTAAATCCCGCTGCGAATAGGAACATATCACCAAACGTATTGCCTATCCGCGAATCCACATGTCTTGTAACCCGACTTACTAGGCGTGTATAGGCATTTGGCGCCGGCGCAAATCAAACACCATTCACTTGGGTATCATTCCGATTGTCGCCAGCCACGTCTCCACCAGTTGAGGCCATCCCGTAATAGGCAGCTCCGTCCGTCGCAGGCCGAACGCATGCCCACCGTGTGCATACAAGTGCATCTCGACCGGAACCTTAGCGTCCTTCAAGGCGATGTAGTAGACAAGCGACTGGTTTACATTGTCCACGTAGTCGTCCTCCGCCTGCAGCAGAAACGTAGGCGGCGTCTGGGCGGTGATACGAGTGCTGATATCCGGATTCAACTCGAACTTTTTATCGTCAATCCATAGATGGCCTGGATAAACGGCGATCGCAAAATCCGGGCGGCAGCTTTCCTTGTCGGCTGCATCTACAGCCGAGTAGGCACGCTCCTCAAAATGAGTGCTCATCTCTGCCACCATATGGCCGCCTGCCGAAAAGCCAAGCACTCCAATCTTGTGCGGGTCGAGATGCAACTCAGCGCCGTGAAAGCGCACCAAGCCCACTGTCCTTTGCGCGTCTTGTAACGCCATCGGTGCTTTTGGGTGAATGTAACATTGGCATTCATCGTGCCAAGCTGGCCCCGAATCCGGCACACGATACTTCAACAACACACACGTGATTCCCTTGGACGTCAGCCAGTCGCAGACCTCCGTGCCTTCTAGATCGATGGCGAGAGCCTGGTAGCCCCCGCCAGGAAACACCACCACCGCGGCGCCCGTATTCTTTCCGCTTGGCGAGTAGACCGTCATCGTTGGCCGCGAAACATTTTCCACGAAGTCGCCCGACTTTCCGGCGATTAGACCCTTCGCCGTCGCAGCGACTTCCGGCCCCACCATAGGTTGTGCATCAGGCACGGCGCCCGGCCATATCGGCACTTGAGTATGGCCCGGCGATGGCTGCCAGTTTGGTTCCTGCGCGCGCAAACCGCCAAACGCAAGCAAAACGCATAGAGCAGAGACCAAAGTCTTCATCACGCCCCCCGTCGCTTACTATAACCCGTCACTGCCGGAAGCCGCTGATTGAGTCTCGGAAAGAGCAATCGAACGCCTAACTCCCGATAAACGCGGCAAGCGGAAAAGTGTCCGTACTTTCCGAATGTCCGACTCCACGCCTATCTCGAAGGACGGATTCGATTGGTTATTTACGATGCTTTCCGGCTCTTCCTTCATTTTTCGTAAGATGCCAGGCGCCGCACCACGCGCATAGATAAGCACTAAGCTCCTTTGGCGCATTGGCGGTCGCAATCTGGTGTGCGGCCGTCGCCCGCGCGTCACCTTCGCTGGCGTACTTCCGTTTTCCGCTGACCGGACATTTTGCTTCGCGGTCCATCCCGAGATCATCTGTTAATACAAGCCAATCAGGCAAACGCCTGATAAGAGCGCTGACGGGAGAAGCGGATTGGACGCGCTGCTTTAAGAAGAGCGCCGCTCCGCAATCCGTGTTAGCCTCTCGCGGAGAGCGGGGAGCAGAGTATGGCGGAGAACAAGACCAAGGCGACCAAATTGAGCGTGACGGAGTTTATCGATGGCCTGACGGATCCGGTCAAGCGCGCCGACGCCAAGGCGCTGGTCCGGATGATGCAAAGCGCCACGGGCGAAAAACCCAAGATGTGGGGGCCATCCATCGTTGGCTTCGGCAGCTACCACTACACGTACGAGAGCGGACGGGAAGGCGACATGCCGGTTATCGCTTTCTCGCCGCGAAAGGCCGCAACCGTTTTGTATGGGATGACAGGGTTTAGCGAGGCAGACGGGCTCCTCGCAAAACTTGGCAAGCACACGATCGGCAAAGGCTGCCTGTACATCAAAAAACTGGCGGATGTGGACCAGCGCGTGTTGGAGACGCTGGTCAGCAAGGCCCTGGCCGCAAAGCGAGCGCGGCCCACCAGCTGAGCAATCGAGTCTAGGTGCGCGGATAAAAGGTGCTAACCGGAAACGACCCACTACCCTCCAAGTCCATTTTTTACGGCGTGCGCGCTTCTTTGTTACACTCGCTCGGCACAAAAGGAGCGGTCATGAAGAAACGGAGTGAGTTGTCGCCCGGCGCGAAGCTACGCGCGAGCACTTTATTCGCGGCTGGTTTGTTGGTATTCGCCCTGATCCTGGCCATCGCGACGGTGCACGCGCAAGCTCCGGGGCAAGCCTCGGGTGCGCCTGCGACGCCAGTTGCAACGAAAACCGCCGTCGAACAGTTCAAGAATATTCAGGTGTTGAAGGATATTCCGGCGGACCAACTCATTCCAGCGATGCAATTCATCACCGCTTCTTTGGGCGTGGAGTGCGAGTACTGCCACGTACACGACGCCTTCGACAAGGATGAGAAAAAAACGAAGGTCACCGCGCGCAAAATGATGCTGATGATGATGGCCATCAACAAGGATAATTTTGAGGGCCACCGCGAGGTGACCTGCTACTCCTGCCATCGCGGCGCCACGGATCCGGTTGCCACGCCGATCATCAGCGCGGAAGAAACCGCGCCCGCGGAAGAAGCGCCGAACGCGGAAAAAGCCGCGTTGCCCACCGCGGAGCAACTCCTTGATAAAT
>Ga0181531_10001140_pt1 | contig 16984 bp, 12 predicted proteins | sample PEATcosm2014_Bin_38_FD_119743 | JGI IMG/M metagenome (GOLD analysis project Ga0181531, IMG submission 119743) | Peatland microbial communities from MTU Mesocosm Facility, Houghton, MI, USA - PEATcosm2014_Bin11_10_metaG | ecosystem: Environmental > Terrestrial > Soil > Wetlands > Peat | place... | reverse complement strand
CGCGCCACTCTGCGAACCATGGCGGTCCTTAGCGGTTCTTGAAGAATTTGTCGGGCGGGATCGATACCGAGATCTCGCGCGGCTTGGGTTGCACGTAATGCGCCAGCGCGTATAGACCGCCATAGACGGCCGCGCAAAGGACGGCGATGACAGCCACTAACCGCAGCAGGCTCGGCATCGTCAGGCGCTCGCACTTATCCCACTGGTGCCGGCATAGGGACCGAGTACGATCATGTTCGGGCCGCACTGGCAAGTTATCCGGGCATCCGGCAAGTTATCGGAACGCTACCGTGGGGATGATCGCAAGGCCCGATGGTTGATTTCGGATTTTAATTTAAATGCCTGATATCGCTATAGAAAACGTGGCGGCTTCAAAGGTTTCGGCGAGCCGTATTTTGGCACGCTTGGGCCGTCGTTCGATCGTGCTGGTCGGTATGATGGGGGTCGGCAAATCGTCGATCGGACGGCGGCTCGGTGGACGCCTCGGTCTGCCATTCGTCGACGCCGACGCCGAAATCGAGAAGGCCGCCGGCATGAACATCGCGGACATTTTTGCCCGCAATGGCGAGGCCAGTTTCCGCAGCGGCGAGGCGCGTGTGATCGCGCGCCTGCTTGAGGGCGGCCCGCAGGTATTGGCGTCCGGCGGCGGTGCCGTGATGCATCCGGACACTCGGGCGGCGATTAAAGCGAAAGGTATCTCGCTCTGGCTCAGCGCCGATTTCGACGTGCTGATGCGGCGGATCAACAAACGCAAGAACGACCGGCCGATGCTGCAGACCGCCGATCCGGCCGCGACGCTGCGCCGGCTGCTCGCCGAGCGTGAGCCGATCTATGCGCAGTCGGATATCACGGTGCAGTCGCGCGAGGTGCCGCACGACGCCATCGTGACGGACATCATGGGCGTGCTGGCCGCGTTTCTCGACGCTTCCATCTTGACGCAAGGAGTCTTGTCACAAGGAGCCTTGCCACAAGGAACCTTGCCACAAGGAAAGGACGGCGCATGACGGCCACCGTTCGCACCGATCCGGTCATCGTCGAAGTCTCGCTCGGTGCTCGCAGCTACAATATCGTGATCGGCCGAGGCCTGCTTGCCTCGCTCGGTACGCGGATCGTTGCGCTGCGTCCGGGGGCGAAAACTTTCATCGTCACCGACGACAATGTGGCGCGTCACTTCCTCGGCGGCGCCGAGGCGGCGCTCGCCCGGGCCGCGGTGACGACGACCGGACGCGTCATCGTTCCGGCCGGAGAAGCTTCCAAGAGCTATCGCGTTTTCGAGCAAGTCTGCGATGCCATCATCGCGTCGCGAATCGAACGCGGCGACATCGTGATCGCGCTGGGCGGCGGCGTTATCGGCGATCTGGCCGGCTTTGCCGCCGCGGTGGCGCGGCGCGGGCTCGATTATGTACAAGTCCCGACCACGCTATTGGCGCAAGTCGATTCTTCGGTCGGCGGCAAGACCGCGATTAATTCCGCCCACGGCAAGAATCTGATCGGCGCCTTCCATCAGCCGATCGCGGTGCTGGCCGACACCACTGCGCTCGATGCACTGCCGCCGCGCGAATTCCGCGCCGGCTACGCCGAACTCGTCAAATACGGTTTGCTGGGCGATGCCGCCTTTTTCTCCTGGCTTGAGGCCCATTGGCGGGACATATTTGCCGGCGGCAATGCGCCCGGCAGCGCGGCGCGCGAGCACGCCATCGCCGTGAGTTGCCGCGCCAAGGCAGCGATCGTCGCCCGCGATGAGCGCGAAATTGGCGAACGGGCCCTGCTCAACCTCGGCCACACCTTCGGCCATGCGCTGGAGGCCGCCTGTGGCTTCTCCGACCGGCTGTTACACGGCGAAGCCGTCGCCGTCGGCATGGCGCTCGCCTTCGCCTTCTCGGCCAAACGGGGCCTTTTGCCAACGCCGGAGGCCGAGCGCGCCATTGGCCACCTGGCGGAGGTCGGCTTGCCGACCCGGATCCAGGATATTCCCGGCCCGCAACTGTCCATTGACCAATTGATGGAATTGATCGCCCAAGACAAGAAAGTGAAGCACGGGGTGCTTACATTAATTCTCGTGCGCGGCATCGGCGCTGCCTTTGTCGAAGCCGGCGTCGATCAAAGCGAGGTGCGGGCGTTCCTCAGCGAGAAGCTTGCCGAACGATGAATTTCGTAGATTGGCTCACGATTGCGGCGATTTCGATCTGCCTGGTGATATCGGCGTTTTTTTCCGCGAGCGAGACGGCGCTGACCGCGTCCTCGCGCGCCGCGATGAACCGGCTGGAGAAACAAGGCAATCTGGACGCCACCATCGTCAACCGACTGTTGGCGATGCGCGAGCGGATGCTCGGCGCGATCTTGTTCGGCAATAACCTCACCAACATCGCAGCCTCGACGCTTGCGACTGGTCTGCTGCTGACGTTTTTCGGCAATACCGGCGTGATTTACGCCACGCTGGTCATGACGGTGCTGATATTCGTCATTGCCGAAGTGTTGCCGAAGACCGCCGCCTTCAACGCGCCCGACCGCATGGCGCTGCTGGTGGCGCAGCCGGTCGAGCGCACCGTGCGCTCGTTCGCGCCGCTGCTGAGAATGGTCGAGTGGCTGGTCCGGCTGATCCTGCGCGGACTCGGCATGCCGGTCGGCCGGATCCAATCGATTCTGTCGCCGCGTGAGGAACTGCGCGGCACGGTCGATCTCATGCATCGCGCCGGCATCGTGGAAAAGCTCGACCGTGATATGATGGGCGGCTTGCTCGATCTGCGCGAGCTCACCGTTTCGGCGGTGATGGTCCATCGTACCAAGATGGTCATGCTCGACGCCGACGAGCCGCCGCGCGATATCGTCGACGCCGTTCTGGCCGCCGCGGTGACGCGGCTGCCGCTGTGGCGCGGCTCGCCCGACAACGTCATCGGCGTGCTGCACGCCAAGGACGTGTTGCGGGCGCTGCATGCGGCCGGCGGCGATACCGCCAAGATCGACATCGCGGCCTTGGCGCGCCCGGCCTGGTTCGTGCCGGACACCACGCCACTGTACGACCAGCTCAAGGCGTTCCGCTATCGCAAGACGCCGTTCGCCCTGGTGGTGGACGAATACGGCGAACTCGAAGGTCTGGTGACGCTCGAAGACATCGTCGAGGAAATCACCGGCGATATCAGCGACGAACACGACATCGCCGTTCCCGGCGTGCGGGCGCTGCCGGACGGTTCGGTCAATGTCGACGGCGCGGTGCCGATTCGCGACCTCAACCGGGTCATGGACTGGAACATCCCCGACGAAGAGGCGACCACGATCGCCGGCGTGGTCATCCACGAGGCGCGCTCGATCCCGGAGCCGGGCCAGAGCTTTACCTTTCACGGTTTCCGCTTCCAGGTTTTGCGCAAAACACGCAATCGCATCACCGCGTTGCGCGTCGCGCCGCTGGCGCGCAAGCTGCCGGCCAAGCAAATAGAAAAAGCGAGCTGATTGTCGGACCCGAACAGAAAGTGTGATGAAGATGACAACTCCTCCGATCGATCCCGGCGTCCGTATCGGTCACGTGCACCTCAAGGTCGCCGATCTCGACCGTGCGCTGGCGTTCTATTGCGGCGTGCTCGGCTTCGAATTGATGCAGCGCATGGGCAGCCAGGCGGCGTTCATTTCCGCCGGCGGTTATCATCACAATATCGGGCTCAACACCTGGGAGAGCCGCGGCGGCTCGCCGCCGCCGCCGGGGACCACCGGCCTGTTCCACCTCGCAATCCTTTATCCAACCCGCGCAAAACTTGCCGACGCTTTGCGCCGGCTCATCGCGGCAGACATTCCGCTCGACGGCGCGTCCGATCACGGCGTCAGTGAGGCGCTGTATCTGCGCGATCCCGACGAGAACGGCGTCGAACTTTATTGGGACCGGCCGAAAGAACTGTGGCCGCGAACGATGGAAGGCAATCTCGATATGTTTACCCGGCGGCTCGACTTGCGGGGATTATTGCGCGAGGGCGAGGCAAATTTGCAGCCGGAAGTCGCAGAGCTAAATCAAAAGAGCAACGTTTAGCGAAGTACAGTTCGCGGCCGTTGCGCAATTGTTGAAGATGCGCAAAGATTTCCGCCTCTCCACTAGGGGGGTGGGATGCCGCAGCGCCTTAGAATTTTTGTTTCGTCGCCTGCCGACGTGCCGGATGAGCGGTTGCGTACCGCCCTCATCGTCGACAAGTTGGGGCAGGATTATGGGCGTTTCTTTGCGATCGAAACCTATCGATGGGAACACGAGGCTATGCTTGCGTCCAAGCATTTTCAGGACGCAATCGAGCCGCCGAGCGCCTTCGACATTGTCGTTTTAATCCTGTGGTCGCGGCTCGGCACGCCGCTGCCGGAGAAGACCGAAGACCGGGAATACCGCGGTATCGACGGCCGCTCACCGGTGACGGGAACCGAGTGGGAGTACGAAGATGCGCTCAGAGCCGCGCGGGAAAAAAAAGCGCCCGACCTGCTGGCGTTTCGCAATGTCAGTCTGGCGCCAATCGATCCCCGCGATCCCGAAGCCCAAGCCACAAGTATGGCTCAACTTGCGGCGTTAAACGCATTCTGGAAGCGGAATTTTTCCGACCGCGGCGAGTTCCTGGCAGCTTACGACGAGTACCGCACGCTCGACGAATTCGCTCAGCGGCTCGAGCAATCGCTGCGCCGGCTAATCGAGCGGCGCATCAAGGCTTTGTCCGGTGGCGATCCGCGCACAGAACCGATCTGGCGTGGCGATCCCTTCCGCGGCCTCGCATCTTACGAATTCGAACAGGCGCCGATCTTCTTCGGGCGGGACGTTGCAATCACGAAGGCAACGGAGCAACTGGCCGCCAATGCGCGCGCCGAGCGCGCGTTTTTGTTGGTCTCGGGCGCGAGCGGTGCGGGAAAATCCTCATTGGTGAAGGCGGGCGTCGTGCCTCGGCTGATGAAACCGCAGCGCATCAGCGGACTCGCGTTCTTGCGCCGGGTTGTTATGCGGCCCGGCAGTGACGGCGATGATGTGATCCTCGGTTTGGCGAAGGCGTTGACGCGGGCAGATGGTGACAACGTCGGCTTGCCGGAGCTCATCGGACCGGGACAGGATGCGAGCCAATTGGCGTCCCATTTGCGCGGCGCCGTGCTACAGCCCGGGTATCTATTTGCCAACGCACTCGGACGTTTAACCGAAGCGGCACGCGGTTCGGGCCGGCTCCTCAGTTTTGAAGACGCCAAACTCATTCTCATCGTCGATCAGTTGGAGGAGTTGTTCACGCGTTCAAGCATCGGCGCCGAGGAGCGCCGTCTGTTTATCCAGCTCCTCGCGGCCTTGGCGCGTTCCGGTACGGTGTGGATAATCGCCACGTTGCGGGCCGATTTTTGGCATCGCGCTGCTGAGATTCCAGAATTGATCACGCTTGCCGAGGGGCAGGGGCGCATCGATCTTGCGACCGCGTCACCGGCTGAACTCGCCGAGATGATTCGCAAGCCGGCTCAGGCGGCGGGATTGTCGTTCGAGGTCCATCCGGAAACCGGACTCGGCCTCGATGCGGTCTTGGCCCAGGATGCCGCCGCTGCGCCGGGCGCTTTACCGCTGTTGTCGTTCACACTCGATGAGCTTCAGAAAGATGCAAAGGCGCGCGGGAGCGTCGTGCTTACACACGCGGGCTACGCGACATTGGGCGGCCTTCAAGGCGCCATTGCCAACCGCGCCGACGAGGTCGTCAGCGCTCTGCCGCCGGCGGCGCAGGCGGCATTGCCGCGCGTGCTGCGGTCCCTGACAACCGTGACCGGCACCGCCGACCAGGCCCCGGTGGCGCGCTCGGCGCCGCTCTCGAGCTTTGCCGAGAACAGTCCTGCGCGCATTCTAGTCGACGCTCTTACCGCGGCGCGGCTACTGGTCGCCGCTGGCGAAGCCGGTGCGGCGCCAACGGTTCGACTGGCGCATGAGGCGCTGATCGGCCGCTGGCAGCGCGCACGAGATCAATTGACCGCCGACCGTCGCGATCTGGAAACGCGAGCCCTCGTCGAACGCCAGTTTGGCCGTTGGAGTCAAGCGCGCGGTCGGGCCGGCAAGCTTTTGTTGCTGCGCAATCCCGACCTGGCGAATGCGGTCGATCTCGCCAATCGCTGGGGTGGGGAACTCGATGCTCCCACGCGCGACTACATCAATCGGTCGGCGCGCCGCGCGCGGCTGGCGCAGACCCTCACTGCGGCGGCGGCGGTCCTATTTGCTCTTGTCGCCGTCGCTGCCGTTTCTGCCGGATGGCAATGGCAACAAGCAAGGTTGCAGGCCGTGCACGCCCAGACCGAAGCCGAAGATCAGCGCGATCGGGCGACCGCCCAAGAGGCGCGAGCCAACGAAGCGCGCGACCGAGCTACCGCTCAGGAGGCGTTGGCAAACCAAGCGCGCGACCGCGCCAAGCTCGAAGAAGTGCAGGCCAACGAAGCGCGCGACCGGGCGATTGCCACGCAGTCGAGGCTGCTTGCCGAACGGGCTTCCCGGCTCACCGATCAGGGCGATACGCTGACGGCCGTACTGCTATCGCTGGAGGCGTTTCGCAGCCCCGCCGACGCCGGGCCGGAACGCTACGCAGTCGAAGCGGAAAAAAGCCTGGCCGACGCGATCTACCGAAATTCGCTTGAGTTCACCGTGCCGTATGACGGCAACGGATATGCCGAGGCAGATTACTCCTACGACGGATCGCGTTTCATCACCGTCGACAAGAAAGGACTGGTCGCGATTTGGACGCCAAAGCCCGATGGCTCGCTCAGCTTGCTGGCCAAACGGCCGGATTTCGGGCCGATCAAGGCTATGGTCGTCAATCCTGCCTACCCGATCGTTTTGTTCCAGGGAGACGACAAACACTTCTTTGCGTGGAACTATAAATCCGACGAAAAAATCGGTCAGATCTCCGGTACATGCGGTGACGAATTTAGCTTCGATCCGAATGGTGAGCGGCTTCTCATCTTTTGTGCCTCGGACGACAATACCGGCGGCAACCTCACGCTGATCAATCTCGCGACCGGGCAATCGATCGCCAAGATCGGGCCGGTTGCAAAATATGCCATGGCCGGCAACGGCAAACGCCTCGCCGTCCTACGCAAAACCAGCACGATAGAGGTTTGGAACGCTGTGGGCGGCACTCTGATGAAATCGTGGAGCGCGCCCGAGACCGGCGATGTCGCGATGAACCACGATGGGGAAATCGTCATCGCGACATTTGGCTATTATCGCATCCGACTATGGAAGGCCGCTACCGGCGCCGTGATAAAGAATGAATTATCGATCCAGGGCCGCTCCACCGACGTTTACACCAGCGCGAATACCGGCCTTTTCGCCACGTCCGGTGACGACGGCACTTGGATTTGGAATGAGGAAACCGCAGCGCCGGTCCAGCACTTTCCGGATAGCGTCGTGCTCGGATTCCTGCCGAACGGAATGTTCGCAGCGGTCGACAACGACAATCAAGTGACGTTGTGGCGATATATTGTCGAGAGCCGCCTCGGACATTTGGAGGCGAAACGACACGCCGTGCTGTTCGTGAAACCGGAATACGGCCGGGTGCAACGCATCACTGGCGACAAGCATTTGATGACTTTGACCGACAATGGCGATGTGAACATCTGGCGGGCCGATTCGCCGATGTTGTTGCGGGCGAATGACGACGCCGGAGAGTGTTTGCGGGCGCCGGTTCTAAGCGGCGATGGCAAGACGATCGCGGCTCTGGGCAGCTTTACCCGCATCGGTGGCTACATTCCGGCGCTCTGCGAGGCGGTGGTTTCGGCCGACGCCGTCATTCTTTGGAATGCCGAGAGCTTGGCCGAAACCAAGCGTCTGAAATTGGCCGACTATGGCGACCTGAACGAAATCGCGATGAGCGCCGATGGCCGGCGCATTCTTATCGGCGGGAAGGCCGTTGAGAAGGACGCCAAAAATAAGGACACCAAAAACACGGATTCCAACGGATCGGACGATGCGCCGGAGTCCTACGCGGTTATTGACGCCGCTACCGGCAAGCGGCTGTTTCCGGCCGGTGCGGCCCTGCAAACCGGCGCTGCGACGCTGTCGCGTGACGGGCGCATCGTTTACGCCGCAGACGGCAAGAAGGTCGTGAAATGGCAAGTCGATGGCGGTTCGCGTCTGGGCGAGTGCGGTATCGGAGACGACAATGTTCTCGGCGTTTACGCCACCCCTAATCTCGATCGCTTGGCGGTTTCCGACGAAAAGGGGGCCGTGTGGTCCCTCAACCCGGAAAAATGCGAAGCGAAGGCAACGACGTTGTTTTCGGAAGGAGCCGGCGACACCATTGATCTTATTTCAAGAGGCCATTTGATTGCGGCGCAATCGTCCCCTGATGCGCCCACGATAGAAATATGGAACGACACGCAGCAAAGGCTGATCGCGAAGCTCGGGGACCCGGAAAATATCAGCGATAAGCCGTTCGATGTCTTCGCCGCTCAGGACAGAATCGTGCTGGCGCAGCCGTTGGATCGGGACGGTTTGGCCGACGAACTGAGAGTGACCGACACAACGCAAAAGAAGGCTTTGCTCGATTTCCCGATCGACAATAACGGCTGTTGCGAACCGCGCGGGGTTCGGTTTTTTCCGGACGGCACCCGTATTTTGACGGTTTGGAGCGAACGAAATTGGTCGCGGTTGCGGGTTTGGAGGGCTTTTCCGACGATCGCTCCGCTCTTGCAATTTGCCAAGACTACGGTTCCGGAATGCCTTTCGCCATCCAGCCGCAAAACCTTGGGACTCGATACCGATCCGCCGCGCTGGTGCATCGAAATGGCGAAAGCGCCATACGATACGCCCGATTGGAAAGCCTGGCTCGGCTACAAGGATCGGAAGTTAAATCCACCGCTTCCTGACAGCGAAGAGTGGCGGCCGTGGCTGGCCGGTCACGGCTCCGAACATTAACCCGGAATAAGTGTCCTCGAACTTCGTCAGGCAATCGCCGCCTTCTCGACATAGGGCCGAAAAGTTGTCTTCTCGGTTCCGCAATCGGGGCACCGCCAGGTTTCGGGAATGGCGGCAAAGGCGGTGCCGGGCATTATCGACTGTTGCGGCAGCCCGCTCGCCTCTTCGTAAACAAAATAACAGCCGCGACAAATGAAGCGGCGCTGCGCGCCGTTGACTGTCGTCGGCAGCGGTTGAACGAACGGGGCCACCGTCGTGGAACGCGGAGCGAAAACCGAATCCCCGATCGCGATTTCGCCGCCGTCGCGCACGGTGAGATAAATGCCGAGATTCTTGTGGCCGAAGGCCGCGCGCAGCGAAGTTGGAATATCGAGATCGCGACGGCCGGTCGCGGGATTGACGTTGGTCGCGCCGCAGCGGCCGTTCTTGCGATCGACGGCGAACATCGCGCCGCCGATCCGGATCTCCTTTCCGACCCAGTCGAATTCCTCCCACGGTTTGGCGCCGTCGATATAGATATTGGCGCGGAACCGGAGCGGATCGATTTCGACGCCCCATTGCGCTTCGAGGCTGCGCACCGTCGCCAGATTGATCAGGGAAATGACATTGTCCGGCTTATCCATGAAGTGTCCGCCGCGCGAGCGAACCAGCACCGGCGGCGCGGGCAGCGCCGGCAACAATTGCCAGAAGAAATTTTCGATTTTGGCGCGATCCGCCTCGTCGGCGAGTTGCACCGAGGCGACTTGCTGATGGCCCTCTTTTACAGTCAGCCGTAGCGAGTCGATATCGAGCGACGTATTCACGCGCGCCAGATTCTCGTCCAGCATCAGCATGACGAACAGGCCCTTCTTGGCCCATTTCGGATCGTCGCGGTCGATTGGGGCGCCGGGTCTAGCGAGCGCGAATATGCGGTCGTGCGGAAAGGGTCTGTCGGTTTCGAGGGCGACGCGGGATAAAGGCTGGGCGCTTAATCCCTTGATCGGATATCGATAAATTTTGCTGACCGCGACCATAGGGTTGCCCGCCGCATGCTCCATGCTTACCGCCCAGCTTTTACGGCGACGGCGCCGCGCCGCTAGAGCCGGTTGACGGAGAAAGCGGGAGTCCAGATGGCGCGGCTTCCTCGCGGTCTTCGGCGGGGCTGCCGCCGGCACGGTGGCCCGAATGAAAAGCTCGTTCACATCCGCCTCGGGATCATCCACGGCGTCGTCGATGGCATCCGATAGGCGCGCAATGCCCTGTTCGATCTGCTTTCGCGTCAGCGCGGCGTAACCGAGAACCAGCCCGCGCTGGGTCAATGTCGAAGGACGCGCCACATAGGCGCCCGCGGAGTTGAACGAATAGACGCCGATGCGGGCCCGCCGGGCGAGATTTTCGACAACCGCGGCGTTCGGCACGCCCGGCGGCAGGTACCAGACGAGATGGAGGCCGCCGGCTTCGCCGCTCACGCTGACGTCGCCGAAGTTACGGCGCAGCGCGGCCAGCAGAATGTCGCGGCTGTCCCTGTAGTGGGCGCGGGCGCGCAGCAAATGCGCCGCATAGGAGTTGCCCCGCATCATTTCGGCCAAAGCGGCCTGGTCGAGCCAGGGGTTGCCGTTATTCAAAAGTCCCTTCGCGGCGGCGACGACACCCGCGAGCTGCTCGGGGACGACCATATAGCCAAGACGCAGCCCGGCGCCGAGCGTGCGCGAAAAAGTTCCGAGATAGATGGTGCAGTCGGGCGCGAAGGCTGCGATGGCCTGTAACGGCGAGCCTTCATAGCGGAAATCTCCGTCACGATCGTCCTCGAGAATGTAGCAACCGTAGCGTCGTGCCCACGCCGCAATGGCGTAACGTCGGCCGAGCGACAATGTTTGTCCCGTCGGGTTTTGGTGTGACGGGGTAACGTAGAGCAGCGCCGTCGGCCGTTGCGGCAGTTCTTCCGGAATGAGGCCTTCGAAATCGACGGCGACACTGACGACTTCGGAGCCGGTCGCTTCGAAGGCAAAAGCCGCACCTTGATAGCAAGGGTCCTCGATGGCGCTCCTGGTGCCGTGATTGAGAAAGAGCCGTGCGGCGATGCTGATGCCTTCCTGCGCGCCGGTCACGACGACAATGCGGCCGGGATCGGCGGCGATCCCCCGCGTGGTCGCGAGATGATCGGCGATCGCCGAGCGTAATGCCGGCAGTCCGGCCGGATCGTTGTATTGCGACAGGCCGATGCTGCCGCCGTGCGAAAGATTGCTCTGCAGCAAGCGGCGCCAAGCTTTTATCGGAAACATGGCCGGGCTCGGACGGCCGGGAAAGAAATCGAAGGATAGGCGGCTGCGGTTCTGGCCGCCGGTGTTCTGCACACGAAGCGGCAGCGGCGGCATCGGCATGTGCGAGAGCGACCCGACCCCGTTCGGTGGTTCGGCGCTTGCCGTGACTTCGACCGGGCTCCCGGGCAGGCTGTCGGAAACAAAAATTCCCGATGCCGGCCGGGCTTCGACGTATCCTTCGACGATCAAGATGTCGTAGGCCCGGATCACGGTATTGCGCGAGATGGAGAGTTGATCTGACAGATGCCGGGACGACGGCAGCCGCGTGCCCGGGCGTATGCGGGCGTGACGGATGGCGTCGCGAAGCTGGTCGACAAGCTGATTAGTCAGCGGTTCGCGCCGCGATCGATCTAATAATACGGGTATCTGCATCTGCCCAAGCGCCGCTGCGGAGAACCGATCTTAGGCATCATGAGTCCAGTTTTCAAAGCGCCGGGTGACTGGCTCCCTCAAATCGAAGTCAACTGGACCCATCACGGCGCTTGGCGCGCCTGATTTGCCTAAGCCGGCGGCACGGCTTGATTGAAAGCTAGGAATTTAGATCGCCCACTAGGCAGATTCGAGCCGCCGGTCCCCACGAAACGGCAAGCTTCCGGTGCCATCGCTTTTTTCTGTTGTGGCTCTCGGCCGAAGCGCCGCCAGCAGGCATGCTCTCCAACGGCCGGTGCGATCGCGAACGCCCTGCGGCACGCTGGGTTGTTCCTAACTTGAAATGGAGAAAGCTCATGAAGACGGCACGACACTCTTGGCTCTATGCCTTGGTTGGGTCGGCGTTTCTGTTGGGAGCCGCGGCTCCAAGCTTCGCCGCCGAAGACACCATCAAAATCGGAATCCTGCACTCGCTCTCGGGCACAATGGCAATCAGCGAATCAATCTTGAAGGACTTGATGCTGATGCAAGTGAACGAGCTCAATCAAAACGGCGGCCTCTTGGGCAAGAAGGTCGAGCCGGTCGTGGTCGATCCGGCGTCGAATTGGCCGCTGTTCGCGGAGAAAGCCCGCGAACTGATCAGCAAGGATAAGGTCGCGGCCGTGTTCGGCTGCTGGACCTCGGTGTCGCGCAAGTCCGTGCTGCCCGTGTTCGAGGAACTCAATGGGCTGCTGTTCTATCCGCTGGAATATGAAGGCGAGGAGTCGTCCTACAACATTTTCTACGGCAGCTCCGTGCCGGACAACAAGGCGATCCCCGCCGTGCAATATCTGATGAGCAAGGACGGCGGCGAGGTGAAGCGGTTTATCCTCGAAGGAACCGATTACGTCTATCCGCGCACCAGCAACAAGATCATTCGCGCGTTCCTCAAGGCGAAGGGCGTCGCCGACGAAGACATCATGGAGAACTACACGCCGTTCGGCTTCTCGGACTGGCAGACCGAAGTGGCGGCGATCAAGCGGTTCGGCTCGACCGGCAAAAAGACGGCCGTGATCTCGACCGTCAACGGCGACGCCAACGTGCCGTTCTACAAGGAACTGGCCAATCAGGGCGTCAAGGCGTCCGACACGCCCGTGATCGCCTTCTCGGTCGGCGAGGAGGAGTTGGCCGGTGTCGACACCAAGCCGCTGGTCGGGCACCTGGCTGCCTGGAGCTACTTCGAATCGGTCAATACGCCGGAGAACAAGGCGTTCATCGCCAAGTGGCATGCGTATAACCACGATCCGAAGAGCGTCACCAACGACCCGATGGAATCGGCCTATATTCTGTTCCACATGTGGGTGCAGGCCGTGCAGCAGGCCGGCACCACCGATGTCGATGCGGTGCGGCAGGCGATGATCGGTCAAAAGGTCACGTCGCCGTCCGGCTTCGAGGTCGTGATGGGTCCGAACCATCACATGGCTAAACCGGTGATGATCGGGGAGATCCAGGGCAACGGGCAGTTCTCGATCGTCTACAAGAGCAAGGCGTTGCCGCCGAAGGCCTGGAGCCCCTACGTGGAAGCGAACAAGAACAAGGTCGCCGATTGGTCGTGGCCGTGGGTTTGCGGCGGCTGTACCGAGCCGCGTTTTTCGACCTTCTAAGCCTCGGCCTTTCTAGCCTAGGCCTTGCCGAAGCGGCCCGCGCTCGCCCCAAAACGGCGGCGCCGGCCGTGCGATTTGGACCGCCCGGCCGCGAACACTTCATCGGTCAATATCATGCCGCGCCTGTTTCGCCGGGCGCCGCGGCATGAATGGCCAGCGCATGCACCCCTCCCGCCAACTCGCTCGCCAGCGTAGCATTGACCAGGCGATGCCGTTCCAGCCGGCTCTTTCCGCGGAAGGCTTCCGATACGATATACAGTCGAAAGTGAGTCTCGCCGCCCGGCCGGTGGCCGGCGTGGCCGGCGTGGTGCTGGGACTCGTCCTCGACGCGCAAACTCTCGGGCGTAAAAGCCTGGCGCAACTTTTCCGTGATGAGATCGTGCATTGGCATCGAGCGTAGCCTTAGCGAGATCGAGACAACGGGGTCAATGCCGCGCGCGCGTATTCGCCCACTGTCAAGTCTTGAAGCTGCCATCGACGTAACCGCATACTCGCACCATGAAAACCAATTCACCGCTGTTCGATGGGATCAGGGTCAAGCCCGACAAGGACCGGCGGCTGCGCAAGGAACTGCCGCCATGCCAGTGGCCGCGCTGCGACGCGCCGGCGACCCACCGGGCGCCGAAGGGCCGCGAGCACGCCACCGAATATTGGCAATTCTGCCTCGAACACGTGCGCGAATATAATAATTCCTACAATTTCTTCGCCGGCATGACCGACGATGCGGTCGCGAAGTATCAAAAGGAGGCTCTCACCGGTCACCGCCCGACTTGGAAAATGGGCTCGATCGGTGGCAAACGCGCCGCCAAGCGCGCCGCCAAGGGCTTTCGCGGTACGGAATGGGCCACTGACGACCCCTTCTCGCTGTTCGGCGAGGCCGGCGATAGGACCGCCGGAAACGCGCGGATCGCGCCGGAAACCCGCAAGATTCTCAACGCCCAGCGTCGCGCCCTCGATGTCCTCGGGCTTGAAGGCGACGCCAAGCGAGCCGATATCAAGGCCAAGTTCAAGATCCTTGTAAAAAGGCATCATCCCGACGCCAACGGCGGCGACCGCGGCTCCGAAGATCAGCTGCGGGAGATCATTCAGGCCTATAATTACCTGAAATCCGCCGGTTTTTGCTGATCTCCCGGAAGGCCTTCGGGTGGCTTTCGCCACCATGATCCCTTCTGCTAAATATATCGCGACATCCGACCGGCCTCCCACCCGTCCTTCGCCCGCGTGCGGGGGAAGGACGGGTGGGAGTTAGCGCCTCGGACTTGCCAGTTTTCTCGCCGAGGTCACGGAGGAGCAATGACTCTCGCAACAGACGCCCCGGCCGGCTTGCCGGACATGAAGGTTTCGATCCGGCAACTCTTCGGCATCGACAGCGACTTGGAGGTGCCGGCCTATTCGGAACCCGACGAGTACGTGCCGGAGGTCGACACCGACTATCGCTTCGACAAGCCGACCACGCTCGCCATCCTCGCCGGTTTCGCCAGGAACCGCCGGGTCATCGTCACCGGCTATCACGGCACCGGCAAATCGACCCATATCGAGCAGGTCGCGGCCCGGCTCAACTGGCCGTGTGTGCGGGTCAATCTCGACAGCCACATCAGCCGCGTCGATCTCATCGGCAAGGATGCGATCGTCATCCGTGAGGGCATGCAGGTCACCGAGTTCCGCGACGGCATTTTGCCTTGGGCGCTGCAGAACAATGTGGCGCTGTGCTTCGACGAATATGATGCGGGCCGGCCCGATGTGATGTTCGTGATCCAGCGCGTGCTGGAATCGTCCGGCCGGCTGACCCTGCTCGATCAGAACAAGGTCATCAAGCCGCACCCGTCGTTCCGCCTGTTCGCCACCGCCAACACCGTCGGCCTCGGCGACACCTCCGGCCTCTATCACGGTACCCAGCAAATCAATCAGGGTCAGATGGACCGCTGGTCGATCGTCACCACGCTGAATTATCTGCCGCACGACAACGAAGTCGATATCGTGCTCGCCAAGGCCAAGCACTACCGCACGGCCGAGGGTCGCGACATCGTCTCGAAGATGGTTCGGGTGGCCGACCTGACGCGCAATGCCTTCATGAACGGCGACCTCTCAACGGTGATGAGCCCGCGCACGGTGATCATCTGGTCGGAAAACGCCGAGATATTCAACGATGTCGGCTTCGCCTTCCGGCTGACTTTCGTCAATAAATGCGACGAGTTGGAGCGCCCGTTGGTCGCCGAGTTCTATCAGCGTTGCTTCGGGCAGGAATTGCCGGAATCGGCGGTGAATGTCGCGCTGTCGTAGCATCGTCTCGGCGAAGGCGGGATTGATCGACTGAAGCCACGAGATAAAGCGCGCGCACGCATGTCGTCGAATATCAAAGCGAAAGGCACGGCCAAGGAAGCCCCGACGGAGCCGTTCAAGCGTGCCGTCGGCGTTTGTTTGCGCGCCATCGCCGGCAAGGGCGATCTCGAAGTCAGTTTTGCCGCCGAGCGCCCGGGTATGAATGGCGGCAAGGCGCGGCTGCCGGAACCGCCGCGCCGGCTCAACGAACGCGACGCCGCGATCGTGCGCGGTCACGCCGACTCCATCGCGCTGCGGCTCGCCTGCCACGATCCGGCGGTGCATCGTAAGCTGGCGCCCGGCGGCCAGCAGGCGCGCGCCGTGTTCGAAGCGGTCGAGCAGGCCCGCGTCGAGGCCATCGGATCGCGCCGCATGGGCGGCGTGGCGAAGAATCTCGCCGCCATGCTCGATGACCGTTTTCACCGCGGCAAATTCGACGACATCACCGACCGCGCCGATGCGCCGATCGAGGACGCGCTCGCCATGCTGGTGCGCGAACGGCTCACCGGCCAAGCGCCGCCGGCCGCCGCGCGAAAACTGGTCGAACTGTGGCGCCCATTGATCGAAGAACGGGCCGGCCGCAATCTCGACCGGCTGGAGCGCGTGGTGCTCGATCAAAGGCGGTTCGGCGATGTCGTCCACGATCTGCTCGACAGTTTGGACATGGGCGAGGATCGTTCGAGCGACTCCGACGAGGACGAAGGCGAAGACGGCGAGGACCAGAACCAGAAAGACGAATCCGGTCAGGACGGCGAGGCGTCGGATACCGCCGAAAGCGAGAAAATGGCCGCCGAGGCCGAGGCTTCGGCTGATGAATTGCCCGACAGCACCTCGGAAGCGGTCGATGCGCCGGCCGCCGACATGGCTGACGACGCGGAGATGGGCGATTCGGAAACCGCCGCCGAGCCGTGGCGACCGCGCAACAACCGCAACGAGCCGCGCGGTCCGGACTATCGGCCCTTCACCGCGAAATTCGACGAAACGGTGGGTGCCGAGGACCTTTGCGAGCCCGAGGAACTCGACCGGTTGCGCGGCTATCTCGACAAGCAGCTTTCGCATTTGCAAGGCGTGGTGGCGCGGCTGGCCAATCGTCTGCAGCGTCTGTTGCTGGCGCAGCAAAATCGCTCCTGGGAGTTCGACCTCGAAGAGGGCTTGCTCGATCCGGCACGGCTGTCGCGCGTCATCGTCGATCCGATGCACCCGCTGTCGTTCAAGCGCGAAAAGGATACCGATTTCCGCGATACGGTGGTGACGCTGCTGCTCGACAATTCCGGCTCGATGCGCGGCCGCCCGATCACGGTTGCCGCCACCTGCGCCGATATTTTGGCGCGGACACTGGAACGTTGCGGCGTCAAGGTCGAAATCCTCGGCTTCACCACGCGAGCCTGGAAGGGCGGGCAATCCCGGGAATCCTGGCTGGCCCAAGGCAAGCCGGCCAATCCCGGGCGGCTCAACGATCTGCGCCACAT